>Ga0102924_1002225_pt1 | contig 21447 bp, 16 predicted proteins | sample PaiPotPPM11metaG_FD_80116 | JGI IMG/M metagenome (GOLD analysis project Ga0102924, IMG submission 80116) | Iron sulfur acid spring bacterial and archeal communities from Banff, Canada, to study Microbial Dark Matter (Phase II) - Paint Pots PPM... ...
GGCTGGAGTCTCGTGTGGGATTGCGGACATGGGATAGGAGTGGCGTACCGACGGCGGCGGCGAAAAGTGGAGATCCCAGGTGAAGCGGTTCATTCCCGCGTGGGTGGGCAAGGGTTGCGGATTCGCCATCCAGTAACCTACAATCGTCGGCCACTTCTCCGGTCTTCTAAGACTTTCTGGTATTGGAGCACTGCTGAACCGGCGCACCAAATTCCCCTTTGCGTCATAAATAGCCAACTCGATCGGCTGCGACGGCACGGCCCGCAATGTGTAGTCCAGAATCGCGCCTGCAGGCGGATTCGTTCCGGCCGGAATTTCAGGCGGCATCGGAGTATCTGAGTTGGTGTCCCTGCGCAATCGAAACGCTTCCGCCGGCCGGAAGAGGTGAGCAGGGGCGGCGGCGACCTGGGCATTGAGTTGACCCAGCGGGCTCAAGTCGTCCAAAATCCAGAACGCTCGGCCAAACGTCGCCGCCACCAGGTCGCCATCCCGGATCGCCAAATCGCGCACAGAAGCGGTTGGCAGGTTGAGCTGCAGTGACTGCCAGTCCTCGCCGTCATTGAAAGAGACATAGACGCCATTTTCTGTGCCGGCGTAAAGCAGCCCTTGCCGTTTCGGGTCGGCCCGGACCACCCGAACGAAGCTGCCGTTCGGAATGCCGGAAGTGATCGCGGTCCAAGTGCGCCCGTAGTCGTCAGTTCGGTAGATGTAAGGACGAAAATCGCCCCACACGTGCCGGTCCATCACCACATAAGCCCCCGCAGGGGTGAAAGGCGAAGCTTCAATCATGCTGATGATATCCAGCGGCTTCAATGCCGGGATCGCCGCTCGCTGCCAATTCTTGCCGCCGTCACGCGTAACCTGTACGAGCCCGTCGTCGGTGCCCACCCAAATCAGGCCGGCATTCAAGGGTGAGGGAGCAAGCGACGAGATTGCAGCCCAGTCGCGGCTGGTTTTGCCGTCCGGAAGAGGGCGCAGCGGCAGATTGGCTCGAAGCGTAAGGTCGGGACTGATGCGCCGCCAATCGCGGCCGGCGTCGGAGGTTTCGAGGACGAATTGCGTGCCCTCATACAGGATGTTGCCGTTTTCGGGCGAGAATGCGAACGGCGGCTCTACCGCACTCCACCAAGGGCCGAACGCGTAACGGTACGGCCCTCCGGTACCGATGTAGGGCGTTACGTCGAGGGTTTGCCAGGTGCCTCGATCCCTGCGGTGGATTGCCGGGCCATCGTCGCTCGAGAATGTCCACCGCGGATGCGCCGGATCCGGTTCAACATACCCGTATTCGTAGGCGCCCATCGAGGGCCGCCAGTCCAGGAAGCTGATGTCACCGAATGCTCCCCGGCTGCTCACCTCGACCGAACCGCTGTCCTGTTGGGGGCCGTAAATATGGAAGGGAAACCGATTATCCGTTGACAGGTGGTACATCTGCCCGGTCGGTTGGTTGTACCAAGTGCTCCAGGTCCGGCCTGCATTCAGGCTTACGCTCGCCCCCTGGTCAGCGCCCAAGATCATTTCGCTGCTGAGACAGCCCTTGCCGCCGCCCATGGGCAGACAGAGGCTTTTGGGGTTTATCCAGAGGTTGTGATAGTCGTCGCCGCCCGGCGACCCTTTTAAAACCTCGAACGTCTTTCCGCCGTCAATCGAGCGATAAAATGAGGTGTGAACCACATAGACAACATTGCGATTTTGGGGATCCATCCAAACATTGTTGAAATAGCCGGAGCGCCCTCCGGGAGCTAACCGTGGATCTTGCGTGATGCGCCGCCAACTTGCTCCGCCATCATCGGAGCGAAACAACCCACCTTGAAGGTGGTCGATGTGTCCCTGGGCCTTGGCAATAATTGCGAAGACGCGTCCGCCATCAGCTGCCAACCCAATGCGCCCCATGGGCCAAGTGGGAAGTCCGTGGCCGGATAAAGCTTGCCAGGTTCGTCCTCCGTCGGTGGACTTGTAGATGGCCCCGCCGGCTTGATCACTATCGGGGGGCGCAGGCGGAAGAGCGGCTTGATGGTGCCAGAGAGCCGCATACACCACCCCAGGGCGAGCGGCGTCGTACGCCAGTGCCATGGCGCCCGTCGTGTCATCCTTGTAAAGAGTCCTGGTCCAGGTTCGGCCGCCGTCGCAGGTCAAATAGACGCCGCGATGAGGATCGGGCGCATAGGCGTTCCCGAGCGCCGCTACCAGCGCCACGTTGGGATTGTTCGGGTCCACAAGTATCGCCCCGATGTGCGCGGTATCGGAAAGGCCAATATGGCGCCAACTGCGCCCGCCGTCATCCGAGCGCCAGACTCCGTCTCCCAGGTTCACTGCCCCCCAGGAGTTGCTGGCGATGCCAAAATCGCCGGTACCAACATAAATGATCTTGTCGTTCGAGGGCGCGACAGCGAGCGCACCGATCGAGGCGACATGCGCGCGGTCGAAGATCGGCCGCCAGACGACTCCGGCGTCTGTAGTTTTCCAAACGCCACCCCCAGGACTCGCCATGTAGTAAACACCCGGCTGCCCGATCACGCCGGCCACCGCTGAAACGCGACCCCCGCGAAAGGGACCTACCAGCCGCCATCGCATGCCGGCGTATAAAGCGGGGTCGAGCTGGCCCGCTTTTAGCGGAGCGATGGCAACCAGGGCCACGATGAAAACAATGATTAAGGTTTTAGCGAAGTTGGGTTTGATTTCGAACATGTTGTAACCTGTCATGTGCTGAGTCCGCCTCGGACGTCAGAAAGTAGCAAGAATCCTGTTAATAGCTTCCGCCAGATCGCGGGCCTGCCGCGGCTCGGTCCTATCATCCTTTGAGCCATTCATGATGAGCCCAGCCGACTTGATGTCTTGAGCGTAATCAAGAATGGGCCGCTCCCTGGGCCCTGAGCTTCATGCAGGGCAGGTTAGCACATTGGCATCGGGCGGCAAAGTCAAGAGATTCCCATCGTGAGGTTCGTGGTGGTCATCGCTGCAAAGCTCTTTTGTGGAAATTACGGGCCAGAGCAAGTCACGCCTTGGGTGGGGTTCGTGGCAGGTACTACTTAAAAGGTTGGGGCGCAGAAATCCATTTCGGTCTGTTCGAGCGCCATGGTGGCGAACTATTGCATTGTCTCTATTGTGTTCCCATAGGACACTTCATCGAGGGCGAACGTCATAGCTTTCTTTTGGCGTAACGGCCTTGCCTAGCTCAGACTCCTTCGTCCAAGTAGGCAGCTTACGCTTCCTTATCATTGGAGGTTTCGGATGACCAAAGGGTGCGGTTAGGCCGTTTCTCGTCAACTTGGCCGCCTCTGTCCAACTTCCGAGTGCCCCGTAACTCGGGCGGTATACACGGTCATACCTATTGCCAACGCTTTGGCTCTGTTTTACGATTGCTTCTTCACCCGACCCGTTCACATAGAAACCGCGAGGGCAAAGGAGAACTTATGTCGCAAGGATTTGGAACCGCACCGAAACCACGCATAAGCCGACCGGGGCGTACATCATGAGGGCCGGATCACCCTACGCGCACGTGCACATCATGGGACCCCCGTAGAAAGGAGAAGTCGATGAAGATCGTTGCTTTCTTAATACTCATCACGCCTGTCACCTACGCTCAAGTGCCAGCATCGCGCACATCGAAGTCTGATGCGGAGAAGATCGCATCCGCGATGCAGGCGGGTCCAAAGTTTGTCACACAAAATGCAACCGTGCTCGACTGGCCGTCTTCGCCCGGCGGCGAGTTCCGCGTTCTCCGAGCCGGCACCAATCAGTGGACCTGTCTTCCGGGTCGCCCTGAAGGCGCCCATGATGAGCCTGGTTGTTTCGATCAGGTCTTTCTGGAGTTCATGAAGGACAGTATGGCCGGCCGCACGCCCAATGTGAAGAGTGTCGGAATTTCATATATGTACGGCGGCTTCTGGGTACCAAACAAGTCGCATGCGATGGGAAGTGGCAATGAATTCCACGTCGGGCCACACATCATGATCATCGGACTGGATCAAAAGATGATGTAGACATTGAACCATGACGGATCGAATGGCGAGCCTTATGTCAATCATCTTCCGGGCCACTCCGAGCTGTACCTAGTGATCCCGATCCGCGAATGGGAGGATTCGCAAGCAGTCTCCACCATCGGCGCAACGCGATAATTCTCGGAAATTCGCAGTAGTCCTCGAACCCGCGACCACCTGCGTGACAGAAGGCGGTTCTAAGGGCGGCAAGGCCATTGCCATTCAGGGAGACGTTTCGAAGCCCGAGGAGATCCACCGACTCTTTTCGGAAATCAAGAAGCAGTTTGGAAAGGTAGATGTCCTTGTGAACAATGCAGGGACGTACGAGTTTGCTCCGCTGGAATCGATTACACCGGAGCACATCCAAAAACATTTCAATCTGAACGTTACGGGTCTGCTTCTGACGACCAAAGAGGCGGTGAAGTTAATGGGCCCGGATGGCGGGTCGATCGTGAACATCGGTTCGATTGTCGGCTCGATGCCGGCACCCCAGGCGGCCGCTTACAGTGCAAGCAAGGCCGCAGTAAATGCAATCACGGTTTCTCTATCGCAGGAGCTTGGCCCGCGAAAAATCCCTGTGAACTCGCTCAATCCCGGCGTCGTGGAAACTGAGGGGCTGCGGGCTTCTGGACTACACGAGCGTGAATTTCGAGAGCAGCAAGAGAAAACGACACCTCTCGGCCGGATCGCCACGCCGGAAGACATCGCCCTGGCCGCTACGTTTCTAGCCAGCGACGACGCGCGCTGGATCACGGGGCAAGTGATTGTGGCCGCCGGCGGCAAACGGATGTAATGTTTTTGGATGAGTCCTGGGCGTTCGAGAAGAGTGACTGCAGTTCGCCCATGGAGGTGGACATGCCTGAGGTAGAACGCTACGAGATCCTTGTTATCGGAAGCGGAGAAGCCGGGAAGCACGTGACGTGGACGTTCGCGCAGGCGGGCCACCGCACGGCGGTCGTGGAGCGGAAGTACATCGGCGGATCGTGTCCGAACATCGCGTGCTTGCCGAGCAAGAACGTGATTCGCAGCGCGAAAGCGAATTGGTTCGCGCGGCACGGCGCGCAGTACGGCATTCAAAGCGGGCCTGTGTCGGCGGATATGAAGGGCGTCCTGAACCGCAAGCGAAAGATGGTGGAGGGGGAGGTTCAGGCTCATCTCGATCGGTTCAAGGCGACGGGAGCGGAACTGGTTCGAGGCGAAGCACGGTTCGTCGCTCCCAAAACGGTCGAAGTGCAGCTTAATGAGGGCGGGCGGAGGATGATCACGGGCCACCGTGTGTTTCTTGACCTTGGATCGCGCGCTGCTATCCCGGACATTCCGGGGCTTGCGGCTGCACGACCCATGACGCACGTAGAAGCGCTCGATCTCGACCGTCTGCCGGGGCATGTGATCGTACTCGGCGGCGGGTACGTCGGCCTTGAATTGGCGCAGGCGCTGCGCCGATTCGGGTCCGAGGTGACGGTGATCGAGCGTGGCCGGCAACTCGCCGTCGCGGAAGATCCTGATATCGCGCAAGCGATTCTGGAGAACTTCGCGAACGAGGCAATCGAAGTGCTGCTCGACACGCGAGTGCGCCAGGTGGAGGGACTTTCCGGTCAGAAGGTGCGAATCGCCGTTGAGAACAGTCACGGAGAACAAACGATCGAAGGCACCGACCTGCTGGTTGCGACGGGGCGAACGGCGAACACGCAGGGAATCGGGCTCGAAAGGGCGGGAATCGAACTCGACGCACGCGGCTACATCAAAGTGAACGAGCGGCTGGAGACGACGGCGCCGGGCGTTTGGGCCATGGGCGATTGCGCCGGGAGCCCGCAGTTCACGCACGTCGCATTCGACGACTTTCGAGTCGTCCGCGACAACCTGAACGGCGGCAGCCGCACGACCCGCGATCGGCTCGTACCGTTCTGCATGTTCACCGATCCAGAACTGGCGCGAGTGGGTTTGAACGAAACGGAGGCGAAGGCGCGGGGCATCGCATATCGCCTGGCCAAGATGCCGATGGCCGGCGTACTTCGAGCCGTTGCGATTGGCGAAACGCGTGGATTTGTAAAGATGTTGGTTGATGCGGCAAGCGACCGCATCCTGGGATTCACCGCGTTTGGTGCGGAAGCCAGCGAAATGATGGCGGCCGTTCAGACGGCAATGCTGGGCGGATTGCCCTACACGGTGTTGCGCGACGCGATTTTCACGCATCCGACCGTCGCCGAGGGCTTGGTCTTTTTGTTGGCGAATGTCCCCGCACGAGCTATGCGACATGGCTCTTCTTCGGTCGCCTCTGCGGTACCGCCGGGGAAATCCGCGGGTAACCTGCCCGGGAACCCGTGACCTGTCGCGCGCCAGTTTGAGCTCAGTCGGCTCGCGGGTCTGATTGACCTTCCTGATCTGTGATCTCGGAGACGTAAGGGACACTCGGTGACGCTTGAAGCTCTCCTAACGTTCGCAGGTATCCTCCTAGCTGCTCTGGCCATCGCGCGCCCTCTCCAACGCCGCTCGTTAGCGTTGTTTGTGCCTGTGTGGTGCTTGGCTGCTGCGATGGTCGTGTCTTTCGCCCTGATTATCTGTCGCGATGCTCCGTTTGGCGTAAGCCCTCCTTTTGGCTGGTCGCTCCCGGACGTCATCTTTGGGCTGACGGTCGGAGCCTTCGTTGTCCCGGTTGTGGCGGCTCTAGGGAGTTGGGTCTGTTGGCATCGGGCTAGGCTCACTGGAAGCAGAATGGGGCGCGTAGAGAACCTCTTTCAGGCGGCCTTACGGGAGCATGAGTTTGACGAGGTCGAGAGAATCCTTCGAAAGAACCGTCAGGGACTTGCACGATTGCCGGCGACTGCCGCGGACGTCCTTTTTCAGCCGGCGATGATCGCGGCCCTCATGGAGTCACGCTCTCTGATCCATTTAGAATTACTGGCGCACATGGAGTTTCTGAAGTCTCTCGACAATCGGCTTAGCGCCGTTGAGGCGGTCGTCCGGGAGTTGGTACGGGCGGGCGTATCACCCCTGCGGGGGGCTGTCGTTTGGCGCTTCGGCGGACTGGAGGGGCTCACCTATTCAGGGCGAGAACGGACCCTAATTGAGACTACTTTTCAAAACCCGGAGTGGTATACCCAAGCAAACGCCCACTATCCACTTCTGATGGCAGCTGTGGAGGCCCTGCGGAGCGGAGAACTTGATGCCGTCTACAACAACGTGGGTCAGCACTACGAAGCAAGACAAGGAATCGCCACCCGGTCACATTGCCCCATCTACCTCGCGACCAAGGTGCACGTGCTTGCAATCGAGGCTGCGCTTGAAAAGGGGGTGGAAAAGGACCTCTATGTGACGGACCTGTTTGATGTCTTCAACGCGGTACAGGACCGATCCCGGTTCAATGAGGCAGTGTGGGAAAGTTCACTCAGCTATTGGGAACACCCAACGCCGTATGCGTACTTGATGTACGAGATCACTGGCGATCTCCGTGATCTGTGCGTCACCGCCCTAAAAGGAGCCGCATCCAAGACCACTCCCCCGCAGGTTCTGGCTCCCGGTGAAGTCGCGCGGGCTTTGGCGTTGACCTGGTCGCTCTGTGTTTGGTCGATTGCTGAGTCAGGAAACCAAGTTAGCGCGCGGTTCCGGAATCACATGATCAAGAGTTACCTGATGTTCGTGCTCGAAATTGGTTGGGAACCGAGTCAGTTACACTTGGGCTGGGCGGTGGGAGAGGTGCAAGGGCTCCAGGTGTGGCGTGATTTGTTCATGGAGGAGCTGCGAAAGCGCTTCGGCGGACAATGCGACGTCCCGACGGGACAGTTGAAGGAGGCGGTGGGGTCGCTTGATCAGTTTAAGCGCTGCGTCTACGAAGGCAAATCATGGCTAGAGGAAAAGCTATTTGGCCATCTCCCCAGCGGTTGATCCGCCCGAGACTCTGGTGCAGCAACCCGTCCCAGTGATCTGGACCACCGTGGCGGTGAGCCAAATGCAAGGTTAGGCCGTTATACGTTAAAGTGACGCCCGGCTTTCCAACTTCCGGATGCCCGTCACCCGGGACTGGCAGGAACGCTGTTGGACAATCAGAGTGGTTGGCGCCCCGGTGCCCGTTTGAGCGGTTTTTCTCGAATACCTCAAGGCATCCTGGAACATGCGCTCGGGAAGGGACGAGTTCGTTCTGTTCGATTCTAAGCTTGGAGTTCGGTCCACAGCCACTCGAACAGGAACGCGCGCGCAAGTACCCGCGTTACGGGTTCCCAAACGGGAGACACTTCCGGCGGCAGGTCTGCAGGGAATTCGGGTGGCTGCTCGCGGATTCGAAAGAGCTCTACCAAAGAATCCACGTCGCGCTCATCAACAGGCTCACCACGCAGCAAACGCTGCACCGCAGCGCTCGCGGTGTCAAAATCAGGTTTAACGATGTTGGCCACGGACGTTACCACACGCTCGTCCACCGCTCCGATTTCACGTAACAGTGTCGCAGCTTTCATACGCAAGTTCGGATCGTCCGCACTTAGGCACGCCATGGCCGCCTCAACCGCAGGCTCCTCCAGACGGCCCATCAAGATTAATCCCTCAGCTCCCCGAAATCGCAGCCAAGGGTCCTCGGAGCCCAGCCAGCCATTCAAAGCTTGCACAGTCTTGTCTGTGCGGCCCATGTTTTGCAGCAGCTCTAGTGCCTCGTCTAGCCTGTGCAGTTTGATGTGTCCCGCCTCGAGGGCCGAGATCAGCGAATCTGCCAATCTTTCCTCAGTCCCTCCTATTTTGAACAGTAACGTCGCCGCATCAAGGTCTAGCGGTACAAACAAATCTAGAACTTCATAAAGTCTTTCGACGTCATCCTCATTAGTTCGCCCCATCCTGTGGAGCAGCTCGGCAGCAGAAACGTACCATCGGGATCTCAGCGCTTGCTCGGTGTACTCGTTCGCGGCCCCCTTTTCGATCAGAAGGCTGGCTGCACGTAAGTGAATGTCGTCGTCTTTGGCATCGAGCAATTCCTGAAGGACGCAGAGGACCCGGCCGTCCGCCTGGCCTATTCTGTTCAGCTCCTCTGATGCGGTTATGCGTACCGAATCGCAGGCGGAACTCAATAACGAGAGTAACGTGTTACTCGCCTTTGTCTCCGCCTGGCCCAGGCTGAGCAGCAACAACGCGGCCTGCAATCGTAGGTGAGGCTCAGGCGAGCCCAAAGCTGCGATTACGCGGTCAACGGCCTCTTGCGAAATCTCGTCAGCAAGAAAGTTGAGGACCGGCTCTACATAGCCGAGTTCCTGGGCTTGCGCGAGTGCACCAACAACTGCTTCGTCAAACTCTCCGACCCGGGCGAGGCCCAGTGCCGCCAAGCATGCGGTATTGCCAAATTCATCCGCGACCAGCCTCCTGCAAATCTCGTGAGCAATGGCACAAGTCGTCGCAGCATTGCTGCACAGAAGCGCGACCGCCGTTTGTACGTAATGATTCAGATGATCTGCTAAGGGGGCAATCGCAGCCAGCGTTTCTAAACTTGGGCGCAGGCGGGGTAGGGCCATTACCGCTGTGAAGAATGCATCATTGAATTGCTGATAAGGCCACTCCATGACTCTTACCCAGCGTGCCTTCGTTGGCTTAACCTCTCCCGCCGCGGTGCGAAAAGTAGTCTCGCGGTCAAATTCTGGAACGCGCCAGGATATCATCCTCTCGCCTTCACGTCTCGCGAGCGGCCATTGCCGAACCACGTCTGCTAGCTGCGCCAGAATTCTTTGGGTTAGCGTTCGCCTGATCCCAACGTCATCGGCAATACAAGCGGCGGCCAAGCGCAGCCCCCGATGGAACAGGCGTTCGGCCGGACCGAGGCCCTGACTGGCAATTGCTTCAACGATGGCGGTTGCGGTTTCGTCGTCCCTGAGAACGATCCCCACGTATCCCACCGCCAGGAGAATCACTTCTCGCCAGTGAGGGTCATCGCGGACAGCCAGGATGCGGTCAATCGCCTTTGAGGTAGGCGTCGCAAGCTCGACGGCGGCCAGAAACTCCTCGAACGTGTGATGCCAGAAGGCGAAAACATCTTTTCCGCGCTCCTCCAGCAAACCCGCCCTTGCCGCGGAGTTGAGATAGCCAGCGGCGGTGATCTCAGGATAGTCGTCGTCCAGTTTCTTTTCTTTGAGGATTTCCACAAGTTTGCGCTCAAGTTCGGCTCTGTGAGTTACCCCGGCAGGTCGCGTTCGCCACGTCCACTCCGCGACAGCCCCCCAGACTCGGATCAGACGATCGGTCGCCAGTTGTTCACCACCTACATCCAAGTCTGTCAACGAACGCCACTGACTCCATGTATCCATCAGGGTGCGAACGGCTTGCTCATAGAGCTGAACCCTCCGCTCAGGGAGCCGCCGTTCCTCGTAGTAAATAAGGGATATTATGATGACAAGCATCAGCGGATTGGACGCCAGTTCGCGGATCTTTGGGCTCCGATTGATTTCAGTCAGAACGGCCTCGGCCTGGGCATCGGCGCGAGCCAGGTCCGGCGCGCTTGGATGCTGCCTGCGCTCAGACGCGCGCTGCCACTTGTATGTGAAGGATTCCACTTGCTCCTGATTAAAATTCACCATTTCGAAGCGCTCAACCTGGCCGCCAAGTGGAACGTATCCATATGGGCGGGAGGTCACCAGGCACCGATTGCGGGCGTGCCTCGCAATGAACCGGTCCACGGCGCGAACAACGTTAGACCGGATGCGGCTATCAGGAACTTCATCGACTCCGTCAATCAAGAGGAACACTCGTCCATTGGCTAATTCCACGTCAACGGCAGTTCGAAGAAGATCTCCACCCAGCTCAGTCATTTGCTGATCCAGGAAGGACCGCAGCGTGAGATTCGGCCTGTCTTTGCGGGCGTCCGCGAAAACTGCAATGGACATCAGAATAGGAGTGAGTTTCTCCTCGGCCCATCCCAACCGTCCCTGGATAGATGGTTTGTCCGTGACGCAGATGCGGGCCAACCAGCGGAGAAGAGCAGTCTTTCCCACGCCCGGCCCGCCGATCACTACTGCGTGGCGGGCGTGCCCAAGCGCCTCGCCTGGACTCCTTCCACCATCACCGATCGGGGCACGCCATTTCTCTTCAGAAACGGCTGCGTATTCTCGCGACAACCGTATCCTGCCCGCCGGGGTAAGGTAGGATCCTCGAGATTGTTAAGCAAACCGTGCTCGCGTTCCAGCCTCTCGAAACGGCTGGCCTGTCGGACGAGGCGTGGGACAACGTACACGTCATCCATCAACAGCGACGTGATACGATCAGGGTGACTTGCACCCTGGATGCCGCGATAATCTATGTACGTGCAGTCCAGCGAGATGCGCTCGCAATAAACCAGCAACGCAGCCCCTGTGGCAAATTCTGTGAGCTGCTCTGAGTTCGCAAGATGCCCCTGGCTCTCGAATCGCCTGAGTAGTTCTTTTTGACAAGACATCATAACCGCCAACATACCCGCGACCAATTCAATGTCTTCTCTTGTTTGCTCGGTAGATACCAGTAAAGACTGAACACGGCGTTCGAGTTTTCGGCTGTCCTCTTCCCTGGAAAGTTCGAGCAGAGCTGTGATTGCCGGTCCTACACCGGGAATTTGCTTGAGCTGCTCTTCGCCGAGTTCCTTCAGGAAACTGAGGGCAACTCGAAGGTAAGGAGCTGCACGACCCGGCTCTCCGCCGAGGCCGAGGCGCTCGCCAAATGACTTCTCGCGAGTAGAAGGAAGCTGTTGATCAACCATAGCGCTTCAAGCCTCAACAGTATATTCCCAAGCCACTGGCATTATGTAACGCCAATATCACGCGCCGAACTGTGGACGACACGGGATTTGCCGGGGCAATCTTTTGTGCGCGATGGGAAAGTCGGGGCTCACGCGTACGGCAAGGGGACGAGCAGTATGTTGGGAATGCCGTTTTGGAGCATGCGAGAAAGCTCGCTGCGCTGTTGAACTGAACCGGCACATGCCACATAGGGCAGAGTCCAATAAAAATCCATTAAGAGATCGACGAGATCGGACCCTCAACAATCAATGGCTTGGGATCATCAGCAATCAACGCGACAGACGCTAACTTTTATATTTTCAATCTCGGTCAATTTTCCATGCTGGCCGGCCCACGGTACGCTTGCGCTGGTCCAGTCAGGGGTTGCGCCTGACTCATGGCGATGAATCGCCTTACCACCAGCAAACGCCCAAGAAGTCCCTTGCAGGAAGTTTAGGCGCCCCGGCACTCGCCTGGATCGATCGCCGGTAACCTCGTGAGGTTTACCGATTCCCGCCACTTGACGGTTTGCGTACACGTTGATGTGCCGTACGTTAGGGCAGAATCCCTGTACGAGAATCTTTCATCGGGGAGTGCCCACAATTAACGCCGAAGGGTTTACTGATCGTAATTTCTACCAGCGTCTCGCGATGAATTCAAAAGTGCCGGTTCTGGGTCCACCGAACCCCGGATCAGTGGCACCCCTTCATAACCCGCATAAATACTGGTCTACACATCCTTTGTGTGCAAAATGTGTGCGCGCTTTCAGAGAGAAGGTGTCTCATGGCCCGGCTCGTGAGTCAAAAACGAAGAGGCGCACGCAGACGACCTTGCTGCCGCTACCGAAGGTCTAGACACCGGCTCCGGCCCAAAGTAATAGAAGTCCTTACTGATCTCCTCGCTGAGCCCTAAAGGGGCGCGATGATGGCGTTCTCGTCCGAAACCTTGAATTCACTGAATTTCATTCTTGTGGTTGGTCAAACTTCTTACTGAACCCATACATAAACAGATGCCGGGAGCGAATTCTCAAAGGAAAGACCAGGCGCCATACTCCTTTTGTCTTTAGGATAACGTTTCCTCATGGGTTAAAAAGTGGCCAGATTATACTTCCGGTAGACGCCTCATGCTTATCCGCTTGTTTTAGCTAGACACAAGCGGTAGGGCCAGGCCGTACATCGTGCCCCTACGCCTCGCGCCGTGCTGAAACAACCGGATAAGCAAAAGACGCCTTGTCCTGCTAGATTTGGTTTCAGGAGGATAAGGCAATGCCAAATGTTTACATTGAACGGGCCGGGGACGGGACGTACGCAGTGAAGGAAAATGGACAGGTCGTTTCGGGCGGTCACCGAACTCAGAAAGACGCTGAGGATGCCGCGAAGCGGATTGCGCCCAATGTCCATCCTGATGTTGAACGGGTCCGGCATACGCCAAAGGGCGAGCCTGACAAGTGGCGCAAAGAGTAGCTAAAGATTCAGGGTGGCCTCCATGTTTCGTTCTCTTACCTTCGCGTGAGCGAAGCTGAAGCTCCGGAATGGGTGTTCGTCCTAGTCAGGTTCGTATGGCTTGGCAAGTGGACGGCGTTTCATCGTGCCCTCCACAGTCCGGTCGGTCTTAATCCATGCTATTTCACCAGAAAGTATACTCCGCCCGCTCCCCCCAATGATTGGGCGAACGCCTTCTGCTATTCGCTCTGCCAGACGATTCGTGGGATCGTATCCGGGAGTCCGGTGAACCCCAATCAGTAGCGCTCTGTCAAAACCCCAATAAAACCCCTGATCTCCGCCACAACTCTGTGCAGCCAATGTGCCCGCTCACGGGCAGGAGGTGTCTTATGGCCCGAAGAGCTGGGCAACTCGTTTCACGCGGCCAACGCACATGGTTGGTCCGCGTTTCGCTTGGCCGCGACCCGGAAACCGGAACGCGGAAATATCACAACAAAACGATTCGAGGCTCCTTCCGCGAGGCGCAGAACTACCTGAATACGAAGCTGCAAGAACACGACATCGGACGTCTGCCCCGCGCGGCTGCGATCAGCCTGAATCAGTACCTGGATCAATGGCTCACCACGTCAGCCAAGCCGAGGCTTCGGCCAAAAACCTACGCCGACTACGAAGCCATGATGCGTCTTTACATCCGCTGAGAAGAACTGTCGCGCAGCGCGTCGGATTATCGCCCGGTTATCTAGCGTTATTATTTCCGGACGTCTGGCGCCAATTGGGTGCGCGCTCAACGCAGCACCAAAGGCAAGAGACCGAACAGAGGCACCAGATGTTGCGTCAAGAAGCTCGCCAGGCCGCGCTGAAGCTTCTTAAGACGGGGACTCGTCCAACCAGGAAACGAGTGTATTCCCTGATTACCAAATCGCCTATCAAGCTGTTCAAGCTCATCATGGAAGAGATCAGGAAGCTCGAAAAAGAGCAGCAACGTCCGTCTATATATCCGCGCATAATTAATGGGACATTATGACTAGCAAAAAGGCAGCAGACGGGGCCGAATCAGTTCGGGATAGGATTGCCTATCTCCAAAGACGCGGGTCAGCGTGGCGACCAAGTCGGATGGGCTGGCGAAATAACGGTCATGGGTTCCGTTTTTGCGTGTATATTGCCACCGCCGCTCGGCGGGATTGAGCTCGGGTGAGTAGGGCGGCAGTTGGTGTACTTCCAGCCAGTGCCGGTTGGACTTGAACCAGCTCCAGACCTCGGCGTCCTTGTGATACGAGGCATTGTCCTGAATGAGAATCGCTCCGCGGCGGCGGTAATGGGGGGCCAGCCGATCAAGGAAGGCCAGGTAGGTGGAAGCATTGAAGACGGTATCCTGTTGGTAATGGAAGCGGGTCAGCCAAGGTTCGATCGCGCCCAGGATCTTCACGCTCTTACGTTCTCCGGTGACGGGGACCTCGGGCGGATGGCCCCTGCGGCTCCAGGTGGCATGCAGCGTCGAGTCCTGACGGAAACTGGCCTCATCAGTGAAGATTAGCGCCCGGTTCTGGCTTTGGGCTTTTTTTTAAGGTTGGGATAAGTGTAACGGCGCCAGCGGTCCTGCTCGCGGGGGTCGGCACGGGCCAGCACCCGGCGGGGCCGCTGCACGGAGAAACCCAGCTCATGAAGCAACTTGCGCACGTGGCCGGGATGATAGACGACACCGAACTCCTCTTCGATGACCCAGGCGATCATCGAAGAGGTCCAGACGCCACTATCCAGCCCATAAGCCACCGGGCCGCTGTCGAGGATGTCGCCGACCCGGCGGTGCTGCGCTTCGGTCAGCCGCCGCGGCCGTCCCGACCGGTAACCTTCCAGCAGGCCCTCAACGCCGTGGGCCTGATATACATACGCGCATAATTAAAGGGACATACTTCACTTCTCCGACTATACGTCAGGCCCTGCTACGTATTGGCGTATGGTCCAATAAACATGGGGTATTCACACGCATGCCCAGCGAGGAGGTCCTTTCATCGTTGCTGGAGCACATGTCCCTTGAGTTCTGCACTTCTGTATAGCGCGCCAGCCACTCCGACACCTTGGAGCGCGGCGCCTTGAGAATCCTTGCCAGATCGCCGCTGGTTCGGCCTTCGGAATTCAGGACGACGGCCTGCAGGCGTTTCGCCACGCGGTAGACGCCCTCGCGCTCCGCCTCTCGGCTCCATCGGATCAACCGGTGATAGGTCTGGGGATGCAACCGCAGCAGGCGGGCAAGCATGGCCACTCCTCCTGCGAGAAGTATGCCATATGGAAGCACCTCATGTCCCCTTAATTATGCGCGGATGTATAGTCTCCCTCCGCTTGGATCAAGGCCCGCCGGTCTGTTCGTTCCAGTGCATGATCTCCGCACGGCATTCATGGACTTTTTCAATTGCATGTACAATGTCCCCCAGATCCTGCTCAGCGGAAAGCAACAAACGCTGTTCCAACCAAACGACCTCATGGCACGCAAGCTCCGCGTTAGGGCACTTGGAACTGTAACTTGCAAAGTCAACGACCTCCCGGCCGTGGTCACATCCTTTGGGGCAAAACGGCGGAATGAAATTCCGGGGAAGAAACATTGGATTCTGATAAAGAGGATGGGCATAGCCTCCCGTGCAAGGAATGCCCTCAGCGCTGAGCGCGTTCAAGAAGTCATCTCGTGAGATGGCAAATTCATTGCCGCAGAATCGAAAGGCGTATAGATGGTGAGCATGCCTGGTGACATAGGATGGGGTTCTCAAGATGGAAATCCCAGGGATTCTTGAAAGGTGCTCATTTAAATAGGCTGCGCTTTGGTTCCGCCGTACGTTCTGCGCATCGAGCCGGCGCATCTGCTGGAGAAGAATCGCTCCTTGAAACTCTGTCATGCGGTAATTCCAACCCAAGCGGTGATGTTCGTACCAGGGCCTACGCGGCTCCCGCCCTGCAGAGATATAGGACTCACAGAGCGCTGCCAATTCGCGGTCATTGGTGGTGATCAAGCCGCCTTCGCCAGCGGTCATATTCTTGGATGCCTGAAAGCTAAAGGCTCCCAGATCACCGATGCTGCCGAGTCCCCGACCGTTCCAGGAGCCACCGTGACCGTGGGCTGCGTCTTCAACCACAGCTAGCCTCCGGCGGCGTGCAATCTCAATGATGGCGCCCATATCCGCGGCCAGTCCTGCAAAATGGACCAGAATGACAGCTCGGGTGCGTGGCCCCACTGCTTCCTCCAGACGCTTGGGATCGAGGTTAAGAGTTTCAGAGTCGATATCGATGAAAACGGGGGTAGCATTCATCATCAGCACGGCACTGGCCGTCGCCACAAACGTGTAGGCGGGTACAAGCACCTCATCCCCGGGGCCGATGCCAAGAGCTGCAAGCGCTACCTCAAGTGCGCCAGTCCCCGTAGCAGAAGCCACACCGTACTTTGCGCCTTGGAATTGCGCAAAGCTTTCTTGGAATGCTGCTACCTTGGAGCCGGATTGAACGCCTTCACCGGGGTCGGGTTCTCCGGGTTCACTCCAGGCGTAGCGCCACCACTTGCCGCTTCTTAAAACGTCAAGAAGGGCGCTTTCCTCTGCCTGGTCAAATACCGGCCAGGATGGAAACGGGCTCCGGCGGATGGGCTTACCCCCCAATAACGCCAACCGGCTCATCCCTGACCTTGTAAAGCGGGAACTTGAGGCGGGTTTGAACCGGCTGACGGCATGGGCCGGGCCTTGAACCTCGCGGGAGTCATGGTGGGGATTTCAAAGTACTTGTCGAGCACCACCAAAGCCGTCCCAAGGACTCCTGCCTCATTTCCCAAAGTCCCATAACGGAACATAAGATGGTCCACGGAGCACCTCAAAGCCTGCCTCCTAATAATTTGCCATATTTGGCTGAGAAGCCCATCTCCCGCTACTTCCAAGCGGTGGTCGAGAACCACGACCGAGGGGTTGAACAGATTGACGAGGTTGGAAATGCCAAGCCCAAGGTATCTGCTGACCTCGGCGACAATATTGACGGAGATTTTGTCGCCCCGATGAGCCGCCTGAAGCACATGCCAGGCTGTGATGGTCGAGCCATCAGTGCGGGCCAGGTCCGCGGCTTCAGACTCGGCCCCTTCAGCCAATGCCACATGGATCTTGCTTTCGATGGCTGCGCAGCCGGCAAGCGCCTCTAAGCAGCCAATGCTCCCGCACTTGCACGCCGATTTTCCATCGGTGTTGTGGGTATGGCCGAACTCGCCCACTCCACAGTCACGCCCGTAAAGCACTTTTCCGTCAACAATGATGCCAGCACCAATGCCGGTTCCATAATCGACGTAGATCATGTCGTTTGCCGCCCCACCGGCCCCCAGAATCCGTTCTGCAATGGCCTTGGCCCGCGTTTTGCTTTCGACAATCACAGGCACTTGAAACTCCTGCTCAAAAAGCCGGCCCAGCGGAACCTGCTTCCAGAAACTGATTGTCGAGCAGGTTAAAGTGGTGCCCTGCCTGCTGTCGACAAGGCCAGGGTCTGCAATTCCAATCCCAAGCGGCGACCGCCCTGCCAACCCCGCTTCCTGGATTGCCCGCCGTGCACATCCCTGGAGCTGCTTGACAAGCCCATCAACGCCATGTTCCAGGTCAACTGATTCTTGCGCTAGATGCCTGACCCGGGGTGAAAGATCCAGGATAGCCGCCACCACCGCTTGGTCGTCAAATTCCAAAGCTACAACAAACCCGTAGTCTGGGTTCAGGCTGAGCAGAACCTGTTTTCTGCCCATTGGATTGTTTGACAAGCCGGTCTCGAGCAGCTTCCGATCCTCGAGCAACCCACGGACTAAGGAGGAAATAGTGCTCCGCCGGAGGCCAGTCACCTCATGAATATTGACCCTGGAAAGAGGTCCGAATCGCCTTACCACGGCTTCAATAATCTTTTTGTCCCGATGGCTCTTTCTCTTAATTTGTCGCATGTAGGAGGCAGTTCATCATGATTCAGGCGCTATGGGCAAATGAAAATGCAAATTTGGCAAAACTCGCTCCTGATACACTTCTCAACTCTGCACTTTAGCGGCATCAATGAGTGGAGGTCGTTCCGCACCCGATCTCATCGTGAAGGTTGGTTGGCAGCCGGTCCCAAGGCCCCCCAAAGCCTTTATAAACGTCATGCGCTCTAATAAAAGTTCCCTTGGAAGTACTTAATCCTGAAGTCGTTTGGACCTCTTTGTGCCAATGACCTGGGAATCAGGTCACAAAATGATATGTTATGGGAGTAGGAGAAAACTGTCAAGGCAGTGAATTTCATTTTGTTCATAAGTCGGTTTCGTCAAGCCTTGGATGGCGCTATAAAAGAACAAATATGTACTTAAATCTTGACTCAACGCCAGCGCCTCTTCTATCCTGTGCCGGTCCCCACTGAAAGATCAGCCTGCCAGGAAGACGGGTAATGCCGAAGGGTGAAGGAAGCGTGATAGCCAAAGGAATTGGATTGAGCCTGCTTGGCATTCTGAGTTTGGTCCCGGGGAGCATCGCGGGAAGCACTCCCTTGCTGCCCAGGCCGCAGCAAGTCCAATATGGGGCGGGAAGACTGCCGCTTGCTGGCCTATCAATTAGCTTACCCAACGGTGCAAGTGCCGAGGACTGGTATGCTGCGAACCATTTGGCCGCATGCCTTTCGGCTGGAGCGGCGACCAGAATCCCCGTGATCCAAGATGCTGCTCATGGGCCGGTTTTGCGGCTTCAGCGCACAGGGGCGGTTGATGCATTACCCCGGCCTGGCGAATCACCTGGGCCGCAATCGCGGGAGGAGTATTCGATCCAGGTGGCGCCCGGAGGCGGGAAAGTGCAAGCCCGTTCTTCTGCGGGCCTCTTTTACGGCTCTGAGACCCTCTGCCAATTAGGCGAAGGCGATCCAGAGCGTGCCACTCTGCCCGCCGTGGAGATTCACGATTGGCCTGCCCTGGCGTACCGGGGTGTTCTGGTCGACATGAGCGAGGGACCCTTGCCGACGGTTCAAGAGATCAAGCGGCAAATTGCTTTCCTGGCGGGATGGAAGGTCAATCAATACTATTTCTATAATGAGGCCAACATTGAATTGAAGGGCTATCCTCTGCTCAATCCAGGGGCGTGCTATTCTCAGAGCGATATTCGTTCCATTGTTGCCTACGCCCGCAAGCGTCACATCGACGTCATTCCCGCTTTGGAGCTTTACGGGCACCTGCATGACCTTTTTCGCATTGAGAAGTATTCGGGACTCGCGGACTTCCCGCATGGCGGCGAATTTAATCCCCGCAATCCTAAGGTGATGAAGCTCCTCACCGACTGGACCAACCAATTTTCGGCGCTCTTTCCCAGTCCTTTTGTCCACATCGGGTTTGACGAAACCTGGCAGATCCAGAAAGCAGCTCAGCAGCAGACAGGGACCAGCCCGGTCAGCCTCTTCGTCACGCAGTTAGGGAATGTGGCGCGTCTCTTTGAGAGTCACGGAAAACAGGTTATGGCTTGGGAAGACATTATGGTCAAATACCCCGGAATCATTTCCAAGCTCCCTCCCGGCCTCATCGCCGTAGCCTGGTACTATGAGCCTTATCCCGACCCAACCTATGAACATTGGCTAGGGCCGTTGATAAGACAGCATATACCACACATGATTGCGCCCGCGGTGCATAGCTGGAACGAGATTTCCCCCGATCTTCAATTGACCTTTGAGAATATTGACACCTTTCTTGCAGCGGGCCGCAAGTCGGGCGCTATGGGGATGATCAATACCCTTTGGACGGACGATTCCCAAATGCTAATGCGGATGTCCTGGCCGGGTCTGGCTTATGGAGCCGCAGCCGCTTGGCAAACTGCCCCTATGAACCGCGAGAGATTCCTAACGGATTATGCCACCTTGACTTATAAGGATCAGGCAGATGTGGCAGCCGCTCTCAGGAGCCTTGCCCAAGCCGAAGTCGAGTTGCAGCAGGCGCTAGGCCAATCTACCATGGTGCAGTTGTGGGACAATCCATTTTCACCTCGGGTTTTGAAGGTTTGCCGCCAGCACCGAGAGGATTTGCACGAGGCGCGTTTGCTGTCGGAGGATGCTGAAGAGCATCTAGACCGCGCACTAGCTGCTGGCGATAATCCATTGATACTAAATAGCTTAGCCTTCGGCTCAAGACTGTTGGATTATGCTGGGATGCGATATCTTTACGCACTGGAGATTGCTGAAGCCTGGAAAGCACTCAGCAAAAGGCCATCGCCGATTGAGTTTGATAATAACTTTATAGCGACGGTAGCTTCCCAAACGCATGGGCGTCTGCCCGATTTGATGGACACCATCACCACCCTCAAACCCCTTTACAGGCAGGAATGGCTTGCTGAGTATTACCGCTACCGCATGAGTTCGGCCTTGGGACGCTGGGACGCCGAGTATGAATATTGGCGCGCCTTGCAGACAAAGCTGAAGGTCTTTGCAAATCGTTTTCACGTTGGAGACTCCTTGCCAGAGCTTCAATCACTCACCGGAGAACAATGAAACTCTCGCTACGACCAAAGGAGAGAAGAAGATGGGGGGGGAAAAGCCACTGAAGAAGTAGCAGTTCGCCTTATTCTAACCAGAACGGTAATAATTTGGCGATTCATGGATACGAATCAGGAAATTTTAGAAAGTAAATTCCTAAAATGATAAAAACTACTTGACATTTATTTGCTTTTTGCTTTACATAGTAAACTTCTAGTTAATTTTTTGTGCCAATGCATGTTGCAGATGTCCTTAAAAGCCATGTGAACCATTCGGTTGAACAGTCAATAATTCCAGCGGTTCGCTACAGGTTTTACAACAGGTGACGACGAGACACACAGGGCTGACTATTTCCTCCAGGTTTATCGATATCAGGAGGTTTCTATGGGAAGGAACAGCATTGGGTCCTTTAAAGTTTTAGGTCTCCTGGCTTTCGGGATTTTCACGGTCCTGGGTTATGGTTGGTGCCAAGTGGACCTAGGGAGCATTGTGGGGACAGTCCGCGATTCGAGCGGTGCAGTGGTGCCCGGAGCCCACATTACAATCACGAACAAGTTAACCAACGAATCCACCCAACTGACAACGGACGCGACGGGAAGTTATGCCGCCAGCCTGCTGCACATCGGATCCTACTCTATTTCAGCCGAAAAGCCTGGGTTCCAGAAAACGGTTCAGGCTGGAGTAACCCTGGGCGTGAATCAGACCGTGCGGGCGGATTTGGTGCTGACTGTGGGAGCCGTGGCACAAACCGTGGAGGTAACGGCGGCGCCGCCTTTAATTCAGAGTGAAACTTCTTACATTGGGACCATCGAGACTTCGCGGCGCATTGTTGGACTGCCCTTAAAC
>Ga0102924_1002226_pt1 | contig 21436 bp, 23 predicted proteins | sample PaiPotPPM11metaG_FD_80116 | JGI IMG/M metagenome (GOLD analysis project Ga0102924, IMG submission 80116) | Iron sulfur acid spring bacterial and archeal communities from Banff, Canada, to study Microbial Dark Matter (Phase II) - Paint Pots PPM... ...
CCCGTAGCCCCCTGGTGGGCCCCGCCGCCCTTTCCGGAAATGTTTCAATTCACTGGTGGCAACCATTGAACCGAGGGGACCCCGGCGGGACAAAGTGACCATCAGGCAGGTGGCCGAAGCCGCCGGCGTCTCCATCGCGACCGTCTCGCGCGTGGTCAACAACCACGCGGACGTGTCGGGGGAGACCAGGGAGACCGTCGAGCGCGTGCTGCGCGAGCGGGGCTACCCGGCCGGCGCGCGGCGCTCCCGCCCGGCGTCCACCGGCCTGGTCGGCGTCACGATGCCGGTGGTGCACCCCGGCTACTTCGCCCAGATCCTGTCCGGCGCCGCGGAAGCGCTCTACGAGCACGGCCTGCGGGCCGTGCTCGGCCCCACCAGGCACTCCCACGAACGGGAGACCTCGCTGGTCGAGCAGCTGGCGAGCGGCGACGCCGACGGCGCGATCCTGGTGCTACCGGAAGAGTCCGCGGAAGAACTGCGCGCACTCAGCGAACACGGCTTCCCGTTCGTGGTCGTGGATCCGCGCACCGACGTTCCCGACGGCATCCCCGTCGTCCGCGCCGCCCACTCCTCCGGCGCGACCCAGGCCACCAGGCACCTGCTGAGCCTCGGGCACCGCCGGATCGGCGTGATCGCCGGCCCGGAAGGCTGGGTCGCGACGCAGGAGCGGCTGCGCGGCTACCACGCGGCCCTCGCGGGCGTCGGCGTGCTGCCCGATCCGTCCCTCGAGCGGTACGCGAACTTCCGCGCCGACGGCGGCCGCGCGGCGGCGGCCGCGCTGCTCGACCTGAAGCAGCCGCCGACCGCCGTCTTCGCGTTCAACGACGGCATGGCCGTGGGCGTCATGCGGGAGGCCGCCGCGCGCGGCCTGCGCGTTCCCGGGGACCTGTCCGTCGTCGGCTTCGACGACACCCTCGAGGCGACCGTCACCGTCCCCGCGCTGACCACGGTGCGCCAGCCCCTCGCAGAACTGGGCCGCACCGCGGTCAGCGTGCTGCTCAGGCAGCTCAACGACCGCCACTTCGAGCCGCTGCGCATCGAGCTCGAGACCCGCCTGGTGCCGAGGGACTCGACCGGGGCACCCGGATAAACCGTGTTCCAACACGGGTTCCCAACCCGGGCCATTGACCGCCCCGAGACCGGCTGTTACGTTCTTTCCGGAAATGTTCCGGTAATTTTCTGTGATCGTTCCGGGAGTGCCCATGCGCCTTCATCTCTCCCGCCACAGCTGGAATCCCTCTCGCCGCCCCTGGAATCTCTCTCGCCGCCGTTGCCGGTGGGCATCGGCGGCGGTGGCCGCGGCGGCGGCGCTGACCGCCGGCTGCGTCCTGCCCGCGGCGAGCGCCGCGGCGAGCACGGGCCTCAGCACGGGCCTCAGCACGGGCCTCAGCACGGGCGCTCCCGCCGGCCGCGCCATCGGGGCGGGCAGTACCGGCGACCACGGGCGGTTCTTCGTGCCGCCGCCGTCTTCCGGCGCGCCGCAGCAGGTCGTCTCGCTGCTCAAAGACCACGACGTCAAGGAAGCCGCGCTGATCGCCGAGATGGAGGCGATACCGCGCGCCGTCTGGTTCACCAGCGGCACCCCGGCCCAGGTGCAGCAGCAAGTGCGGCAGACGATGGCGGAAGCCGCGCTCGAGCGCGCGGTGCCGGTGCTCGTCGCCTACGACATCCCGGGCCGGGACTGCGCGCAGTACTCGGCGGGCGGCGCGCTGAACGAGGCCGCCTACGACGCCTGGATCGACGGGTTCGCCAAGGGCATCGGCGGCGGCAAGGCGGTCGTCATCCTCGAGCCCGACGCGCTTGGCAACATGCCGAGCAACTGTGGCCTGTCGTCGTCGGTCTACCCGTTCACCGACGCCGAGCGGATCGCCGAGATCCAGTCCGGGGTCGCGGCGCTCGAAGCCGACCCCGGGGTCAGCGTGTACCTGGACGGCACGCACAGCGCCTGGCAGTCGGTCGGCACGATCACGCAGCGGCTGCTCGAGGCCGACGTGCAGCAGGCGCAGGGCTTCTTCCTCAACGTCTCCAACTACCAGGCCGACCAGAACCTGACCGACTACGGCACCTGGATCTCCGACTGCATCGCGATGGTGACCGACAGCGCCAACCCCTTCTACAACAACCCCGCGGGCTGCGCCAGCCAGTACTACCCGGCCACCGAGTCGGACTTCAGCACCTGGGGCCTGACCACGCAGTGGTACGCGCAGAACATGGGCAACGCGGTCGCGACCACCCACTTCGTGGTCGACACCAGCCGCAACGGCGACGGGCCGAACGGCATGCAGCAGTACGGCAGCGCGCCCTACGACCAGCCGGCCAGCGTGCTGTCCACGCTCGCGTCGGGCAACTGGTGCAACCCGCCGGCCTCGGGGCTCGGGCTCAAGCCGACCGCGAACACCGGGGTCCCGCTGCTCGACGCTTACCTGTGGGTCAAGACCCCCGGGCAGTCCGACGGCCAGTGCGACGCGGCCGGCGGCGTCCGCGCCTGGGACTACGCGGCCTATACCCAGCCCGGCTGGCCGACCGACGCGGCGAGCCAGGCGCTCTTCGACCCGCTGTGGGGTCTCGACGACCCGGCGGCGGGCGCATGGTTCCCGCAGCAGGCGGTCCAGCTAGCGCAGGACGCCAGCCCCGCCCTGCCGTAGGAACGGGGGCAGCCCGGTCACCGGGCGGTTCGGGCTGCCCAGTCGCGCTGAGCTGCTTCGACCAGGTCCCAGTGGGCGTCGACCCACCGATCGAGCGCGCCGAGGGGCTCATCGAGCGATCGGCCAAGATCGGTCAGTGCGTACAGGGTCGCTGTGTCCATTCGTCCGGCGTCGACGTGCCGGCTGATGAGGCCGTCGCGTTCGGCGTGCCGCAGCGTGTCGGTGAGGACTTTGTGCGAGATGCCATCAAGGGCCTCGTGCAGGTCCTGGTAGCGGCGATCTCCGGCGGCCAGTTGTCTCAGTCCAGCCGCCGCGTCAGCATGCACAGGCGGTCCGGCCCACGATCAAGCGTTCCCCAGTCCGCTGCGCCGATCAATGGCGATCTGCGCAACAATCGATGTCATCAAGGCATGGATCGAGGTCAGCGGGATGAATCTGGCGCAGGTTGAAGCATTCCTGATACTCGCGGACGAACTGCATTTCGGGCGGACCGCTGAACGGCTGGCTCTCTCGCAGCCACGAGTGAGCCGCCTGATGACCGCTCTGGAGCGGGAGGTCGGCGGCGCCTTGTTCGAGCGGACCAGCCGCCGCGTGCGACTGACCCCGCTGGGCGTCCGCCTCCGTGCTGGATTGCAGCCCGGGTTCGCACAGATCCGCGCCGCACTCGATGATGCCCGCGCCGCCGCCGGGCAGCCAGCGGGGGTGCTGCGTATCGGCTTCACCAATACCACGGGCGGGGACGCGCTGACCAGCCTTGTCCGCTGGACCCAGTCCGTGCCCAGGGCGTTCTTCGACCTGCTCGTCCCGCCGCAGACTCCGTCCGGCAGGCCAACCCGCCGGACATGCCTCACCAACGGCCTGCACGAGACGTTCGCGCTCGTCGCCAGCGGCCGGGTCGTCCACCCCACCGTCACCCCCATGCCCCTGGCGCAGCGCAACGACATCGTGCTCGTGCCCATCGCAGACCTGCCGGCCCTGCCCCTCGGGCTGATCTGGTGCACCACACACGAGAACTCCCGCATCCGCGCCATCGCCGAGGTCGCCGCAACCCATTAACCGGTGCGGTTCCAGAATTCCGCCGGGTACCTGGAGGTGAGCCGCCTTTCTTTGAAGTGCAGTCTCCCTGGTGTTAGGGTCACTCTTACACGGCGGTTTAGCCCCCGTAACCGTGTTGGACTCTGCTTAGCGACTTGGGCAGCCTCCGGGAGCGTTGCTCCGGACCTCGGTAATGCCGGCTTGGCAGATTGATCCATGAGACGCGTGACTCGGGCAGATGATTGCCCGCGGTCTGTGGCCCGGCACGGGCTCGACGCCTCCTCGACGACAAGAGCAGCGCCGCGACTGCGGCGACTGCAGGCTCATCCGTACCTGACGTGATGCACGAGCCCCGAGGCTCATGCCCACGGCGCCGTACGGCTGGTGCCCAGGCTGCCAAAGGCGCCGCCTGGGCCGATCGGAAGCTTCTCTTATGGCCCAGAAATGGTGGACTCTGACCGCAGTGGTGGCTGGCATGTTCATGCTGCTGCTGGACGTAACGATTGTTAACGTCGCGCTGCCCCAGATCCAGAAGGCGTTCAGCGCGTCGCTGCAGGACCTGCAGTGGGTCATCGATGCCTACGCGCTCACGCTCGCGGCGCTCCTGCTGACCGCCGGCGCGCTCGCCGACCGGTTCGGCCGGCGCATCACGTTCGCCGCCGGGACAGCGATCTTCACGGCCGGATCGCTGCTCTGCGGGCTGGCGACCGGCCCGCTTGACCTCGCATTGTCGCGGGCCGGGCAGGGCGTCGGCGGCGCGATCATGTTCGCCACCTCGCTCGCGCTGCTCAGCGACGCGTTCCGGGGCAAGGACCGCGGGATCGCGTTCGGCGCCTTCGGCGCGGTCACCGGGATCGCCGTCGCGACCGGGCCGGTCATCGGCGGCGTGATCACCAGCGGCCTGTCGTGGCGCTGGATCTTCCTGGTGAACGTCCCGGTCGGCATCGCCACCATCGCCGTCACCCTGACTAAGGTCGCGGAGTCGCGCGACCCGGACGCCACCCGCCCCGACTGGCTGGGCTTCGTCTCTTTCAGCGGCGCGCTCGCCGCGCTGGTCTACGGGCTGATCTCGGCCGGCGACGGCTGGGGATCGGCCAGGGTGGTGGCCAGCCTGGGCGCCGCGGCAGGGCTGCTCGCCGCCTTCGTGATCATCGAGTTGGCCCAGCGGCGGCCGATGCTGGACCTGTCGCTGTTCCGGGTGCCGACCTTCACCGGCGGGCTGATCGCCGCATTCGGGATCTCGGCCTCGCTGTTCTCCCTGCTCACCTACCTCATCTTGTACCTGCAGGATGACCTCGGGTTCTCCGCGCTCGGCACCGGGTTGCGCATCTTGTTCCTGACCCTCGCGGTATTCGTGACGGCCGGCATCGCCGGGCGGCTCACCACCGTCGTACCCATCCGGCTGATGATCTGTGCGGGGTTCGTGCTCGTCACCACCGGGCTGCTGCTGATGCGCGGCGTGACGGCCGGCTCCGGCTGGACGCATCTCATCCCCGGGCTGATCGTGGCCGGAGCCGGGGCCGGGCTGGTCAACGTGCCGCTGGCCTCGACGGCAGTCGGCGTGGTCGCGCCCGCGCGGGCCGGCATGGCCTCGGGCATCAACTCGACGCTGCGGTCGGTCGGCCTCGCGACCGGCATCGCCGCGCTCGGGGCGATCTTCACCGCGCAACTCCGGGCCACCGCCACCAGCCGGCTGGCCGGGACGCCCCTGGCCGCGCACGCCCACGCGCTGGCCGCCGGGCTCGGCGGCCCGGCGGCCAGCGGCCCGCAGTCCGGACTGACCGCCGCGGCGCGGCAGACTGTCGCGGCCGCCGCCCAGGCCGGATTCGCCGACGGCCTCGACACGATCCTGCTCATCGGCGCCGTCATCGCGGCCATCGCCGCGATCACCTCCCTCACCTTGATCCGCGGCCGCGATTTCGCCGCGGTGGTACCCGCCGCGGTCGGCACCGAGGCCACCAGCCCGGACGCCGCCGAACCCATCACGACATAACACCCAGCCCTAACAGATCAGCAGGGTCCCGATGACACGGCCGTCCGAGCGGCGTCCGCGGACCGACCCCGCCATTCCCCCTAGCAGAGACCAAGGAGTCCCGATGACCACCGATGACACCCGCCGCCGTCCGCTCCAGGGCCAGGTCGACTTCACGTTCATGTACGCCGCGCACGACGCTTTCCGCCGGGACCTGCGCCGGCTGGCCGCCGCCGTCGAGACGCGCCGGACCGCGGAGCCCGCCGTCCAGGCCGGCTGGGCAACGTTCAAGAACCAGCTGCACGTCCACCACACCGCCGAGGACGAACTGCTCTGGCCGGCCCTGCGGGCGAAGGTCACCAAGCCCGGTGACGTCGCCGTGCTCGACGCCATGCACGCCGAGCACGCCCGCCTCAACCCCCTGCTCGACGGGGTCGACCTCTCCCTCGCCGCCACCGACGGCGCCGGCCTGGCGGACAACACCGGGGTACTGGCCGACACGCTCGCCGCGCATATGGAGCACGAAGAGGACCAGGCGCTGCCCCTGGTCGAGGCGCACCTGGGGCCGGCCGGCTGGGCGGCGTTCCGGAGGGCGGCCGGGAAGAGCCAGGGCCTGCGCGGCGGCGCCGAGCTGTTCCCCTGGATGCTCGACGGCGCCCCGGCCGACACCACCAAGCGGGTGCTCAGCTTGCTGCCGCCACCAGCCCGGCTCCTCTACCGGGCGGTATGGCGCCCCGGCTACGCCCGTACGCAGCGGTGGAACACCGCCGCAACCTGACGCCGCAGAAAGGCTAAGCACCATGAAGCTCACGATTTTCGGTGCCGGCCCCACCGTCGTCAGGTATCGCACAGGAGGCTGCCCGATGTACCACCGGATCGTCGCCAGCAAGGTCCGCTCTACCTTCGCCCAGATCAGCGCCGGGAACTGGGAGCCGATGCTCGACGGAATGGCGCCCGAGTTCAGCTACCGCTTCTACGGCGAGCACGCCCTTTCCGGCGAGCGCCAGACCCTCGACGCGCTTCGCCGCTGGTGGGAACGCAGCGTCCGGCTCTTCCCGAACCCAACCTTCGAGGTCGAAGAGGTCGTCGTCGCCGGCGGACCGTGGGCCACCAGGATCGCCACCCGCGTCCGAGTCCACGCGGCCCTGCCCGACGGCTCGGCCTACGACAACGTCTTCATGCAGAACATGACCATGCGCTGGGCCCGCATCACCGAGATCCATACCCTCGAAGACAACGTCGTCCTGCAGCGAGCCCTCGACTGCATCGCGGAAAGCGGCAATCCCGAAGCCCACGGGGCACCCATCACCGACACTCGGCCGGTTCACTGAGGCAGTACGACATCGCGCTGGGTGATCACCGGGCGGCATTCCACCGGCGCGCCGCCAGGGCGCCGGGGATCAGGATCAGGGCGGCGGTCCACCAGCCGAGCTCGAACAGGGGCCAGGCGAGGGGGCCGCCGCCGGCGATGGACCTGATGACGCTCGCCGCCGCGGTGACCGGGTTGACTCGGGCGACCGGCTGCATCCAGCCGGCGAGGTCGCCCACGGGCGCGAACGCCGAACTGACAAACGCGAGTGCGATGGCCGGGAAATACAGCACCCGTTCGGCCGTCTCCTGGTCGTTGATCAGCAGCGCGAGCCAGGCGGAGAGAACGGCGACGCCGACGGCGAAGGCCACGGTGACCGCCGCGATCGCGGCCAGCCCGGCGAGGCCGGGCCGGACCTGGAAGCCGAGCGGCACCGCGAGGGCGAGGAGCAGCACGGCCTGGACGGCGAAGACGATCGCGTCCGACGACAGGCGCCCGGCGAGGACCGCCGCGCGGGCCATGGGCAGCGAGCGGAACCGGTCGGCAAGACCGCTGCTCGTGTCCCGCAGCAGCGCGAGTCCGGTGGTGGGCGCGGTGAGCGCCGCGTTCTGGATGATGATGCCGGGGATGAGAAACTCGCGGTACGTGCCGCCTGCCCCGGCCCCGTGACCGCTGAGGGCCAGGTTCCCGAACACGGAGACGAACATCACCAGCAGCACCAGCGGCTGCACGAGCGGGTAGATCATCCGGCCCGGGTTCTTGCGCAGCACCCGCAGGTTCCGCCCGGCAACGAGGGCGCTGTCCCTCGTGGGCCGATAGCGCACGGCAGCGGCGGTCACGCCGCCGTCCCTTCGCGGGTGAGCGCGAGGAAGGCGTCGTCGAGCGTGCCCTCGCCGCCCGCCATGGACTTGAGCTCGCCGGGGGTGCCCGTGGCGATGACCTTGCCGTGGTGCAGCACGTGCACGAGGTCGGCGAACCGGTCGGCCTCCTCCAGGTACTGCGTGGTCAGCAGCATCGTGGTGCCCGCCGCCTTGAGCTCGGTGAGGATGGCCCAGAGCTGCTGACGGCTGCCGGGGTCGAGCCCGGTCGTCGGCTCGTCGAGCACGAGCAGTTCGGGCTTGTGCATGAGGCTGGCGGCGAGGTCAAGCCGGCGGCGCATGCCGCCCGAGTACGTCCGTAGCATGCGCCCGGCGGCGTCGGTCAGCCCGAGCGCGCCGGTCAGCTCGGCCGCCCGGCCGGCCGCCGGCCCGCGGCCGAGCCCGGCGAGCCTGCCGATGAGCATGAGGTTGTCGTGCCCGCTCAGCGCGTCGTCGAGCCCCGCGTACTGCCCGGTCAGCCCGATGCGCGCGCGCACCTCCCGGCCCTGCGTCGTCACGTCGAAGCCGAACACAAGCACCCGCCCGGCGTCCGGCCGCGTGAGGGTCGCGATGATCCGCACGAGCGTGGTCTTACCGGCGCCGTTCGGCCCGAGCAGCGCGGTGAGGGTTCCTGTTTCGACGGTGAGGTCGACCCCGGCGAGGGCGGTGACCTGGCCGAATGCCTTGCGCACGGCGGTGACCTGGATCGCGCGCGGCGCTTCCGCCGCGCCCGGTAGTGGTGCCGTAGGATCAGTCATATCGTGAGGCTAGCAGTTAGTGAGGTCACCGGACAATATGGCCGACTCAGTAAATGAGCGTTCCGCTGTCGGCGTGGATGCTGGCGGCGTCGACGCCGAGGCCGCCCGCGGCTCGGCGGGCACCGACCCCACCTCCGCCGACCTGGCGGTGAGCGTGGTCGGGCGCCTGTTCAGGCTCGCGCCGCAGCTCACCGACCTGCTCGACCTCGGCGCCCGCGAATACGGCATGGGCTTCGCCCGCGGCCGCGTCCTCTGGTCGCTCCAGGAGTCCGGCCCGGTGGTGATGCGCGCGCTCAGCCAGGGGCTTGGCATCTCGCCGAGGACGGTGACCGGCCTTATCGACGCGCTCGAGGCCGACGGCTGGGTGACGAGGACGCCGCACCCGGACGACCGCCGCGCGACGATCATCTCGATCACGCCGACGGCCGAGGCCGCCCTGTCCGCGCTGCGGGCGTCCTACGAGGTCCTGGCCCACGACCTGCTCGCCGACATCGACCCGGAGGACCTGGCGCGCTGCCAGTCGGTCCTCGGCACCATCCAGCAGCGCCTGGACGGGGTGGTCGCGGCGCGGATGGCCGCCCTGCCGCCGCCCGGCAGCCCGCCGGAACGAGTACGGTGATGACCCCGCTCACGCGCCAGACCTGGCGGCACCTCCGGCTCGGCGACCTGTACCGCAGCGGCCGGGAGTTCGAACTCATGCACCGGGCGCTGGGCTTCGCCGCCCTGGCGATCCTCACGGTGATCCCGCTGCTCGTCGTCATCGCCGCCGCCAGCCCCGCCCCGCACGGCGGCCTCGCCACGTGGGTCGTCTACGGCATGGGCCTGAACGGCTCCTCCGCGGACGCGGTAGTGGATCTCTTCTCGGCCCCGGCCCGGGTCCTCGGCACCACGAGCGTGTTCAGCCTCGCGCTGGTCGCCGTCGCCGGAATCTCGTTCGCGGGGAGCGTGCAAGCCGGCTTCGAGCGGATCTGGGGCCTGGCCGCCGGGCCGTGGCACAAGATCTGGCGTCAGGTGCTCTGGCTGGCCGTACTCATCGCCTACATCCACGCGGCGGCCTCGGTCGGCACCGTGACGCACCGCGGCGCCGCCGAGACAGCGGCCCGGGTGGCGGTGGCGGTGGTGCTCGGCGTCGCCTTCTTCTGGTGGGGCCTGCGCTTCCTAACGGGCGGCCGCGTGAGCTACCTGGCCGCGCTCCCCGGCGCGATAGCCACGGTGGCGGCCCTCAGCGGACTGCGAGTCTTCTCCGGCCTGGTGTTCGAGCCGCTCATCGTCAGCAACGCGGTCAGCTACGGCGCCCTCGGCACCGTCCTCGTCGTCCAGTCCTGGCTGATCGGCGTCGGCTGGGTCGTCTACGGCGCCCAGCTCTTCGGCCGCTGGTTCCACGACACCTACCTGCACCCCTGGCTACTCCGCCGCCAGCAGGCCCGCTCGGGGCCCGACGCACTAGATTCTGGGGCATGAGCCTCATTCATCACACCACGTTGAAGCCGACCAAGCTGGAGCTGCTGGCCGACTGGCTGCCGGCTCGTCCCTGGTACCGCGCGGGCTCGGACCAGCCGTCGCTGACGAAGGCCGGCGGGTTCCGCCTCGACGACCCCGCCGGGGAAGTCGGCATCGAGTTCATGGTGGTCGCGGACGGCTCGACCGCCTACCACGTGCCGCTTACCTACCGGGGGAGCCCGCTCGAGGAGATCGGCGACGCGCTGATCGGCACGTCGGAGCACGGGGTGCTCGGCACGCGCTGGATATACGACGGCACGAGGGACCCCGTGCTGCTGACTCAACTGGTTGCCCTGATCCAGGGGAAGGCGGAACCCCAGGCGCAAAGCCAGACCGACACGCCCGACCCGACGGTCTTGAGCTGGCCGGCGGTGGACGGTCCGCTGAGCGTCGCCGGCTTCAACGCAGCGGGCGACGCGGAGGCCACGACGGTGACCGTGAGCGCGACGGCCGGGGAACTCGCCCTCCGGGTAGCCGGGGAACTCGCCCTGCGGATAGACCGCGTGCTGCGCCCGGTCACCGGTGACGCCGCTGCGCCCGGCACGGTCTCCGCGACGTGGGCACTCCCCGACGGCACCCGGGTCCGCGGCGTCTTCGCGACGGCCTCCTACGACCCACTCGTCTAGCCGGGCTTGACGTCGCTCGGTACCGGCTCGCCGGGCCGGGTTTGCCGGACGGCCTGGTGCAGCGCGGTGGTGAAGGCGGTGGTCGCGGGGGGGTCCGGCGGGTCACCGTAGGTGGCCAGGTAGACGCGTCGCCGGAAGTCGCGCAGCGGTGTGGCTTCGATTCCGGGTGCCCGGTGCGTGCGGAGGGCCAGCCCGGGCATGGTCGTCACGCCCATGCCGGCGGCGACGAGAGCCTGCTCGACGATGATGTCGTCGCTGGTGTAGGCGATCTGCGGGGCGAAGCCGGCGTTGCCGCACGCGTCGACGAACTCGCGGCGGCAGTGTTCGCAGCCGGCGATCCAGGCCGAGTCGCGGTGGTCCCGCAGCGTCTGGCCGGGTTCGAGGCTGAGCAGGTACATCGGGTCGTCGAACAGGTGCGCGGCCCGGATGTCGTCCGGCGTCGTGTCGTCGTAGCGGAAGATGACCGCTACGTCGACTCGTCCGTCGCGCAGCATGTCGACTGCCACCTGCGGGTGGGCGTCGGCCAGGTGCAGCTCGATTCCCCGGTGCTCTCGGCGCAAGGTCGCCGCGGCGTGCGGGACCAGGGCCGCGAGCGCCGATTGGAAGCCGGCGACCCGGACCCGGCCGGTCCGCAGGCCGACCATCGCGGACAGTTCCGCGGCGGCCGAGTCGACCCGGCCGACGATCTCGGCGGCGCGGCGGGCCAGTTGCTCGCCTTCTGGCGTGAGCCGGATGCCCCGCCCGACCCGCTGGACGAGCCGGGCGCCAGTCTCGGCCTCGAGCCGGGCCAGATGGTGGCTAACGGCCGGCTGGGAGTAGCTCAGGTGCTTGGCGGCCTTGGTGACCGAGCCGTGCGCGGCGATCGCCGCGAGAATGCGTAGCCGCACGATATCCAGCATCCATCAAGAATAGTCATGGGTGGCCGCCGAGATTGGCATTGGACGAATGAGTCTTCGCAACGGGACGCTAGGCAAGAAGGCCCCGTTCGTGAAGGAGGACCCAGCCATGACCACCGCATCGACCCCCAGCGCCCGCCGCTACTACAACTGACGATCGCAGGAGGCATCAAATGAGCGACTCCGAGCCGCCGACCGCGAACGGGAAGGTGCTGTGGACCTTCACGATGTCGTTGGACGGGTTCGTCGCCGGACCGGACCACGAGATGGGCTGGATGACTGGGTTCCCGTCCGTGGATCCGAGCCTGATCGACGAGTACATCGAGAGCACGGGGGCCGTGCTGGGGGGCAGGGCCGGCTGGGACGCGATCGTGGGCAACAGCCGCCCGTGGGGCGGCGCCTGGAGCGGTCCGATTTTCGTGCTCACCCATCACCCCGAGGACGCCGCACCCACCGACGGAATCACGTTCCTCAACTGTGACGCGGCCGAAGCGGTTCGCATCGGGCTGGCCGCGGCCCGCGGCAAGAACCTCGGGGTGTTCTCACCCAATATCGGCGCTCAGCTTCTCGAACTCGGACTGATCGACGAGATCGACATACACATCGCACCGATTCTGCTCGGTGACGGCATCCGGCTCTACCACAACCCCGGCCGCGAACCGATCCGCCTCCACTCGCTCGACGGCGACCCCACGCCGGCCGTCCGCGTGCGCTACCGCCCCAAATACGACATGGGTTCGCCGCAGGCTTGATATCAACGAGGCATGCCAGTCGGTGATAGACCCAGACGCCCGCACCTCCGCCCCGCGCTGACCGCGGCGGTGGCCGCCTTGGTCATCGCCGTCATCGCCGCGATTGTGGCCGTCGTGGCGGGCACCGGGTCGCCGTCGAAGCCAACCGTCGCTAAGCCGCTGGCCGGGGTGACCACAGCGCCGGCGAACTGGAAGCTCGCCTTCTCCACGGACTTTCCCGGCACGACGCTCGACACCGCGACGTGGGCGGAGTGCTACCCGTGGACGCCGAAGCCCCCGGGGTGCAGCAACTTCGGTAACAGCGACGAACGGGAGTGGTACCTCCCGTCCCAGGTCCACGTCGAGAACGGCGCCCTGGCCCTGGTGGCCCAGCGGACGCCCACCGAAGGAACCGACGTCAACGGCAACCCGAAGCCGTATACCTGCCGCTCCGGCATGGTCACCACGTACCCGAGCGTGCACTTCAAGTACGGCTTCGTCCAGGTAGTAGCCCGACTCCCGTTCGGTAAAGGGCTCTGGCCGGCGATCTGGCTGGTCCCTTCCGACGGCTCGTGGCCGCCGGAAATCGACATCGTCGAGCACTGGGACACGCAGCCTTCGGCAAGCGCCACCCTGCACACCGGCAAGCAGAACAACCAGCAGCGGGGCACCATCGCCTTCCCCGACGCCGACCAGGGCTGGCACACCTACACGCTGTACTGGACGCAGTCCCGCATCTCGGTCTACTACGACGGCAGGCTGGCGCTGACGACCACGACGAGCATCCCCCAGAAGGCGATGTACCTGCTCCTTGACCTGGCCGATGAGAACAACAGCCCGGGCAGTTGCTCTGGCACGATGTACGTCAAGTCGGTCAACGTCTGGGAACCGTCGTAACCTGCCCGGGCGACCGTCAGGCGAGCGCGGGTTCGGCGTCTTCCAGGCCCGTGCGGAGCATGTCCCGCAGTTCGGGCGTGTCGTCGTGGCCGTGCTTGGCCACCGCGTGCGCGACCGCGGCATCAAGGACTTCGTCTTCGCCGCCCGCGATGGTGAGCGTGCAGCCGATCTCGTTGGGCACCTTACGGCAGTCGATCATTTTCCTCGCCACGATGGCCTCCTTGCCTTGCCTGCTTCCCAGCCTTCATTCAGCAGACGGCAGGCAGAGGCGTATCGTCTATACGGATAATTCCGTACGGCCGTGGGGGGGATCACGGTGAGTGCGAGTACGGTGCGTGCGGCGTTGGCGACGGTCGAGGCAGCCGACTCCGCCGACAGCCTGATCGAACTTCCGGGGCTGCTGCTGCCGGAACTGGCGAACCTCGTCGGCGCGGACTGCGCATTGTGGACCGAACTGGATCAGTCGGCCAGCCCGCTACCCGGCCGGATCGTCTGTTATCCCGGGCCATGGCTCGACGAGCAAGCAGCGGAGGCCCTGGAAAAGCATGCGCGGGACTTCCCGCTGACCCGCCATACCCGCCCAGGCGGCGACGGCCGGCCGGTCCGCTGGTCGGATTTGGGAAGCATGCGCAGCTTGCGCAACAGCGGCATGTACGCCGACGTCGTGCGCAAAACAGGCATTGAACAGATGCTTGCCATGGCGCTTAAGCCAGGGGACCTGCACGTCTGCATCTCGCTGAACCGGGCCGGCGCTGACTTCACGCCCGCGGCGGTCGATCTGCTCACCCAGCTGCGGCCGCTGCTGACCCGCCGAGTCGTGCGGCTCGCGGCCGAACGGGAGGACTGGGGCGACCTCACCACCCGGCAGCAGCAGGTGCTCACCCTCGTCGCCGATGGCCTGACCGACGCCGCGATCGGGCACCGCCTCGGCTGCAGCCCTAAAACCGTGACCAAGCACCTGGAGCACATCTACCGCAGGCTTGGCGTATCCTGCCGCACGGCGGCCATCGCGACCGCAAACTCGCGCAAAGGTGGGACATGATCACGACGCCATCCAACGCGGCGGAGGCAATCACCCTGGCGGCCGCGGGCAACCGGGCGCTCGCGGCGGCGGGCCAGTCGGACCTGGTCTGGGGGCATGCCAGCGTCCGGGATCCGGAGGGCCGCGGGGTCTGGATGAAGTGTTCTGGCTGGGGCTTCGAGGAAGTCGACGAGGAGAAGATCGTCCTGGTCACACCCGAGGGTGAAGTCCTGCGGGGGTCGGGCCGCCGGCACCTTGAGTACCCGATCCACACCGAGATCATGGCCCGCAAGCCCGGGGTCGGCGCCGTCGTGCACAGCCACTCCGACGCGGCGAACGCGTTCTCGGCGCTTGACGTGCCGATCCGGCCGCTGGACCACGCGGGCAGCCTGTTCAGCTACCCGGACGTCCCGCGCTTCGCGCTGACCGGAGGCCTCATCAGCACCAGCGAACTCGGCCAGGCGCTCGCGGACGCGCTCGGGACCGCACCCGCCTGCCTGATGCCACAGCACGGAATCGTCGCCGTCGGCAAGGACTTGCCCACCGCCGTCATGACGGCCGTCCTGCTCGACAAGGCCTGCCGCACGCAACTGACCGCGATGGCCGCCGGCCCGCTCAAGCGCTGGGGCTCCCCGGAAGACACGGTAGCCAAGCGAGCCGTGGTCTGGTCCGACAGCCAGCTGCTCGCCGGCTGGGAGTACCTGGTCCGCACGGCGGGCTAGCCCGCCCCGCCCGCGAGCGGGATCGCCACTGACTAACGCCGACTCGGCAAGCCGGCCGACGGTCCATGAGCGGTTCAGAGGGTTCCATGTCGCGTTCGCCGCTTCCCCGGTGAGTACTGGGTCGGCGAAGGCGATTACCCCGTTGAGCACTTCGACGAAGTCGCGCGGGACGCCGTCGAGCAACTGGCTTCGACGCCATGTCATCCAAGCTGGCGGGGGAGTTCTCTGCCAGTCGCGCAGTGCATCCGCCAGTGGACGAGGTGCGATACTCCTGAAGCTCGCAACTCGCTCGATAGAGCCGACGAGCTCATGGCCGTGGACCGGATGTGACGCCGAAAGAGCGTAGATGTCCGCGAAGTCACGCCACCGTGTGCTGGCGGGTCCCCGTTCGACCGCCGTGACAATCTTCTCCGCGCAGATCATGGTCAGCGGGTATCCGGTGAGCGTCACGTCGCGTCCGAGCAAGCCCGGAAGGGTGATCTCCTGCGGTGCAGGCCATATTGGGTCGCCGACGTTCACGTCCACGTGCAAGTTGATCCGCGCGCTGGCCAACGAACACGTCAGGCTGACCCGGATACCTTGATACGCGTCGTCTCGGCGGATAGCGTGTGCCGTCGCCGCGTCAACGGCGTATGCCAGTCCGTCATCTAGAGTGATCCCGGCTATCTCTCGGATCACGGCGAGCACGTTCCCGAGTTCGTTCGCCACCTGTCTCGCCTGAAGGTCGATGTCTCGGGTAGCCCGCCGTGTGCCATATGCAGCCAACAGCACTCCGCCTTTGAGTACGAGCCGGGCGGCGTACCGAGAAACAGCTAGGCGTGCGAGAAGCCCCTCGAGAGCGTAGAGACGCATGAGTTCATCGGTGCTGCGCCCTGTTTTGCGCGCGAGCGACCGCAGATCCAGATATGCCCTGCCGTCGCTTGTGGCGCGAGTTGGGCGATCACTACTCATACATAAGAGTTTGCACAGCCTTGAGGATCGCGGGAAGCGTTTTAGGAAAATGGCTGGCTATTTCGTAGAGTGCCGATGTTTTGCTGTCACGGCGGCGCAACCAGCGGTGCAGTGCAATGTAGGCCAAATCGTCACCTTCTACCCATCTAAGGCGGAACGCATCCACGATGCATCGCTCGGCGCTGTAAATGCCAATGCTATGGTCGTCATATATTGGCAACAAATTGCGTCCTATAGCGAAGGTCTTAAGATCAAATCTGTGCCAATTGACTGGTGGCGAAACCGCGGGCCGATGCGAGCCCGCCGGAACCGCGATGTCAATCGCGATGGGATTCACATCGGTCAGATCGTGCCTCACCAAGGCACTGGTGAGGCACAGGGTGGCGTCAGGGGCGCGTATGGCTATCTCAACCAGGTCGAGATCGACCGCCTCGTCGTTGTCGGAGCGCATGAAGATGCCGCGCGCTACCTGTTCGATCTGTCCGGCATCCCGTATTGCGTAGAGGCGTCGCTCCGGTACGCCTGCCGCGATCGCGTCATGGTAGGTAAACACAGTGGGGAGTGCCCCCAAGTCGCCACGCCACATGTCCATCACCACCACTCCCCGCAGTGTGGACAATCCTACCAAGGTAGGGGCGACCTTGGTAGGACTGTCCCCGTCCAAGGTGCTGAGCTGTGACGTCAGACTAGGATCCCGTCATGACGGCCGACACCTCCGCGCAGCCCGAGCCCGGCAGTCGCGCCGATGTCGTCCGTACCTGGGATGCGCGTGCCGACCGGTACCTCGAGTTGTTCCGCCACGGGCTAGAGGGCAAGCCTTACGACCGGGCCGTCCTGTCCGGCTTCGTTGAGCGGGTCGGTCCAGGGGGCCGGATCTGTGACGTGGGCTGCGGACCCTGCGCTCACGTTGCGGCGTTCCTGACCGACAAGGGACTCAGCGTATTCGGAGTCGACATCTCTCCGTGATGCATACAACAGGACGCCATTGCTCCACCCGCCCGAGCCTGGTGAATGGATGACTTACGTCCTCCGTTGGCGGGTCCAGCGCCAGCAGCAGTCTGCCACGCGGGTCGAGTCGGGGGGCACGGTATAGCGGCGGGGAGACCAGGTCGGCGGGGGAGTCCCGCGCCAGCCGCGCGGCACGTCGGCAGCGGACGAGGTGCGATTCTTCGCAATCCCGCAACGCGTCAGAGTCGGGCGATCGCTACTCATGCGTGAGAGTCTGCACCGCCTCGAAAGATCACGATGAGCGTTTTAGGAAAATTGCCGACCTTTTCTTATAGCGCCGCCGCCCGGTGTCGTAAATGCCAATGTTGGTACTGTCACATTTGGCAACGAATTGCGTCGCTCGAATTATACCCACCAGGGTATCGGTCAGATATTGAGGGTCAAAAGCGGCGCTATCCGCCGCTTTTGACCCTCAATCACGCTAGGCGCGCCATTTCGGGCGGCGTTTCGTGAGCAAATGAGGGAAATGTTCAACTGTCTCGTGCCTTTGCCGGCCCCCGGCCCGCATTTGACCCTCAATCTTGCCCCGAGCCCTCCGCGGTTTAGCCCTCAGCAGCCGTCAGCCTCGCCGTCCAGCACCTGCCCGAGCACGGCGATCCCCGCCCGTATCGCCCGCTGATGAGTGTTACCGAACCCAAGCACCAGCTGCCCCGGCTCAGAACTCCCGTTAGCCCGGTAGCTACTCATCCCGTACAACCCAACCCCGCGTTCCCGCGCCGCCGAGATAACCGGCCCCTCACCAACCCCAGCAGGCAGGTGCGCCACGGCATGAAACCCCGCCGCCAGCCCAGTCAGCCGAACACCAGGCGCATACGACGCCAGAGCAAGCACCAGCACGTCCCGCCGCGCGGCGTACTCCGCCCGCATCCGCCGCAGGTGCCGGTCATACCGCCCGGACTCGATCAGCGTCGCCAGCGCCAACTGATCCACCCCGGGCGACCCCCTGTCGGTAAGCGCTTTCATCCGCGACAGAGAGTCACCAAGCGGCGCAGGCGCGACAACCCATCCAAGCCGAAGCGCGGGCGCCAGCGCCTTGCTCACGGTCCCCAGCGCGACGACCACCCCGGGCGCGAGCCCCTGCATGCTCCCGACGGGATCCCGGTCGTACCGGAACTCGGCGTCGTAATCATCCTCGATGATCGTCCCGCGCCGCCGGGTCGCCCACTCGACGAGTTCCAGCCGCCGCGACGGCGCGAGCACCACCCCGGTCGGCCACTGATGCGCGGGCGTAAGCAGCACGGCCTCGGCACCGCTCGCATCCAGCAAGCCCACGTCGATCCCGAGCGAGTCCACGGGCACCGGCACCGAAGCCATCCCCGCCAACTCCGCGATCGCCGGCGTGCCAGTCACCGCACCCGGGTTCTCGAAGGCGACCAGCCGCACGCCCTGCAAGGCAAGAGCGCGCAGCACCAGCCCGAGGCCCTGCTGCATCCCAGTACAGACGGTCACCTGCCCGGGCGAGACGTCCATGGCCCGCACCCGCCGCAGGTAGGCGGCGAGCACCTCGCGCAGCCGCGGGCTGCCCTGCGGGTCGCCGTAGTCGAACGCGGCGTTCGGCGCGGTCCTGCAGGCCTCGCGTACCGCCCAGGCCCAGTCCTCGCGCGGCACGAGCCCGAGGTCGGGCACCCCGGACTTGAAGTCGGCGACAGACGGCGCCGAAGCACGAGAAACAGCGGCGCGCACCGGCGACGCCGAAGTCGCCGCCCACGCGACCCGAGTCGCGGACCCACCCCGGCTGACCAGGTATCCCTCGGCCTGAAGCTGCGCGTACGCGTCCTGCACGAGCCCGCGGGACAGCCCGAGCATCGTGGCGAGCGCCCGCGACGACGGCACCTGCTCGCCGCGACCGAGCCGCCCGGACCTGATCGCCTGCCGGAACTGGTCCTCAAGCTGCGCCCGCAGCGGAACCGCCCGGTCGCGATCGAGCGTCACGAGCACCTCGGGCCCCGAACCGGACCACTCCACGGCCATGCAACTGGATCTTACCGGTGGTCCGGTCCGCCCATAGCGTCGAAGCATGACGACCACCGCCCTCATCCCAGAAGCCCCACCGCAGCCGGCCCCGTCGCAGTCGGCCCCCCAGCGCCCCGCGCTCATCACCCGCTCGCTGCTGCTGCGATTCATTTCGATCTTCGGCTCGGCGACGAGCTTCTACCTGCCGCTTTCCGTTGTCCCGCTGTACGCGAAGCAGTCAGGCTCCGACGCCGCCGCCGGGCTTTCCACCGGCGTCCTGCTGCTGACCACGGTCGGAGTGGAGCTGATCACGCCGCGGATCGTCGCCAGGACCGGCTACCGCCTGGCGCTAGCCGCCGGCCTGTTCACCCTCGGCGCGCCCGCCCTGGCGCTGCTCACCTCCGCGAGCCTCCCCCTGATCCTCACGGTGAGCGTGCTGCGCGGCGCCGGCTTCGCGGTCTGCACCGTCGCGGGCGGCGCCCTGACCGCGTCGATGATCCCGCAGGAACGCCGCGGCGAGGGCCTGGCCCTCACCGGCGTGGTCAGCGGCGTCCCCGCGCTGCTCAGCCTCCCGCTTGGCGTGTGGGCGGCCGACCGCTGGGGCCCGGGCCCGGTCTTCGTGGCGACCGCCCTCGCCGCCCTCCTGGCGCTGGTCACCGTCCCCGGCCTGCCCGACAAGACCAAGACCAACCACAAGACCAAGACCAACAACGACGACGGCGTGCGCCCCATGCTCCGCAACCCGAACATGACCCGCCCCGCTGCCCTGTTCTCCGCCTCGACGATGGCCTGCGGCGTCCTGGTGACCTTCCTGCCGCTGGCGACCCAGAGCAGGGGAGCGGCGGTGGCCGCGGCTGCCCTGTTCGCCCAGCCCGCGGCGTCCACCCTGTCCCGCCTGGCCGCGGGCCGCGCCGGCGACCGCTACGGCCACGCGAGGCTGCTCGCCCCCGGCGTCCTGCTGTCCGCCGCGGGCATGGCCGCCATCGCCGCGACCAGCACCCCGTCGCTGGTCATCGCGGGCGCCGCGGTATTCGGGGCCGGATTCGGCCTACTGCAGAACGCGACCCTCGCCCTGATGTACACCAGAACCGCCCGCACCGGCTACAACGCGGTCAGCGCGATATGGAACGCCTCCTACGACGCGGGCATGGGCGCGGGCGCGATCGGCATGGGCCTCATCACCGGCCACGTCGGCTACCCCGCGACCTTCCTGCTCACCGCGGCCCTGGTCCTCCCGGCCCTGATCCCGGCCGGGCGGGAACGCCGCGCGCACCGCTAGCAAGACCCCGCAGGCGCCGCCGATCGCTTCCCCGCGCTCCGCGCACGACTTCGCCCCCCATTATCCCGAACGACTTCAGCTTCCTCCCCGCCAGCCGCCTCGCTCTCCAGGCCCGGAAGCGCGAGGCGGCTGGCGACGCGCTATCCCGCCTGGCCGCTTGCCGTCGAAGGCGGTGACGAGGACACTGTCGGGGTGGCTGTCGTCGTCGTCGGCGGCGTCGTTTGCACCGGCGGCGTGGTGGTGACGGGCGTCGTGTGCGTCGCCGGCGGCGACGTGTGCGTTGCCGGCGGAGAGGTGTGGGTCGTCGGGGTCGGTGTCGTGTGCACCGCCGACTTGCTCGGGCTCGCCGACTTCGAGGGCGACTTCGACAGGCTCGGTGAACTCGACGAGCTAACGAATCCACCGCCGCCGACCATAACGCCGCCCGGGTTCTGCACGGCGCCGGCGGTCTGCGTGGCGGTCGCGTGGACGGCCACCGCCTTGTGGGTCGGCAAAGCCGACTGGCTCTGGGTGGGCATCGTCACGTTGGTGCCCCCCGAGTTGTTCATGGACGCGTTGCCGCTGCTCGAGACCAGCACGGCAACGATCGCGACGGCGCCGATCGCCGCCGCCCCGGTCCCCGCGAACAAAAAGGCGCGGTTTCCGCGGCCGCGAGGAGCCAGCAGCCGTTTGGGGCCCCCGTGGTAGAGATCCATGCTGGTGGCGGCAGGGTAGTTCGGCACCACGGGCAGGTCGGAGGTGTTCGGTCCGGTGCGGCCGGTCTGGTTGCGGGCGTCGCGGATGACGTCGGCGCGGTCGGCGACGTGCCGGGCCGATTCCGGCCGGTCCTCGGCGTTCTTGGCGAGCATCGCGTAGACGAGGTCGGCGATGGGCCGGGGCACGTCGGGGGGCAGCGACGGAATCGGGTCGTGCTTGTGCATGATCGCGATCGCGATCGGCTGCTCCGCGACGTACGGGGGCTCGCCGGCCAGGCACTCGTAGGCGACCACCCCGAGCGAGTACACATCGGAGGAGCCGGTCAGCGGCTGCCCGGTGGCCTGCTCGGGTGAGACGTACAGCGCCGTGCCCATGACCAGCCCGGTCGCGGTGAGGCTGACGTCCACCTTCGCCTTCGCGATCCCGAAGTCGGTGATCTTGGTCGTGCCGTCCGCCATGATCAGCAGGTTGCCCGGCTTGATGTCCCGGTGCACGATGCCGGCCCGGTGCGCCGCGTCCAGCGCGCGGGCGGCCTGGGCGACGATGTCCAGGGCCACGTACGGGTCGAGCCGGCCGTACC
>Ga0102924_1002227_pt1 | contig 21419 bp, 20 predicted proteins | sample PaiPotPPM11metaG_FD_80116 | JGI IMG/M metagenome (GOLD analysis project Ga0102924, IMG submission 80116) | Iron sulfur acid spring bacterial and archeal communities from Banff, Canada, to study Microbial Dark Matter (Phase II) - Paint Pots PPM... ...
CGCTCGATGCTGCCGAGCGCATCGTTGCGCGCCTCGTGGAGACTGCCGCCGAACTGCATCTGCGGGTTCGGACCCATGGGCACGCGGAAGACGAGCCGGTACTGGTACCTCTGCGCGCAGCGCAGATAGGTATCGACCTGGGTGTAGGAGAGCGCCGCTATCGGCGGGGCGTCGTTGAGCGGCAACTCGACCTGGCGGGCCACTTCGACGATGCCGCCCTGCGGCGGGACGAGGAGCGACACGGCCGCGAGCTCGCGCGCCTCCGCGCCGCGGATCGGCGTCAGGAAGCGGGACGGCCGCCAATCCTTGACGCCTTCATAGCGGCCGGCGAGCGTGCAGACGAGCTCCTCACGCGCCCGGGTGATGGCGACGTAGGCGAGGCGACGCTCTTCGGCGAGGTGCAGCTCGGCGGCCGGGAGCTCTTCCTTCAAGAGCTCATCGGGCAGCGTCAGGCCCTCGCCGCGTCGGCTCGCGGGAAACCGGCCCTCCACCAGGTGCGGGACGATCACGAGGCCAAACTCGAGGCCTTTAGCCTGGTGCACCGTCATCAGGTGGACGGCGTTGACGGTCTCGTCCAGCGGCGCGATCTCCTCGTCTGCCTGGGCGGCTTCGGTTGCGTCGAGGTGCTTGAGATACGCGGACAGGTGGTGGTCCTGATGCTCGTCGCAGTAGGCGGCGATCAGCTCGGCGAGCTTTTGCACGTTGGCGCTGACCTGCAGGCGCTCGATCGGTCCCTGGAATCGCTCTAGGTCGAGATAGCGCGTGTGTTCCATCACCTCGTAGAAGAGGTCATCCACCCCCAGCCGCAGCGCCTGCGCGGCGAAATGGCGCAGGTCGTCGCAGAGTCGCCGGGCGCCATCGTCCTCGGCCTCCTGCAGGATGTCGAAGAAGCGGCGGCCGTCATCCCTCGCCCGGCGCGCCCAGCGGCCCGCTTGGACCGCGTCGACCGCGTAGCGTGGCAGGCTCAGCAGCCGCATCAGGCAGACGGTGTCATCCGGTGAGTCGATGGCGCGTAAGTACGCGAGGCAGTCTTTGATCTCGGGCTGCTGGTAGAAACCACGCCCGCCGCTGACCTGGTAGGCGACCCCGCTGCGCTGCAGCGCCCGCGCGAAATTGTGCAGGTGCGCGTTGGCGCGCAGCAGGATGGCGATGGCATTGGGCCGATGGCGTCCATCGTCGATCGCCCGCTTGACGAAGGCGGCGACCGCGTCCGATTCATCGGTCACGCTGGCGGCGGTCAGCACGTTCACGGGTGCGCCCTCGCCGCGAGTCGCCGTGAGCCGTTTCGTGAGCCGGTCCGGGTCTTCGGCGATCAGGCGGGCGGCTGCGCGCAGAATCGGGCCGCGGCTCCGGTAGTTCTCCTCCAGGCGAACTACGTTTGCCTCGGGAAACACGGCACGGAAGCGGGCGAGGTTGGCGACCGAGGCACCCCGGAACTTGTAAATGCTCTGGTCGTCGTCGCCGACCACACAGAGGTTGCGATCGCCACCGGCGAGCAGTTCGAGGAGCCGGCTCTGCGCGAAGTTCGTGTCCTGGAACTCGTCGACCATCACGTGGGCGAACCGCCGCGACTGGCGCATGGCGACTGATGGCTGCGAGCCCAGCAGCTGCACGCTGAAATAAATCGTGTCATCGAAATCCAGACGCTCCTCGGCCAGCATCCGCTGCTGGTATTCCGCGTAGACGAGCGCCGCCTCGCGCTGGGCGCCGACCACGGGGTCATCGACCCCCGCATTGGCCTCGGCCCAGGCGCGGAATTCCGCTGGCGAGATCAACTCCTGCTTGGCGCGTTCCACCAACTTGAGGAGCTCGCCGATCCGTTCGAACGGTCGCTGGGCATGGAAAAGGTGTGGCGAGCGCTGGGCCAGCAGCACGTCGCGCATCAGCTCCCACTTGCGAACTTCGGAGACGATGCGAAATGCCCTGGGGATGCCGCAGAGCCAGCCGTCTTCCTGGAGGAACCGCTGCGCGAAGGCATGGTAGGTCAGAATGAATCGCTCGCCAGCTGGAAGGTAGTCTTCGTGCTCGACCCGGTCGAGCACTTCGCGGGCGGCCTTTTCGGTGAAGGTCAGCAGCAGGATGCGCTCGGCGGGGACGCCCTCCCGACGCAGCCGCCGGTAGCGTTCGACGAGGACCCGCGTTTTTCCGGTGCCGGCACCGGCCACGATCAGTAATGGTCCCTCGGTGTGATCGACCGCTTCGCGCTGGGCGTCGGTCAGTGCGGTGCCGGTGGCAATCATCGTTGGAATCGTCTCCCGGACCCGCCCCTGAATGCTGCGGGAGCCCCAGACCCCTCCTGTCGGAATCGGATCTCGCGCACGGCGGGGACGCCGATCGCTTCGTTCAGCCGTTCGATCAACATGGTCCGCTCGAGATGCAGCTGGTGTGCCAGCGCCGGACTGCTCGCGGACACCAGGAGGGTGCCACCGGTCAGCCTGAGTGCACGGCTTTCGCGTGCGAGGTGGGGACCGATCACCTGGGGCCACAGCCAGAGCGCCTGCGCCTCGCGGGTCCGACGGGAGATGCCGAGCGACTTGAGCGCGCGTGGCAGGGCTTCACCCAGGCTGCGCATGGATCGCTCCTTGCTCGACGCGGAAGACCGCGGCGCGTTCCAGGATGCTTTTGGGCAGGTCATTGAGGTCGGCGGCGGTGATCAACGCCTGCGGACCGGGCTCCAGCGCCGCCAGCAGACGCTCGCGTCGAGCCGGGTCGAGCTCGGACATCACGTCATCGAGCAACAGGACCGGTTGCTCGCCGGTCACCTCCGCCAGGTAATGCAGCTCGGCCAGCTTCAGGCTCAGCACGGCACTGCGCTGCTGGCCCTGGCTGGCGAAGAGCCGGGCCTCGTGTTCATCGAGCCACACCTCGACATCGTCGCGCTGGGGTCCGACAGCTGTCTGTCCGCGCCCGATCTCCTCATCGCGCGCGTCGCGCATGGCCAGTTTGAGCTGCTCGCTGACGAGTTCTTGGGGCGCCTCGCCGATCCGAACATGGGCGGGCCGGTAACGCAGCTCGAGCCGCTCACGATCGTCGCTCAGCTCGCGGTGGAAGGCGGCGGCAATCGGCTGCAACTCGAGCAGGCGGCGTTGGCGCTCGACCATGATGGCCGCCCCGGACTCGGCGAGCGCGTTGGTCCAGTAGTCGAGCCCCTCGATCGGCTGGCGGCCTTCGCGAATCGCGCGCAGCAGGGCGTTGCGCTGTTCCAACAGGTGGCCGTAGCGGGTCAGCTCCCGGGCATGGTCGGGATCGATCTGGGAGAGCAGTGTGTTGAGAAAGCGGCGCCGTCCCTCACCCGGTCCTTTGACCAGCTGGAGATCGTCCGGCCAGAAGAGGACGACGCGCAAGGAGCCCATCATGTCCGTCGAGCGCTTGGGGATGCCGTTGACGGTGAAGCGGCGCGAGGCTCGGGAGGTAGCGGCTGGACTGACACTGATCCGCACCTCCAGCTCCGTGAGGCCGGCGTCGCTCTGGACGCCGCAGGTCACCCGTGCCGCCGGCTGACCAAAGCGCACCAGCTCCGCGGCCTGCTGTGTGCGGGGGGAACGGGTCAGGGCCGAGAGCGCGACCGCCTCGAGGAGGTTGGTTTTGCCCTGCGCGTTGCCACCAAAAAAGACGGTCGCCGAACGTTCCAGCACCAGCTCGAGCTCCGCATAGTTTCGAAAATCGAAGAGTGAGACGTTAGCCAGGAACACGCGGTTTTGGACGACCGATTACATCGCCACTCTGACCGGCATGATGATGTATAGGTAGTTGTCCTTTCCCACCGGCTTGATCAGGCCGGGATTGAGCGGACCGGTGAAGCCGAGCTGCACCTCCTCGCTGCCAATGATGGCGAGCACGTCGAGGAGATACTTGGAGTTGAAGGCGACCTGGAGATCCTGGCCCTCGATCTTGGCCTCGACCTCCGCGATGTTCTGTCCGACCTCGCTGGTGTTGGCGGTCAGCGTCAGCTTCCCACCCTCCGCCTTGAACTTGATGACGTTAGCGGCGTCCTTCGAGAAGAGCGAGACCATCTTCGTGGTGAAGAGTAGATCCTGGGTCTTCGCGGTGATCGTGGTCGTGCTCTGCGCCGGAATGACCTGCTGGTAGTTGGGATAGGTGCCTTCGATCAGCCGGCTCATCAACTCGACATCCCGAGTTTTGAAGAAGACCTGGTTCTTCTGGGCACCAACGGTCACTTCGATGCCGTCCTCGCCGCCCTTCAAGATACGGCTGAGCTCGCTCAGGGCGCGGGCTGGGATCACGATCGTGTCGCCCTCGCCCGGCTCGGCCTGAACCGCCAGGGTTTTGACCGCCAGCCGATGGCCGTCGGTCGCGGCGAAGGTCGCCTTGCCGCCGTTCAGGTGGACGTAGACGCCGGTAAGGACCGGCCGTCCTTCGTCGCTGGAGGCGGCGATCACCGTCTGCTCGATCGCATCCTTGAGCTCGGTTGGGTCGACCTTGACCTTGCGCCCTTCGAGACCTGAAGGCACCGGCGGGAAATCGGCCGGGTCGATACCTCGAATGCTGGCATCGAATCGGTTGCTCTTCAGCGCCAGGGACTGGGTTTTCTTGTCGAGCGTCATCGATAGCGGCTCATCCGGGTGGGAGGTCACAAAGTCGGTCAGCAGTCGGGCCGGGACCGTGATCCCGCCTTCTTCCGCAACCTCGGCGGGGATGACCTGGCGAATCCCGATCTCGAGGTTGGTCGCCGTCAACTGCAAGCCGGTCTCGGTGGTCTGTAGCAGGACGTTGTTGAGAATCGGCAATGTGGTCCGCGATGAGACGGCGCGCGAAACGATCTGCAATCCCTGTCCGAGATTTCCGGCGGTAACCGTGACCTTCATGATGCTCCTTGTCTACACGACCCCTTTAATGAGAAGGCCTAATTGAAAGAAGAGACGAAGTCGTAGGGCGGTGCATAACAGGGAAAAACCCTCTCCACACGTTCGAATCGGCCCAATTATAAGCTTCACAAACTGTGCGTTCCCAACCCCGGTATCCCCAGGCAAAGACCATTCCAACACTGTCCACGTCCCATGCGCCAGTCATCCACAGGCCTAATGGGAATAAAGGAGTTCGCGGATTTTCCGAAGGTCCGACTGTAACCGCTGGTCCTCACGTGACTCGGTGTTGATCTTCTCGTAGGAATGAAGGACTGTCGTGTGGTCACGACCCCCAAAGGCCTGGCCGATCGCCGGCAGCGAGGACGCGGTCTCCTCACGGATCAAGAACATCGCCACCTGTCGTGGGAAGACGATGTGCTTGTCGCGGCGCTTGCCCTTCATCTCCTCCAGGCTGATGTGATAGAAGTTCGCGACCGTGCGCGCGATCGTGTCGATGGTGAGGGTCCGCGTATCGGCTGAGGGAATGACGTCCTGTAGCAGCTTCGCGGCCATGTCGACGTTGACCGCGCTGCGGTTCAGCGATGCATGCGCGATCACTCGAATCAACGCTCCCTCGAGTTCACGGATGTTCTTCTGAATCTTGTGGGCGATGAACGAGAGCACGTCCTCCGGAACCAACTTGGCATAGGGTCCGACCTTTGACTTGAGAATGGCGACCCGGGTCTCGAAGTCGGCCGCCTGGATATCAGCGATCAGCCCCCACGAGAACCGCGAGCGCAACCGATCTTCCAGCGTCGGAATTTCCTTCGGTGGCCGGTCTGACGAAATCACGATCTGCCGGTTGAGCTCATGGAGCGAATTGAAGGTATGGAAGAACTCCTCCTGAGTGCGGTCCTTGCCGGCGAGGAACTGGATGTCGTCGACGAGGAGAACGTCGACGGTCCGGTAGCGGGTGCGGAAATCATTCATCCGCCCTTCCTGGATGGAGGTAATCATTTCGTTCATAAACTTCTCACTGGTCACATAGGCGACCCGCTTGCGGTGGTGCTTCTCGAGCACCGCGTGACCGATGGCATGCATCAGGTGCGTCTTGCCAAGTCCGACGCCGCCGTAGAGGAATAGCGGGTTGTAAGCCTTGGCGGGCGTTTCCGCCACCGCCCGGCACGCGGCATGGGCAAAACGCGAGTTGTTGCCGACCACGAAATGCTGGAATTGGAATTTCGGATTGAGCTGGGAGGCCTCGTGGAGAACCGGCCCTTCCTCTTCAACTTCAGGCGGCGGCTCCTCCGCGACGGCCACCGCGGCCCGGCTCCCGTTGGCCTCCGTGTGCAGAGGCACGACCTCAAATGCGACGCTGACATCACCGGAGACGATCGCGGAGAGCGTCTCCTTGATCATGGCTGAATAGCGATCCTCGAGCCAATCTTTGGCAAGCTTGGTGGGCACACCGATCTTGAAGGCATTCTTCTCGCGACCCACCAACGATGCATTTTTCAGCCAGGTCTCGTAGCTCGGCTTACTGAGCTGGAACCGAAGTTCCTCCTGCGCCGCCTGCCAGATCTGTTCTCCGTTCATACGCTCCTCCAACCAACGCGCGACTGTTTCGTTGGAGAGCAGAGCCGGTACTGCGCGTCAGGCCGCGAAGACGGAAACGAGGCCAATGGACGGCGTTAGCGGGGACGGTACTTATGCACAGACTTCCCACAAAGGTGGACAAGTCTATCGAGGTCTCCCCAGCCTCGTGTGCATAAGTTGTTAATGGTTCTTGCCGTAGCTCTCCAGGGCAGCGGAATAATAGCAAACCGATTCTGCCGGCGCAATCCGAAACTACGTACGAACGTCAGAGCCCCGCATGGTATGGTTAGGCCCCGAAAATGAAGCGTACCCACCAGCCCAAGAAGCGCCAGCGAGTCAAAGTCCATGGCTTCCGTGCCCGCATGTCATCGACCGGCGGGGTCAAGGTGATCAAGGCTCGCCGCCTCAAAGGCCGTCGCCGCCTCACACCAACCTCCAGCCGCCGGGCGCGGTAGCCCTCGCGTCCTCGGGCGGGTGAAGCGGCGCTCTCGGCTGCTTCGCTCAGCCGACTTCGACCGGACGCTCCGTTTCGGACGCAGGGCCGCCTCCGACTACCTGGCCCTATTCGTAAGCGATAATGAGGTTGGCTGGCCTCGCGTCGGCCTGGCCGTCAGTCGGAAGCTAGGCAACGCCGTGGTCCGGAATAGAATCAAGCGGCGCCTGCGGGAGCTGGTCAAGCCGTTGCTGACACAAACCGAGGGCGGCCGCGACGTTGTAATCGTGGCACGGGCGCGGGCTGTCGACGCGGAATTTAGCCGGCTGCGCCAGGAGATGGAAATGTTGTGGGCGAAGGGGTGGGGGCGATGACGGCGGTGTCGCTTGCCTTCATCCGTGTCTACCGGATGACGCTCGGCCCCATCTTCGGGGCCGTGTCGGGTTGCCGCTACATGCCGACCTGCTCGCAGTACGGCTATGAGGCGATCCAACGCTACGGCTGGTGGCGGGGCTGGGGCATGGCGCTCGCCCGGATTGCCCGCTGCCATCCGTTCCACGCCGGTGGCTGGGACCCCGTGCCATGAGCACCATCGGTCAACTCTGGCACCCGATCTGGCTGCTGTGGTGGACGATTATCGGCGTCCCGATTCACGCCATCCTGAGCTGGCTGCTGTCGACCCTGAACGGCAACCCAATTGCCGACGCCGTTGGTCCCTTCGGCGTCGCCATCGTCATCCTCACCATCATTATCAAGCTGATCCTGTCACCGGTTTTCCAGTACCAGCTCACGACCTCGCGCCGCGTGCAGGCGGAGCAGCGCCGGATCGCCCCGCAGCTGGCCGCGGTCCGCAAGAAGTACAAGAAGGACCCGCAGCGCTTGAACCAGGAAACGATGGCGCTCTACAAAGAGCACAACATCAACCCGCTGGCCCAGATGAGCGGATGTCTGCCGGCGCTGCTGCAGTCGCCGATCCTGATCGCTCTGTTCTACGTCATCCGGGACGCCCACAAAACGCTGCCCATCCATGACTTCAAATTCCTGGGGATCTCACTCGATCACACCGCCCTGCAGCCAGGACAGTTCGTCGCCCTCGCTATCCTGCTCCCGCTCCTGGCCGGCCTGACAACGTTCGTTCAGACCAAGATGATGACGCCACAAGGCGGGGCGGCGTCCCAGGACGCCACCCAGGCCGCCATGACACAGAACATGACCCTGATCATGCCGGTGTTCATCGGCTTCATTTCGCTCCAATTCGCGGCCGCCCTCGCGCTCTACTGGGTGGTCAGCAACCTTTTCAGCATCGGTCAGCAATACTTCATCACCGGCTGGGGATCGCTCTCCATACCGCCGGTCCTACGCAGGGGGAAAGCCGCATGAGCAGCAGCAACAGCGTCGAAATCACGGGAAAGACCGTCGACGAAGCCGTCGAGCAGGCGCTCGAAGACCTCGACGAGGCTCGGGAGAACGTCGAGGTCGAGGTGCTCGAGGAGTCCGCGCAGGAAGCTCGCGTTCGGGTCACGTTGCGCGAGACCTACGCGGTCAAGGCTCGAGAAGTCGTGGCCGAGCTGCTGTACAAGATGGGCATCACCGCCCAGGTCACCATCAAGAAGGCTGACGAGCCCGTGATGATCGACGTCGCCGGCGACAACCTGGGTCTGTTGATCGGCTGGCGCGGCGAGACGCTCCGCGCCTTCCAAACGGTCGTCAACCTGATCCTCAATGAAGGCCGCGCCGACCGCCGCCGCCTCGTGGTCGACGTCGAGCACTATCGCAACCGGCGCGAGGAAACGGTGAAGGAGATGGCCTTGCGCCTGGCGGACCGGGTTCGGCGGAGCGGCGAGCGCGTGATGATGGACCCGATGCAGTCGTACGAGCGGCGCATCGTGCATATCACGCTCGAGAAGGAGCCCGGCATTCGCACCGAGAGCCAGGGCGAGGAGCCCAACCGGCGGGTGGCGATCCTGCCCGACGGCGTGACCGCCACGCGGCGACCCGAGGAGCGCCCGGACCCTGCCCCACCACCGCTGACGCGCCAGGGCAGCGGCTACGGCGACCGCCCCCGTTACGGCGACCGGCCCCGGTTCGGGGATCGGCCACGCTTTGGCGAACCGCGGACCGACTCGCCGGAAGGCGAGAGCGGCGGCGCGGGCTGAGGCCCTTTCCCGCAATCGGCCCGCACGCGGTAAAGCGCGGCCGCGAGCGTTTCCGCCGACAGGCCATCGTCGAGGGCATCCTGGGCACGCTGGATACCGTCTCGTAGGGTCCCGGCCGGCGCCTTTGAAGCCAGGCGCTTCAAATCTTTTGCGAGCTCCTCGGGCAGGCCGGAGCCCGCATCGGAGTCCCCGTAGCTCCAGGCCTCGACGCGCCCGATGAGCCGGTTCAGGCTGTCGACGAATTCAGATCCGGTTTTCACTCGCCCATTTTGCCTGATAACGTCCCACTCACAAGTTGCCCTTTCCGACCCCGAGAATCAGGGGATCGGCGAGCACCCCTACGATATACTCAGGTCGTGCCCCTGTCTCGGTCTCCCTATCGCCTGTCTACCTTGCCGACCGGGGCCCGGGTGGTATCGACCGAATTGGCGGACCGCCCGTCGACCACCATGGCGATCATGTTCAAGGTCGGCTCACGCTACGAGTCGGACCGCGAAGCGGGCATCAGTCACTTCCTCGAACATATGTTCTTCAAAGGGTCTGCTCACTATGGCGGGGCCAAGGAAATCGCCGAAGCGATCGAGGGCGTCGGCGGCGTGTTGAATGCCGGCACGGATAAGGAGCTGACGATGTACTGGGCCCGCGTGCCCAAGAACAAGGCGAAGCTGGCGATCGACGTCCTCGGCGACATGCTGTTCCAGCCCTTGCTCGACCCCACCGAGCTGGAAAAGGAGCGCCTCGTCGTGCTCGAGGAGCTGCGGATGTACCAGGACTCGCCACAGGAGTATGTCCATAGTCTGTTCGAGCAGATCAGCTGGCCTGATCACCCGCTCGGGCGCGACGTCGCCGGTACGGAGGCGTCGGTACGCGCCCTGACGCGCGACGACCTGATGCGTTACCTCGACGAGCACTACCTGCTCCGCAACCTGGTGGTCACGATTGCCGGGCCGGTGACGCATGAAGAGGCGATCGGGTTGATCGAACCCTATCTCAAGGTCCGGGGCAACGGAGCGGCGCCGCCATCTTTTCTGCCCTCGGTGGGCAATGGACTGAAGCCCACCGTCCTGCTCAAGTCGAAGAAGACCGAGCAGGCGCATGTATGCCTTGGGGTGCACGCGCCCTCGTACATGGACGGCGACCGCCACGTGATCGACATCCTCAACTGTGTGCTCGGCGAGGGGATGAGCTCGCGGCTGTTCCTCGAGGTCCGCGAGAAGCTCGGCCTCGCCTACGACGTCCACTCATACGTGAACAAGATGTACGACACGGGCGTACTCGGCGTGTACGCGGGGACCGAGCCGCGGCAGGCGGCGCGCGCGGTCGGCGCGATTGTCGGCCAGCTCCGCCGCCTATGCGATGAGCCGGTCAACCGCGCGGAGCTCACCAAGGCTAAGGAGTTCTACAAGGGACGGCTGCTGCTGCAGATGGAAAGCACCAACTCGGTGGCCACGTGGTACGGCGGCCAGGAGGCGCTGACCGGCCGCATCGAGGATGTCGACGAAACGGTCGCCGAGATCGACGCCGTCACCGCCGACGACGTGATGCGAGTCGCCAAAGGGCTGTTTGGCCAGGCGCTCCAGCTGGCCGTCATCGGCCCATTCCGCAGTGAGGCGCCCTTCCTCAAACAGATCGCCTGAGCGGATTCGGGCGCATGCGAGGAATGGGACGCTAGAATAAGTCGCCCTCGGATGAAGTTGAACACCTAAAGGATGGCGCAGCCGCACATGGCGCAACCGCCGGCGCCGGCGCAACCACCGCGCCAGAAGTCTTTTCTCAGGGACACGCTCGAGATCGTGTTCCTCGCGCTCGTGCTGTATGTCGTCATCCAGTACGCAGTGCAAACCGTCCACGTGCTGGGCTCGAGCATGTACGCCACGCTGCACGACAACGACCTGCTGGTGGCCTCGAAGATTTCCTACAAGCTTCACCAGCCGCAGCGCGGCGACATCATTGTCTTCAAGCCCCCTGATGAGGCGAGCCGCGACTTCATCAAGCGCATCATCGCGCTGCCGGGCGAGCGGATCCACATCACCAACAGCGTCGTGTACATCAACGGCCAGGTGCTCCGGGAGCCGTACCTGCCCGAGAAATGGACCTATAACAACAACTGGCCGCCCTCGGGTCAGGACCAGCTGATCCCACCGGATCAGTATTTCGTCATGGGCGATAACCGGAATCATTCGAGCGATTCGCGGAGCTTCGGCCCGGTCGATCTCGGCGCGATCCTTGGAAAAGCCGAGATCCGAATCTGGCCGCTCGGCCAGGTGGGGTTCCTGGGCGCCAAGCCGACCCTCGCCGCGAGTCGGTAGCCGTGACCCCACAGCGTACCCTGGTCCTGGTCAAGCCGGACGGCGTCCAGCGCGGGCTCGTCGGCGAGATCGTGCGGCGGCTCGAGCAGCGTGGTCTGAAGCTGGTCGGTCTCAAGATGATGCGGATTTCCACAGACGTCGCCAGCCGGCATTACGCCGAGCACCAGGGGAAGCCCTTCTACGACGGGTTGATTGCGTTCATCACCTCGGGCCCGGTGGTCGCCATGATATGGGAGGGCCGCGAGGCGGTTAGCGTGGTGCGCAGCCTGATGGGCACCACGGACCCACTCAAGGCCGCGCCCGGAACCATTCGCGGCGACCTCGCCCTCGACCTCGGCATGAACCTGATCCATGGATCCGATTCGCCGGCCCGAGCCGAGACCGAGATCGCCCTCTTCTTCAGCCAGGGCGAGCTACACGACTACGATCGCACGGCCGACCGCTGGATCCGCGAGTAGCCGTTGCACGTGTAAGGCTTACTGGGTCAGACGGCGCCGGAGGGTCTCGAACTCGTCGTTGCTGTAGAACTCGATCGTCAACCGGCCGCCGTGCTTGAGCCGTGTGAGCACCACCTTGGTTCCCAGTGCGCGCCGAAACTCCTCCTCGATCGCCCGGGTCTCGGGATCGCCCGCCGGCGTCCGCCGCGGGGTCCTCGCGCCCGCCTCCGTGGCACGCGCACGGGCCCATTCTTCGGTCTGGCGCACGCTCCAGTGCTCGCGGATGATCCGCTCCAGGCCAACCAGTTGCTGGGCCGTGCTGGGCAGGCCGAGCAGGGCAATGCCGTGGCCGGCCGTCACGACGCCTGACTCGATTGCCTTGACGACCGGCTCGGGCAAGCCCAGCAGCCGCACGCTCTGCGCGATCGTGACGCGATTCTTGCCGATCCGCTCGCCCAGTGCCTCCTGGGTCAGACCGAAGTCGCGGAGCAGGCGCTGGATGGCGCGCGCCTCCTCGATGGCGTTGAGGTCGGTCCGCTGTAGGTTTTCCACCAGCGCCAGCTCGAGCCGCTCCTCGAGGCGTCCGCCGCTGCCGGGATGGACGATGACGGGCACCTCGTTGAGTCCGGCAATCTCGGCGGCCCGCAGCCGGCGCTCCCCGGCGATCAGCTCGTAACCGGCGAGGCCCTCGCGGACGAGCAGGGGTTGCAGGATGCCGTGCATCCGGATCGAGTCGGCCAGCTCCTGCAGCGCTGTGGGATCGAACGCGCGGCGCGGCTGCTCGGGGTTCGGTTTGATGTCGGCGATCGGGATCTGCAGCGCGTAGCGCCGCCGCGCACCGCTTTCGGTGCCCAACTCCTCGACGTACTCACCGGATGGGATCAGGGCCTCGAGACCCCGCCCCAGTCCTCGCCGTTTGTTCATCTGGCGATCAACTCCTTCGTGAGTTCCTGGTAGGCGACGCCGCCGCGGGACGTCGGGTCGTACTGAGTGATCGGCATGCCATGACTGGGCGCCTCGCTGAGGCGCACGTTGCGTGGGATCACGGTACGGAAGGTCTTTTCGGGGAACTGGGCGCGGACCTGCTCGGCAACCTGGAGCGCGAGCGTCGTGCGCGGGTCGAACAGCGTGAGGACGATGCCGCCGATCTTTAGTCGCGGGTTGAGCTCCCGCTGGATCAATTGCGTCGTGTGGGTCAGCGCGCCGAGCCCCTCCAGCGCGTAGTACTCACATTGGATCGGAATCAGCATGTACTCCGCGGCAACCAGACAGTTCACCGTTAGCAGGCCCAGCGATGGGGGGCAGTCGATGATGATGTAGTCGTAGGCGACGCGCAGCGACTCGAGCGCATACAGGAGGCGCCGTTCGCGGCGCGGCAGGCTGATCAGTTCGATTTCGGCGCCCGCGAGCGATCGATGCGACGGCAGGATGTCGAGGCCCGGGACAGTGGTCGGGCGCACCACCTCATTGATGTCGTGGGCGTCCACGATGACGTCGTAGATGCTATGGGTGAGCTCGCTTCGTACGATGCCGAGCCCGCTCGTCGTGTTCCCCTGGGGATCCATGTCGACGATCAGCCCGCTCAAGCCGAGCTCCGGAAGGTTGGCCGCCACGTTGATGGCGGTTGTGGTCTTTCCCACGCCGCCCTTTTGGTTGACGACTGCGTAGACTCTTGGCAATTTTGCTGGCTGGGACGCGGACGGATCCTGCCCGGATTATACGGGCATAAGTCGCGAACGCACGTTTGTCAGGGGTGGAAAGCGTGTGGATAAATCGGCGTGCGAGGTGTAGCGCCTACTTCGCGATGAGCGAGAGGAAGCCGACGACGATGTCGTAGCCCGCATGGGTGACCATCGCCGGGAGGGTGCTGCCAGACTTTAGGCGAAGCCATCCGAGCCCGAGGCCGAGGACGAACACCTCGAGCGTGGCGAAGCTCACGGCATATTGGATGTGCAGCGCCGCGAAAAGGATCGCCGTCACCACGATGCCGAACCGCGGGAGCAGCGCCCCCCGGAAGAGCGTTTCTTCGACCACGCCGGCCAGCACGCCCAGGAAGACGATCGCGGCGGGGTTGTTGAAGTGACTGAACAGGACGGTCGTCACGTCGGTGACCTGCTTCTGCTGGTTCGGCGCGACGACATTGGCGAGCGCCTCGATGCCAAAGGCCACCGCCATGAAGACGCCAATCCCAACGATCGACACCAGCCACCATCGTTTCTGCCGGGGCGGCAGCAGGCCGAGCCGCTCGATTGTTTCGCGGGGCGACCGCCGGATGAAGATGCCCACTCCGACAAACGCCAGGATCAGGAAGGGAATGTCCTGTGCCAGGAGCTCGCTATAGGTCAGCGGAGGTTGCGACTGAATCTGGGTGCTCAGCTGCTGGGCCACCAGCAAGAGTCCGAGCACGACGGTCAGGTAGATAACCGGCGACCCGGGCCGGATCGGCAAGATCCGCGCCACCGCCCGCTGAACCGCCGGCCATAGAAAGAGCAGCCCGAGAAGGCCGGCGGCCGCGAAGGGAAGCAGGGTCTGTTCGGCCTGCCAAAATTTGCCGGCGGACTCGGCGCCCGCGGCGTAGGCGAGGAGGCGGAGGAGGGAGCCGACCAATCCAACCAGGAGCGAAACGCCCGCCAGAATGCCGCCGGCAATCAGGGTAAGGATGCGCGTCGTCGTATATCGCTCGCCAAAATTGGCAAGCACGTACAGCGCGATGATGACGCCGACGAAGGCGATGATGAAGAGATCGGTCTGGAGGTCGCCCGGGACGATGCGCAGTGTCAGGACTTTGCGGGCGGCGTCGACCCCTGGGCTTTGCCTTCCCGAATGTCGATGAGCTGCTGCACGAGGTCGATCGGAACCGGGAAGACAATCACGGTGTTCCGTTCGACCCCGATCTCGGTCAGGGTCTGCAGGTAGCGGAGCTGCAGGGCACTGGGTTGCGTGGCGATCACGCCGGCCGCGTCGGTGAGCTTCTGCGCGGCTTCGAACTCGCCCTCGGCGTGGATGATCTTGGCGCGCTTTTCGCGCTCGGCCTCGGCCTGTTTGGCCATCGCGCGCTGCATCGTCTGCGGGAGCTCGACATCCTTGATTTCGACCGTCGAGACCTTGATGCCCCAGGGCTCGGTTTGCTCGTCGATGATGTGCTGCAACCTGGTATTGATCTTTTCCCGGTTGGCGAGCAGCTCATCCAGCGACGACTGGCCGAGCACGCTCCGTAACGTCGTTTGCGCTATCTGTGAAGTGGCATTGATGAAATTGGCCACCCGGGTGACCGCGTTGCGAGGGTCGACCACCATGAAATAGATGACGGCGTTGACCTTGATGGTCACGTTGTCGAGCGTGATGACCTCCTGGGGCGGCACCTCGAGCGTGACGGTACGCAGGTCGATCTTGACCAGCCGGTCGATGCCAAACGGAATGATCAGGCGCAGCCCTGGGCCCTTCAGCGCCATCAAGCGGCCAAGGCGGAAGAGCACGCCCCGCTCGTATTCATTGATGATCCGGATCGCCGAGCTTAGGCCGATCAGGACAACGAGAACGATGATGCCGAGAACGATTAGCGCGAAAATGCCCACGGGTCCCTCCTCAATCGTCCGCTGCTGCTCATGTTACGGGTCGTACCTCATGACGCCGCCTGTGGCCCCTCCGTCCGTAGCGGCTGCTGGTGCAGAGTTTCGACGCGCAGTCGAAGTCCGTCGATCCCAACCACGCGCACCGGCGTCCCGGCCGTCAACGGCCCGCTCGCCGATGTGGCCTGCCAGAGGGCGCCGTTTACAAACACCATACCTGCGGGGTTCAACGGTTCTCGCACGGTGGCGACGCTGCCGATCATCGACTCTTCGCCCGCCTCATAGGGACGGCGCCGCGCCTCGATCAGCTTGCGCAGGATGAAGAGGAAGATCCCGGCGATGACGAGCACGGTGATGACGAGCAGCGGGATGTTCACGCCCTCCGCCAGAAAGCTGGTGTTGATCAGCAGCAGGCCCCCGAGGGTCATCGCCACGATGCCGCCGGTGGTCAGCACGCCGTGGGTCACCGCTTTCAAGTCGATGACGAAGAGGACGACCGCGATCAGGATGAGGAGAACTCCCGCGATATTGATCGGCAGGTCGAACAATGACAGCGCGGCCAGGACGCCGGCGATCACCCCGATCACCCCCGGTAGGAACAGTCCAGGGTGGGTGACCCAGAAGCCGATGCCGATGATGGCCAGCAGGAAGAGAAGGTAGACGAGGTTCGGGTCGGCGACGGCCTGCAGGAACTGGTCGAAGCCGCTCATGTCGTACCGCTCGATGCCGGCCCGGGCAGTCTGCAAACTATACGTATGACCGCCCTTCGCTACCTCACGACCGTCGAGATCCTGCAGCAGCGTGTCGAGGTCGCGGCTTTCGAAGTCGACGACGCCGAGTTTCACGGCCTCGTCGACCGGCGCGTTGATGCTCTGACGCACGGCCTTCTCGGCCCAGTCCGCATTGCGATGATGGAGCGTGGCCAGCGCCCGGATGTAGGCGGCCGCGTCGTTCTCGATCTTCTGGGATTCGATGTCCGGAGCCGTCGACGTGCCGCCTGGCGCGCTCGGACTCGCCGCCGGGCTCGCCGCCGGATTGCTGCCGCTGAGGCTCACCGGGTGGGCCGATCCGATATTGGTGCCCGGCGCCATCGCGGCGATGTCAGCGGACTCCGTGATGTACAGCCCGGCGGAGGCGGCACGCGCCCCCGAGGGAGAGACGAACACCACGACCGGCAGCGGGGCGCCCAGGATCTTCTTGATGATGTCCCGCATCGATGTGTCCAGCCCGCCTGGGGTATCCATCTGGATGATCAGCGCGTTGGCGTGGCCGGCGACGGCGCGGTCAACCGCTTTCGAAATGTAGCTATCGGTTATCGGGTTGATGACCCCGTTCAGGGTCGCCACCAGGACGTGGGGCTCGGCGGCGCGGGCGGAAACCGCTGGCACGAGAGCGGCCAGCATGACGGCCGCGAGAAAGAGCCGCACGGCCCTCTTCACGCTCTGATCATAGGCTGAGTTCGGGGACTCGGCGTTCGTAGAATGAGACCGTGGCCCAACGCCTTGAGGAACGACCCCCGAAGGACGAGGAGGATGAGATCCGGGCGCAAGTCGCGCGCTATCCACGACTGTCCAGCGGTGAGGAGCAACGGCTCCTCGCCACGCACGGGGCAGACCGTGATGTGGCGAACCGCGTCCTGATCGAGCACAACCTCCACCTGGTGCTCGAAGCCGCCGAGGCCCGCGAGGGCCGGGGCGTGGCCTTTGGCGACCTCTTCCAGGAAGGGACGGTGGGGCTGATCTCCGCCGTCGAGCATTACAAGCCGGCCGATGGAGCCTTCCATGCCCGCCTGGTGCACGTCATCGCGGTGACCATGGATGACGTGCTCGCCCAGACGGACGAGGCCCAGCGCAACGACGAAGCCTTCGTGATCGCCTGTCGTCTGTTGGAGTCAGCGCAGCGCCTACTCTCGGAACGGCTGGACCGTCCGGCGACTCCGGCGGAACTGGCCAAGCTGCTGCAATGGGACGAAGCCCGCGTCAACGTCATCCTCGCCATGCTGGGCGAAGCGCGCACCACGCACGACCAGGAGCTGCTCGACTACCTCGACGATCTTGACGACCCGGACGACCAAGAGGAATAGCGACGCAGCCGAGGCGTAACGTTTGGTCGTGACCGCCGAGCGGACCCCGCTCTACGACGAACATGTCCGCCTCGGCGCCCAGATGACGAACTTCGGGGGCTGGGTGATGCCCCTCCAGTACAGCAGCATCCGCGAGGAACATCGCGCGGTGCGAGAGGCTGTCGGGCTATTCGATCTCTCGCATATGGGCGAGCTGCGTGTCAAAGACGAGAGCCTCGCCCAGCGGCTGGTCACGCGTGACCTCACGCGGCTCAAGCCGGGACGGATCCAGTACGCGATGCTCTGCAACGAGGCGGGCGGCATTATCGATGATGTCCTGGTCTACGCCATTGCCGACGGTGGCTACCTGATGGTCGTGAATGCCGGCAATCAGGAAGCCGACTTCGACTGGATCAAGGCCCATGCTCAGGTCCCAAATGGCACCTTCAACGTCGGGCGGGCTTGGGCCCTGATCGGCGTGCAGGGGCCACGAGCGGTCAGCCTGGTGCAGCGACTCACAACATCGGAGCTCGGCAGCGTGAAGTACTACGCCTTCATCGAGGGCAAGGTCGCAGACGTCCCATGCGTGATCTCGCGGACCGGCTATACCGGCGAAGACGGCTTCGAGCTGTTTTGCGCCAGTGAGGATGCCGTGCGGCTCTGGCGGGCGCTGCTCGATGCCGGCCACTCCGATGGCATCCGACCAGCCGGTCTCGGCGCCCGGGACACTCTGCGCCTGGAAGCCGGGATGCGCCTTCACGGCAATGACATCGATGCCAGCACGAATCCGCTCGAGGCGGGCCTGGATTGGACACTCAGCCTCGACAAGGACTTCATCGGCCGCGACGCCATCGTGCAGGCTCGCCAGCGGGGGCTGCGCCGGGTCCTTACGGGCTTCAAAATGCTCGATCGCAGCATCCCCCGTCATGGCTACGCGGTCGTCGACAACGGCCAGCGGGTCGGCACGGTGACCTCGGGCAACGTTTCCTTCACGCTTGGCTACAACATCGGGATGGCCTACGTGCCGGCGGCCCTCGCCGAGCCCGGGACCCGTCTTGGCATCGACATTCGTGGCATCGCCGCCCCGGCGGAGGTGGTTGCGCTGCCCTTCTACAAGCGGCCTCATCCGAACTGAAGGAAAGGGAGTAACGATGGCAGACCTGAGCGGGATGCGATTCGCGGAAACCCACGAGTGGGTGAACAAGGACGGTGATACGGCGACCGTGGGCATCAGCCAATATGCCCAGTCGCAGCTTGGCGACGTCATCTACCTCGAGCTGCCGGCGGTCGGCCAGCAGCTCGAGGCCGGAGCACGGCTGGGCGTGATCGAATCGGTCAAGGCGGCCTCCGATCTCTACAGTCCAGTCGGCGGTGAGGTCTCCGAGGTCAACCAGGACCTCAAGGATCACCCCGAGTATGTCAATGAGGATCCATACGGCAGAGGCTGGGTGATCAAGCTTCGCGGCGTGAAGGACAACCCGAAACTTCTTGATCAGAAAGCGTACGACGCGTTGGTGCAAGGCCAATCCGGCTAAAGGTGCAGCGTCCCAGAAATAGTTTGACGCTTCATCGGCCTAGCCGGCCGAATGCCGGCGTCGACTGCTGCGCGCCTCGCTCGCGTACGTCGAGTACGCTCGCTCCGGTGCTCGTCGTCTCCTTAGCCTCGTCCGTCGATGCCGCGAATCGTCGGCGCTATTCTGAGACGCTGCACCTGTGACCTACCTCCCCAACGCCGACGCCGAACGGACCGAGATGCTGAAGGCCCTGGAGCTCGACAGCACCGACGGCCTGTTCAAGCATCTGCCCGCTGCCCTACGTCTCGATCGGATCGAGCTTCCCGAGCCGCTCTCCGAGGTGGAGCTGGTCCAGTACTTCCGTGAGCTGGGCCGCCTCAACTCGCGGATCCCGCCCTCGCACAGCTTCCTCGGTGCCGGGGCATCGCGCCGGTTCAGTCCCGCGATCGTCAACCAGGTCATCTCCCGGCCCGACTTCTACACGACCTACACGCCTTACCAGGCCGAGGCCAGCCAGGGCACCCTGCAGGCGACCTACGAGTTCCAGACCATGATCACGCTGCTGACCGGGCTGGACGTCGCGAATGCCTCGCTCTACGACGGCGCGACGGCGCTGGCGGAAGCGACCGCGATGGCGGTCGCGCACACCAACCGGCAGAACGTGGTGGTCGCCGGCGCCCTGCACCCGGAATACGCGCAGGTGCTGCAAACCTACTCGGACGCGCAGCAGTACGAGATCATCCGGGTCGTACCCGGCGTGGATGGACGCGTCGACACCGCAAAACTCGAGCACGCGGTCAGCGCCTCGACGGCGGCCGTCATCCTCCAGCAACCCAACTTCTTCGGTGTGATGGAGGAGCCGCAGCCGATCAGTGATATCGCCCATCGCGCGCGCGCCTTGCTGATCGCGTGTGTGGATCCGATTTCCCTCGGCCTGCTGGCGGCGCCCGGGGAGTATGGCGCCGACCTGGCGGTCGGTGATGGACAACCACTCGGGATCCCGCTGTCCTTCGGCGGTCCGTACGTCGGCTTCATCGCGTGCACGGAAGCGCTGATACGGCGGATGCCGGGACGCCTGGTCGGTGCCACCGTCGATGCGCAGGGCCGCCGCGGCTACGTACTCACGCTCCAGGCTCGCGAGCAGCACATCCGGCGCGAGCACGCGACCTCCAACATCACGACCAACCATGCGTTGATGGCGATCGCGGCCACCGTCTACCTCGCCCACATGGGAGGCGACGGTCTGAAGCAGCTCGCCGAGCTGAGCGCGCAGCGCGCCCATCACCTGGCCGCGCAGCTGGTCGAACGCAAGGGCTACCGCCTGGCCTTCGACGGCCCGTTTCTCTGGGAGTTCGTCGTGCACACGCCCTACCCCGCCGAGCAGACGCAAGCATTCATGCTGGAACGCGGCGTCCTCCCCGGGCTACCGCTCGGCCGGTTCTTCCCGGAGCTCTCGGATGCGCTGCTCGTCTCGACGACCGAGCTCAACCAGCCGCGGGCGATCGAGCGCTACCTCGAGATCCTCGCATGAGCGAGCCGTTGCTGTTCGAGCTGGGCAGCCAGCAGCGGCCGAGCCCGCGGCTGCCCGCTGTGGGTGTCAAGACGCGACCCCTTGACGAGATCGTGCCGCCGGCGCTCCAGCGGCGCTCCGCGCTGCCGATCGCGTCGCTCAGTGAGCCGGAGGTCGCGCGACATTATGGCCGGCTCGGCCGTCTGAACTTCAACCTCCATCAGGGGCTCTATCCGCTGGGCTCCTGCACCATGAAGTACAACCCGGCCGTCAACGAAGCGCTGGCTCGACTCGATGACTTCGCCGACCTCCATCCCTACCACCCGCCGGCGCGCGCCCAGGGGGCGCTCCGGCTGATGTGGGAGCTGGAGCGCGCGCTGCTGGCGCTCACCGCCATGGACCGGATGAGCCTGCAGCCGGCCGCGGGCGCTCACGGCGAATGGACCGGGCTTCGCATGATCCAGGCCTATCACCGCAGCCGTGGCGAGACGCGCGACGAGGTGCTGGTGCCGGACAGCGCCCATGGGACCAACCCCGCGAGCGCCACTCTGTCGCACCTGAAGACCGTGACCGTCAAGTCGGGTCCGAATGGCCTGGTCGACCTGGAGGACTTCAGGAGCAAGATCTCGACGCGCGCGGCGGCCGTGATGCTCACCAATCCCAACACCGCCGGGCTCTTCGAGCAGGACATCGTCGAGATCGCCCGACTCGCCCACGAACACGGGGTCCAGCTCTATTACGACGGCGCGAACCTCAACGCCATGGTCGGCGTGGCGCGGCCCGGCGACATGGGCTTCGACGTCGTCCACCTCAACCTGCACAAGACCTTCTCCACCCCGCATGGTGGTGGCGGACCGGGCGCAGGCCCGGTCGGCGTCAAGTCCCACCTGGTTCCCTTCCTGCCCGTCCCGACCGTGGAGCGGACCGATGAAGGGTTCCGCTTCGAGTACGAACGCCCCCAGTCGATCGGGAAGGTCCGCTCCTTCTACGGCAACTTCGGCATGCTGCTGCGCGCCTACGCCTACATC
>Ga0102924_1002229_pt1 | contig 21407 bp, 14 predicted proteins | sample PaiPotPPM11metaG_FD_80116 | JGI IMG/M metagenome (GOLD analysis project Ga0102924, IMG submission 80116) | Iron sulfur acid spring bacterial and archeal communities from Banff, Canada, to study Microbial Dark Matter (Phase II) - Paint Pots PPM... ...
CGCTAAAGAAGCGGTGATCGAATCCCCTCAGAATGGAAAAAAAACAGTTTTCACAGCCCCCTATGACCATGTTTTTGTCCTGATTGGCGCCGATCTGCCAGTGAAATTTCTGAAGTCGCTTGGCATCCGGCTGGAAAACGAGTGGAATGGCTACCCGCTTCGAGCCGCCGCCCTGACGTTCCTCACCTTCTTCGGACTGTGGTTTGCCGGGGGTCACGCTGATGGGTTGCGGCATGTCTTGCCCACGATTCCAACTTGGACTGGAGCTCTGCTGGCCGCGGCCGCCGCCGCCAGCCTGATCGCTACCGGGCGGCGTGGCGACCGCTACTCCTGGCTCGGGCTTTCCTTCATCGCTTTTTACTCGGTTTACGGAATTAAAGCCGGAGAAGGGAATGAGTTCTGGCCTTACCGTGATTGGGGTTACAAGGCGCTCTCCTTCTTCAACCGGCCCTGGTCGTTCTGGTATACGGTGCTTTACACGCTCACCATGACGGTGTTCGGCATCCAGGCCATCAAGCGTTGGGGACTGGACCGCAAGGATAAATTCCAAATCTGGCGTTACATCAGCCTGCTTTCATTCCAATGGATTTTCTTCTTTCTGATACCGGAATTTTTGTTCCAATGGGCGGTTCGTTACCAGTGGGTGGGCGCGCGGCTGGCGCACGATCCGCAATTCACCGGGCAGGCCTGGCGCGCTTACGGCATTGTTTACGCCTGGCCGCTTTTCTTCTACACGTTCTTTGGCGATCCCAGCAAAATCTGGATTGTGTGGGGAGTATTACTCACCTTCGTTGTCATCCCTATCTTTGTGCTGTTCCACGGCAAGCGTTACTGCTCGTGGATTTGCGGCTGCGGAGGTTTGGCCGAGACTTTTGGAGACCGCTGGCGGCATCTTGCTCCGAAGGGCCGGACCAGCATTCGCTGGGAACGGATGAACATCGCGGTCCTGGGCCTGGCCGTGGTGGTGACGGCCGCCATTTTGTTGAAGGATAGCATTGCTTTCTTTCGTGGCCCGGCGTCGTGGGGGCTTGAGACCTATCACCTGATGGCGGACATATGGCTGGTGGGAATTCTGCCGGTAACTCTCTATCCGTTTCTGGGCGGCAAGGTCTGGTGCCGGTACTGGTGCCCGCTGGCGAAGCTGATGCATTTGATGAGCGGCTTTTACACGCGCGTGGGCATCAGCAAGTTCCGCATCGTCGCCAATGACAAGTGTATTGGCTGCACCGAGTGCTCGCGCAATTGCCAGGTGGGAATTGACGTGATGAATTATGCTCTGAAGCAGGAAGTGCTGGACAACGCCACCAGCTCCTGCATCGGTTGCGGCATCTGCGTCAGCGTCTGCCCGATGGATACGCTGAGCTTCGGGGAATCGGGCAAAGGACTGGTGCAGATTCAGCAAGCTGTGGCCACAACTTTACGCTAACTTTTAGCTTTACCTTCCGCTGCTTCCCCTGATGGCTTCCAGCACAAGATGGGTTTGCGGGCCGCCGTGGCCTCGTCGAGCCTCGTCACGCGCGTGGTGTGCGGCGCCTTCCGCACCAGATCCGGTTCTTCTTCTACTTCCACTGCTATAGCGCGCATGGCGTCGATAAAGGCGTCCATCTCGGCGCGGCCGGCGCTTTCGGTGGGTTCGATCATCATGGCTCCGGGAACGATGAGCGGAAACGCCGTGGTGTAAGGATGAAATCCGTAATCAATCAGGCGCTTGGCAATGTCGCCGGTGCGCACTCCGCGCGCCGCCTGTTTGCGGTCGGAAAAAACGCCTTCGTGCATGATGGGCGCCTGGTAAGGAAGCTCATAGGCATCCTGCAGTTGGTGGATGATATAGTTGGCGTTGAGTACAGCGTCTTCGGTGGCTTGCCGTAGCCCTTCCGGTCCGTAAGCCAGAATGTAGGCAAGAGCCCGCACGGCCATTCCAAAATTTCCGCAGAAGGCTCGCACCCGGCCAATGCTCTTTGGCCGGTCGTAATTCAACCTGTAAGCTCCCTCCGGCGATTCCTCAACCATCGGCGTAGGCAGATAAGGCTCCAGAAGCTGCTTGACGGCCACCGGCCCGGAGCCCGGGCCTCCGCCTCCATGCGGCGTGGAAAATGTCTTGTGCAAGTTCAGGTGCATCACGTCCACGCCGAACTCGCCCGGCCTCGCCACGCCCACCAGCGCGTTCATATTGGCGCCGTCCATATAGACCAGACCGCCCTTAGCATGGACAATCTCGCAAATCTCTCGAATCTGGGTCTCAAAAATGCCAAGCGTGTTGGGATTGGTGAGCATCAACCCTGCCACGTCTTCGGTCATAGCATGATCGAGCTCAACCAAATCAACGCAGCCTTGGGCATTTGATTTCAAGTTGCGAACTTCGTACCCCGCCATGGTCACGCTGGCGGGATTAGTGCCGTGCGCAGAGTCCGGAATCAGGATGTACTTCCGCCGGCGGTCCCGATCGTCAAGACAGGCACGAATCAGGAGCAAACCGGTCAACTCGCCTTGCGCACCCGCCGCGGGCTGAAGGGAAATGGCATCCATGCCGGTGATTTCCTTCAAGCATCGCGCCGTCTCCGCCAACACCCGCAGGCAGCCTTGCACAAGCGACTCTGGCGCATATGGATGATCCGTTGCCAAGCCATCCAGCCGCGCCACCACTTCATTAATTCGAGGGTTGTACTTCATGGTGCAGGAGCCGAGCGGATAAAGGCCGGTATCGATGCCGTAATTCCAAGTTGAAAGCCGGGTGAAATGGCGGATGACTTCAGTTTCAGAAACTTCAGGAAAGCCGTCGACGTCTTCCCGGTAAAATTCCTCCCCCAGCCACTCTTTGGGATCAGCGGCGGGAACATCCAAGGCAGGCAGATCCACCCCGGACTTGCCGGGCGACGAACGTTCGAAAATCAAGTCTTCATTGCGAGTGACATGGGTTCGTGCTTGCGTAATAGAATTTTTTCGGGTCATATCCTTCCTGTAGCGCCGAACTGCGATTGGGGTATTTCGCAGCCCATCGAGCGGCGAAACAGCAAGCGGCCGTTGCAGGCATCGGGAATCTCAATACCGGGGCCGCATTGAAGCGGGCACACACTTGAACTCAATTCTGTCCCGCCACGGTTTCATCAATCCCGGCTGGCCACCGCCGCCGGTGCGCCCTTGCGGGCGGGCCGCGTCTGCATCCCCGCGGCTTGGGTTCCGTAAACCTCCGCCATGCGGTCCAGCGCTTCTTTGCTGGCCATCTCGGTGACACAAATCAGCAGGTGATTCTCAAGTTCCGGATAAAACCGTTCCAGGTTCAATCCGCCGATGATTTTTTGTTCGCGCAACGCCGCAAGAAGCTCTTCGGCATCGCCCGGACTCTTCGCAACAAACTCGTTAAAGTGCGGTGCTGCAAAAGGAATCGAAGCGCCGGCCACGGCGCCAATCTTCTCTGCCGCGTAACGAGCCTTGGAAAGGTTTTGTTCCGCAAGCGCCCGCAGGCCGTGTTTGCCGAGCAGGCAGAGATATATTGTGGCGGCGAGGGCGCAAAGCGACTGGCTGGTACAGATGTTGGAAGTTGCCTTTTCCCGCCGAATGTACTGCTCGCGCGTAACCAGCGTCAGCACAAAACCACGGCGGCCTTCGGTATCGGCAGCCTGGCCCACCAGCCGGCCGGGCATTTGTCTGACGAATTTTTCCCTCGTGGCGAGAAACCCGGCATAGGGTCCACCAAAAGCTACAGGAATGCCGAAGGATTGGGCTTCACCGGCAACAATATCCGCTTCGGAAGGCGGCTTGACTAATCCCAGCGAAAGAGGTTCCGTCACGGCAACGATCAAAAGCGCCCCAGAGCGATGGACCAGCTCAGCAATGGCTGGGATTTTCTCCAGAACTCCGAAGAAATTGGGCGATTGAACCACCACGGCGGCAGTTTTCTCATCCAGCAGCCGTTCCAATTCGGCTAGATCGATCTGTCCGGAAGTCTCATAAGGCGCTTCGACAATTTCAGTCTGAAGGTTGTGGCCATAAGTGCGAACCACTTCACGATATTCCGGGTGCAGCGTCCGGGCCAGCACCACCCGCTCCCGCCGGGTGAGCCGCATCGCCATCAGCGCGGCTTCGTTAGTGGCGGTCGAGCCATCATAAAGCGACGAGTTGGCCACTTCCATCCCGGTGAGTTCTGCCATCAGGGTTTGAAATTCAAACATTGCTTGCAGCGTGCCCTGGGCGATTTCCGCTTGATAAGGCGTGTACGCGGTGAAGAATTCGCCCCGCGAGAGCAGCATGTCAATCGTGACAGGCCGGTAATGGGAGTAAGCACCCGCGCCGAGCAGAGAGACGTAATCCCGGCTGCTTTCAGCCGCCGCGTCGCGAAAAAATTGCAGGATTTCCGGTTCGGAAAGCGGACCCGGCAGGTTTAGACGGCCATTCAGCCGCAAAACTTCCGGGATTTGCTCAAAAAGCCCGGCCACCGACTTACGCCCAATGGTTTCGAGCATTCTCTCGCGGTCTGAGGCGGAGTTCGGGAGATAACGCATTAGTGGCTGGCTCCCGCTTCAAGATAAGCTTCATATTCCTCCGCAGTCATCAAGTCCTCCGTTTCGCGGCGGTCAATGGGCTCAACTTGGATCAGCCAAGCGTCGCCATGAGGGTCAGTGTTCAACATTTCCGGGTGATTCACCAGTTTGGTATTCACGGCGGAAACCGGCCCATTGACGGGCGAATAGACGTCGGAGACGGCTTTCACCGATTCTACCGTCCCGAAAGATTCTTTTGCCGTCACATGGGTTCCCACTTTGGGAAGCTCGATGAACACAATGTCGCCGAGCTCCTTCTGGGCGTGGTCGGTGATGCCAATGGTGGCCGTGGTTCCATCCACGCGCACCCACTCGTGCTCTTTCGTATAGAGGAATTCTTGTGGATACATAAGATTCTCCAAAGCTTGTGCGAGCGGATTGGAGCGGCTACTTCGGCCGCTTGTAAAAGGGCAAGGGAATCTGTCTTGCCTCGACCAGATTCCCACGAATTTCAATTTGAATTTCCCGGCCCGTTTCCGCGAGGTCTGGCGGAATGTATGCCAAGCCAATATTCTTCTTCAAGAACGGAGCGTACGACCCGCTGGTTACCCGGCCTTCCGGTTTTCCGTTCACCCACACCGCGTACCCGTCACGAGCGATGCCGCGGCCGGTCATTTCAAAACCGATCAACTTCTTGCTCACGCCTTGCTGTCGCTGCCGGACCAGCACTTCACGGCCCAGAAAGTCGCCCTTGTCGAGCTTGCAAATCCAACCAAGATTGGCCTCGAGTAACGTCGTCGCGTCGTCCAGTTCGTGACCGTAAAGTGGATAGGCGGCCTCCAGACGCAACGTGTTACGGGCGCCCAGACCGGCGGGAATCAATCCATGAGGCTTGCCGGTTTCAAGCATCGCATTCCAGACGCGCTCGGATTGTAACGGTGGAAAGTAAAATTCAAATCCGTCTTCTCCTGTATAACCGGTGCGCGCAAGCAACCCATCAACTCCACAGCAGTTGGAGTTACAACACCAGTAATACTGGATGCTGGAGAGATCGGTTTGGGTCAACTTGCCTAAAATCTCAGCCGAAGCGGGTCCCTGCAAAGCGAGCTGCGAATATTCCTGAGAAACGTTGCGAAGTTCGACTTCAGAGGTTGGGAAGACATTGTGCTCGCGTATCCAGTCAAAATCCTTATCCGTATTCGCGGCATTAACGCAAATGAAATAGAAGTCCTCGCCGAGCCGGTGCACCAGACAATCATCCACGGCGCTGCCTTCGGGCCGCATCAGCGCCGTATACTGCGCCTGATTGAGCTTCAACTTGGATACGTCGTTTGAGGTGACGAGTTGCAAAAGATCAAGAGCCTTGGGGCCACGGACCTCAATCTCACCCATGTGGCTCACGTCAAAAAGTCCGGCGCGCTGCCGGACGGCCAAGTGCTCATTCATGATGCCGGAATATTCTACCGGCATTTCCCAGCCGCCGAATTCGACCATGCGGGCGCCTGCGGCCTTGTGCGCGGAATTGAGCGCAGTCCGTTTCAATCTGATGCCGGGTGAAGTGGACAACCTGTGCCTCAAGGTGATGCGTGGGATAAACCTGGCCTTATCAAAAGTCAACGTAACATACAAAAAGTGAATGGGTCAAGGCAGCGGTCCGCTAGGTAGTGTCTCAGTTTCTTTGCTGTAGCGGCGCTCTATGAGCGCCGAACTTGTATCCTCAACGGTTTCCGTCGCTCATAGAGCGCCGCTACAGCAAACTGCGTCACTACCGTCCGCTAGTCGTGGTACGACTTCGGGGCTGTAGAGGCGCCAAGCTAAATCGGAAAAACCTCAAAACAAACCTAAGATTTCCACAGACGACAAAATAACCCCTTTGTTTTGTGTTAAATGCTTAGATTTGGCAGCAAAATAGGGGCGGGCGGACTTGAAGTCGGGAACCCATGGCCGGAGCGGGGAGGTTACACTTGTTGCGAATGGCCACCAGAATTTGCGCGGTTGTTGCGCCGGATGTGTGATCCACGAGTGAGCGGCGCTTTAAATAGAAGGTAGGCCAAGAAAATCAGTCCCGGCGCCATTAAAATAAGGAGGATGGCGGAAAACCAACCTGCATCAATCATGAGATAAGCCAGTCCAATGCCGTAGGCGGCAATTGCGGCAAGCGCCAAACCCCATTTCAGGCTTCGCTTCTGAGTCCTGAAAATCCAATGGACTACGTGGTGCAGAAAGGCTGAAACTTGTGCTGCGGCGGCCAATACCGCCGAGTGTATCCAGGAGTACCAAACCGGGAAGATGATCATGTTGCCTCCTTTCCTGCGAGGACTCCCATATCTTTACTCTTTGGCGATGATAATGCCGGGCACCTGCACCTGATGTAGCACGAATGTTGCCAAATATGGTCCTGCCTAAGTCACTGAAATACTTTGGGTAGCCTATAAGCTGGATTATGGATTAAAAGGGGAAATATGTAAAGAATTTTTACTCAGGCGTAAATCCTGCTTGCCCGACGTGCCTTACGCTCGAAAAATTTTTGGCAATTGTTGCCGGAAAAGTCTGGACGAATTGCCGGCAAAACAAGGATCCAGATTTTTTTCAAGCCTGCTGGCGAAAGGGCATTTTTGGTTTCAAGCGCAGCACATATTATCAGGCAAAGGCTCAGTAAGGCAGACTGCGAAGATCGTCCTCTTCCGGTTGTTTGGGGGCGTTTGGCCTTTGCGATATCGCGTGATTGAAGAGGGCTTGCGAGGACCCAATCGGCCTGCCGGATCCGGGCCAAGGAGACTTGCGGGCCGCGAGTTGTTGAATGAAAGTCTGGCTTGGCAAGTTCAAAGGCTTCAGATAACCAAGATTGAGCCACGGTAGGACCGACTGCCCCACCGCTGCCCGTAAGCGTGCATTGAGCGAAGCTCGAAGGTTGAGCAGGCCCGCCACATTCGCTTGGTTCAGGCGCTCCTCCAGATCCTGCTGCCAATTAAACAAGGACGCGGCGCCTCGCGAATCCAGAATCAAGTGCCAGTCTTGATTGCGCAGGCTGATCTCCGCCGGGCGATTGGCGCTGTGAGCTCTCACTTCCAGTTCTGAGATCACATCCTGGCGCTGCGGCGCCCCTGCTAACTGCCAGTAGACTTGCAAGCTGGCTTCACTCAGCGGCAGCTTGCCGCCAGCGGCCAAATCCAAAACCGTGGCAAACAGGCGGCGTGTTCCTACCAGGTCAGGAATGCGCCGTCCGGCGGGAACGCCCGGCCCTTGAACTATCAAGGGAACCTGCAGAACTTCCCGGTAAAGGTTGTAGCCGTGATCGTAAGTGCCATGCTCGCCGAAACCTTCGCCGTGATCCGAGGTAATGATGACGAAAGTGTTCATTCCGTTGGGTGATTCGAGGAGCGTTTGAACCAAACGTCCTATCTGTTGATCCAGATAGGCCAGACTGTTGTCATAAGCGTCCATCAACTGCTGATTTTCAGCGGCGGAAAAAGGGGTGGCCGGGTGGCCAGCGCGAAGCGAGGCTGAAATTCGGGCCAGGAGGCTCCTGGAGATGCGCCCGAAGCGATGGTTGTAGGGCGCGGGTGGAAGATAAGGCCGGTGGGCATCCATATAGTTGATAAAGAGAAAATAGGGACGGTTGGAGCGGTGCTGATACCAACGTAGCACGTCGCTGTTCACGTCCTCGGCATCGCGGTGGTTGAACTGGTTATAGCGTACCAGTGAGCGGTAAAGAAATCGATAGATCGTCTGCCCGGCAAAAGTTACGGCCAGGTTATGGCGGACGGAATAGCTATCGTCAATGTATTCGTCAAATCCATGATCCAAGCCCCAAGCGCCCAATCCGTAAAAGGGGTTGGCGCTGAAACCCGCCGTCTCATAGCCCATCGCCCGGAGGATTTTGGCCAGTGTCCAGGGTTGTTGCGACATGGCCGCGGCCCAACCGGCGCCGTGCTGGTGGGGCAGGAGTCCCGTAAAGATTGAGGCCAGCGCCGGAAGCGTCCAGGATGTGGGAGCAACGGCATCCTCAAACATCGCGCCGCGAGCGGCCAAGCTGTCAATGAAGGGTGTCGTGGGGCGGTGGTAATCGTAACAGGAAAGATGATCGGCGCGAACCGTGTCCATGAGGATCAGGATGATGTTGGGCCGGCCCTGCGCGGCTACAGGCGTGGAGGGCGGAGAAGAAGGGTAGGGCCGGCTCATCGCATAAAGCACAATTCCAGCAACGCAGAGCGCGGCGGAGGCTGAAGTGGCTTGAAAAATCCGGAGTGCGATATGGCGGCGGGCCTTGCAGTGTAGTATGCCGAGCTTCCCCCGAACTAACCACAGTAATGCCCAAGCTGCGGCAGTCACGAGCGCGAAGGCCACAACCGGAGTTCGAATCTCCAACCGGCTGGGGAAGACGACGCCGATTCCGATGCGGAACCAGTCAAGCATCCAGGCAAGATAAGCTCCAGCAGCGCCGAGGCCGATCGAACCCAGCGTTCTTGAGAGGGCTGGGCGCGGCCGGACGAGAAAGGCAGCGGGAAGCCCCAGCAGAAAACCAAGCGTGGCAAAGGGAATCGCATCGGCGAGGGGCGCAAGAAACAACACCACATAATGGGTATCCGGCTTGAGCAGCCCCGAAGCTCGCGGAGTGGTGAAGAGAAGAATTCCCTCGATGGTTCCCAAGGCGAGGCCCACCCATCCGCCTGCACTGGCAAACAGCAAGGCAAGGGAGAACCGCCCGGGGGTTGCCAAGCTGCCGTTTTTGAGGGTTGGCGATTCTGCGCTCGTCATGCCGTGACTGGACTCATTTGCGGGAAATGGATTGTGCTTGCGTCCGGGCCAAGTCCCGGGCTGCCTCTGTGGGGGTAGTGGTATGTTTTCACGGCTACAGCAAACTGACCCACTACCCTGTGGGGCGTTTGGGAGCGATCAACAGCCAAGCGCCAAGTAATGGTCAATTTCTTCACGTGAAAAACCCACAAGTTCCGGCTCAAGGGGCAGAACCATTCCGGTGCGTTGGTGGACCGTCTGACGAATGTGCCGGGCGAGGCTCAGGACGTCAGCTGCCGTTGCGCCCCCTTGGTTCAAGATCACTAGCGGCTGCGACTGATTCACCTGCGCGCCGCCAATGCGAAATCCCTTGAGCCCGCAAATCTCGATCAGGAAGGCTGAAGGAATCTTGATGGCGGAGCCCGAAGTGATGCGTTGGCGGAGTGTATGAAGCCGGTCGAGAGTTGCCGAATCAAAATTCTTGGCCACGGCAAGCTGGAGCTTTCGGTATTGAACGTCATTCAGCACCAGATTTTTGAAGAAAGACCCGGCGTTGCCGCCTTTTTCCTCGCGTGGATAGGGAAACTTGCGGTCGCGGATGGCGGTGACGGCGGCGCGAATATCTTCAAGTGATGGATTAGGATTACCCTCGAACCGGCTTGCAAGATCAGGATATGTCAGGTTCGGGCGACCATGCCTTTTCAGCCGCAAAGTCAATATGAAGATGAGCCAGCGGCCCTTGTCCGTCGTGTTGAAGATACTTGTGCGGTAACCCAATTTGCAACCCTTTGCGTCAAAGCGCTGGGGCTCGATTGTTTCCAGATCCATCACCACGGCGTTCACAAGAACATCGCTCAACTGCTTGCCGTAGGCTCCGATGTTCTGCACCAGCGCCGCACCGGCTTGACCGGGAATGTGAGAGAGATTCTCAATTCCCCAGTAGCCATTTTCAACCGCCCAATTTACCACGCCGTCCCAGCCCATGCCCGCTCCGACTTCAGCCAGAAGCTCATCTCGGCCACCCTCGATCACGCGCAAGCCTTGGTATGTTGGATGAAGGACCATCGCTTCAATTCCCCGGTCGCTGACCAGCATGTTGCTTCCACCTCCCAGGACAAAGAGTGGTAGCTTTTGAGCCGTAGCAAATTTGACGGCCTCCCGCACATGACTCGGCGCCCGAACTTCCGCAAAGTGCGTCGCAGGGCCGCCGATCTTGAAGGTGGTGTAGGGCTTGAGCGGGACGTTCTCCTGCATTGAAAACGGGATGACGCCTCCTACAAGACGATTCATATTGCTCTCAGTTTAGCAGAGGAAGGAAGTCGGGGCGCAGGCGTGAAGGCTTTTACAGGTAGTGACGCAGTTTGCTGTAGCGGCGCTCTATGAGCGCCGGAAACCGTTGAGGATACAAGTTCGGCGCTCATAGAGCGCCGCTACAGCAAAGAAACTGAGTCACTACCCTTTTACAGGTCATCCTGACTTTGCGTTGCTTTGTGGCTTAGCGTCGATTATTCATGAAGCTTCCCTATAGGACCGGAAGGGCACGGTTAAAACCGTGCCCTTCCGGCCTTCGAATAAGACTCCATGAATAATCCCGCTTAGCGTCTTGGCGTGAGTCTTTTGACCGCTGGACATTGTTAGCAACTAAGGCCATTTCACATCCAGCGAGTAGATTTCCGGGCTTCCCATGGCTCGCAGCACAATGGGCGAATCATCCGGCGCCAAGCCGCTCCAGGTGTGGTCAGCGATGCGCATCCACTTGTACGGGGCGGCCAGATTAACTTTGCCATCATTGATCCGAACCCGAAAGACCCCCACATTCGCCTCAGCGCCATCAGCGTCGTAATAGATGTACCGGCTGTCGTGCGACCACGTGGGATTGTCGATGTGCTCGGCGTCCAGTTCACGCCATCGCCGTGTTTTGAACTCATAAAGCTCCAGTCGGTGCCGCGGATCGTACGTTAAAGCCGCCAGATAGCGCCCGTCCGGTGACCAGCGAGCCGTCCAGACGCCCTTCTTGCCGGGCAGCACTGCGACTTGGCGGGAGGCCAGGTCACAGATGTGAATCACTTCATTGCCAGTGCCCTCAGTGCTCATCGGCCCATCCATCTCGCCGTAGGCAATACGCCTGCTGTCCGGCGACCAGCTCGGAATGCCCTCGTTCTCTTTGTCGTTGGGCAGCAGTTCCTCGGCTCGCACAGGGTCCGCCGGCGCATTACCTGTCGGCGCTGGAAGCAAGCAAATCTTGTAGTGCGCCTTGGGTGTTCTCTGCGCGTGAATGGCGATCCACCGTCCGTCCGGTGACCAGGCAAGGCCATCCGCGTACATCGGGCGATAGGTGAGCTGCATGCTGCCGCTGCCATCAGGATGAGCCGCCCAGACTGTGCCATCGGAATACCGGGAGTAAGCCACCCAGCGCCCGTCAGGCGAAAACGTCACCCATCGCCCTTCCATCCCGTTGAGGTAGGGCATGAATTCCTGTTCGCGCGCGTCATAACGCACCAGCTCGCCCCGCCGCTCCGCGCCGATCACGAAAAGCCTGCGGCCATCGCGGCTGGGCCGGGGCCAGCCGTAGCTACGGGTGTCATCTGCCAGCCTCGCCGGGGCTGGATGGCGCCGGCCTAGAAGGCCCGGCTTCTCCCGGGTTACCCAGAGCCTTTCAATGTTGAGGTCGCCGCTGTCGCTGAGAATGCTGAAAACATAATACTTGCCGCCCGCCGGCCAGTCTCCGTAGAAGCCGTCAGCGAAGCCGCTCCACCCGTCCAGGACTTGATGCAGATCAGTGCCGTCTGCCTGGACCTCCCAGGGAATGGCCCGTGGAGGGTTACCTGAGAACGCGGAAAATCGCAACCGCTTATCGTCCGGCGACCAGCGAATTTGGGCCACTTTTGCGCCCACACCTGCCAACCGATGGATTGCTGTCCCGTCGATGGAGGCGGTGTAAAGGCCACTGCCATTAAGGTAGGCAATCCTGGTTCCGTCGTGCGACCAAGCCGCCTCATGAGTCGAGACGCCATCCACCGGCTGGGGTGGCCCGCCGCCAATCGGCATGATCCACAGGGGGGAGTCGCCACCAGCAGTTACCGGGCTGCCGATCAGCAGCTTGGAGCCTTTAGGCCAGATGTCAAAGAGAGTGATGCTCGGGAATGGCGTTGGCACGGAGGCGGTCTCGCCGCCTGAGACCGGAACCGATGTAAGCGCACAGCCTTGCGGCGCAAGCTCGCAGAAGTAAAGGCGGGCGCCGTCCGTCACCAGCGGCCCAGCCTTTTCCTGCCGGTCGTGGGTCAACTGGCGGGCATTCCCGACTTCGGGCGCTGGCTGCGGCCGATAGGACCACGCGATGAAACCAGCCACCAGGATGGCGCCCGCGATGCCAGCCGAACTTGCCAGCAACCACGTTCGCCGGGATTGGCGCACTTGAAGCTGCTGTTCCTGGGCCCGCTGTTCCAGCGTCTTCTTGTCTGGGCTCGGGGTGTGGAACTCAGGGCTCACCGTATGATGCGGGGCCTGTTCCAGATTGACTGGTTGCGGGGGCGATTCGCGGGGCGGCTCCTCTGTAGCGGCGGTGTCCTCACCGCCGATTTGCTTGTAAGAGACCGCCCCCGCTGTACCGGCGATGTCCCGGTCGCCAAGGTCGGACAATCCAGTGACCATCAGCGCGCTATTTGGCTGCACCGGATCGGGCCCCGCCCGTTCTCCCTGGCCGTGCCCATTAATCGCTTGAGCCTCCGACCCGGACCCGTTAAGCCAAGCATCGATTTCATGACGGTAAGCAAAAACCGCCTGCCGCTTGCCACCGGGCACTCGATGGACAGGCAAACTCTTTTCCTTTTCCCACCGGATGGTGGTGGTCACGTCCCGATGAAGATATTTGGCGATCTCTTTCCAGGAGTCAAGCCTGCCATTCCCCTCTTTTTCCATGGCTGCACCTGCAAAGCACCGATGCGATCGGACGGCGCTATCAAAAACCAACAATTGCCAATTTGTGCCAATTGACTTGGATTATACGTCAAGAGGTAAAGTGAGGCAATTCCAAGCTTGAGTTGGAAGAATTTGGAAGAACCGGCGAGCCAGCGTGAGGTGCGGCTGTCGAGGAGGAGACATGACGGCTAGATTTGCACTGAATTGGGGACGGGCCGTTGCGTCCTTGGTTGCTGTCTTGGTTCTGACGTGTGTTCTGGTTTGCGCCCAAGAGCCTCCGAACACCATCACTTTCACCAATAACTCGGGCGAAGACGCCATGGTGAAGCTCGTTGGGCCCACGCATGGATACATTGCCGTACCTAACCAAGCTGAGCGCACAGTTCATGTAGCGGCCGGCCGGTATTACATCGTCGTTCGGTATTGTGACCGCTCAAACCACTGTAGCTATAACAAGGGTGACCCGTTCGATGTGGAGCAGACGGATACGGAGTACTCGGCGATCACCATCACATTGCACAAGGTTCCTAATGGGAACTATCACACTCATCCGGCGACCGCCGCCGACTTTGGCGGGAATTGACTCCGGGTTCGAGCGGAGAAAGAGGAGGGGAGTATGCGAATTGGACGAAGGGTGAACTCAGGGGTTAGCTCTGGCCGTAAGTTCTTGACCTACGCCATGATTGCGTCTCTGATTGCTCTGAGCGTCGGCTGGTCAGCAGGTGCGGAAGCACAGGAGTTGCAAACCTCGCATCCGCTTGCCTCCGAAGGAAGTATTGCTCGCGGCTCGAAAGCTCAGGGAAACGACCTTCTGGGCCCATATCTGAAGCAAATCGTTGCTTCCGAAACTTACAAGTTTGACGGGATGCCGCAGGGAGGCACTGGTGCCCCCCCATCGGCTCACGCGGCTAGGAATGACGCCCTTGGCGGCCTTGCTTTAATTGGCCTTGGCGGTCTGTTCTTGGGATTGAGTGGAAGCCAGTCATGCCTGAAGAGCAACACCTGCACCGCCTACAAGGTGGTAGGCGCAGGATTCCTCTTCGCAGGAGGTTTGGGGCTGGCTGTCGCTGCGGATGAGTCCGGAAAGCAAAATTCTCAGATCGCAAGGAAGGCGAAGAAAGCAAAAACATCGGGTGCCTCGGCCACATCGAACTCTCCAGTTTACTTCCCGTCATCGACGGCGGCCCCAGCCGCTAACGCAGGGGATATTGCATCAGCCCAGAATGCGATCAACCAGATTGAGAGCGAACCACACACCCAGGCGCCGCCCGTGCAGGCCATTGGGTCGAATTACGGCGGCTCAACATCCATCATCATACAGAACAGCACCCCCGACATGCTGACCGTTTATCTTGCCGGGCCGTCAGGGTTAACCGTGACTGTGTTTTCCCAAGGCTCCCAAACTGTTCAGGTCATTCCCGGAAGCTACCGCATCGGCGGGCGTGTATCCGACAGCTCGGTGTTGCCTTTCCTGGGCTACGCAAGCTTCACGAGCGGAAGCCGGTATCAGGAAACTTTCTACATCTCGACCGTGCCACAGTAATTTTCCGAGGAGTGGCGACAATGGCTACGGGCGAACAACAAGACGAATCAGTGACCCAGAGCAGCGTCATCACCGGTTCTCAGGCGAGATTGATATGCCCGGTGTGCAACATCGTTGTGGATGTCCCTGCAGAACAGAAAAGCGTTCGCAAATGCAATCAAGGGCCCACCCCCGAGAAGGGCGACGGGAGCTTTTGGGGAAACTCGATTTGCGATCAGCGGCTGTTGTGCCGGCCAACAAGTTCGGGGGAGCGGGTAGCGCAGAGTTTGCGGCATTCAAACTCTGCGGTTGTAGAATTCGGTGGCGACGAAAAGCAGCAGACTTCCTGGGAAGCGGAAGTCTGTGTTACCCTCTCCGCCCTTGAAATCCTGCAGGGGCGACCCTTGTGGTCGTCCACAGCTTTTGTTGCCGTCTCAGAGTAACGGCCGCGGAGTTACACAAACAACTCCGCGCCACTTGGCGTTACATCTCTCGGCGAGGTTCGGGAAGAAAGACTACCAGTCTTGCGTGTGTTGGTTGGCGGGTGACAAGCGCCAAATCCACGGGGGGTGTTCTCCGGCGCGGAGGGGGCCAACCCTGCAAGGTGAAGCGGGGCCACGGTCAGTGCCGTCCTGACCGTGGGTTTGTCCTGTACGGAAAGGCCCACAGACAGGAAGGCGTTGTCCGTGGCTACCGGCTTTCCGTAATTATAAAAGGAAGCATTTGATCGGGCAAGTCACAGAATGCGAACTCGAATCCGACAAAGACTCTGTATCTAGATCTCAGATTTGAGGAGGAATGAAATGAGAAGCAGAAAGCTAACGTCACACATCACGCTTTTGGTTTGGAGCTTACTCGCTTGCGCTGCTTGCGCAAGGGCATCACAAAACTGGGATCCCCTCGCGGCGCAGTGCTGTTCGTTCGAGAGGCTCTTACGGTACGCGCAGTCGGCGGCCTATAACCCCGCGTCGAACACATTGGTGATTTTTGGTGGACAGATCGAAGCGCAATTGCCTCAGAACTACACTGACCTGAACGATCTTTGGGTACTAACGAATGCAAACGGCCTCGGGGGGACGCCGAACTGGGTCAATCTTATTCAGCAGGGTGATCCGGCTTCGCCCACACCACGCTACGGGGCGTTTACTGCGTATGACCAAGCGAACAACTGAATGATCGTGTTCGGCGGCTGTTCTGGGGGATGCCTCCCTGTGCTGAACGACGTGTGGGTATTGGCAAACGCCGACGGCTCAACAGGAGAGCCCAATTGGATGCAGCTCTTTCCCACCGGCGGTCCCCCGGCGGCGCGGACCTGGGGTGCCACCGTCTATGACCCTGGTTCAAACTCTCTGATTATCTTCGGCGGGCAAGACGGGAGCGGGTCTGGCGGCAATACTTTCCAGGATGTCTGGGTCTTGAGCAACGCGAACGGGCTCGGGGGAACACCCACCTGGACGCAGCTTTCTCCGGTCGGCGGCCCGCCGCCGGGACAGTTCGGCCCGTCAGGCGTGTATGACCAAGCTCACAATGTGATGGTGGTTTTTGGCGGCGGTGCACATGGGACCGGCAATGAAACGAATGCAGTCTGGGCACTACAGCACGCGAATGGCCAAGCGGGGACACCAACTTGGGTGAATCTCGTGCCGGAAGGAACCAAGGGATCGCCGCAAGCCCGTCAAAATCATACCGCTGTCTACGATCCAACCAGCAATGAGATGGTAGCCTTCGGCGGCGCGGTCTTTGGCGTGAATGGCATTGGAGGTTCGCTGAATGATGTATGGGTTCTTTCCAACGCCAACGGCATGGGGGGAACGCCAGCTTGGACCCGGCGTTTTCCTGGATCTCAGACTCTGACGGGTCAGACGCCTGCGGCCAGGAGCAACCACAGCGCCGCCTACGACATGGGAAACAACCGAATGATGGTGTTCGGTGGGGCCGGCTTTGAGGGATTGTTTTACAGCACCTGGGTGCTCACGGACGCGAATGGGCAGTAGCGGCAGCATTCAAGTGGTCGGACAGCGCCATTCTGACGGTGGTTGGCGGGGGATATGTGGCAGGCTCGAATGGCTGGGGTCGGCTCACGCACGGGGGGCGCCTACCAAACCGTGCGAGGTGAAGCGGTAGGCCATGTTTGATGACCTGCTGTTTGAGCGCAGGGGGTGCGTAGCCAATACAGCTTCTCGTTACTGCAGCGTTTCGGAAATGCCTGGGACATGCAAACCGGCAGTAGGCATGACGAGCTTGGCTTTCGATTCGTCGCGGGCTCTGCATTTCCCAGGAAAAAACCCGCGGTGAGAAGATCGCTCACCGTGATGGCTACGACTTTCGCGGCTTTCCGTTAAGGCGTTTCCCTTTCGAGGAACATCCTCGCGCGAAGACGCTGAGACGCAAAGCAAGGCAAATTTGCTTTAAGTCGCCGAGTAGCCGAGATTCCGGATTGGGATGTCTGCGAAAAGAAAGAGGTGAGCACATGGACGGCGAGAAGAACTTCGGAAGGTTAAGTAGCCCCGGGTTCGCCACAGTACTCCTTATCGCCCTAATGGCTATATCCCCAGCGTTCGGGATTGCGGCAGCGCTGATTATGCCTGGGCAAGGGGCGCTACTCGGGTCAGGGCAAGCAAAAAACGGTAAAGCCGCGCCATCTCCGGTTTCAGGCCCGATTAGCAACCTCGCTTATCAAGAGCTGACCAACCGCGTCTCGGCCAACCAGGCGAATTTTTTCGTCTATCTGGATGAAGACTCAGGGCTCAATCACGGGTTTCCTTCGGGCTTTTTTGGCACAGGCCCGCAGGTCTCGATTGACACCGGGTGCATCGACGACCCATCCGACACAAACATCGGCTGCTATCCATCGACCGACACGTCGGTGCTAGACCGCGTGCACGGAACCGTATTTCGTGTCACGTTTCCTTCGGAGTCGGGCGGTCAATTTACAGGACTGAACATTGAAGAGCCCGAAGATTGGGGAGAGACCCAGTCAGGAATAGGTTATGCCTTAACGGGAGCGACAGCTGTAGAGTTCGACGTCCGCTCACCGGGCGGAATTACCGTGCAATTCGGTGTCGGCCAGTGTTCGACACCGTTCATCGAGATTCCCGCCGGCGTTACATACACCCACATGAGCTTCCCTCTTAGCTCGCTAACCGGCTCATCGTGCCCTCCGAATTTGAGCGACGTGCATGTCCTGTTCACCGTGGTCACGAACGCATGGGAGGCACCCAATGGCGGGACGGTTCTCCTCGACAATATCCAGTTCACTCCCGTTCCTTCTCGAACGGATCAGGGCTTCGAGACGTCAAGCCTTCCATTGAGCACCCAAACCTTCGGTGTTGTCCCGCAACAGGCTCCGCCCTATCCGCCGGATCAGGTCAACCGAAACGTTGCCGCCATCTACGAATCAGCCCTTACGGTGCTGGCGTTACTCGACCGCGGCCAGCCCGGGGACTTGAGCGACGCCCAGGAGATCGCCAACACTTTCCACTACGCTCTTTACCACGACAACCATGGTGATTTCATTCCCACCTCGCCCTCATCCGGCACGGGCTGCTTCGGGGGCGCAGGCGCCCCACAGTGCGGTTTGCACAACGCCTACGAAAGCGGCGACATTGCTCTCTTGAACGATCAAGTCTTGCCGGGCGAAGGGAAAGCAGGAGATATTCGTTTGGCTGGTTTTTCATCCACGAGTTGCGGCGTTTATTGTCTGGACCTCGACGGTGCCACGGGCGGAAACAACGCCTTTGCCGTCTTGGCCCTTTTAGCTGCCTATCGGCAATTCAACGACACAACATACCTTAATGACGCAGTGGCAATTGCCAACTGGATCGCTAGTCTTGAGGACGCGAGCGGACAGGGTTACGGCGGATACTTTCTAGGGTATCCTGACCAGGGTTTGGCGAAGATCGTGCAAACCAGCAAATCGATTGAGAACAATGCTGACATCTTCGCGGCATTCAGCCTGTTGGCGGAAGTCGAAACTAGTGTCGGGAACCCGGGAGCTGCGGCTCAATGGACTGCCAATGCAGGTGTGGCCGCTAACTTTGTTCTCGCAATGTACGACCCGGTGAACGGCCGCTTCAATGCTGGAACTGTTCCTGCGGGAACCCAGCCGGGACCGGGTGTTTGTCCTACCGGTCCACAAATGGGCAACGACGTTATCAATGTCTGCGATTTTCTGGATGCGGACTCTTTCACGACCCTCGCTATGGCGGGGTCGCAACAGTACGGGGTCTTCAGCCAATACTCAAGCTACTGGCCAGCGGCTGTGCTTTACCTCCTCAACCTGGCGCCGCCGAACAGCTTTACGCAGACCGTCAACGCGACGGGCCTCAATTTTTCAGGATTCGACCTTGTCCCCGCTCCACCGATGACGGGTGTCGCCTGGGAGTTCACCAGCCAGGCGGTCGGAGCAATGCGGTACATTGACTCGCTCCAGGGCCAATTGACTTATGAGAGTGAAGCGAATTCGTATCTTGCCCAAATCCAATTGGCACAAGCCTCAGCACCATTTAATGATGGGCAGGGTGTGGTAGCGAGCACGCTTCAGAATGGCAATACTCTACCTCCTGTTGACCAATGCTTGACAACCCCGTTCCAATGCATTCCGGAGCGGGCGGGGCTCGCCGCAACGGTTTGGGGTATTTTTGCTGAGCAGGGGATTAATCCATTTACGATCGATGAAATAACCAGGGTGCCCGGGAGTCTCGCCCAAATCTCGGTGGGTGCGGACGGGTCGGTGTGGGGGATCAACAGTGCGGATCAGATTTACTGGTTCAATCCTTCGACCCAGAACTGGCAGCAGATTCCGGGCGAACTGACCCAGATTGCGGTGGGAGCCAGCGGTTATGTGTGGGGCATCAATGCCTTGGGTGAGATCTATCGTTACGATCCCAACACCCAGAACTGGGATCTGATCCCGGGCAACCTTTCCAAGATCGCGGTGGGCTCGGATGGGGATGTCTGGGGAATCAATTCGGCGCAGCAGGTCTATCACTTTAACCCGGCCATCCAGAACTGGGATCAGATTGGGGGCAGCCTGGAGCAGATCGCCGTGGGTTCCGACAGCGCCGTGTGGGGGATCAATTCTGCGCAGCAGATCTATCGCTTCAATCCTGGCACTCAGGCGTTCCAACAGGCGCCGGGATTGCTGGCCCAGATTGGGGTGGGGGCGGATGGAGCGGTGTGGGGAATCAGTGCTGCCCAGCAGATCTATCGTTTCAACACTCTGACCCAGAACTGGGATCAAATGCCGGGTCAGTTGACCCAGATTGCGGTGGGTTCGAGCGGGAACGTGTGGGGGCTTAACGCCGACCAGAACATTTACCAGTTCAACCTGCAGACGCAGAGTTGGGAGCAGATTCCCGGACAGTTGAGTGAGATTGCGGTGGGGGCGGACGGAGCGGTGTGGGGGATCAATGCCGCCGATCAGATCTACGAGTTCAACCAACCTCCACAGCCGACCGGTCTCTTCGTACAGCTTCCCGGGCTTCTGAGCCAGATTGGGGTGGGAGCGGATGGGAACGTATGGGGGATTAATGCTCAAAACCAGGTTTATCACTATGACTGGGGGATTCAGAACTGGGACCCTGTTCCAGGCAGTCTAACCCAGATTGCGGTAGGTTTTGGGGGGAACGTGTGGGGCCTGAATGCTGCGAACCAGATCTTTCGCTTTAATTTGGCTACCCAGAACTGGGACCCGATACCGGGGAGTCTGACGCAGATCGCAGTGGGAGCCAACGGAGACGTTTGGGGGATCAATGAGGCACAACAGATTTACCGCTTCAATCCAGTGACCCAAAACTGGCAGCCGATTCCGGGCCAATTGGCGCAGATTGCGGTGGGAGCGGACGGGGCGGTGTGGGGGATCAACGCAGTGCAGGAGATCTACCGTTTCAACCCGCAGACACAGAACTGGGACCCGATCCCAGGCAGTCTGACGCAGATCGCGGTGGGAGCGAGCAACTATGTGTGGGGGATAAACGTGGAGCAGCAAATCTACCAGTTCAACGTGCAGACGCAGAACTGGGATTCGATTCCGGGAGAGTTGACGCAGTTGGCAGTGGCATTCGACGGGGCGGTGTGGGGAGTGAACGCCGCTCAGCAGGTTTACCGGTTCGACCCGCAGACGCAGAACTGGGATTCGATTCCAGGGCAACTGACGAAGGTCGCGGTGGGCGGAGATGCCGCCGTGTGGGGCCTGAATGCCACAGACCAGATCTTTCAGTTCCAGTAAAACTGGGGTGTTGGTTGGCAGGTGACAAACGCCCAATCCAAGGGGGGTGTTGGCTTGCGCGGAGGGGGCTCGCTTCCCAACCCTGCAAGGTGAAGCGGCAGGCCAAGTTTGATGACCTGCCGCTTCGCCCCTGTTCTTGTATGGGCGGAACAGGGGGCGCGTTTCCTCGCGATATTGGTTCGCTACAGCATCAGCCGTTTCGTATATCTCGCATCCACCAGATGCTCCTGGCCCGTGCCTGACAGGCTGCGGAAAAACCCTGCCACCCTGTCATTCTGAGGAGCCGCAGGCGGTCCTGAGCGTAGTGAAGGGAGAATCTCGTAAGTGTTTGATTCTCAAAATGCAAAGATTCTTCGCGGAGTTTACCCTGAGCGAAATGCTGGGATCCTTCGCGGAGGTTTACCCTGAGCCCAATACCGGGATTCTTCGCTGCGCTCAGAATGACAGGCGAAGGGCTCAGAATGACAGCCCTAACGAGTTTTTCCGCAGCCTGCTAAATCGCAGGATCAGCGGATGGACTCGA
>Ga0102924_1002231_pt1 | contig 21398 bp, 20 predicted proteins | sample PaiPotPPM11metaG_FD_80116 | JGI IMG/M metagenome (GOLD analysis project Ga0102924, IMG submission 80116) | Iron sulfur acid spring bacterial and archeal communities from Banff, Canada, to study Microbial Dark Matter (Phase II) - Paint Pots PPM... ...
ACGCCGAGCAGTTTCGATGCGGCGAACCGGACCTCCGTGAATCGGCTGCCGGGCACGCGCGCAAGGCTGAGATCGCACCCCGTAAACCGGCAATCGGTGAACGAGCAATGCGAGAACGCGCACTCCGTGAAGCCGCAGCGGTCGAAGTGGCACGCGGCGAAGTCAACATCGGTGAAGGTATGCACGGATGCCATCATCCCCGCAAACGTCTTACCCTCGTACTGCTGACCATCCTCGATTGCCGTCATTCTCCCCCTCGTTCCAACCAGGCGGTGATCGTCGTAACGATGTCCGTCACGGGTCGCGTCGTCTCAACAACCAGATGGGGATCGGTGATCGGGTAGTGCATCGCGGGCAGCATGCGGTCGAGGTGGGTACGGTACGCCTCCCAGTCGGTTTGATGATGTGCCGGGAGACTGAGCGCCTTGCGCCCGTTGATCCGGTCGCGCCAGATCGCTTCGTCCGGGCACTGACATTCGATGATGGCGAGCATCGCGCCGGTTTCGGCGGCGATCTGCCGCGCACGCTCATAAAACGGCGTGAAGGAGAGCGGACTGTCGCAGATGACGCTGAAGCCCTGAAGAAGTTGCCGTCGTGCCACATTGAACATGACCAGATAGGCGAGGCCGCCCGCGTCGTCAGCGTGACCATCGAGAATATCTTTGACATCATCCTTATCTACGACCGGCCAACCGAGTGCGCGGCCAAGGGCACGGCTGACCGTACTCTTCCCACTCCCGGCAACACCGCGGAAAACGATCAGCCACATCGTTGCACCTCGTGATCTGTCTACAGCACGCCGCCGAGCAGCGGCAGGACGAGGCTCTCCCACTCGCGGCGCAGCACATCGCGCAGCGGTTCGGGGGCGACAATGCGGATCAGACGTCGGTGCTCCTCGTAGCGGCGAAAATCATCGGTTTGCGCGCCGACGACCTCGTGCCATGGCATCAGCGGCGTAAAGCCGATCGGCGGGCGGTCGAACTCCACCCAGACATCGGCGGACCATTTTTCCGGTTTCGGGATGTCAATGAGCACATCGCTGTCGTGGACTGCCGCCCCAGTGAGGTGCGCGGCCATCTCCGCCAGCGTGATCTCGGCGGCGCGGCGGTCACGCGGGCGGTAGTAGAGCGCGCCGAGCCGCTGGAAGAGATCGCCCGCCCGTGCCGAAACTTCCACCGCCCGCTTGTGGATGCGGCGGGAGCGGAGCGCCGCGACCAGCCGACGCGTGCCGTCCGGCATCTCCGGCTGGCTGAGGAAGGCAAGCAGTGAGGCGTCGTCGTGCGTTGTCAACTCCTCCGGCGCGACGGCGCCCTCCTCCATCGCCTCCTGCACCGCGCGCAGGAGCATCGCCATGCAGGCGCGGTTCGTGTGGTGCCAGTAGACATTGTCGAACATCTCCTGCCGCGCGTTGATCAGCGAGTGCAACGGGCTGATCCCCTTATCATCCACGACGATGCGCACCGTGCCGTTCACCTCGCGGGTGCGGAGAGCGTCAAGCAGTCGAGGCGTATCCACGCGGCCATATGGCACATTGCAGGCGCGGGCGTCACGCGGGAGGTAATCGAGTTTGTCCATATCCAACGCGCCGGAGAGCAGGCCACGGATCAGCGCATCCTGCGGCGTTTTCGGCGGCCCCGGTGGGTCAATGAAATCCGCGACACGCTTCGGGTCAATGCTCCAGATACGTTCCAGCACGTCCGCGACTTCCGCGCCGAGGATGATGCGCCGCCCGACCTGCTCGTGCTTGAGGATCGGCGGGCCGAGTTCCTCGATTGCATGCGAGAACGGATAGTGCCCGATGTCATGCAAGAGGGCCGTCGCGGTCGCCGTCCGTGCGTCTTCGTCGCTCAGCGTCACCGGCCCGCTTTGCCGCCGTAATTGGGAAATCCCTTGTCGCATCAGATGCATGACGCCGAGCGAGTGCTCGAAACGCGTGTGCTTCGCTCCCGGCCAGACGCGCGAGACGAAACCTAACTGCTGGATACGATCCAGCCGCAGGAACGCCTCCGTCGCCATCAGCGCGGATTCCGGCATGTTCAGCGGGATGCGGTCATAGAGACCGTCCCGAATCGTTGTGATGGACTCCCAAGGATCACTCACATCATACTCCCCAGATTCTGTAATCAGTAGTATATTGTTAACTGTCGGGTTTGATTGAATATGACGTCGAACTGTGACCGTAACTCATCGTACACTTCGTACGTTCAAAGAGCGAGCACCATCGTACTGCCGGGGTCGGAATGGGCATGAGAGGCGAACGATGACCGCGATCACGGAGCCTACGATAACGGTAAAGGTGGCGGGACGCCAGTCTTCCATCCCCGCCGACGCGCTGCCCGTCGTCAACCTTCGCGCGCGAGAAACCGCAGATGTACCGACCGATTTTCTCCCGCAGGCGTTCCTCCGTACACATCGCATCGTGCCACTCACTGTCACCGAGGAGATCGCGACCCTCGCGATGGTGGACCCGCTCAATCGCGCGCTCATCGAAGAGATTTCACATGAAACGGGGCGGGAAATCCGCGCCGTGCTGACGACGGATCGCGACATTGACTGGGTACTGAGGAAGATTTACCGCGCCGACAACGTCCTGACGAGCACCCAGGGGTTGGTGCTGCGCCAGCCGCGCAATAGCGCGCATGTGACGTTCGAGCGCACGCAAATCTACGGCTTCGTCGCGCTCGTACTCGGCAATGCCGTCTTCCTCAGCGCGGGGATCGCCGGGGCGCTGGACCGCAAGTATTACAAACTCATCCCCGCCGCCCTCGTCATGCCCCTCTACTGGCTGATGATGAGCGTCGCCGCCTACAAGGCGCTCTGGCAACTGATCACCAAGCCCTTCTACTGGGAGAAGACCGCCCACGGCCTCTCCAACGCCACACCCCATCCCGGTTTCACGGAGCGTAGCCAGTAGCGCGGATTCCGGCGCCATTGAGCCGGTAGGGCGGCTTCCGCCTGGTACGCGACGGTGTCGCACAGCCGCTCGATCAGGTCGTATGCTGGCAGCAGCCGAACGATCGGCTATCATGGCGGCAACGACCGGACGATCGGGAACGGGAGGGGAGCATGACCGGGAGAGTCACGGCGGTGAGCCGCAGCGCAAATCACTCGCTGATCAAGGGCAATCAATCGGCGATCCGGCTGCTCGAAGGTCTTGGCATTGAGGATGACGCGCATGCGGGGGCCACCGTCAAGCACCGCTCGCGCGTCGCGCGAGACCCGCACCAGCCGAATCTCCGTCAGGTCCACCTGATCCATGCCGAACTCCACGCGGAGTTGCGCGGCGCCGGTTTCAACCTCTCCGCCGGGCAGATGGGTGAGAACATCACCACCGAGGGGATTGATCTGCTCGGCCTGCCGACTGGGACGCGGCTGCGATTTGGCGATGAGGCGATCATTGCGATCACCGGTCTGCGCAATCCGTGCGCCCAACTCGATCAGATCCAGGCCGGCCTGATGGCGGCGGTGCTCGGTCGCGACGCGCAGGGCAACCTGATCCGCAAAGCCGGCGTTATGGCGGTGGTCGTCGCCGGCGGTCTGGTCCGGCCGGGCGACGCGATCACCATCGCGTTGCCGCCGCTGCCACACTACCCCCTTGAGCCAGTCTGAACCCACGCCGCTGGACTTCCGCTCATCATGGCCTGACACGCAACACCATCTCTTTGCGCCCGCATTCGCGCGCAAGAATCGGATAGATCGTGCCTCCGTCTTGCCCTATGGTGGTAGCAGAGGGCGCCCGGCGCTACCATCGGTACGGCAAGGAGCATCACTTGGCACATCGGCATCCATTCCGTTTTGGGGTATTGGGCGAGCACATCCGCACGCGAGATGAACTGATCGGCACGGCCCGCATGGCGGAGGAGATGGGCTACGCGACCTACCTGATGCGGGATCATTTCATCGAGCCGCCGTTTGGGCATCAACTCGCCCCGCTGAGCGCGCTCGCTACGGTTGCGGCGGTGACGGAGCGGTTACGGATCGGCACACTCGTCATCGCGAACGATTACCGGCCACCCGTGCTGCTGGCGAAGGAGGCGGCGACGCTCGATCTGCTCTCCGGCGGGCGGTTCGAATTGGGAATCGGCACGGGATTCCTCAAGGCTGAATACGATCAAGCCGGCATCTCATTCGATCCGCCCGGCGCGCGCGTGGACCGCTTCGCGGAATCCCTGACGGTGCTCAAAGGGCTTTTCGCGGACGCACCGCTCACCTTCTCCGGCGAACACTACGCGCTGACGGCGTTCGATAGTTTCCCGAAGCCGGTGCAGCGGCCGCATCCGCCGATCCTCGTCGGCGCGGGCGGCAAGCGAATGCTCTCGATTGCGGCGCGGGAGGCGGACATCATCGGCATCCTCACGACCTCCACGGCGGACGGCGTGCTCTCGCGTGATCCCGCGCCGCGTCTGGCGGCAGCGGTTGCACGTCAACTCGGCTGGATCCGTGAGGCGGCGGGCGACCGCTTCGCCGACATCGAACTGAGCCTCGTCCCCAACGTCATCATCGCCGACGATTACCGGCGCGCGACGGAGGAGTACATCCAAACGCGCGGCTGGAGCGGCGTCTCTGTTGACGATGTGCTCGCGATGCCTTCAGATTTGATTGGTTCGGTGGATCGGATCGTCGAGCAGATACAGGCACGACGCGAACGGTACGGCTTTTCGTACTACGTCATCTCCGATAGCAACATGGAAGCGGTGGCGCCCATCGTCGCGCGCCTCGCCGGTATGTAACGGATGGATTGGCCCGAAGCCGGATCGCGCCACCGATACCCCGGCACATATTATCCGATCCCGCTACCCTCCGGTGACACGATGACGGCGCGGAGTTTGTCCGGGTTCGCGATCAGGCGGATCGCCTGAATCTGCCCCTCCACAATGTCCAGCGCGATGACCGTGCGAACGCTCTCCCCGACAAGATCGAGGAGGCCCGGCTGCCCGTTCACCATGACACGCCGCACGGAGATTGGCTCCTCCGTCTTTCGCAGAGTACCGAGGAGAAAGGCGGCAATGCGTTCCGCCCCGTTGATGGGCCGGAGGGGAGCGCGCGCCTTCCCGCCACTGTCCGCCCAGAGCGTCGCGTCCGCCGCGAGCGCCGCAAGCAGGCCAGAAAGATCACCATTCGTGCATGCGGCGATGAATTGCCGTGTGAGCCGATCCTGACGCTCCGGGGAAGGGTCGAAACGCGGCCTCCCCGCCTGGATTTGCTGCCGCGCCCGCCGCGCCAGTTGACGACAATTTGCCTCGTTCTTGCCAACGATGCCCGCGATCTCATGGAAGTCGTACGCGAAGACATCGTGGAGGAGGAAGATCGCGCGCTCCACGGGTGTCAAATTCTCCAACAGGACAAGGAAAGCCATCGAGAGCGATTCGTGTCGGGCGGCAACATCCGCGACATCTGGCTCCCGCTCGATGAGCAGTGGTTCCGGTAGCCAAGAGCCGACATACGTCTCGCGTCGGATATGTGCCGCCCGCAGATGGTCAATGCTGAGACGCGTCACGATAGCGGAAAGGTACGCCTTCGGAGATCGCACGCCCGTCTCGTCGCGGTGCAACCAGCGCAGCCACGCCTCCTGCACGATGTCTTCCGCATCCATCACGCCGCCGACCATGCGGTACGCGATCGCGAAAAGCAACGAACGGTGCATATCGAAGATTTCCAGATCGTTATTGTTGACCACCGTCTCCGGCATGGCAACTCCTCGGAAGGAAGTACAACAGGATGCGTCGTGCACATGGTGTGGCAATCACAGGTCTTCGCCAACCCGATCAACGCCAAAACCGCTGCAAATGACGCGCTACCATTGATCTACCTGTCTATCGGCGTCAGTTCGATATGCATCGTGGTATTGCCTCGGATTCGATGGACGCGCGGAATGACGAAGCCGTGCAGGATCGGATACTTCCGGGCGAGGGCACGAGCAGCGTATGCCGACTCGCCGCCACCGAGCACCCGAGCATGCGCGCGGACTGCCGGGCCGGTAGGAACACCGCGCACCGTGGATGGCGCGATCTCGACAGTGGCATTGTTGCGGATCCGCTTCAGTTTCCAGGCTGTATCCCAGGTGCGGACGAAGGCACGATTGCTGTCAACGGCGATATGCACTGGTGTACCAACCGGCGTACCGTCGCGGCGATATGTGGTGAGCAGGATGTTCCTCTGGCGAACAAAAGGGGAAAATGCCGCTGTCGAGGTCGTCTCTCTCAGCCCCATCAACTCGCTTTCGGTATCCATCACATCCGCTCGCTTCTTCGTTTGCATTGTATGCCTCCTTCCATGAAACCCCAGTCATCATTGACTGATTCACAACAGAAGACGAATGAGCGGCACGAAGTGTGACAGTACAACCGGAACGTTGAGGATACTCCGTGCGATACGCCTTTTCGTATCGCGCTACTCGATTGGCATCGGGGCGCCGGGCGGCCACCACGCGTCGAAGACGAGGCGGGAGATGCGGCCATTCAACGTCGCGCCATCATGCTCCGGTCGGTAGAGATGGTCGTTGCTCCCTTCCGTCATCAGGCAGAGGACGTAGCGAACATGTTCCGGCAACTCAACGATCCCCGCGTCCACCCGCACGCCGCTCTGGCCGGAAAAGCCGCTCTTACTGCGGACGATCACCGGCCCCGGATGATGGTAGCCGGTGCGGTCGTAGGGATTGAACGGGAGGTAGCGCGCGATCTGATCGTGGTACTGCTGCGTGACGAGGATATCGCGTATCGCGGCGCACGCGGCGGGCGAGATGATTTCGTCCTGCGCGATCAACGTCAGGAGCCGCACGATGTCGCGCGGCGTGCTCGTCGCGTAGTCGCGCATCGCCCCGGATTGGAACGTGGCGACGGTATCGGTCATCCCCCACTGGCGCGCTGATTGCAGGAGACGATCGAGGCCGAGCAGCCGCACGAGGACGGCGGTCGAGGTATTGTCCGAGAGCGCCGTCATCAGGATCGCATGGTCACGAACGGTCATGACCAGATCGAGCGAGAGGTCCTTGAGGATGCCGGAGCCACCGCGCCGGTCGTCGGGATGAATCGCGAGCCGGTCATCGAGGTGAACGATTCTCGCCTCGACCTGCCGATAGAGTTCGGCGAGGACGACCAGTTTGATCGTGGAGGCCGTCGGCATGACCGTGTCCGCCCGGTAGCCGATCTTCGCGCCGGTCGTCAGATTGCAGGCCAGGAACGCCGCCGCGCCATCGAAGTCCGCAATCAGTCGCTCCGCCGCCTGCTCAACAGCCCGCTCGTCGCTCATCATGTAGCCTCTAGCCTCTCGTATACGTTCGTTTGCCGGGACAGCCATGCAATATGCAGGCTGATGCCGCAAATCTTACCAGCGGTGGCGACGGCGCGCCCGAAGCACGAGCGTGACCGTCATGAAGCCGACATCGAGTCGCTCGGCGCGCCACCAACATCGGGAAAGAAAATCTCAAGCGTGGCATCGGGGCCGGTGAGCGTCGTATTCATTGAACCGGAGAATGCTACTGTGCAATACCGGCACGGAGACATACAGCGAAGTAGTTAGCCGCCGTTGATCTGCTGGATGATCGTCACGGGGATGAGCAAGAGAGAGACAAAGATCAGCGCGACGACCGTGATCCAAGTGACGGCGTTGAAGACGAAGCCGTTCGTGTAACGGCCCATCACCGCCTTATCGTTGATGATCAAGAGAACAAAGACCAAGATAATCGGCAGGAGTATCCCATTGACCATCTGCGAGATAAATAATACGCCGATTAGCGGGATCCCCGGCAGGAGCACGAAGAGCGCCGCAATAATCAGCGCCGCCGTATAGATGCTGTAGAAGAAAGGCGCTTGTTTGAAACGGCGGTCGAGCCCGAGTTCGGTGCCAAATGCCTCACTCGCGGCGTAAGCAGTTGAGAGAGGTAGCGTCGCTGACCCAAGGAGGGCCGCATTGAAAAGCCCTATAGCAAAGAGAAAGGCCGCGAATCCGCCAGCCAGTGGGGCGAGCGCCTGCGCCGCATCACTCGCGTCGTTAATGCTTTGCCCATGAACGTATAAGGTTGCAGCCGTAGCGACAACAATGAAGAAGGCGATGAAGTTTGTGACGAAGGTGCCGAAGTACACGTCGCCGCGTTCGAGATTGAGGTCCTCTTTCCGCAGTTGCTTGTCGACGCAGTACGCTTGGATGAAGAACTGCCCCCACGGTGTGATCGTTGTCCCGATCGTCGCGATGAACGCGATGATGTAGTCCCGGCGCAATTGGAAACTTGGAACTACCGTATTCTTGAATGCCGCACCCCAGTCGGGGTGCGCCTGGATACCGGAGACAATGTACGCGATATAGAGCGCGGCACTGAAGAGGAAGATCCGCTCTACCCATCGGAAATTACCCTTGAATACCAGGAGGAACAGGGCCATGAGCGCAACAGGAACGCTGATATATTTGCTTACCCCAAAGATCTCCAGGGCGGCGCCGATGCCGGCGATATCCGCCGCTGTCGAGCCGAAATTCGCGATCAGCAGCGCGAGCATCGCGAAGCCGGTCCAGCGGATGCCAAATTTCTCCCGGATGAGGGCAGCGAGCCCTTTGCCGGTGACAATGCCCATCCGCGCCCCCATCTCCTGCGTGATCCCCAGGCTAAAGGTAGTGAGCAGGAGAATCCAGAGCAGGCCATAGCCGAACTGGGCGCCAGCGATGGAGTACGTCGTGATACCACCGGCGTCATTGTCCGCGGACGCCGTAATAATCCCGGGACCCAGGACGGCAAGGAACGCGAGGAAGCGCAGTTGGGGCACTGCGATATGGGGAAGGAGACGACGCACCCGCCCCGTTGCGGTCGGAACAGCCTTACCCAGAACACCCCGATACAGGCGAGTGGCGCGACGGCTGATCAGCGGGGTAGTATCATCCGTGGGGCGGTCAGTGGGATTGCTCGTTGGCCGCATTGATCGCCCCCTGCTTTCGTCATCATTCGTCTCCTCACCCCACGCATACGAGGCGCGTACACGGCGTGCGCACCACCAAACTGTCTGCCTTCCGGCTAACTAAATACCCTGAGTCGTTTCCGCCAGGAATCGGGCAGGAGCCGGTCGAACGCATCATCCGCCGTGATAATGCCCCGGATCACGCCTTCCTCGCTTACAACCGGTAGCGCATAGAGCCCGTATTCGACGAGTTGGCGTGCGGCATCGTCCGCAGGGTCGGTGGGAAGCGCGGTGACGATCTCGCGCTCCATTAGTTCGCCGACGAGCATCGCGGGCGAAGCAAGGACGAGTTGGCGCATCGTCACGACACCGCGCAGGTACTCGGGGATATCGTCGTCGGTGCGATGGGGCGCATCCGGCGGCGCGGACGTGTCGTGCTCAACGACATACAGGTAATAAACGAAATCGGGCAACTCTTCCATGCCGCGCAAAATAGCGAGTGCCTCGTCCGCTGTCAGCCCACTCGGGACGGCGACATAATCGGTCGTCATCATGCCGCCGGCGGTATCTTCGTTGTATTCGAGCAGTTCGCGGACATCCTCGGACTCCTCCGGCTCCATCAGGGCGAGCAATTCATCCTGCTTTTCCTGGGGCAGATCGGACAGAATATCTGCCGCATCGTCGGGGGCCATCTCATCGAGGATATCGGCCGCGCGCGCGCTATCCATCTGTTCGAGGATGTCCGCCTGCCGCTCGTCATCCAGTTCTTCGAGGGTATCCGCCGCCGTCTCGTCATCGAGCGCGGAGACGATCTCTGAGCCTTCGTGGTACGAAAGGTCCTCGATAATGTTGGCAATCTCCGCCGGATGGAGTTTCGCGAGCCGTTCGTGCGAGACCTTGAGGCGCACGTTGGGCGCGTTCGCGGCGAGATATTCGATGTCCGCCCAGTCCACAAGGTCGCCGAGGGGAGTACGTTCCCGCTTCCTGCCGAAGAAGCGAGCGAGGAGCGCCCGCGCCCCGACATCCGCCCCAATCAGCCGGTATGAACCTTCGACGGGCGCGATCTGTAAATCATTGACCCGCACGACGCGCTTGCCATTGACATCAATAATCTGCCGGTCCAGCACATCCCGACTGAGGAGGATTTCGCCATCCCGCCGCTCGAAGCGAGCGATGTTCAGTTGCGCGGAGGAGAGAGTGACGCCTTCCGTGGCAATGCTGGCGATCGCGCCGGTCGGGATGAAGAATTCGCGCCGTCCCTGCCGCGCGACGAGGCCGGTGACGGGGGGATAGCCCTCGCCGATGCGCGCAATGAGGTCGCGCACGGTCGCGATCCGCTCGCCGTCCCGGTCGCGGATCGGGGCGTTAATGAGTTGTGACAGGTAGAGCATGGTGGCTCTCCTTCCTGTCGCATGGCGCGGCAACAGCGCGCCATTCGCGCCATCATGAACGGTATCCCACCTGGTAAATCAGGGATGAAACGACCGCACTGATTGCTGCTGGGGTCGTGCGGTCCATCCGGGGAGGAGTGTAGCACCGCCGTTCCACGGTTGGCTACCCCTCCCATCGGGATGGGGAGGGCTTATTCAAAGTCGTCAGGTGATCCCGACTGCAGCGATGTTTGTCGCCCCTGCCAAGCGCATCAAGCCAATCGCCCGATTGCGGATCGCCGCCACTCCCTGCGCGGGCGCCGACCCAACCGAGCCAGTCGAGGATACTGTGCGTCATGTTACGTGCTGAATGCGCGATAATCGCCACCGGCGGTCTGCATCGAATATATGAGGAGGGAAGAGTGAACGTCTACGTTTCGGTGGATATCGAGGGGATTACCGGCGTCGTCCACGCGGACATGATGGCGCCGGGCCAGCGGGAATATGATCGTGGCCGGAGGCTGATGACGCAGGACGCGAATGCCGCGATCGAGGGACTGGTACAGGCGGGCGCGGAGTTCATCCTCGTCAACGATGGGCACGGCCCGATGCGTAACCTGCTGTTTGAGGAGATGCATCCGGCGGCGCACCTCCTCAGCGGCACGGGCGACGCCAAGGACCATTGCCAGATCGAGATGGCGGACAGCCGGACATTCGATGCGGCCGTCTTCGTCGGCTACCACGCGATGGCACGAACGCCGAAGGCGATCCATCCCCACACGATCGCCGGTGCGGTCGTCTCCGAACTGCGGATCAACGGGCGTCCGCACGGAGAGACGGGCATCAATGCCGCTGTTCTCGGCGCGATGGGCATCCCCGTCGTGATGGTGACGGGCGACACGACGACCGTCGCCGAGGCGCGCGCCTTCCTCGGCGCGGAGATCGAGACCGTCGCGGTCAAGGAGGCGTGCGGACGCAATGCGGCGCTCTGCCGCCCACCGTCCGCGACGCGACCGGAGATTACGGCGGCGGCGGCCCGCGCACTGGCGAAGCGCGACCGCGTTCCGCCGTATACGCCGGACCAACCGTTCCGCCTCGACGTGGACTTCCTGACGATGCCGCAGTGCGACCGCGCCTCGCGCACCGCTGGGATCGAGCGCACCGGGCCGCTGACGATCCGCGTCAACGACGGCACGCCGTGGGATCAGTACGCCGCACTCTGGGCCGCTTTGCGCGCGGCGCTCTACGACGTGGCCTCATTCCTCGCGTAATCGCACAGGGAAGTCGTTCCGTCTCGCCCGCGATGGATCGCCGTCATGCGTTCCCGTGCAGCACTATCCGGTACGGATAGAGCGTCGCGGTCATGACGCCCTTCATGACGACGGGGTCGCTCTGCATGATTTTCGCCGCCGCGTCATCGGATGCCGCGTTGAAGATCGAGAGGCCAAAGGTCGCATCCTCGCAGCGGCCGACGTGGATCATCGTGCCGTCCGCGAAGAGCCGCTTCAGGCGCTCGAAATGCTCGCCGACGATGGCGATCTCCTCCGGTGTCGCGTCGCCGGGAAACGTTGACCGTACAGGCTTCAGGACATAGACATACTGCCTCACCGAAACCTCCTCATTCTGCCGGTGTGTAGCGGATGCCGCGCTCCACATATGCCGCGAGGCGGTTGCCCAGAAGTTCGTTCCAGCCCGCGTCGTAGGTGGTGCGCGTCTCCTCCGCGATCACGCCGACCGCGTAGTGCCGCAACTTCAGGAGTGCCCCGTCTCCCTGCGGTTCGAGATCGAAGGTAATCATACCCGCGACCGCGCCCTGCATATCGAGCGTACCACTGTACCCAAGTCGCTTGCCCGGCTCGAACCAGGTGACGACGCCCCAGAGTACGCCGACATCATCCGTGAACCGCTGGTAGAAACGACGCCCACCTCCGACTCGAACACGACTGGCACGTACGGGTACCCGGTTGACAGCGCCACCGGCGCGCCCGATACTCGATCCAGCGATCATGCCCCCGGTACCTGGCGAGAAATGTGGAACGCACCACGAGGGAGCCGGGGAAGACGACGAATGCAGCCGCTCGCCTGGGCTGGGGCGCCGACGAGTCTGTCGGCGCCCCGTTTGTTTTCCCGGCACGGGCATCGCCCGCCGGTTCGGCAATGGAGGGACGCGGGATGGCAACGACAGCAGGACAACGAACGCTGCTGACAACCTATCTTGAAACACTGGCGGGCGCACCCATCAATTCGGCGGCGGCGGCGTACTATGCCGCGCTCGATTACCTCAATACCGCCGCGCCGACCGTCGCGCGGGCAATCGTCGCCGAGTTCCGCGACCAGCGCCACAACCTGAAGTTGATCGCCAGCGAGAATTACTCGTCGCTGGCAACGCAACTGGCGATGGGCAATCTCTTCACCGATAAATATGCTGAGGGATATGTCAATCACCGCTTCTACGCGGGCTGCGACAATGTAGACACCGTCGAGGCGGAGGGTGCGCGGATCGCCTGCGAACTGTTCGGCGCGGATCATGCGTTCCTCCAGCCCCACTCCGGCGCGGATGCCAACCTCGTTGCGTTCATGGCGATCCTCTCCGCGAAGGTCGAGGCTCCCCTCCTCACCGAGATCGGGCAGGAGGACGCCTCGAAACTCTCGCGCGATGATTGGGAGAAGGTGCGCGCCGCGATGCACGGTCAGCGCATCATGGCGCTCGATTACTACTCCGGTGGCCACCTGACACACGGCTACCGGCACAACATCTCCAGTCAGTTGTTCGATGTCGCACCTTACAAGGTGGATCCGGAGACGAAACTGCTTGACCTCGATGCGTTGCACGCGCAAGTTCGCGAAGTCAAGCCGACGATCCTCCTCACGGGCTACAGCGCCTACCCGCGCCTGATTAATTTCGCCAAGATGCGCGAGATGGCGGACGAAGTCGGCGCGGTCTTCATGGTGGATATGGCGCACTTCGCCGGCCTCGTCGCGGGCAAGGTCTTCACTGGCGACTACAACCCGGTGGCGCACGCGCACGTCGTTACTTCCACGACGCACAAGACGCTGCGCGGGCCGCGCGGCGGGCTGATCCTCTGCACCGAGGAGTTCGCGCCCTGGGTGGACAAGGGGTGCCCGATGGTGCTCGGCGGGCCGCTGCCGCACATCATGGCGGCGAAGACCGTCGCCCTCAAAGAGGCCTCGACGCCGCAGTTCGAGACCTACGCCCACAAGATCGTGGACAATGCCCGCGCCCTCGCGGCGGGCTGCGTCGCGGAAGGGATGGAAGTCGTCACGGGCGGCACGGACAATCACCTGATGTTGATTGACGTGGCGAAAACGTACAGCCTCACCGGGCGGCAGGCGGAGAGCGCGCTGCGCGAGGGCGGCATCACGCTCAACCGCAACTCGATCTTCCCGATAGACCCAAACGGCCCGTGGTACACGAGCGGGCTGCGCGTCGGCACCCCCGGCGTGACGACGCTCGGCATGAACGAGACGGAGATGCGCGAGATCGCCCGCATTATGGCGCGCATCCTCGCCAGCACATCGCCCTCGACGATCGCGACCGGCAAGCAGGCGGGGCAAAGGAGCAAAGCGAAATACGACCTCGACGCGGCGGTCGCGAGCGACGCGCGCGGTGCCGCCCAGCAGTTGCTCGACCGCCACCCGCTCTACCCCGAACTGGACCTCGATCTGATGTCTGGCATTCTCGCTGCGGACTGATTGGGAAAACGCGATGCGGCGTGCGCGGTCATGGCGCGACCCAGACGACGAAGCGCAGGGACGAACCCGCGCGCTGACCGGTGATCTCCCAGCAGCCTAGCGACGGGATATCAACGCCGACGACCATGAATGACCCGATATCGCCGCGGGAACCGTTGGTCGCTCTGGATGCCCGCATGGGTGGCGCGGGGGCGTCCAGTCGCCTGCCCATGACCGTCAGATTCGGCTCCGGTTCGGTTTGCCAGTCATAGCCTTGCCGCCACCAGAAGACCTTCTGCGTATAGGTCCCATTGGCGTACGGCAGACTCCGCCATGTCCCGTCCGTGCGCAACATTGTCCACAACATCTGCGTGCCAGACCAGAATTCACCCGCATAGAGCGGTGGCGGCATCGGCGGATACGGCGACGGCGGGATGAAGACCGGGTTCGGGGGCTGCGTCACAGGACATGACGCAGGTGGAACCGCTGCGACGACTGGCGTGATACTCGGTGTCATCGTCGGTGTGGCGGCGGTCGGCAGAGGCGTAGCAGGCTGGGTCACCGCCGGTACCGTCAATGCCTGGCTCCTCGCATGATCGTCCGATGCGGGGGTACACGACGCGAACACGAACGGGAGGGCGACGACCAACGGCAGGCGCTGCCAACGAAGCATAGTCTTCTCCTTTAGGAACGTAATCTCTCCCCGTATCTACACCGCAGACCGCGTAGAGGTTCCCATGCAAGATGATGCACGCATTCCGACGGATGGTATCGTGACAACCCCTGATCTCATTACCCGTCATGACCATCTCGTCGGGCACAATTCTCCGCCCCGCACTCCGTGAGGGCAAGGAACTCTGTGCCCGACGATGAGCACGTCAAACTGACGCGCGAATGGCTGCGGTACGCCCGCGAAGACCTTGAAGGGGCGGAGCATGTGGTTGCGAATCTCCCGGCTCTCGCGCCACGCCCTGCTTGCTTTTTCGCACAGCAGGTAGCGAGAAGGCACGCTATGAATCAGTGTGCGCAGACCTTATCTGGCTGTGTTTACCTTCATCAGCCCACCTAACCGGAATTGCCGCTGCGCTGCCCTGCGGCAGCGGCTCCCTGCTTCCCCTAGGGCGCGGCGACTGGCGTCGGCATAGGCACCCCCGCAGGGGCAGGGGCGACTCCCGCGTCAACCGGGATTTCCGGGATGGGCTCCTTCACCGTCGCAGGCGTCTCCATCGCCTCTTCCAGCGCTTTGATCCCCTGGCTGGCGAGATGGGCGATGAGATCCTTGAATGCCCTGCCCACCTCGAGATGCACCGCGCCGTCCGATTTTTCGTCGCCGAGCCGAGTGAGGTGCATGTCTCCGGGGGTGATCTTGTTCATCTCTTCGGCGATCCCGCCCTTCACCGTCGCGTCGACCGCCGCGTGGAGGATCGGGTCGAGCGCGCCCCACTTCCACTCGAACTGCACATTCGGCGCATCGCCCCGGTCCATAATGTCGCCCTGCTTGGCTTCGCGCGGGACATATTTCTCCGCCGCGAAGGGCTGCATGCCCGCGAGCTCGGTCTGCACCGCGGCATCAATCGCTTCCGGGGACAGGCACTTCCCCGCGCCGGACCGCTGCCCCGCGTCGAACATGAACGTGAGGTCCTGCAGTGAATCCCGCACCGCCGCCACGGCCATCTGCTTCGTCAGCGGCGACTCCTTGAGGTGGCTGTCGCCCTTGTCGAGCTCGGGCCATACGTAGCCGCCGGGCACCAGCTTGCCGTCTGGACCCGCCTCGGAGATGACCGCCAGGCCGTGCTCGTTGTCGTAGTCGTGGTAGGCGAGCGAGACGATGTCGCCCAGCGAGTACGCCTTGAGCGCGGGGCCACCGAGTTCCTCCACCTTCGCCCGTACCCGCGGCCGCACCCATCTCTTCAGCCAGTACCAGGGGATATTGCCGTAATCGTCGAGCTTATCCGTGATGAAGTTTGCGAGGTAGGAGACGATCTGGGAAATCCCGCCGTCCGGGGGGAATCTCTGCTGGTACCACTCTTTGATCTCGTTCCGGGGTGTGCGGACATGGCCGGCCGCGAACATGTCGGTGAGGTAGTGGTTGCTGAACGCCTCAGCGACCTTCGCGTCCGAGAGCTTCGTCATATCCCCCGTCAACCCGGCCTGGAACGCCTCGGCGAGCGCCTGCTGGTGGACCCGCTCGTAGTCGTTGCGCGCGGTGCCGCCCGCACTGAAGTGGGAGATGTTCACCGCGGCGAGTGCGTAGTACCGGTTCTTCGCCGCGGTCTCCGCCTCCTTGGAGACAGGCGGCGTCGCCTTGATCCCCATGCCGTCCTCGCGCGCCCAGCGGATCTGCGCCTGCCCCTCCGGGTTCTTCGGGTCCGCGAGGGCGCGGATCTCCTCGACGCTCTGGAAGTAGTCCCCGGCGAGCGCCACCATCTGGCCGTACGTCAGCGGGTGCTCCGGGTCGCCGATGTCCATCGTGAGCATCAGTTCCCCGCCCGTCGCTTCGTCGCCGATCAGTTGATGCTCTTTGCTGCCGAAGCGCTGGACGGCCGGCATGCCCGCCGCCGGCGAAGCTGCTATTGCGGACGGTGCGATCGCGCCCTGCATCGTCGCGGGACGGCCGGCGATCACGTCGTCCGCGGTGCGCCGTGCGGCGTGCTCGAAGTGGTCCGCCGGATCGCTCACGGCGATCCCGCCCGGCATCGGCGCGCCGGCGACCGGGCCGGACGCCTGCTGGAAGATGTGGGTGATCTCGTGCGCGAGCAGGTGCTGGCCCGTGCGCGAGGCGGGATCATACGCGCCGTCGCGAAAGAAGATGTCCGAACCGGTCGTGAAGGCAGTCGCGCCCACGCCGCGGCTGAGGGTGTCCGCCTCGCTATCCGCGTGGATGCGGATGGCGGCCAAACTATGCCCGAACCCCGCCTCCATCTGCCGCTGGACGGGCGCCTCCAACGCCCTGCCGCCGCCCTGCCACCCACGGATACGAGCGGCCAGAGTACCGCTCGCGGGATCAACCTGCGCCACCGGCGGGAGGATGGAGATGCTGCCGAAATCGAACGTCGGGCCGGACGTATCTGATACCCCGGCCGCAAAGGAGGATCCGGAGAGCAACCCGAGCGCCGGGTCGCTCTCCACGGCCGACCGCGACGCCAGGGCGATGCGTCGCTGGATCCGTCCGACCCTCTCACGCTCCCGCATTGCGGTTCCTCCCGCTCGTTGCCGCTGCCTACCGCTAGTGTACGCACGAGATGCGATGACGTCAACACAATTATCCACGCAACTACCTACCGGAATTCCAAAGGATGGGTTGTGTGGGGTAACCTGCGGCTGCGGCTTCCGATCGCGATGGGCCGCGACGAGCTTTCCACGGGGCAGTTATCTTACACGACTTCATCCTATAGCGTTTCCGTCACACCATGCCGTTGTCTGCGAGGTCTGGATGCGGTATCGTTCCGTGTGCGCTGCCGCGAATGACGCATACGGATTGTTCCCATACGGAATGGATGACGCGCAATGGCCCGGACACTCTTGCTTCCGCGCCCGCTCTTGCCGACGCCACCGCATAGCGACGCGCCGGAAATCCTTGATGCACCCGATGCGGTCCCCGCTGATGCGCTCGCGCACAATCTCCGCGATATCCGGCGCGTCAACCGCTTCGCGGGCGGCACGGCGGTCGTGCTGCGCCACCTGCCGGAACTGCTCGCTGACGTTTCCCGTGGAACGACGATCACGCTGCTCGATATCGCCACCGGCTCCGGCGACATTCCCCGCGCGCTCGTCCGCTGGAGCAGGCGGCGGGGCTATGTCTTCCGCGTGCTCGCGACGGATGTCAGCGAGGATGTGCTGGTCATCGCGCGGCGTGAAACGGCGGATGAGCCGACAATCACCCTCGAAGCATGCGACGCGCGTGCCCTCCCCTACCCCGACGGCGCATTCGATATCGCCGTCTGCTCGCTCGCCCTCCATCACTTTCCGCGCGCCGAGGCGATCATGGTGCTCGCGGAGATGGGGCGCGTCTCGCGACGCGGGATCATCCTCAACGATCTTGTCCGTACCTGGCCGGGATATGTGGGCGCGTGGCTGCTCGGCAATGTGACGACGACGAACCGCCTCACCCGCCACGACGCACCGCTCTCAACCCTTCGCGCCTTCACGCCCGATGAGTTGGGGACGATGGCGCGGGAAGCGGGGCTCTCGCATATCGAAGTCACGCCGCACCTCTTCTGGCGCATGGCGCTCGTCGCACGAAGACCGGCATGAGGGCCGCCGAATCGCGCGAGGTTGTCGTCGTTGGTGGCGGGCCGGCCGGCGCGGCGACGGCGATCCTCCTCAAGCAGGCCGGGTATGATCCGCTCCTGCTCGACCGCGCCACCTTCCCGCGTGACAAACCGTGCGGCGAGTACAGCAGCCCGCAGACGATCACGATATTGCGGCGACTCGGCGTCGCGGAGGCGGTCGAGGGATTGCCGCCGCACCGGCTCTACGGGATGCACGTCTACGCGCCGAACGGCACGCACTACACGGTGGATTATCACGCGATCTCCGGCGAGCATTACGCTCTCTCCATCCCCCGCCTGACGCTCGACACGGTCATCCTCGACGGCGCGAAGCGGCAGGGCGTCGAAGTGCGTGAGCGCGCGCGCGTCAAGGCGGTCGGGCCGTATGAGAATGGCGGCCGGACACTCACGGTGCAAACAAGGGTGGGCGAGCTACAGATTCGTGCCCGGCTCATCATCGGCGCGGACGGGCATCACTCGGTCGTCGCGAGGGGCGCGGGTCTGCACGCGGCGCGCTGGCAGCACCGCTGGCCGCACCGTGTCGGCATTATGGCGCACTACGCGGGTGTCACGGCGCTCGACCGGTATGGCGCGATGGTCGTAGGACCGCGCGGTTTCCACGGTTACAGCGGCATCGCGCCCCTCGGCGGCGGGCTGACGAATGTCGCCTTCGTCGTGGATACGCGGGCGATGAAGCGGCGTGGTATGCCGATGGAAGAATTCTTTGAGCAGTGCATCGAAGCCCTGCCGCCGGTGCGGGAGGCGCTTATTGGGGCGCGGCGCGTCAGCAAGATCCACGGCGTCGGGCCGCTGGCGCAGGGGGCGCGGCGCGCGGTCGCGGACGGTGTACTACTCGTCGGCGATGCGGCGATCTATCTCGACCCCTTCACCGGCGAGGGTGTCTACAAGGCGCTGCGGGGCGCGGAACTTGCGTTCGAGACGGCGGACCGCGCATTGCGCGCCGGACGCACCGATGTCACGATGCTCCGTCCGTATCTCACGGCGCGACGGCAGGCTTTCGTGGAAAAGACCCTGGCGAATTACCTCGTCCAGTTGTTCGTCCATCTGCCTGTATTGATGAACTACGTCACACCACGGCTCGGCTCGCGCCCCGCGTTGGCACGGCAACTGGTGCTCGTTCTCGGCGATCTTGGCACGAAGCGAGAGCAACGCGGGCTGCTCTCTCCCGTATATCTATGGAATCTTCTCCGTCCGTAAGGGAGCGCTGATGTACACGGAAACCAGCATCGTGATGCACGGGCCGCGAGAGCGGATATTCGCGCTTGGCGCCGCCATCGAGGATTGGCCGCTGATCCTGCCGCATTATCGCGCCGTGGCGCTGGAGGAGCGGACTGAGCGGTCGGACGGGACGACGCACAAGGTCGCGACGATGAAGGCATGGCGAGTGCTCCCATTCGGCAAAATCCCCGTGGGCTGGAAGACAATTCAGGAGAGCAACGCGGAGACCCATCTGCTGCATTTCGTCCACATAGGCGGTTTCACGAAGGGCATGGATGTCTCCTGGCTCCTGAAACCCGAAGGCGACGCCACCCGCGTCACGATCACGCACGATTTCACCCTGAGATGGCCGCTCGTCGGCGCGTTCGTCGCGCAGCGGATCGTCGGCCAGTTTTTCGTGGACGCCATCGCCCGCCGGACACTGCATTGCATCAAGGCGATCGTGGAAGAAACCTTCACCCCCCGGCCCCCGCTCACCTGCCCAGAGGGCACCCGCAATGGAGCGGGGGAGCAAGAAGGACTGGCTGTCGCTTCGCTCCCCTCGCCCCGAAGAGAGGTCGGGGGTGAGGGTTCGAGCCGTGGCTGACCGGACGCGCGTCCTCATCACCGGCATCGGGGCCGTGACGACGATTGGCACGGGCCGGGCGGCACTCTGGGAGGGCGCGATGCGCAATGAGAGCACGGTGCGCTGCCTGACGCGCTTCGATGCCTCACCGTTCCGCTCCCGCGTCGCCGGGCAGATTGACGACTTCGATCCACTCACCTATATGGACAAGCGGCGCGAGAACCGGCTGGACCGCTTCGCGCAGTTCTCGCTCGCCGCCAGCCTCCTCGCGGTGGAGGATGCGCGGCTATCGCTCACGCCGCAGATCTGCGAACGGACAGCGATCTATATCGGCAGCGCACTGGGCGGCATCGGCTACGCGGAGACGCAGCACGAGAAGTACGTCCACGAAGGCATTCGCGCCGTCAATCCCGCGCTCGCCCTCTCCGTCTTCGGCGGCGCATCGTCCTCCAATGTGGCAATTGAACTCGGCGTCACCGGCCCGACGGTCTCGAATGCGAATGGCTGCGCCTCCGGCGCGATCGCGATTGGTGAGGCGTGGCGACTCCTGCAAGATGGATATGTGGATGTCGTCTTCGCAGGAGGCTCGGAAGCGCCGCTCTATCCGCTCACCTTCGGCTCGTTCTCGATCATCAAGGCGATGTCCACGCGCAACGACGACCCGCGCCATGCCTCGCGCCCCTTCGATGCGGGACGAGACGGCTTCGTGATGGGCGAGGGAGCGGCGGTGCTGATCCTGGAGACGGAGGCGCACGCGGTGGCGCGCGGCGCGCCGGTCTACGGTGAAGTGCTCGGTTACGCGACGACGAATGACGCCCATCACATGACCGCGCCCCACCCGGAGGGCATCCACACCGCCCGCGCGATGCGACAGGCTCTCGCCACCGCCAATCTCGCGCCGGAGCAGATTGACTACATCAATGCCCACGCGAGCAGCACGCCGCTCAACGACGCGACGGAGACGAAATCCATCCGCGATGTCTTCGGCGCGCATGCCTACCGTATCCCCGTCTCCGGCACGAAAGGGTTGACCGCGCACGCTCTCGGCGCGTCCGGCGCAATCGAGGCGGCGCTCTGCGCCCTCGCCCTCGCCCATCGCCGTATCCCCGGCACGACGAATCTCGAAACCCCCGGCCCCGGCTGCGATCTCGACTACGTCCCCGAAGGCCCGCGCGAGGGCAACTACCGCACGATCCTCTCCAACTCCTTCGGCTTCGGCGGCATGAATGCCACCCTCATCTTCGGCCGCTACGACGGCTAAGTAGGTGCTGGTAAGTTCGCACGCTTGGTGTACGCCTTGCGCGGACGGCTATCCATCGCACCGACCGGTCGCCCCGCCTTCCTGCCCGTCGGTGCCTTGCGATGCCCGTCCAAAAAC
>Ga0102924_1002232_pt1 | contig 21386 bp, 22 predicted proteins | sample PaiPotPPM11metaG_FD_80116 | JGI IMG/M metagenome (GOLD analysis project Ga0102924, IMG submission 80116) | Iron sulfur acid spring bacterial and archeal communities from Banff, Canada, to study Microbial Dark Matter (Phase II) - Paint Pots PPM... ...
CGTGTTCAGCGCCATCTTCTCGACCTCGGGGACGACCGGCGACCCGACGCCGGCCCCGTACGCGGGGCGCGGCCCGAGCTTCCTCGTCCGCGAGTTCTGGGAGCTGGGCTGCCGGCCCGGCGACCACTTCCTGCACTGCCTCTTCACGTTCCGCGGCCCCGGCATCCACGACACCGTCCGGGGGATCGGGGCGACGCCGGTGTTCGTCGACCATCAGCCCGAGGACGTCCCCCAGCTGTTCCGGTTCAGCCGCGAGCTGCGCCCGACCGGCTGGTACACGCTGTCGGGCCCGCTTCTCATGATGATCGAGGCCGCGGCGGCCGAGAGCGGCGAGGACCTCGAGGAGACGTTCCGCTCGTACTCGGGGGTGGTGTTCGCGGGCGAGCCGATCGGGCCGCGGGCGCGGGCGCGGGTCGAGTCGTGGGGCCTCGAGCTGTTCATCCAGACCAGCCTCGGTGACGTCGGCGCCGCCACCGAGTGCCGGCAGCACGACGGCTGCCACTACTGGGAGGACACCGCGTTCATCGAGCACCTGGCGCCGGACGGCGTGACGCCGGCCGGCGACGGGCAACGGGGCGAGCTGGTCTCGACGACGCTGATCGACAAGATCGCGCCGCTCGTCCGCTACCGCTCCGACGACATCGTGCGCCGCACGACCGAGCCCTGCGCGTGCGGCCGGACCCACGGCCGGATCTGGCCCCTCGGGCGCAAGGGCGACGAGGTCGTCGTCGACGGCGTGTCGGTGCTGCCCGGCGACGTGTGGGGTGCGATCGAGAGCATCCCCGAGACCGAAGCCGGCCTCTTCCAGGTCGTCCGCGACCGGCGCGAGATGGACGCGCTGCGGCTGCGGGTCGGCTACGCGACGCCCGGCCCCCGCGGGCTCTCGGACCTCTCCGCCCGGGTCGCCGACGCCGTGCACGAGGCGGTCGGCCTCGAGCCGGTGGTCGAGCTCGTCGAGCACGACGTGCTGCTGCGGCAGGGGCCACCCCACAAGATCCCGCGGGTGACGCAGGGCTGATGGTCTCCTTCGCGGCTCGCTTCGAGGATCCACCCCTCGTCTGGGGCGTCGGCCGGGTGACCGTCGAGCACGAGGTCGTCCCGTGGCCGGTGTCATCGGCGGACATCCACGACGAGGCGGAGTCCCTCGCGCCGCGCCTCGCGGCGCTGGGGCTCGGCGACGGCGGCCTCGTGCTCCTGGTGTCGCTCCTGTCGCAGGCGATCCACGTCGTGCCGTTCGAGCAGGCGGCGGGCCGGCTCGGCGCGCGCTACTCGTCGGCCGACGCCACCCAGTTCGACGCCTTCCGGACGGTGGCGCTGACCCGGCAGCTGACCCCGGCGGTCGTGCTCGGGATCGACAGCCGGGTGTGCGACGGCATCGAAGGGCTGGGCCGCGGGCTCGGCGACGTGTTCGTGAGCGTCGGCGCGGTCGTCGCCGCCGACGCCGACGCGGCCCGGCGCCTCGCGTCAGCCGGCCTGCCGGTGGCGCGGTGGCTGCGGCTCGGGCCCACCAGCGCCGTCTCGATGCCCACCGACGACGCGCTGGTCTACGACGACGCTCGCTGGCGGGTCGACGAGGAGGACGGAGCGTTGGTGCTCACGAACCTGGTGCCGCGCCTCACCGGCTGCGAACGGTTCCGCACCGGGGTGCGGGGTCGAGTGCTCGGGCCCGGGCGGCTGGCGCTCGAGCGGTGACCCGGATCAGCGCTTGCGGAGCAGCGTCAGCCCGTCGCTGATCGGCAGCTGCACGCAGTCGACGCGGTCGTCGGCGGCGACCTGGTCGTTGAAGGCGCGGATGGCCTTGGTGTCGTCGTCGGTGACCGACTCGTCGACGACCGTGCCCATCCAGAGGGTGTTGTCGACGAGGATGGCGCCGTTCGGTCGCAGCCGCGCTAACAGCTCCTCGTAGTACGCGGCGTAGCTGACCTTGTCGGCGTCGATGAACGCCAGGTCGATCGTCTGCTCGGCCGGCAGCGCCCGCAGCGTGTCGATCGCGGGCGCGATCCGCAGGTCGATCCGGTCCGCGACGCCGGCTCGCGACCAGGCCTCGCGGCCGATGCTCGTCCACTCCTCGCTGACGTCGCAGCACAGCAGCCGCCCTCCGGGCGCCAGGCCGCGGGCGATGCAGAGCGCGGAGTAGCCGGTGAACGTGCCGACCTCGACCGCCTGCCGTGCGTCGAGCAGCCGGGTGAGGACCGTCATGAACGCGCCTTGCTCGGGCGCGACCTGCATCATCGAGCGGTCGGGAACGCGGCGCTTCGTCTCGTCGATGAGCCACTGCTGCACCTCGTCGGGCGGCGTGCCGTGCGCGACGAGGTATTCGTGGATCGGAGGCGACAGGTAGAACGACTTCGGCGGATCGGCCACGGCGGCAGGCTATCGGCGACCCGCGGGCGGTCGGCCTTCGACCCCGCCGCGAGGCCGGCTCAGGGCCTCGGCGCGTCGAGCCCGTACAGCCGTGCCGTCGTGGAGTAGGTGACGAGCTGGCGCTCGGTGTCCGGCACGCCAGAGAAGATCCGGTCCAGGGTCTCCCGGGTGTGGGGCCAGGTCCCCTCCGGGTGCGGGTAGTCGGACGCCCACAGCAGCGGCTCGACGCCGGTGAAGCCGCGGTTCACCACGCCGGCGCCGTCGTTGCCGAACGTCACGTGGCCCTGGCGGCGGACATAGAAGGAGGGAGGCTCGGGCAGCTTCGGCTGCACCCATTGCTCGTGCTCCTCGAACGCCTCGTCCATGCGCTCGAGCAGCCAGGCCAGCCAGCCCGCCCCACACTCGACCATCACGACGTGCAGGTCGGGATGCCGTTCCAGCACGCCGGCGGCGGCGAGGTAGGCGAGGGTGCGCTGGGCCCCCAGCCCGACCTCGACGTAGTTGATGACCGCGCCGCCGAGGCCCCGCTCGGTGACCGGGTTCGACCCGGTGCCGACGTGGAAGCTCACCGGGAGGCCGTGCGCCTGGGCGGCGGCCCAGACCGGGTCGTAGGCGCGGGCGTTGTAGGGCCGGGACTCCGGTGCCTGCATGGGGAGCATGATCGAGCGCAGCCCGAGACCGGCGATCCGCTCGATCTCGGCGACCGCGGGCTCGATCTCTTGCACCGGGATCATCGCCGCGCCCGCGAACCGCCGGGACTGGGCGGCGAACGTCTCCGCGAGCCAGTCGTTGTAGGCCCGGGCGCTCGCCCACCGCAGCTCGGCGTCGGGGATCATGAAGGCGAAGAGCGCGATCGTCGGGTACAGCACCTCGCCCCACACGCCGTCCTCGTCGAGGTCGACGATGCGCTGATCGGGGTCCCAACCGCCGGCGCGGAAGTGCCCCTCACCGGCGCGCTCGCGGTCCCGCTGCTCGGCGTCGGTGTTGCCGCCGCCGCCCATGCGGCGCGGGACCATGCCCTCGACGAGCAGCCGCGGCTCGCCGTCGACGTCGGCGATGCGCGGCGCCCGCTCCTTCAGTGCGGCGGGCAGGCGCTGGACCCAGAGGTCGAGCGGCTCGACGACGTGCGAGTCGGCCGAGTTGACGAGGCCCGCTGCCACGGCGGGAGCATACGCGTCGCGAATGAACTACTGGCCGAGGACGACCACGCAGTCGGCGTTCGCGGATCCGGGTGGCGGCGTGACCGGGAAGCCCTGGACGAGCGTGCCGGGACCGACCGCGCGCGCGAGCGCGACCGCCTCGGCGGCGAAGCCCTCCCTGCACTCGACGACCGTTCCTTGGGCGGGAAGGGCGTTGCCGGTGCTCGTCACCCGGTACCCGAGCGCGGCCAGCGCGGAGGCCTTCGTCGTCGCGGCCCGCGGGACTGCGGATGCGTTCAGCACGTCCACGCGCACCTGCTGGGGCGGGCGCGCCGGGCCGAGCGTCGTCGACGTGGTGCTCGAGCTCGCGGTCGTCGTGGTCGTGGTCGACGTCGGGACGGTGACGAGCTTGGCCGGGCTGGTCGTCGTCCCGCTGCCGAAGACGAGCAGGAGCACCCCGATGGCGACGGCGATGAGCACCACGCCGCCGCCCACCACCATGGCGATGTGGGGCCCGGTCCACCAGGACGGCGGGAGGACCTCCCCCGGCGGCAGCTTCCGCTGCTTGCGGCGGCGCCGAAGGTCGTAGAGCGCGGTGACGCCGCACACGATGAGCCCGATGACGGCCACCACGCCCAGCCACGCCATGTCGGCCCCTCAGCCGCCGGCGGGTCGCGGGCGGGCGCGGCCGCGTGGGCAACGCCGGTACGCCGCGGGGACGAGCGCCGTCGGGACGGCGGTCGGACTAGGAGTCATCGGACGGTGCCCGCTGCTCCTCGTGGTAGTCGGCCTCGACGTTCACGGACCACACGTCGTGGTCGGCGCCGAAGATGTTCTCGACCGAGAGCATCGCCGTGTACATGGAGTGGTCCTGATTGTTGTACTTGTGCATGCCGTTGCGCCCGACCGGGAACACGTTGGGCGCGTTGGCCGCCAGCCAGCTCCGGAGCGTCTCGACGTTGGCCTTGTAGGACGCGTCGTACATCGGGTACGCCTTCGGCATCCGGACGACGTACCCGGCCTCGACGTCCTCGGCCTGGACCAGGCCGAGCCACTCGAGCTCCTCCTTGCCGCGCTCGATGAGCTCCTCGTCGGGGGCCGTCCACGCCGCCTCGCCCTCCCACACCGTGTACTCGAGCCCGAGGACGTTGCGGCCCTCTTTCACGAGGTACGGCGACCAGGAGCCGAAGTTCTGAATCCGCATCGTCGCCACCTCGGGGGCGTGGATGTAGACCCAGTTGTCGTCCCACGGCACCTTGTCGGCCGGGACGACGAGCGCCACCGTGATGAAGTCCCGGTAGCCGAGCCCGTCCGCGGCCTCCAGCACCTCGGGCGGGGGTGCCGGGGCCATGGCCCGCACCAAGGCCGAGATCGGCATCGACGAGACGATGTGCGTGCAGTCGTAACGGGTTGGCGCGCCGCCGGTGATGGCGGTCACCGCGACCGCCCGCCCGTCCTCGTGATGTACCACGGTGACCGCGCTGTCGTAGACGATCTTCGTGCCCCGGGCCGTCACCTGCTCGGCGGCCCGCTCCCACATCATCCCCGGCCCGTACTTCGGGTAGTTGAACTCCTCGATCAGGCTCGTGACCTGCTTCGACTTGTCGCGGCTGACCCGGAGGCGCTTGGGCTTCAGGCCCTCCCACACGGCGCGGAACAGCGAGAGGTCCTTGATGCGCTGGGCGCCCCAGTCGGCCTGGATCTCAGGGGCGGGGACGCCCCACAGCTTCTCGGTGTAGGCCTTGAAGAAGGTCCGGTACAGCCGCCACCCGAAACGGCCGGCCATGAAGCCCTCGAAGTTCGACCGGTCCTTCGGGGGGTGAACGCGCGCCCACCCGTACGACAGCGCGCACCGGACCGCCTCGAGGAACCCGAGCTTGCGCAGCGCGTCGAGGGGAACCAGCGGGTAGTCGAAGAACTTGCCGTCGTAGTAGATGCGGCTCTTGCGGGGCCGGCGCAGGAAGTTGTCGGCGCCGAGGATCTCGAACCAGAGGTCCTCGACGGGCTGGACCTTCGTGAAGAAGCGGTGGCCGCCGATGTCGAAGCGCCAGCCGTCTCGCACCGCAGTGCGGCTGATGCCACCGACGACGGTGTCGGCCTCGAGCACGGTCGCGTCGACGCCGCGCTTCGACAGCTGGTAGGCGGCGGTGAGGCCGGCCGGACCGGCGCCGACGATGAGGACCTCCGGGCGGTCCACGGGGGCGGTGTGCTCGCTCACGGGAGCGTCCAGCCTACCGATGGGTCCCGCCCGCTCCCGGACCGTCAGGGCACGTAGGTACCGAGGAAGGTCAGGAGGGCATAGCCGAACAGCGCCGCGCCGGCGAGCACGATGCCGGTGCGCTCCGCTTCGGGATGCTTCGTGACGACCGCGACGCCGAGGAGGAACGGCAGCGCGCCCGCGCAGTACCGCTCGAACGAATCGAGGTTGTGCCCGGACAGGCCGAGGACGAGCGTCGCCCCCGCGTAGAGGCTGTAGGAGGCGGGGAACCGACGAGCCACGACGACGAGCAGCAGCGCGAACACACCCGCCCAGAGCACGTGCGCACCGGGGCCGAGCCGGTCGGCGTGCACGAGGTCGCGCAGGCCGTGGAGCACGCTGGTGGTCGGCCACTCGAAGCGGCCCCGCAGGTTGGCCTGGTTCTGCACCGTGAGCGGCGCGAAGCCGTCGCCGAACGCGATGCCGGCGTAGGCGAGGAAGGCGCCGAGGCCGACCGCGGGCGCCACCGACGCGGCCGCGCGCGCGACTCGCTCGCGGCGGCTGGCCGTCGACCAGCCGCGGGCCCCTTCGATGAGGGCCGGGACGACGAGCAGCACCCCGACCGGCCGGCACAGCCCGGCCAGGACGCCGAGCGGCACCGCGAGCTCGAACCGGCGGGTCCGCAGGGCGAGGAAGAGGCCGGCCGCCAGCGCGAGCGCGGTGGCGTCGGCATAGCCGAGCACGAGGGCGGCGAAGGGCGGGAAGACGGCGGCGAACCACGCCGCGCGGCGAGCGAGCGCCGCGTCGCCGGTCTCGAGGACGGCGAGCCGATGGAGCAGCGCCCCGAACACGAGTGCGGAAGCCTCGACGATCACGAGGAGGGCGGCGCCGTACGCGCCGAGGAGGACGACGCCGAGGCCACGGGTGAGCGCCGGCACGAGGGGGAAGAACCGGAGGGCGGCGTGCGGGAGGCCCTCGTAGCCGTGCGCGGCCAGGTCCCGGTAGAAGGCGGCGTCCCACGCGAACAGGCCCTGGTGGAGCTGGACCGGGCGCGGCAGCTTCCCGACCTGGTCGTCGACGAAGTGGGCGAAGCCGAGCGACGCCCCGACGATGGCTCGCGCGACCAACCACGGCACCAGCGCGGCGCGCAGGTCGTCGCGGACGAACCGGGTGGCGCCGATCCGGCGAAGCAGAGAGCTCAAGCGCGGTAGATCGTGAGACCCATGTACTCGGCGATCGAGTCGTCCTGGTTCACGGCCCGGACGGCGTGCGGTCGGGCGCCGAGCAGCGCGGCGCCGATCGCCTCGCACGTGCCCTCGACGTGGTTGAAGCCGGTGGCCTCGACGTACCAGACCGCGTGCGGCCCGGCCTGCTGCAGGACCTGGCTCGCGAAGGCGGTCGGGTTGGCGGCCGCGATGCGGTCGATGTAGTCGACCCAGTCGACGCGGCTGGGGCCGAACCGGTCGGTGAAGGTGAGCTGGGTCAGGCCGGGCACGCCGGCCAGCAGCCGGCTCGCCGACGGCGCGATCTGGTCCGGGCAGTAGGCGACGACGTCACCGGGGCGGGCCTGAGCGGCGATGATCGTCGCCGCCGCGCCGGCCTGGGTGCGGTCCGTCGTCACGTTGCGGATCCCGCCCACGATCCCGAGCAGCGCGACGACCGCGAGGACGCCGGCCCGCGTCCGGGGGTCGAGGAACACGCTGATCCCGACCGCGGCGAGCAGCGCGTAGAACGGGAACATGACCGACGCGTACCGAGAGTCGAAGGCGCTGCCGGCGACGAACGAGAGGCTGGTGCCGAGGAGCAGGGTGCCGAAGGCGAGGAGGCCGACGGCGCGGACGCCGGGCTGGGTGCGGAGGTCGAACTCGATCGTCCGGCCGTCCACGCCGCGGCCGAAGACGCCGAGCACGACCAGCGTCAGCAGCACGAAGAGCAGGACGAACGTCTCGGCGTTGTGGTCGTCGCCGGCGAAGCGGGCCAGCGCCTCGGCCGTGGACGACCACGGCACGCGGGCGTTGCCCCACGGCGTCCCGGTGTGCTTGGCCTGGTACAGGAAGGTGGGGACCCAGGGGATGAAGGTGAGGCCGCCGACCACCACCGCGCCGACCACCCGCTGCGTCGAGCGCCGCACGGTGCCGGCTCCCGCCCGCACGGCGCGCACGACGAGGAGGGCGCCGCCGACCGCGATCAGGTAGAAGCACCAGTACTGGGTGTAGATGAGCAGGCCGGTGACGACGGCGACGAGCGCCAGTCGGCCGAGCGAGGGCAGCTCGAGGGCGCGGGCCACGGCCAGGTACCCGGCGAAGACGAGCAGCATGATGAGCGCGTACATGCGCGCCTCGGTGCCGTACCGGATCGCGTAGGGAGACGTGGCCACCACGAGGAGGGTGAACGCGGCGAGCCGCCGGCCGCCGAGCCGCTGCCCGGCGAACCAGGCCAGCGGGAGCGTCGCGACCGAGAGGATCCCGGACAGCGAGCGGGCCGCGAAGTCCCCGGTCCCGAAGGCGCTGGTCCAGAAGTGCAGGAGCGCGTAGTAGAGGGGTGGAGCACCGTCGTGCCGGAGGGCCGTGTGCAGGTCGGACAGCGGCAGCCGGGCGATGTTGACCGACAGCGCCTCGTCGAGCCACATGTCGGACCGGGTGTAGAAGCGCAGCGCGACGCCGGCGAGCACCGCCGCGGCGAGGAGCAGCGCCGGCCAGGGCACCGCGGGGCGCGGCGCCGGCGTCTCGATCCGGGCGTCGCGCGCCGGCGCCTGGGTCGCCACGGCGAAGAACCCTACAAGGGTCCCTCAGCCGCTGACGTTCGGTCGCACCATGGTGGCGAACTGCTCGAGGCTGTCGCTCGCCGGGTAGTCGCGGAACCAGAGCACGAACTCTCGACAGCCCGCGTCGACGAATGCCTGCACCTTCTCGGTCACCTGCTCGGCGGTGCCGACGAAGTTGTCGCGCACGTAGGCGTCGGGGTCGCCGCCGCCCCAGAGGTTCCCGCCCGCGGGTGAGTCGAGCCAGGCCCGGAGGTCCTGCTCGCTGGCGAAGATGCAGCAGTCGGGCCCGTGGGTGCGGACGATCGAGTCGAAGTCGCGCCCGGCGTCGGCGCAGTGCTGGCGGAGCACGTCCGACTTGTGGACGAACTCGTCCAGTCCGACCTGCCAGTTCGTGGCGTCGGCCCGCTCGGCCGCGATGCGCAGCGTCACCCGCTCGCCGCCGCCGCCGATCCAGATCGGCGGTCGGGCTTGCACCGGCTTGGGGTCGCAGTAGGCGCCGTCGAAGCGCAGGTGCTTGCCGGTGAAGGTCACGGTCGGCTCGGACCAGAGGGCCCGGACCGCCTGGACCGTCTCGTCGAGGATCTCGAGGCGCTCGCGCGCGGACGGGAACTCGTAGCCGTACGCCCGATACTCCTCGTCGTACCAACCGCCGCCGAGCCCGAGGATGAGCCGGCCGCCGCTCAGCACGTCGAGCCCGGCGGCCTGCTTGGCCAGCAGGCCCGCGTTCCGGTACGCGGCGCAGGTGACGAGCTGCCCGAGTCGGATCGTGGCGGTGCGCTGCGACAGCGCGGCCAACGTGGTGAACGCCTCGAAGACGTGCGTCGCCTCGCGGCGGGGCACGGTCTCGACATGGTCGTAAACCCACAGGTGCTCGTAGCCGAGCTGCTCCGCCTGCTGGGCGATGGCGACGGTCCGGTCCCACGCCTCGGCGGCGCCCCACCCCGAGTACTCGAGCTTCCAGCCCTGCGGCGCGAACGCGCCGTAGCGCAGCGGCGTCTCAGCCACGCGGCGACCGCTCCCGGCTAGTTGCGCGCGGCATCGGCGGCCTGGTCCCTGTACTCCCACCACTGGACCTCGACCATCATCGGCAGCAGGTACCGGATGTAGCAGCTGGTGATGGCCAGCACGCTGTGGTCCTCGACGTTCTTGTCGATGATGTCGACCCGGTCGTCCTGGCGCTGGAACGCCTTCGCTCGATCGAGCATCCGGTCGAGCTCGGCTTCCGTCGCGACCGAGATGCCGTAGTGGTCGAGGCGGGGGCAGGTCATCGGGCTGTCGTCGGCGATGAGGAAGACGAACTGCTCGGTGGTGTACACGGAGAGCACGAGCCGGCGCTGGTCCTCGGTCAGCATCGGGATCTCCTCCCAGCCGAACACCTCGTTGTAGAAGCGCACGATCTCCTCGCGGTGGGACGCGCTGAGCAGGTCGGCGGGCAGGCTCATGGCCACATGGTTGAACCGGGGCTTGCGGTCGGTCTTCATGTCCCCTCCCTTCCCCGAGGCACGATCATCACCTTGGCCGCCAGCGCCCCGTCGTGGAGTCCGACGATGGCGTCGAGCAGCCCGTCGAGCGGCGTGTCGTCGGGCTCGATGAGCAGATCGGTCGGGAAGTCAGGCCGGGCGAGCAGCTCCAGCGAGCGCTCGAAGCCGTCGGCGTCGTAGACGAACGAGCCCGTCACCACCAGCTCGTTCAACAGGATCCGGTTGCCGTCGAGACGGGGCGCCTTCATGCCGGCGCCGACGAGGACGAGCGTCCCGCCCCGCTTCAGCTGCGCGAGGGCGGCCTCCATGGCGACCGCGTGGCCCGAGCACTCGAGCGCGACGTCGAACGGGTCGTCGACGGTGTCGCCCGGGGACGCGGGCGCGACGAGCTGGTCGGGCGTGACGGTGCGCGCCCCGAGCCGGGCCGCGAGGTCGCGCCGCTTCGGGTGGGGCTCGCTCACGACGATGTCCATCACGCCCCGAGCCCGGGCCGCCGCCACGCTGAGCGTCCCGATCGGGCCGGCGCCCGTCACGAGCAGGCGCTGACCGGCCTGCACCCCGCCCCGGGTGAGCCCGTGCAGCGCCACCGCCAGGGGCTCCGCGAGCGCGGCCGCCCGCAGCGGCACGCCGTCCGGGATCCGCCGCAGCGAGTCCTCGCTGGCCAGGGTGTACTCGGCGAACGCGCCGTCGGTGTGCACGCTCAGGCCTGGGGTGTGCCGACCCGTGCACAGCGACGGCCGGCCCTGCCGGCAGTACTCGCACTCGCCGCAGCGCGGGCTCGGCCCGCCCACCACCTCGTCGCCGACCCGCCACTTCGTGACGTCGTCGCCGACCGCGACGACTCGGCCCGACCACTCGTGGCCCTCGATGGACCCCGGTCGCCCCCACCCGTCGAGGATGAAGTGGATGTCACTGCCGCAGATCCCGCAGTGGCTCACCTCGAGGAGCACGTCCGCCGGCCCGACCGTCGGGACCGGGCGCTCCTCGACGCCGAGCTCGCCCCGCCCGCGGTACACCGCGACCCGCATGATGTCGGGCAGCGCGGTCACCGCGAGGCACCCGAGCGCACACCAGTCACGGCGCCGGATCGTAATAGGGTCGTCCCGCCCGGGAATCCTCTCCTCGCCGAGCTCGCGAGCGGCCGGGTCGACAAGGAGGTTGGGCGATGGCGCACGACCTGGTGATCCGTGGGGGCACTGTCATCGACGGGACCGGCGCGCCGGGCCGGCGGGCCGACGTGGCCGTCGACGGCGACCGGGTGGCTGAGATCGGGAAGGGCCTCGAGGGCCGCACCGAGCTCGACGCCGCCGGTCAGGTCGTCACACCCGGCTTCATCGACATCCACACCCACTACGACGCCCAGGTCTTTTGGGACCCAGCGCTCACGCCGTCGTCGTGGCACGGCGTCACCACGGTCGTCGCCGGCAACTGCGGCTTCTCGATCGCGCCCTGCCGGCCGGAGCACCGGTCCCTGATCGGCCGGACCCTCCAGCACGTCGAGGACATGAGCCTGTCGACGCTCGAGGCCGGGATCCCGTGGGAGTTCGAGACCTTCCCCGAGTACCTGGACGCGGTCGAGCGCCACGGGGTGGGGCTGAACTTCACGGCGTACGTCGGTCACACCGCGGTGCGGCTGTTCGTGATGGGCGACGAGGGGTACGACCGCGAGCAGCCGACCGACGACGAGCTGGCCCGCATGGCCGACGTGGTGCGCGACTCGGTCGCGGGGGGCGCGGCCGGCTTCGCGACCAGCTCCGCGCCGACCCACTCCGGCGACTCGGGACGGCCCGTCCCGTCGCGGCTGGCCGGGCTCGGCGAGCTCGAGGCGCTGCTGATGCCGCTGCGCGACGTCGGCCGGGGCGTCGCCGAGCTGACCCCCGGGGAGCGGATTCGCCACGTCGACGTCTACGACCTCCAGGAGAAGGTGCAGCGCCCGTTCACGTGGACGGCGCTGCTGACCGTGCAGGGCTCCCCGTTCGCGCCGAAGATGGCGGAGCTGAACGCCGAGCGCCGGGCCGCGGGCGCCGACGTGTGGCCGCAGATCACGTGCCGTCCGCTCACGTTCCAGATGACGCTCGCCGAGCCGTTCACCTTCAACCTGGTGCCCTCGTTCAAGGCCTTGATGGACCGGCCCCGCGAGCAGCGGCTGGCCGCCTACCGCGACCCGGCGTGGCGTCGCGCCGCCCAGGAGGAGCTCGGCAGCGGCCGCGTCTTCCGCCCCCGCTGGGACACGGTGACGATCGCCGAGAGCCGAGACCACCCCGAGCTCGAGGGAAGAAGCGTCGCCGGGCTCGCCGAGGAGCGGGGAGTCGACCCGCTCGACGCCATCCTCGAGCTTGCGGTCGCCGAGGACCTCACGACCCGGGTCCGGACCGTCCTCGCCAACGATGACGAGGAGATGATCGCCAAGCTCCTCGGCGAGGAGGGGATGCTCATCGGCCTCTCGGACGCCGGCGCCCACGTCAGTCAGCTCTGCGACGCCTGTCTCCCCACCGACCTGCTCGGCAACTGGGTGCGCGACCGCGGCGCGCTGAGCCTCGAGGCCGGCGTGCACAAGCTCACCGGCGAGCCGGCCGGCGTGTTCGGGTTCACCGACCGCGGCGTGCTGGAGCCGGGACGGGCCGCCGACGTGACCGTGTTCGATCCGGACACCGTCGCCCCGGGCGGCCTGCGCCGCATCCGGGACTTCCCGGCCGACGGTGAGCGGCTGGTGGCGGACGCGCCCGTCGGCGTCACCCACGTGGTCGTGAACGGCACGCCGATCCGCGTCGACGGGGAGCCGGTGCCCGAGGGCGTCGAGTCGCGCCCGGGCCGGGTGCTGCGCGGCTAGGCCCGATCGGAAAACCGCGTCCTCACCTGGGGACGCTCAGCGCAGCTTCGACGGCGTGTGGCTGATGACGGCCTTCGCCAGCGTCAGCAGCTTCGCCTGCACCGGCGGCGTGAGCTTCGACCCGGCCGACGGCGCACCGGCCGGCGTCCACTGCAAGGCGACCGTGAACTTCTTGCTCACCGCCACGTAGACCGTCGAGTTGTCGAGATTGAAGTAGCCGGCCTTGCCGACCTTGGCGTTGGCGATCGAGACGCTGTTCGCGGCGTCGATGGCCCGGTTGACCTCGAGCGCATCGATGCCGCTCTCGCCGGGCTGCGAGAAGAAGGGGAAGATCAGCGTCACCCGCAGCGTCCCGGTCGACTGCAGCGGCGCGCCGGCGACGAAGTCGCACGCGATGGCGAGGCCGGTGATGTGACTGGTGGTGATCGGTCCGCCGAAGGCCCGCTGGACCTCCGAGAGGCGCAGCCAGGTGCAGGGATCACCGTTCTTGAACGCCGGTCCGGTCGGCTTCCCCGCCGCGCCGGCGGCGCCCGCGCCCAGCGCGATCGCAGCGGTGACGGCGATCGCGGTCAGCCCCGCGACACCACGGTGAGCCCAGCGCACGGCCCGGGAGCCTATCCAGCGCCTCCGTGGCCGCTCCGTCGCGCCGGTGCGGTCATCCCTCGGCGTCGGGCGCGCGCTTGCCGATGCGCTCGTAGGCCGCGGCCGGAAGCTTCGTGACGTCCTTGTAGATGTGGTGCACGCAGGGCTCGCCGGGTCGTTCCGGCGGGTACTCGACGCTCGTCGGCGTCCCGCCCCACTCGACCGGTTGCATCTCGTTGTTCACCGAGCAGTGCGCGCAGTAGACCCACAGCTCGTCGCGCATGAGCGTGCGCGGCCCCTGCTCGCGGAGCCGCAGGTAGGCGTGCTCGCCCTCGTACCGCCCGTCGTCGATGAGCTTCCCGCCGCTCCCGCACCGGAACGACAGGACGATCTTCTCGTCGTCCTCGGCCACGTCTACCGCCCCCATGTTGGCGAGCATGGCCCGGGCGATGACCTTGGCTCGGGCCGACGCCGGCAGCGACCCCCACTCGGTGCCGCTGGCGCGACGAGGCCGCACGAACTCCTCGCCCGTCTTGCGCAGGGCCCGCTCGACCGCCTCCTCCCCCATCTCCTCCCCGATGAACGTGAGCAGCGACGTGATCCAGTTGATCGAGTAGTCCTTCAGCCCGCTCCACTGCTCGACGGCCCGGTCGATGAGCGCCGCCGCCTCCCCCGGTCGGCCCTGCGCGATCGCGTTCTTGGCCTGCTCCCAGAGCGGCGTTCGCATGCGGGCGACGTCGCCGGCGGTGAGCTGCTCGTCGGTCATGACTACCTCCCCGACCGTGGGAGCCCGAGCACGCGCTCGGCGATGATGTTGCGCTGGATCTCGCTCGTGCCGCCCGGGATCGTCCCCGAGAATGAGCGCAGGTGCTGGATGATCCACGCCCCCTGGCGCCACATCATCGGCCCGAGGACGTCGAGGTCGACGCCGGTCGGGCCCTGCCACTCGCTGGCGGTCAGCAGCAGGTCCTGGAGGGTCTCGCTGCCGTAGAGCTTGAGGAGCGAATGCTCGGGCGCGGCCCGGCCTCGCATGAACTTCGAGAAGCCGCGGTAGCCCATGAGCAGCAGCGCCTCCGAATCGACGTGGAACCGGGCCACGTCGTCGCGGAAGCGGGCGTCGTCGCGCAGCGGCGCGCCGTCGGGCCCGGGCTGGTCGGCGAGGTCGATCAGCGCCCGCTCTGCGTGCTGGATGTCGTACGCGTAGTCGATCCACAGCATGGCCCGCTCGTGCCCGAGCGACGCCTGGGTGAGGGCCCAGCCCTGGTCGAGCTCCCCGAGGAGTTGCTCGGCGGGGACGACGACGTCGGTGAAGAACACCTCGTTGAAGTCGAGGTAGTCCGGCTCGGTCAGCTCGGCGAACGGGCGAGCCTCGACGCCGGGCGAGCCCATGTCGATGATGAGGACGCTGATGCCCTGGTGCTTCGGGACGTCGGGATTCGTGCGCACGAAGCACATGCACCAGTCGGCGTCGTGGGCGCCCGAGGTCCACACCTTCTGGCCGTTCACGACGAAGTGGTCGCCGTCCAGCGTCGCCCGGGTCGAGAGGCTCGCCAGGTCGCTGCCGGCACCGGGCTCGCTCATCCCGAGGCACCAGGCGATGTCGGCCCGCAGCGTCGGGAGCAGCCACCGCTCCTGCTGTTCGGGCGTGCCGGCGTCACGCAGCGAGGGGGCGATGATCCCGAGCCCTTGCGGGTTGAGGCTGCGCGGGATCTCCCGCCGCGTCATCTCCTCGAAGTAGATCATCTGCTCACCGGGCGACGCGTTCCGACCCCCCAGCTCGGGCGGCCAGCCGGGGACGAGCCAGCCGGCGTCGAAGAGCTTGCGCTGCCACTCGCGGGACCACGGCTGCAGGTCGGCGCTCGACCGCTTCCGGGTGAGCAGGGTCTCGCGGGACGGCGCGTTCGCCGCCAGCCAGGTCACGAGCTCCTCCCGGAACCGCTCCTCGGCGTCGCCGTACCGGAGTCGCATCGATCCGGACGCTACCGCCTCGGCGAGCCGGCGCTACCGTCCCGGCGGCGCCGTCACGCGCGCCGTCGTCAGAAGGTGGAGTCGAGGTGGACTTCGAGTTCACGGCCGAGCAGGACGAGCTGCGGGACACGGTGCGGCGCTTCCTCGCCGCCCGGGCGCCGCTCGAATCGCTGCGCGCTCACTACGGCGACGCGCACGGGTGCGGCGACGACCTCTGGCGGGGGCTCGTCGAGCTCGGTGTCGTCGGGCTGCTCGCGCCCGATGCCGTCGGCGGTGCCGGCATGGGCATGGTCGACGCCGCGGTCGTGCTGGAGGAGATGGGGCGCGCCGTCTGCCCGTGCCCGTACCTGGCCACCGCGGTCGGCGCGGTCGGCCTGGTGAACGACCTCGACGGCTGGTCGTCCTCCCCCGCGCTGGCCGGGCTGGCGACCGGCGAGCGCCGCGGCGCCGTCGCCGCCTACGAGCCGGAGCGGCGCGCCGCCTGGCGGGCGCCGGCGACGAGAGCCGAGCGCCGCGGCGCCGAGTTCGCGGTGACCGGGACCAAGGCCCACGTCGACGGCGGCCCGGGCGCCGACGTGCTGCTGGTGGTCGCCGGCACCGACGACGGGCTCGCCGTCCTGGCCGTCGACGCCGCCGACGCCGAGGTCACCCACACCCCGACCGTCGACGGCTCCCGGGCCGAGGCCACCGTGACGCTCGACGACGCGCCCGGGCGGGGCGTCGGAGGCGGTGACGCCGCGGCCGCGGTGGCGCGGACGCTCGACCGGGTCGCGGCCGGCGCGGTCGTCGACGGGATCGGGGCGGCCGGCCGCGCCCTCGAGCTGTCGGTCGAGTACGCGAAGGCCCGCCGTCAGTTCGGTGCGCCGATCGGCAGCTTCCAGGCCGTCCAGCACCTCTGCGCCGACATGCTGCGGGCGGTCGAGATGGCCCGGGCGGCCGGGTACTACGCGTGCTGGGCCGCCGACGCGGCCGGTCCCGCCGAGGCCCACCGGGCGGCGACGATGGCGCTCGCCTTCGCCGCCGACGAGCTGGCCGGGGTCGGCGCGGCGACGATCCAGGTCCACGGCGGGATCGGCTTCACGTGGGAGCACGACGCCCACCTCTTCTATAAGCGGCTGCTGACCCTCCAGCGCACCGGGGGCGGCAGCGTCGACCAGCTGGCCGAGCTCGCCGCGCTGCTGCTCGACGACGGGGACGTCAGCGCGAGCGCGTGAGCAGGATGGTGCCGCCGAGCGGACCCCCGCCGGCGCAGGCCACGCCCACCTCGGGCTCGCCCGGCACCTGGCGCTCGCCGGCCTCCCCCCAGAGCTGCACGCAGGCCTCGTGCAGGAACCCGAAGCCGTGGAGGCGACCCGCCGACAGCTGCCCGCCGTGGGTGTTGAGCGGCAGCAGCCCGTCGCGGGCGATGCGCTCGCCGCCCTCGACGAACGGCCCCGACTCCCCCTTGCCGCAGAACCGCATCGCCTCCAGCCAGCACATGGTGATGAACGAGAAGCCGTCGTACATCTCGGCCAGCTGCACGTCGGTCGGCTTGAGATCGGTGCGGCTCCACAGCTGGGCGCCGGCGTCGTGGCAGGCCATCGTGGTCAGGTCCGGGTAGTCGGCCCACCCCGGCCGGCCGTGCAGCGCGGTGCCGACCGCCTCGACCGCCAGCGGCGGCTTGCGCAGGTCGGGCGCGGTGTCGGCGCGCGACACGATCATGGCGGTGCCGCCGTCGCAGGGCACGTCGCAGTCGAAGAGGCACAGCGGCCAGGAGATCATGCGGGCCGCGAAGTAGTCGTCCATCGACATCGGGTCGGTGTAGATCGCCTTCGGGTTCACCGCCGCGTTCTTGCGCGCGTTCAGCGCGATCTGGGCCAGCTGGGCGCGCGTCGTCCCGTACTCGTGGAAGTGCCGGGCGCCGATCATCGCGATCCACGTCGAGGCCGACGGCGCCGAGTACGGGAGCAGCCACTCCATGAACCCGCCGGCGCGGTAGCCGCCGCTCCCGCTGCCCCCGCCGCCCGGCATGACCGCCGAGCGGCCTTTCGTTCCTTGGGCGCTGCCCTCGTAGACGGTGCGGAAGCAGAGGACGTGGCGGGCCAAGCCGGCCGACACGGCGAGGATGGCGTTGATGACCGAGCCGAGCTGGCCCGGCAGCTCGAGGCCGCCCATGTACCAGTTGAGGTTGAGCCGCAGCGCCTCGTGCACCTCGGGCACGCCGGCGCCCGAGAACCCGGGCGGCGTGTCCATGGCGCCGGGGTAGGTGGCGATGCCGTCGACGTCGTCGGTGGTGAGGCCGGCGTCGGCGATGGCGGCCAGGCAGGCGTCGACGGTCAGCTCGAGCGGGTCGCGGTAGAGGCGGCGGCCGATATCGGACTGGCCGACGCCGCTGATGACGGCGCGCCGCTCGCCGACCAGGTCAGTGTCCACGGCCGCGCCTCCCTCGCCGGCGCGCCGTCACGACGCCGGCTCGAAGAGCGGGATCCACACTTCCTCGTCCACGTGGGGCTCGAAGAGCACGCGGACCGGCATGCCGATCGCGACCTCCTCGGGCGGGCAGTTGACCACGTTGGTCGTGATGCGCAGGTCGTCCTGCTCGACCAGCCGCACGATCGCGAGCACGAACGGCACGTCCAGGCCCGGCATCCACTGCTGGTGGTTGACCGAGAAGGTGAGCACCTCGGCCCGGCCCGACACCGCCTCGACGCCGAGGTCCTTCGACCAGCACTTCGGGCAGATCACCCCCGGCGGGTGGAGGTAGTAGCCGCACTGGCGGCAGCGCTGGAGGCGCAGCTCGCCCTCACGGCCGCCCTGCCAGTAGTGCGCGTTGCGGTCGGTGATGCGGGGCAGGATCCGGAACGGGACGTCACCGGTCGTCGTCATCGCCGTCCTCCTCTCGCTCGGGGTCGGCCGCGGCCTTGAATCCCCGCTTGGCGTGCGGGATCGCCTCGACCGCGGGCAGCAGCCCGAAGCCGGGGCAGGTGAGCATGATCGAGCCGAGGATCTCCTCCCAGGACGCGCCCACCTCGGCCGCCAGCCGGGCGTGGCGCTCGACGCCGGGCGGGTTGCGCAGGACCACCGTGCACACGAGCCGGATCAGCTCGTGGGTGCGGCGGTCGGGGGCCGACAGCGAGTCGATCTGGCTCATCCACGAGTTCTGGGCCTCGTGGAGGGCGGGGAAGACGTCGTGCAGCGGCGCCTCGAACGGGAAGTTCCAGTCGTCGCGGTTCATGAGGCGGGGGTGAACACGGGGACCGTGACGTCGTCGGCGAGCTCCCGGTACGCGACGTGCAGCCGCATGCCGACCTCGAGCCGGTCCGGGTCGCAGTCGACGACGTTCGTCATCATGCGGGGCCCCTCGACGAGGTCGACGACCGCGGCCACGTAGGGGATCCGCTCCGAGAACGGCGGCAGGTCGTTGTGGTGCACGACCGACCACGTGTAGAGCGCCGCCTCGCCGCTGGCCGCCTCCCAGCTCACCGCCGGGCTCCAGCAGAAGGGGCAGAACGGCCGGGGATAGAAGTGGGCGCGGCCGCAGTCGGCGCACCGCTTGATGAGGAGCTGGCCCGCGCGGGCCGCGTCCCAGAACGGCTGCGTCTCGTCGTCGGCGGCCGGGAGGTCGAACCGCACGCCCGGGCGCGGCTACCCGGGGAGCGCCGCGATGGCGACGCCGCTCACCTTGGCCTCGCCGTTCTCGTTCACGACCTCGCAGTCGAGGTCGACGCGGTGCTCGCCGTGCTCGTCGTACTTCTTCTTGACCGTGATCTTGGTGTTGAGCGTCTCGCCCGGCCACGTCTGCTTCGTGAAGCGGACCTTGTAGACGCGCAGGTTGCCCACGCCGACGTAGTCGGTGAGCGCCTTGCCGAGCAGGCCCATCGTGAACATGCCGTGCCCGAACACGCTCGGGAGCCCGGCGCCGGTGGCCTGCATCTCGTCGTGGTGCATGGGGTTGAAGTCCCCCGACGCTCCCGCGTACCGGACCAGGTCCGTCCGCGACAGCTCGTGCCGGAACTCGGGCGCGGAGTCGCCCTCGTGCACGTCGTCGAAGCGCAACTGCTGCTCGGCCATGCCGCGCAGCGTGGCTGCTGCGCGGCGGGCCTGTCAACTTCGGCCCCGGACGGCACCGGGAGCGCTCGCCGAGCACAGACTCGATAGGTTGCACGTGATGCCGCTCGACCTCGCCGAGCTCCTCGACCCGCCGACGACGGCGGTCGTGACGATGGAGCTGCAACGGGGCGTGGTCGGGGATCAGGCCGCGATCCCGGCTCTCGCCGACGCGGTGGCCGAGCGCGACGTGGTGGGGCGCGCGGCGGCGGTGGTGCGAGCCGCCCGCGCCGCCGGGGCGCGGGTCGTCCACTGTCTCGCCGAGTTCCGGCCCGACCGGGCCGGGTCGAGCGAGAACGCGCCGCTCCTGCGGGCGCTCGCTCGCGGCAGGCCGAACCTCCTCGTCGGCAGCGAGTCGGCCCAGCTCGTCCCCGAGCTCGGCCCGGAGCCCACCGACGTGCTCGAGGCCCGGCTCCACGGGCTGAGCCCGTTCCCCGGGACCGGCCTCGACCAGACGCTGCGCAACCTCGGGGTCCGCACCGTGGTGGCGACCGGCGTGTCGGTGAACATCGGGATCCTCGGCCTCGTGCTCGTCGCGGTCGACCTCGGGTACCGGTGCGCGGTGGTGACCGACGCCGTGGCCGGCGTGCCCGCCGACTACGCCGACGCCGTCGTCGCGCACACCCTGGCCCCGCTCGCCACGCTCCTCACCGCCGAGCAGGTGACGGGCGTCTGGGCGAGCCGGTGACCGCGGCCCGACCCGGAGTGGCGGCAGCGGCGAGAATGCGGTCCGCATGACCGGCGCGCCCGTCCTCAACTTCCAGCGGCTGCTGCCGGACAAGGTGGCGCTCATCACCGGTTCCGGGTCGGGGCAAGGCCGCGCCGCGGCCCAGCTGTTCGCCGACCACGGTGCCCGGGTGGTCGTCGTCGACATCAACGACGAGGGCGCCGCCGAGACGGTCCAGCTGCTCGAGGAGCACGGCGGCGAGGGCATGGCCGTGCACGCCGACGTGTCGAGCCGGCCCGACGTCGACCGCATGGTCGCCGCGGCCGTGGAGCGGTACGGGCGCCTCGACGTGCTCTACAACAACGCGGCGGTGCAGATGAGCGGCCGGCTGGTCGACTGCACCGAGGAGGACTGGGACCTCACGATCGCCACCAACCTGTCGGCGATCTTCTGGGCCTGCCGGGCCGCGCTGCCCCACCTGCTCGAGGACGGCGGCGGGAGCATCATCAACACCGCCTCGACGCTCGGGCTCATCGGCTCCGAGGGCTACGCCGCCTACGGCGCGGCGAAGGCCGGGCTGGTGCTGCTCACCAAGCAGCTGGCGGTCGAGTACGGGCCGGCCGTGCGCGCCAACGTGATCGCGCCCGGCTCGATCGACACGCCGCGGTTCCGGAAGGTGCTCGAGAAGACCCCCGGGGCCGAGCAGTTCGTCGACGGGCTGCGGCGCACGATCCCGGTCGGGCGGCTCGGCCGGGCCGAGGACGTGGCCGCGATCGCGCTGTTCCTCGCCAGCGACCAGTCCGCGTACGTGAGCGGCGCCGTCGTCCCCGCCGACGGCGGCCTGGCGGCGCTGCGATGACCATTCCGGGGGTCGCGATCGTCACCGGCGGCGCGGCCGGCCTCGGCGAGGCGATCGCGCACCGGCTCGCCGACGAGGGCGCCGCAGTCGTGGTCGCCGACATCGACGCGGCCGGCGCCCGCCGCGTCGCCGACGCGCTCACGCAGTCCGGGGCCACCGCGGCCGCGGTGCCGTGCGACGTGACTCGAGGTGCCGACGTCGAGCAGGCGACCCAGGTCGCGGCCGGCCTCGGGCCGATCCGGGTCTTGGTCTGCTCGGCCGCCGTCGAGAGCCGCCAGAGCGTCATCGAGTGCACCGACGAGGAGTGGCAGCGAGTCCTCGACGTCGATCTCAAGGGGCCGTTCCTCTGCATGAAGGCCGCCATCCCGCACATGGTCGCCAACGGTGGCGGGTCGGTGGTCGCGATGGGGTCGACGCTCGGGCTCATCGTGGCGCCCGGGCATCCCGCC
>Ga0102924_1002233_pt1 | contig 21376 bp, 24 predicted proteins | sample PaiPotPPM11metaG_FD_80116 | JGI IMG/M metagenome (GOLD analysis project Ga0102924, IMG submission 80116) | Iron sulfur acid spring bacterial and archeal communities from Banff, Canada, to study Microbial Dark Matter (Phase II) - Paint Pots PPM... ...
ACCTCGTGGGATTGGAGCACGCATCATGAAGCTTTGGAGCGATATCGAGCAGGATGTACTTGCGGGGTCGACGTGCCTTGCAGAATCCGATGAGTTTGCAGTCTACGCTCTCGAAAATGATACGTATGCGCTGGTGCTCCGTCACCGAGGCATGCCATGGCAGGGCGTCACGCTCTCAGGCGACGGTGTGTTTCGTGCGGCTGAGCTGCTCGCAAAAGCAAGTCGTTCGCTCTATCGTGACGTCGCGTCTAGACTCTCCCCCGAGAACAAGCGTTAATTTCGCATCATGAGTTAACGGTAACCACACAGGTCGGGTTTAGCAACCGAACGAAATAATAAATATTGGGGCGCGTAGCTCAGGGGTAGAGCGCTACATTGACACTGTAGAGGCCAGAGGTTCGAGACCTTTCGCGCCCACCATTGAAAACCTTATCCTACAAGGGATCTAAGTTTCCCTTCGTCACGTAAGCAGCTAGAAGAGCCGTCTTGGTGCACACTATCTGCTTGCGGCCTTGCGCTTTCCCGTCCGGAGCAAACGATTACTGAATCCCTCCTGTAGAGCTCATCGCTGCGCCTCGACTTCATAAAGGACGAAAAAGGGGAGCTGGGGCATACTGGGCTTGTTACTCGTGTAGAGTAGACCATGTCCTTCCGCTTGACCCTGACGTGAGGCGGTAAATTCGGACAGGCGGAAACTGTGAGATCTCGGGCGATTTTCCGAACGTTGCCTCAATCGCTCGGCCTTAAAACGCGCCCGACGGCAAAGCTAGAAATATCCAGCTGGATGATCAGGGAATGACACGGGCTTGCGTGACTTAAAATGAGGTCGGGGATGAGATAGTACGAATGCTGAAACGTCGTATGCGTCTTGTGCCGTAAGTGTATTAGGATTATCCGCTGGCATCGCATACTTAACGAAGGGCGCCATCTTGCTTAAACGATTCATGCCGGCACCATCATTGAATGACCAGGGTCCCCATACTGGAGGATAGCGATCTGCATATCCGGCGCCGTTCGCACCGTGACACCTCATGCAGACAGAATCGTAGATACGTTCTCCCGCCCGTACATCAGGCTGGTGCGCAGGGTGGATGCTGATGAGTCCCTGATTGGGGAATCCCTCGCCCACCTTTGCGCCCCGTGACAGCCATGCCATATATGCCACGATTGCGATCATCTCGCGGCTCTCGTATGCGGGTGGGCGACCATTCGAACTCCTGAGAAAGCACTCTGCTATTCGATCCTGGAGTGCGATGAAACGGCGAGATCGCTGGTTCCACTGCGGAAACTTTGCATAGACACCGAGCAGTGAATTTGCGTGTGGCTCAGTCCCGCCGCCTGGATGACATGCTGCACACGACATCTTGGCACTGATGTACTTGCCAGCGAATTGCGGCGTGTGAACGAAAATGTTTTGCCCGTAGCGGATCAGAGCACCCTCGGGTCCTGGCGGAATGCTTGCCGTGGCGGCTACCATGGCGACGTCGGTTCCAAAGGCCGCCGGCTTCAACTGCAAAGCACATGTGGCGATGAGTCCAATCATGATGATCAGTGCAATGAATACGAATATTTTCACCACGCGAGTGAACCGCCGTATGGGCTATCTTCGTTATCTTTCGAACTAATGTTCATGCTGTGGCAGCCGAATCGCTCGCGGGTCTCGCTCATAGGGCAACCCGTTCACATAGACGCCGTGACCCACGACAGCCACTATCAGGATGCCGAGCACAACAACTCCGTGACCACCCATGCCTACCAGTGTCGAAAGCGTGACGATGGTGCGCTCTCCTTTTTTAGCCCCGCCTTCGCGTCGGTTGCGCGCTGTTTCTTGCGGCTCATCCCTTCACGGACCTGCTAACGTGCGTCGCTATAAAGTTGCTTTCCGGTTTTCAAATCAAACCAAACGCGGACGACGTGGCCATTATCTGCGAGCAGCACCAAAAACTGAGGAGTTCCGTCGCGGACGACCGGCGCTATCAAAAATGGCGAACCACCAAGTTTGGCCGCACGACCGAGAATGTCCAGGAGCGAGAACCGCGCCCGAGACAACAACGCAAGCTGCTTCGTCGCCGTCGCAACGTCGCCGGGATCAGTCAAAGCCGCGTTGTCGGGTTTCCACTGCGTCGTTGTAGGGTTGCCGGCAATCTCCCGCAGTGCGTTGTGTCGAGCATCCCGGGTGAGGCCGCGACCGGCCATGTAGACCGACAGCGAAAGGCGCCCATGATCGTCCAGCTCAAATTTCGCCGAGAGCGCAACCGCTGGCGGCTTTGCGGCTGTACGTATGCCTTCCGTCAGGGTGTGTTTGGATTGCGGTAGAAACTTGAGCACCTGAGCATATGGCTCGTCGCTTAAGGCCACGATTGGGGCCAGCAGCACGACGGCGAGGAGCGCTGCCTTCCATCCAGCCAGTAACTTGTTGAGCTCGAGCATCAGTATCCCACCTTTCTCGGTTTGGATCTGCCTTGCGTATTTAGAGCAGCACGAGGCATTCTCAATTCACGGGTTTCATCACACGGATCACCGGACGACCAGCGATGTCTTGGAGGGCAAAGTACACGCGATGCGTCCGCTGGTCGACGGCGACAGTGTGGGCTTCGTCGGCAAGAAACTTCTCGCCCATTTTCACAAGATCGCCGCCACGCTCTTGAAACACGCTAACCACCCGCTCTCGCTGGATACGTACAGCCGATGCAAGCCTTCATCGAAGGCCAGCACGTCGGGATCTTGACCGACGGGGAAGACGGAACGGACGCGCATGGAGCGGAGATCGACGACGAGCAACTTGGCATTGCCATCGCACACGACGAACGCGAGTCGGCGTGCGCCGTCAAGCAGAAGTCCGTGATCGTGCTGGCAGCCCTGCAGTGGGTATCGATCCACGATGCGGTCGGCGACAGGATCGATAGCGACCAAATCATTTCTTGTCTGCACGTCCGCGAAGATCCGGCGAGAGACTGGATCGTACTGTGTGTTGCCGACTTCGCCGCCGAGGTCGATCGTGGCAACACGCGTATTGGTGCGCAGGTCGATGACAGTGTCCGTACCACCGGTTTCATCGGACACGAAGATCTTGTGTTCCACCGGATCGTACGCAATGCCATCGGGATACGTTCCGCCCGGTATGCGCGCAATGATAGTCAAAGGTCGTACGTCGATGACGGCGACTTGATTGGCGCCTGTCGCCGAGGCATACACGGTTCCTAAGTCCGGCACCGCCAGCGCAGTGTCCTCAACCGAAGCGCCGGCGACTTCTACCGGTACGTCAACAACGCGCCGCAACGGAAATGCTGTATCGGTGGCGCGCCCCGAAGCACCGTCGGCGCGCGGCGCGCAGCCCAAAAGCATCAGTAGCACCATGCCGATGAACGCGGGACCCAGGCGTCTCATCGTACATCATCTCCTGGCAGCGACACGCGCGCTGATGGTCGCTAGCAGCTGCGCTATTTACCGCTTGACAGATAACACAGGTGTTATATACTCGACATAATTAGGTTGTTGCACTTGTCTTCCTGCGGCTTGTCCGCAATGCGCGGGAGCGCGTGGCCTCACAAAACCGCTGGCTGCTGTTGATCCACCAGATCCCACGCGAGCCCAGCTACTTCCGCGCGAAGATCTGGCGACGGCTGCAGCGGCTGGGCGCCGTGGCCATCAAGAATTCGGTGTATGTCATGCCGCGCAGCGACCAAGCACTCGAAGACTTCGAATGGGTGGTCCGCGAGATCACCCAGAGCGGCGGCGCTGCGTCGATCTGCGAGGCTCACTTCCTCGAGGGGCTCAGCGACGACGAGGTACAGGCGCTCTTTGTGGCAGCACGCGACGCCGACTACAAGGCGGTTACGACCCAGGCGGGGGAGTTGCTCGAGCGCCGCAAGCGCTCGCCGCGAGCAAGCGACGAGAATCAAGATGAGGCCGAGCGTTTGAAGCGGCGGCTCGACGAAATCGTTGCAATCGATTTTTTCGGTGCAACCGGCCGCACCAACGCAGCAAGATTGCTGGACCAACTGCAAGCGAAGCCCGCGAGTGCTGCCCCCAAGCCACAAACCATCGACGTGCGGACGCTGCGCCGTCGCGTATGGGTAACGCGCCGCGATATTTATGTTGATCGGATGGCGAGTGGCTGGTTGATTCGTCGCTTCGTCGACCCCGAGGCGCGCTTCAAATTTGTCGCCAGCAAAGAGTATCGGCCCAAAGGAGGCGACATACGCTTCGATATGTTCGGAGGCGAGTTTACGCACGAGGGCGATCGGTGCACGTTCGAGGTCATCCTGCACAAGGTTGGCCTCGACGATCCGGGGCTGGTACCGATCGCCCAGATCGTTCACGACATCGACCTCAAAGACCAACGGTTTGGTCGAGCGGAGGCCGCCGGAATCGATCGAGTCATTCAAAGCATAGCGATGGCGCACAAAGACGACGCGCGCCGCCTTGAACGAAGCGGTCCGGTCTTCGACGATCTGTACCACTACTTCAAAAGAAAGCGAAGGTGACCAAGATCATGCAGACATGCCAACTTTATCGCGCGCTTTGGGCAGGAGCGCTCGTCGCGCTGCTGCTCGCGATTCTTCCCATGCCATCGTTCGGGCAAACCCTCGATACCGCTGCGATCACCGATGTTCTCGGACGTAACGGCCAGATGCTCAGTGGAGACGTTTACAAGGTCGGTTTCCCACGCACGGACCTCAAGGTGAGTGTTGGCGGCGTCGTTCTCAAGCCGGGGCTGGCGCTGGGCTCATACGCAGTATTCAAGCAGTACCCCAACGGCACACTGGTGATGGGCGATCTCGTACTATTGTCGAATGAAGTCGAGCCTGTCATGAAGGCGCTTGAGGAGAACGGCATCCAGATCACGGCGCTGCACAACCACCTTCTCGAGGCCAATCCGCGGATCTGGTACATGCACTACATGGGACTTGGCGAAGCCCGAAAGCTGGCCGTTATCATTGGGCGCGCGTTAGCATATTCAAAGACGCCACTCGGTCCTACCACGGCTGCCGCTGCTGCTCCGTCACCATGGTTCGAGACTCCCGTAGAGCAGGCGCTCGGGCATCAGGGGAAGGTGGCCGGCGGCGTGCTTTCGATATCCGTGCCCCGCGCAGTCGATGAAACGTCCGGCGGTATGACGACTCCGGCCGCCATGGGAACCGCTGAGGCGATGAACTTCCAAGACGCCGGCAACGGAAAGGTTGCAACAACCGGTGATTTTTCGCTGACAGCAGATGAGGTGGCTCCCGCACTTCGAGCGCTGCGCGATCACGACATCGATGTCGAAGCGTTGCACAGTCACATGTTGGACGACAACCCCCGGCTGTTTTATGTGCACTGGTGGGCCGTCGGCGATCCTGGAACAATCGCTACAGGCCTCAAGGCCGCACTAGACCACATTCACACGCGGTAACGACCAGAGTGCTCCGATGAGCACCAACATTACGCCGGCTACGGCGACAACCGTCGGCCGACCTAGGGCAACGCCAAGCGTCATCGACATCGGTCTTTATTTTCTCCGACTCGGCGCCCTCGGCTTCGGTGGGCCGGTGGCGCTGGCGAACTACATGCGGGCCGATCTCACGGAGAAGCGGCGTTGGCTGACGCCACAAGAATACGACGAAGGCCTGGCGATTGCTACGGCCTGCCCCGGCCCGCTCGCCTATCAGCTCGGTATCTACTGCGGGTATATACTTCAGGGACTCTGGGGCGGGTTGGTTGTCGCCGTCGCGTTCGGGATCGCGCCGTTCATAATCGTCGTGACGGCAGGTTATTTCTACGTTCATTACGCGAACGCATGGGAAGTCCGCGCACTTTTCTACGGCGTCGGGCCCGTGGTCGTGGCGCTCATCGTCAAAGCTTGCTGGAACCTGGCGCAAAAAACGATCCACACTGACAAGTTAGCGTGGGCGATCGCCGCAGCCGCCTGCGCAATTACCCTGGTCGTGCAAAAGGAGCTGACGGTCATCTTCCTCGCGGCCGGTGTCCTCGGCATCTTCGTTTTCGCGAAGACGGCGAAGAGACCGGTCGCTGGGGCCGTCACGACATCCGCAAAATCCGTGACCACGCCGGGAATTACGCCGCTTTTCGGTTTGCTTGCGTTCACCGCGAATTCGACGATGACGTTAAAGCTATTCCTGTTCTTTTTCAGGACGGGACTGCTGGTATTTGGAAGCGGCCTCGTTATCGTGCCGTTTCTCAAGACCTACGTCGTCGACCAATACCATTGGCTCAACCAGCAACAATTTCTCGATTCGGTCGCGATCGGCATGATAACACCCGGACCCGTCGTGATCACCGCGACCTTTGTCGGCTACCTCCTAAGCGGATTCGCGGGCGCCGTCGCCGCCACGATCGGGATTTTTTCGCCGTCATTCCTTTTCACGGCGATCGGCACGCCATTGCTGCGACGGTATCGGTCCAACGCACGTCTCCAAGGGTTCGTGCGCGGCGTTACGGTTGCGGTCGTCGGGGTACTCGTCGGAACTTCCTATCTCGTGGGAAGATCGGCAATCGGCGACGCGCTCACGATCGCAATAGGTGTCGCAGCGCTGGCGACGGCGATATACGTCAAGAGAATCCCCGATCCGGCGCTCGTTGCAAGCGGCGCCGTGCTCGGATTAATCGCGTATCCGCTCCTGCAGCCGCACTGGCTCCTGCATTGATTTCAGTCGCATGAGAGGAGGGGGATGCTGGCTTCCATTGAGCGTCCTTTTCGCGGCGGTCACGACGACGTCGATGTTGACAGTACCCTTTGCGGCGGTTGCTGAGAGAACTCCGGACTTATCTTCGTTCGTCGTCGACTCAGTTCGAACGGCCCATCCGCCGCCGATCGACGCGTCGATCGATCATCCGGTTTGGCGCACCGCCGCACACGTGGCCTTGACATGGAACGTCGACTTCCGGCGACCCGCGAGCGAGCAGACCGATGCCTACCTATTGACCGACGGGAAGTATCTCTACGCGACGTTTGTCGCCCGCCAGAAGGCGACTCTGCTCGTCACGCAGCGAACCAACGGATCCGCGGTCAACAATGATGATTGGGTCGCAATATTTCTGTGGCCGAGCGGCGTCAACGGTTTCCGATACATGTTCAAATGTAACGCGATCGGTGTCTGCGATCAGACTTCGTCCGAGAACAACGACTTCGCCCCGATTTGGAAGGCCGCCGGGCGAGTGCTGACCGATGGCTTCGTCGTCAGCATGCGCATCCCACTCGACGTGCTCCGAGGGGATCGCCGCGACCAGTGGCGCGTGCAGTTCGCCCGCCAAGTAAATCGAACGGGCGACGACACGCCTGTCTGGGCGCATGCGGCCGGCATGGACGATGAAGGCCAGGCGGAGTTTTCAGGATACCTCAACGGCATGCGGAGTCTTGGGGCGTCGCTTCGATCGCGCGCTAGGCTGGCGATCTACGGCTTAGCCGCGGCCGCCTCGCGAGGCACCGGCGGAAATACATCGCGTATCGGTGCAGACTTCGCCATTCCGATCACACCGACGGCATCCGTCATCGGCGCGGTGCATCCCGACTACTCAAATGTCGAACTCGATCAGCAGACGATTTCACCCACGGAATTCAGACGACAGTTCCGAGAAGTACGGCCGTTCTTCACCCAAGGCGCGAGCTTCTATAACAAGTTCACGGCGATTGACGATCCCGGCAACATCATACTATACACGCCAGGCATTCCTACGCCAGCGGTCGGGCTGGCTGTCGAAGGGACCCAAGGCGATTATGGACTCGCCGCTTTTAACGCTTCGTCATCTACCCGAACCGATGCTGCCCAAACCGCGAGTTGGAGTAGCGCAGACAAAGTATATTCCGCGGCCTTCCAGCGCGTCACAGTCAGTTTTCCGGGCTTCGTCGATCGTGCGTTGGCCGGCAGTGTCCGCGTCGACAATCAGCGCAATGCGTACGCCTATGCCGACGTCGGCACGGACGCCGGCACGAACGTCCTCAACCCAACGGAGGCCAACTGGGAGGAGATCGGCGCGGCGCACCACGGTCCGACGTCGTTTCTTGGCGCGGCTCTGCGCAAAATCGGCGCCTACTATAATCCGATGGACGGGTTTGTGGCGCACCCGGACATTGCCGGCTGGGCGGCAAACGGTGAACAGGACGTGCTGCCGCACTTCGGTCCTATTTTGTTCGTCGCGCTGCAATCGTCAATCGATCGGTACCACGACGCCAAAGGTAACCTTGACCAAGCCGACCAGAATCTTTCGCTCTTGGTACAGACTCGTAGCCAGTTCTCGTTTTCGGTTTCTTCCGGCTCGAGCTTCCTGCTGTCGAGCACAGGCGTGGGCGGTCTTTTCGATCAGAACGGGTTGACTGTTGGCTATCGCAGTCAGTCAACCACACCGACCAGCCTGACGTACAATGTCGGGAGGTTTGGAAACGGGTACCTGCGCTCGTGGGCGCGGTTAGCATCGTTTCAAACGGGCCCTCGCGGCGCAGTTTCGTTCGAAGTCGATAACACGAATCTCGCGACAGACGATGGTCAGACACAGAAGCAATCGCTCGAACGTGCCGCCTACGCGTATCAATTCGGTCCGCAGGCTTCGCTCGCGATCGGCGTCCGAAGGATCATCGGCGTATCGCCGCCGGTGTTCGTGGGGCCGGTCTACGTCCAGGCTTCAAACGTCAGCGTGGCGCTGCATGATCGCGTCGGCCGCGACGACGTCTATGTGGTGTACGGCGACGCGAACGCGCTCAACACGCCTCCGCAGCTCCTGCTGAAGTGGATTCATTATTTTGGCGCTGAAAAAGGAACGTAGAGGAGGTTCATCATGAAGTGGGTCACCCGCAAGAACGCCAACGTGGATCGCATTGCATGTCCCTGGCTTATCAAACGCTTCGTGGACGCCGACGCCGAATTCTTATACGTCGGGCGCGACGAAGTCATGCGCGTCGCACAAGACGAAAGCGCGATACCTTACGACGTGCCGAACGTCGAACTCGGACACATCGACGCGCGCTGCAGCTTTGAGTCGATCCTTGTGAAATATGAGCTGAATGATCCGGCTCTGCAGTTGCTGGGGCGAATCGTCCACGGCGCCGACGTGCAGGAAGACATCTCGATTGAGCCCGAAGCGGCTGGTCTGCGGGCGATCGCGCACGGTTTTGCCTACCTTCACGGCGAGCACGATCACGAAAAACTCGCGCTCGAATCACCGATATACGACGCCTTGTATGCCTGGTGCCGGCGACGGCAGCTTGAGGAGCCACTCCTTGACCCGGTTCAAGCGCGGCTCTTGCGCATGAAAAGTACTCAGGCAGAGAAAATCGTCGAAATCCTCGATGGATATGGCATCAAAAGTAAAGCTCTCGCTGCGTCTGAAGAACCCGCGCAATGGCGGGTCAGCGTGCTGGGTATCGACGCGTCAACGAGCGACGAACTCGTCGACCACCTCCGTGAGGTTACTCCAGACTCGATGGAGCTGGAAGAATTATGCGCGCTGTTATCGTCATTCGAATCGTCCTGAAACGTTCGGTGACCCAATGAGTAGAATATGAGTTGTCGAGCTTTTAGCAATGACAACCCTGACTGGCGGACCGCATCGTGAACCGTAAATGGTTTCTCACCCTTATTGGAGCGACTCTTGCCCCCACAGCCTGCGGGAGGAATGGCACCAATTATTCCTCTTCGAATCAGCCGGCGTTAGTTGGGCAACGCAACCGGATCACCAAGCCGGACTTTGCGCTCGCTATCGGTAAGCTCGATTTAGAAGTAGCACGGGGGCATGTCGTGCGCACCATCGCGTACAACGGTCAAGTGCCCGGACCATTGCTTAAGATGCCGGGCGGTAGATCGATTACCGTCGATGTAAAAAATGATACCGATCATGATGAGTTAATCCACTGGCACGGCCAGATCGTCCCTGATACGGTTGACGGTGTGGCGGAACTGGGCACTCCCGTGATTCCTGCGCGCGGCAGTCAACGTTACACATTCGTTCCGCAACCGGGCGGAACGCGATGGTATCATTCGCATGTCAGTGGCGGCGCACGGGCCGCGCAAGGTACGTTCACCGGTCAGTTCGGATTCGTGTATGTCGAACCGCGCAACGACCCGGGCCGGTACGATCGCGAGATATTTCTCGCGCTGCATGAGTGGGAGCCGAGGCTGATTCGGATCTCGCAGCATGCTGCAAACGATGCGCCGTCATTGACCCGGCCTGCAATGTCGATGAATGCCATGCAAGGTATGATGGGCCGTGGCACGGGCGGCATGATGGGAACGGGCAGCGGAATGCAAATAATGTCCGCAATGTCGATGCTCGATGCGCAGTACGCACTATTTTCTGTGAATGGCAAGGCGCTTGGATTCGGTGAGCCCCTGCAGGTACGCCAAGGTGAACGGATTCTCGTGCATCTGCTCAACGCAAGCGCGACGCTCACGCATCGGATCGCACTTCCAGGCCACACCTTTGAAGTGATTGCCCTTGATGGCAACCCCATATCGACTCCGCGACGGGTGGATGCGATCGAGCTAGGCGTGGCCGAGCGCGTCGACGCCATCGTGGAAACGAATAATCCAGGGGTCTGGGTGCTGGGCAGCACGCAAGATGAATATCGTCGCCGCGGTTTGGGCATCGTCGTAGAGTATGCCGGGCGGCACGGCACACCTCAATGGTCGCAGTCCGCCCAATCGAAATGGGATTACGTCGCCTTTGGCAGCGGTCGACCAAACGCACCACCCGAGCACGAATTCGTTCTCGAGTTGCGCCAACTAGCGATGAACCCGGACAGCTGGGGCATCAATGGCAAATCATACCCAAACGGTATGGACCTGATTGTGGAGCAAGGACGCCGCTACAGACTAACGTTCCAGAACATGAGCATGATGGAGCACCCGATGCATTTGCACGGCCACGTTTTCGAACTCGTTTCCGTGGACGGGCGCCCGATGGCGGGGGTCAATAAAGATACGGTGGTTGTTCGGCCGATGATGGGCAGGGTGTCGGTCGATTTTGTAGCCGATAACCCGGGCCGGTTTTTGCTTCATTGCCACAACGAGTTGCACATGGACGGCGGACTCGCGACGGTCCTGCGTTATGCTAACAGGTAGCCGCACCCGATGTGCTATGCTTTGACTCATGTCTTCTGTCAAAACGTTTTGATCTCGGCAAGCCCTTCGCGGCCGCTCCGGTCTGCAGTTCCCTTCCCCAGAAAAACGGTTTAGTTCGGCGCTCCCGAACGACTTGATGTCTGGACAATCCTGTTCAACGCCCGTCGATATTACCATGATACGGCGAAGGTTCAATATATGAAACGAATAATCGCAATTGCGCTTGCCTTATCAATGCTGGCGATATCGACTGGCCACATCCTTGGACAAGTCACCCAGAACCATCAGGACTTATTTGACGGCAGAGATCTAACGGGTTGGAAGATTGGCAACCAAAGTCTCGCTGGAAAAATTAAAACCCCCGACGGTAGATTCACCGTTACGAACAGCGAGATCATCGTAAACCGAGGCAGAGGCGTCGAAATCCTGTACACGATGAAGACATTCAACCACGACTTTCGTCTGAGCCTCGAATTTCGAGCTTCACCTCGAGCGGACAGCGGCCTCTATATCCGGGGTAGACAGTTGCAGGTACGCGACTATCCGACGGTTGGTCCATACAAGGCACCGCATTTTCATCGCGGGGGATGGAATAGTCTAAGCATAAGAGTAACCGGACAATTTGCTTTCTGCATGGCTGATGGTGATGTGCTTGAGACCGCGTTCAAAGTGCCTGCAAATGGCGCGATTGGACTCCAGGCCGAAACAGGGATGTTCGAGTATCGCAATATTCGAATTGAGGGGTTGCTGTAGTTTGCATCAAGGTGTTGCCCGGACAGCATGCAGCAGTTTGAAGACACTATCTCGTGTACCGAACGTCCTCGCCCACCTGATAGGCGAGCTAAGCCAATCGCGCGCGGTCCAATGGGACGCCCCCATCATCGCTCCGGGGGATGCTCGCGCCGATGCCGCGCGAGATTTGCATTAACCACCTAACGACCAAGTTTTCTGGCCTGTGTTAGTGTGCGAAGTGACCACACTACATCTGCATTTCCGAACAAAAACGCCGTAAAACACAGCGCGAAGACCAAGTGAGTGAGCGACGCTCCAAAGTATTGCCAGAGTACCGCATTCGGACCTGGATAGTTCGATGAAAACAACAGCGTTAGCATGTAAATCAGGCCGCCGAAGCTGGCGACCCGCACGAGTACTCCCAGGACCAGCGCTAGCCCGATGGCAAGCTCACCATAAGCAACGAGAAATGCTATTGCAGTCGAATGGTCCAACACAAAATGTTGCAACACGGGAACCATGAACGGGTAAGCGCCATCTTTAATGAAGAGATGGATCCAATCTAAAAATCCTCCACCCATGGTAAATCTTGTCCCGAACACCTTATACTCTGCAAAAATAAGAAACAAGCATCCCACGGCAATTCGTAGCCCAGCAAGCACAAAGTCGTTGCGATTTGAGACAGCTACCATAACCTACCCGTGGTTTTCGTAGAATGGGAGTAAGCGAGACAAATTACTCCTTCGTATGACAAGCGAATACACAGCAACTCGAAGGTGTATAGGAGTTTTGCGCCGAGCAAATTCGAACCCGCGATGCACATCAACTTCCTTATAGTATTCACCACATTCTTGATTCGGTCGATGATCAACGCGCCATATAGCCCGAGTGCTTGCTGCCGATCCGGATTCACGTGCGAGTGGTAAAAAAACGTGCCTGCCTGCGTTGGCCGTAAACTCCCAGGCAAAAGTGCCACCCGGTTCTCACCGTCTTGCCAACTTCTTGGTGCACTTTGGGGTTGCCACAAAATCTGGAACCGTAAGATCCGGTACCTTTGTAGTACGTCTTAAAGCTCACTTGGCCGCGCGAAACAGCCCCATCGCACCATTGTCGGCGTCGCCGAATGAATGGGTGACAACCGGATACACGCCTTCTTGCTGCACGGTGAACTCGGCAACAGCGCCACCGCCCGGTGGAATATTTAACGTCTGGATGCCGACAAGTTCGTTGTGCGGATTGCCTTCAATTAACACGCGGGAAAAAACCGTCCCAACCACATGAAAAGCGCTGAAGTGGCTGGGTCCCGCGTCGATTACAAACGCCCTGACCAGCTCCCCCACTTTTATCGGCAACGGATTAGTCTTGTACTGAAAGGCCATGCCGTTGAACGTTACTATGTCCGCCATCCCCGTCTTCATTTTTCTGAAATCGCCATAATAATCAGTCGTAGATCCAGGATACAGCGACGGATAGAATTCGCTTTGGACGAAGACAAACTGCTGTGCGGCCTCACCCCAACCGCCCGGTGGATCAACGATGATCGCTCCGTACATGCCGTTGCTAATGTGTGCTAGCACGGGCGGCGTGCCACAGTGGTACAAGAATGCACCCGGATATTTAGCAACCCACGAGAAATGCAACGTCTTGCCGGGCTGCACCGTTTGATACGCGACATCCGGCGGCGCGAGCGCAGCATGAAAGTCGATTGAGTGGCCCATCAGGGCCTTGTTGGTCAAGCTAATGTCGATGGTGTCGCCGACTTTGACGTGCATAACTGGGCCGGGCACCGAGCCGTTGAACGTCCAAGCGCGGTACTTAATCCCCGGAGCGATTTGGACGGTTCTATCCAGCAAGACCAGCTCGAAGTGAACCGTGTCGCTATTGCTTAGCGGTGGCAGCACTTCTGGATGGGAGACAGGCGCCGGCAGATGGTAGTCGGTCGCGCTGCTTGACAGATCCGCTCTAACGAGCGGCACCTGAAAGTCGCGTTGGGCACTCCGGGACGTGTGTGCCGCGCATCCAATCGTTGCAAATACGAACGCTGAAATGATCACAAGCTGTGCGAAAAAACCTTGCTGTCGGACCAAACAATTGCCCATACAGGCCGCCGCTTCCCCGCCCGGCTCTTGCTGATATTGCCTCAGCAGATCGTGCGAGCCTCGACGAACGTTCATTTAAGCAACATTTGGCCTTCAGGACCTCTCCCGCCTTCACGGTAGGCTCGCTATTCCCAGAACTTCATAGGATATACGCGTCGGCAACTGAGGTCAACCAGGTTGCGGCGATCGATGAGAATTTGCTCAGGGTGATTGCGCGTGCAGGTGGCGGCGACTTACCCGGATGGTATCGCGTACGATGCGGACGTTGGCGAGCTGAGAAAATCACAGCGCGAGCTAGTCTAACTGACAAACCACCCGCGGTCAAACGTTGCCTGCCCACATTCTGCCCACGAATTTTCGTTAAAGACTCTTGCAATTACGCTGGCACTTCAAGTATGCTTTATGGCAACGCCATGCGCAATCAGCATTTATCAGCAGATGAAGGCCGATATCACAAAGTCTTTTTGGTTGACACTAGCACGCCAATGCTCTGGGCGAGCCGTTTGCTTGTCTACGGTTATGACAGCGACCGCAACATTCGCCACGCTCACCTCATCACCGATGAGATGCCACCGGTTTTGCGATCGGTTTCGGCGATCGTGCCCCGCCGCCAAGAACGTAAGAGCAGGATGTGTTCCCAATGGCAACGCACCCCGAGCGGGTTAATGGAGCGCCGAACAATGTCCGTATCCATCGCGAGATCAAATCGCGAACGTCCGGGTAACGCTCGCACAAACGTCGCAAAGGGCAGTTGTGTTGTTGGACCACACGCCTCCACCGCGGACCTTCCAGCGTAGGCATGAACCCACGTCTCGACAACACATCAAGAGCTCGACCGACGCGTTGTTCACCGCGCAGTCCTTTGACCGAAGGAAGGTCACGGGCGATCCAACGATGGAGGACGCCGCAAATCACGCGTTTGCTGCTGGAAGGTCGCCTCGAGCTCAATTCTTCGAGGACGTCGCTCAAGAACTCCTCATACCCCTGAGGGAACATGCGATCTGCATTGGCTGTCAACTTATATACCACGCTCGGACGGCGCGAACCACGGCGTAATCCGGCTCGTTTCACCAGACCATCGCCCATCAGCGAGTTTAGATGATTGACAACCGTCGGCCGCGTAAGCCGCAATTCAGTGGCGAGCTCGTCCACAGTGACCTCGCTGCGCATCCGCATTAAATCGAGCAAATTTCCGGAGCGATCACGCATGCCGAAATATTGCACATGCCTGTGCGCCGTCCTGCGATACGGTCTAAAGCGATTTTAGATACCCTACGAGGTCGTGCCGTTGGTCGGCCGTTAGGTGCAGCTTAAAAAAGCTTCCTAGTGAGCGACGAGGGATTCAAGTTCGGAAGGCGGCCATCGTGATAATAGCCGCCGTTGGAGCGCGCGACCGGATCACGCAACGGCATCGTGCGATGGCAGTCGTCGAGTGACCAGCATGCCAGAAAATCATCGGCGCCCGTGTGGCCACGCTCTGTCATTTTCAGCGGGTTCAATTTAAGCGGAGTGCGCCGAGGCGCACTCCGAGGGTAATAGTCGAGTTGAACGATATGTCAGGCGTTAACTTACAGCGACTTCAGGTACTGGACCAAATCATTCTGCTCGGATGAGGTAAGATTTAGGTGGAAGAACGTGTTGTAGTGATCCACCACCGCTCCGAGCGTCGGGAAGCGTCCGTCGTGATAATAGCCACCCTCGGTGCGCGCAGCCCCAAGGCCTCGTAACGGTGTCGTGCGGTACCGATGATCCGGCGCCCGGTTCGCTTGGAAGTCGTCGATACCAATCTCGGCCCCCGTGTGCATATTCCATCCTGGCTCGGTGAAGAGCGGCGCAGCGTGGCACGCTGAACAGTTGGCCCGTCCGTTGAATAACGCTTTTCCGCGCTCCGCCGCCGCAACGTCATAAGATCCAGGCGGCGCTGCGGGTACCGGTAGCGACAGCTGATACACCTGGAGCGCTGCAAGCTTTGGCGTTACAAGATCAGGAACATTGCGGATGTGACCGAACCGCGCCTTTGCTGCAATGGGAAATTGCTGCGCATTATCTAGGCGTGGATCAAAGAACATGCCTTTGCCATGCATTTCAATATTTGCGACGAATGCATTCCAATATGGAACCGATCCCCAACCCGTGTACGTGTGTAAGTTGACTCCCGCGAGACCGAAGGCGGCGGGGATCAACACAGCGGACGATTTCCCGTCTGGCCGGAAGGCTTTTCCGTCCAGCTCAAGCTCTGCGTCAAATTTCCCAGGCCCCCAACTGTGGAGGACCTTGTCCACGGCCGCGCGATTCACACCCAGCAGCTTTTGTAAGGCGGTAAGGTCAGGAGCAAGGTCGATGATCGCGCCGACGTTGAGATCACGATTCGGCCAACCGTCCAAACGGTGGCCAATGCCTGGAGCGAATGTGTTATCGACGGCCGAATGGCAAAGCGCACAGGATATGCCGATGGAGCGCAGTCTTGCCTGGCCACCTTCGCCGACGACCGATGCTTTCAGGCCGACGATCGCGTCAAGTTTCAAGAGCGCTAGGGTTGTCGCTGGTGAGTCGAGGTCGACCTTGCCAGCCTTTATTTGCGCCACGAGCCCCGGCGGTAGCTTATCCATGTCGACCTTAAGTCCGACGGAGAGCGCCGTCTTTGGGCTTACGCCGGGTCCTACGCCCCCCAACGTCGCGCCTTCGATGGCGCGTTCGAGTTTAAGCGCGTCCGTCCAGAACGCTTCGTCGCCGAAGGTATCGTAGCGAAAAATCTGTCTGCCGCTCGCCACCATGGCGCCGGCATTATGATCGGTGACCTGATTGGCGCTCATCTGCGTAGTCTCCGCTGCTGACGCACCCGGTGCCCACACGCCCCGAACGCAGAGAACAGCTACGCCCACGAAGAGAAATAGAACGAATGCAGGTAACAAAGATTTATTCGTAGCGTCCAACCTTTCACGTACGCAACGAATTGATACGATAACAATGTAGCACTCGGGGGCTACGCTGTAAAGACATTTATGCAATTATTATTTTCATTATTGCCACTACGCGGAAAAGCACGCAAGGCTCAGCCCACATTTTATCGAAGATACGCGCTCACTGGAGCGAGATTAGCCATCCCGCCACCGAGAAAGGACTCGGCAGGTTTCATTTTCATCTTCATCTTCATCTTCATCGGGCATGAGACTCTCGTCGGCCACCTGGAGAAGCACGATGGCAGATGTCAAAGTTACGTCGATTGCGGATTGGCAAAGATAGCGAATCTATCTCCCTTTACCACGAAGGAGTGTTCCCATGGCTGACGTTCGCATTGTACCAACTGCCGATGGTCCGAACATGATCACCGGGCTCATGGATCTGGCCTGGCCGAGCGGTCACTCGATCTCCAAAGCCGGCGAAGCCGACCAAAAAGGTGCCATCTTACTGTGCCGCTGCGGTCATTCCAATGACAAACCCTTCTGCGACGGCTCGCACAAAAGAGTCGGTTTTAAATCGGCTGAAGGCGATGCAACGGCCCACCATATCTGAATAAGTCGCGGTGCGGTTTCTTACGCGGGACGACGCTCTCCTGAGAGACCTTAGCAGGCGACCTATTCTCTCGGCAGCGTTCTGACTGACTCACGGGTCGCAAAACCGTCTGATTTTGAGCCTCTAACGTTCGCGCCTATCACCTTGTGGTTCGACGGCGACGCCATGGACGTACACCATTTCGCCACCGAGCCACCCCGAGACAAGCAGTAGCGCAACGCCGAGAATCGACAAGATGATCGGGAATCTCGACTCATTGCCGCTGTACCGCAACCACGCATCGACGACGAAGATCGCGACAATGACCAAGTTAATCACCATGTGGCTAACGCCGATCTTTTTTACTTGTGGATCTCTTATCGCGAGCAGATCCACGAGCCCGGGCACTGCCGCGAGGAGTGCGCCAATAATGCCGCCCACCATACTATAGAAGGCGACTGTTCCCCAACTGGAATTGCTAGGGTATACTAACCCTAGCAGATCGCACACTAGAGAAAAAATCAGCAGTCCGATCGGAAATGCAACGAGCACGGAATGAATCGGATGACCTTTGAAACTAGCTGGACTAGACATGTTTTGGCCTCCAAGTTCTTGAAATTCGCTCAAAATGAATCCTTGTGACGGGGTATATATTGATCTACATAGACCCTAATTCTTAAACCTCTGCTCCCATATGGTTGAAAGCTTGTAATAACGAATGACGTTCGAGACCTCTCGCGCCCACCATCGGGACGTCTTACGCCGCAAGCCTTGGCGGCGTTTTTTCTTCGGCGTGCAAGGTTCCCGCGAGCACCAGATGCACACCAACATTCTCGGTTAGGCTGGTCGCGATCGCTCAGCCCGCCCGTCCGATGGTGGGCGACCTGGTCTGAAAAACCACCCACGGTCATATTAACCCACATTCGCAGTTAATTGCTGTCTGAAAATCCACCTCCGGTTAGTCGCTACCGCGTGTGAATGTGGTCGAGTGCGGCCTTGAGCCCGGCCGCGACCGTCGCGGGATCGCCGACGGCTCACCAGTGCAGGTAGAACAGCCGCGGATTGTCATCCAACATGTGCATGTGCAACGCTTCGACGTCAACGTCATGGTCGCGCAGCGCCCGGATTACGGGAGCCACTTCATCAGCTGTCAGCGAAAAATCGCCGCTGGTCGCGACCTTACCGTTGCCGGCGTCTTGGAAGTTCATCGCCTCCGCAGTTCCCACGGCGGCCGGAATCGTCATACCGCCGGACGTCTCATCGACTGCTCGAGGCACGGATACCGAAAGCACGCCACCGGTCACCTTTCCCTGATGACCCAATACTTGCTCGACGGGCGCCTCGAACCACACAGGTTGAGGAGATGCCGCTGGTCCGGGCGGCGCTACCGGAGTGGCGGATGATTGAAGCGCCAGTTTAAGTGACGTCGCCAACTGGGAAGCATCGCCCATTCCTTCGTAGTGCATATAGAACACCATCGGGCTTGCTCCGAGAAGATGATTGTGCAACGCCGTGATCTGCACGCCGCTACCTTCGAGGGATTTCATCGCTGGTTCCACCTCGGAAGCGAGCAACACTAAGTCGCCCATCATCATCGTAGAGCGGCCATATTGCTTGAAGACCGCATACGAACCAAGCGCCAAACCGGGCTTGATGTCGACGCCTGCGACGACGACGTGTAGGTCTTTCCGCGGAAATCCGACTTTGTAAACGTCACCGGGTAGCATCTGGCCGCTCCGACCCAGTGCGGCGTCAATCGCCGAAGTGTTGAGTCCGTCAGCCGATGATTGCCCGAACGACAGCACCGTGAGAGCGAGCGCGAACGTCGCAACGAGCAACAGGGTCGAGAGTCGACGAGACATGGAACTTACCTCCGTTTCTTGCTAAAGTACCGATAAAGATCATCACCGAAGACCGGAGCGCCGCGCTCAAGGCTCGCCCTGTCGTTTCGATGCGCCATCGAGATGCCTTATTCTCGGCGCCCGACAAACACAAACTTACCACAAGACGCCATTCGCTGACGCCGTGATCTTATCTTCGCATACTGGGAACTTAATGGATTTCATCTTGCCAAGGGCGTCGCGGCATCTCATCCGAATGCACACTCCGTTTTGCGGTCTCCCTAGCAGTTGTTTGCCGAGGTATCTTCATGGCGGGCGAATCAATCTCGTTGCGAAAAACCATCGCGGTGGCGAGAATCGTGGCTGGCGTATCTTTGGCGAGTACAAGCTTTTCCGTTCGTCTGCGGCCGCTTGGACGACAACCGGTTTCCGGGAGTACTTGCACGGTTACATCAACGAAGGTGAGGCCGCCGGTTTTTATGCTCGCTTCTTGGCGAGCGTTGTGCAGCCACACAGCGAGCTTTGGGCTCACATCGTCGGTTTGGGGGAACTGGCAATCGGAATTTCGCTCGTGCTCGGATTGTGGGTTCGCGCGGCATCGATTGGTGGAATTGTCCACATGGTAAATCTGACGCTCGCGACCTGGTGGGCTGCAGGGAGAAACGTCGATACCTGGCGTTGGTTTGGTGTGGAACTGGATCATATTCCAATGCTGCTACTGTTCTCGATTTTTTTCGTGGCTAGCGCAGGGACTGCCTGGGGGCTGGACGCTTTGTTGAACCGGAAACGTCTTTCAAAGCAAAAGTTTGACCAGTATGACGGCTGATTCGGCTGGCGCTTATGGCACATTCATATTGAAACGCGAGGACATGCTCTGCGGTTTGTCTTCGAGCTCGAGTGCGGTCGTCTGAAATTTCTTTGAAGAGGTTCGAGACCTCTCGCGCCCACAGCCAAAGCCATTACGCTGCGAGCTTCTCGCGGTGTTTTTTCTTTTGCCTTAGAATCCGGATCGCATGGGCAAGGCGCCGCGCCGCTTGAGCGGCGCCTTTCATGCTATCTTCTTTTAGCCGCCGCGTAAACGGGCGTTGGTAAGCACACGCGTACCTGGCCGAACAGCGCTTTCGGCGGCGTCGGTGTTACCTCTATGTCGACATCGCGACCAACTTGGACCAAGAGATTGAGGATCTTGTCGGTCGAAAAGCCCCGGCTGTCGCCCCGCAGCAGCTTCGATATTTTGGGTTGGGTGAGACCCAGTAAGCGCGCAGCTTCGGTCTGCTTGAGGCCCTTTGCCTGAATCGCTCCGGCAAGGGCGACAATCAATTTACCCTTCGCCAGTTCCGCGCCTGCGTTAGGGAGACCCAGATCAGCAAAAACGTTGCCGCTGCCACGGGTCACGGTTACTCTATTATGCTTTCTAATTTTCCGCATGATGCTTTTTCGCCACTTTCAATCGCAGCTCTATGATGTCGAGATGCCTTTGTGGCGTCTTCTTGCCCTTTGTCGCCTTCTTGTCGAAGGCGTGGAGCACGTAGACAACGCCTGCTAGTTTGGTGAGATACATCGTCCTATAGGCCTCGCGCAAAATATCCGCGCGTATCTCCATGACCTCGCGTAATTTGCCCTTCATCGGAGTCGCATTTTCGTGCTTGAGGCCAGCTTGCGCGTGAAGTATGGCCTGGCCTATTATGCGCCGCGCAGCCTTTGGAAACTCGCGGAGATCCTTGCGCGATGAGCCAACCCATTCGACGGGCTTTAGGTCCTTATGCCTCACACTGCTGGCTAATTATACCAAAAGAGGTATAGACCCGTCAAGCGCAGATCGGGATGGCTCAAACCAACGAGATGGTGCACACTAAGGTGCACACTATCCGGTCTATTCGAGTGGACTTCAGCGGACAGCGGTGGATTGCCAAAACAGGCCGCAAGCGGCCGATAGTTTGACGCCCACTAGCTGTCGTCGACGACAGTGGACAATGTGCCAAACCAAATTGACACTGTAGAGGTCAGAGGTTCGAGACCTCTCGCGCCCACCATTAGAACCTTTACAGCGCAAGAGATTGCAAAGACTTAATGCCTTCTGCCAGCCTCGTAAAAATGGCGACTACCCACTAAGAGCCCCTCACCATCTTGGCGAGGGTGCGGTCCATCTTTTCGGCTG
>Ga0102924_1002235_pt1 | contig 21355 bp, 19 predicted proteins | sample PaiPotPPM11metaG_FD_80116 | JGI IMG/M metagenome (GOLD analysis project Ga0102924, IMG submission 80116) | Iron sulfur acid spring bacterial and archeal communities from Banff, Canada, to study Microbial Dark Matter (Phase II) - Paint Pots PPM... ...
GGTCAGGAGAATGCAAGTTGCAAAGATGCGCAGCAATACTCCGCCGACCAGACCGAGAATGCGCGCTCGCTCGGCTCGGTCATAACCTTTGGCAAACTTCGAATTCTCGACTTAGGGGACCTGACGAGCGACAAAGAGATGGGGCTGGTTTGTCCGCAGAACAAGCTGGGAAAAATCGATATCTACATCGTCTCTCATCACGGCTGGAGCCAGAGCGGGAGCCCAGCCTTGCTAAACGGAATTGCGCCGAGGGTGGCGATCATGGACAACGGAGCAAAAAAAGGCGGCAGCCCTTCGACCTGGGACATCATTGAGAAATCACCAAGCCTGGAGAACCTTTGGCAGCTGCACTTTTCCGAGGAAGGCGGTCCGGCGCATAACGTCCCGGCAGAGTTTATCGCCAATGTCGAAGGTCCAGATGCTGGCAACTACTTGAAACTTACCGTATGGCCGGGCGGAAGATTTGAAGTGTTTAATTCACGGACGCACGAAACCAAGCAATATCCTGCGAAATGACGTTCCCGGCTTCTTTGTGAGGGGAACTAGCGGGAACGTTCCCATTGCTTTCATCGCCCTCGGCTATACTAATTGGTTTGTTCGTTCGCTCTAATCGCGAGGAATCGTTTGAAGATACTGGTTTGCATAAAGCAGGTGCCGCAAAAGGATGCTCCGCTGAAGCTGAACGAAAGCGGCACCTGGATCCGCGAAGATGTCTCTTATGAAGTGAACGAACCGGATGCATTTGCGCTCGAAGAGGCGTTGCGCCAAAGAGAGAAGCACGGCGGGGAAGTGGTGGCGCTTACGGCTGGGCCGGGGCGCGCACAGCAGGTTCTGCGCGAGGCACTGGCCAAGGGCGCAGACCGGGCTATCCAGTTGGAAGATCCGGCGTTTGTTGGGCTCGATGCGTTCAATACCGCACGAGCGTTTGCGGCTGCCATCAAAGATGAGAAGTTTGATCTGATCTTTACCGGGTTGCAGTCGGACGATTACGGGTTTGCCCAGACCGGCGTAATTCTCGCGGAGCTCATGGGCTGGCCGCATGCGACCATCATCATGCAGATTGAAAAGAGTGATGGCGGCATCAAAGTGAAGCGCGAACTCGAGGCGGGATTCTTTCAATTCGTCGATATGCCATTGCCGGCAGTGCTCACCATACAATCAGGTATCAATAAGCTGCGTTACGCCACGCTGATTGGGATCAAGCAGGCAAAAAACAAGCCGCTCCGAAAAGTCACGCTGGCGGAGGTGCAATCGGCGGTTGGCGCGAATCTGCAAAAAATCGAACGCATGTATATTCCGCAGAAAACTAAGAAGACCGAGTACCTTGAAGGAAGCCCTGGAGAGATCGCAAAGAAACTGGTAGACAAGCTGCGCAACGAAATTCGTGTGCTGTGAGCAGGAGGAAAACAATGTCTGGCAAACAGATGATTCGCGTGGAAGAAGTTCAACTCAGCGGTGATGAGACGAAGGGCGCGGTACTGATGGCCATTGGCAAGCTGCTGCTCTGGACCGACCTGATCTTTCTGGCATTCGTATATAGCGGCATCAAAGGCGGCTCGCACTTGTACGCGTACTGGACGCTGTTGCAAGGCGTCGTTGGTCTGACTCTGCTGATGGTCGGATGGATACAGCGTGGCCCCCTTACCGATTAATGACTGAGTGATTCTCCCCAACGTATCTCTTAGATATGACTGACACGATTCTGGTCGTTGCCGAACAACGCGAGGGCAAACTCAACCGGGTTTCCTGGGAGACGCTGGCAGCGGGGCAGGCGATCGCCTCCGAAACCGGATGGACGCTGCAAGCGGCGGTCATTGGCGACGGCGTCAGCGGCATCGCGAATGAGATTGCGGTCAAGAAGACCGCAAAAGTTTACGACGTTGAATCGCCCGCGCTCAAGACCTACACTCCGGACGCATTCTCGGCAGGGCTCAAGCAGTTCCTTACATCCAGGCAGCCGAAACTAGTTCTTATGCCGCACACCTATCAGGTGCGCGATTTCATCCCCAAGCTTGCGACTGCCATGGGACGTTCGGTTGTGAGTGACTGCATTGGATTCCGTAAAGACGGCGAGAAGCTACTGTTCACACGCCAGATGTTTCAGGGCAAATTCGCCGCGGATGTGAGCCTCCAGTGCGAGGCCCCTTGGTTCGTCACGTTCCAGAACGGCGCCTTTCGTGGTGACAAGGTTGAGGCTGGCGCAAGCGCAGCGCCGGTGGAGATCGTCAAAGTAGAAATCGCCGCGGAGACGGTTCGCACAAAACCGCAGGAAGTTTTCAAAGAAGCCAAACAAGCGGTTGATCTTACGCAAGCCGAAATTATCGTATCTGTTGGCCGCGGAATTAAAGAACAGAAAAATATCGAATTGGCGAAGCAACTGGCGGATGCTCTCGGCGGAGAGATTGCGGCCTCGCGCCCAATCTGCGACTCAGGCTGGCTGCCGATGGACCGGCAGATCGGCTCTTCCGGCCAGACCGTCGCGCCAAAGCTTTATCTGGCTCTGGGAATCAGCGGAGCTATTCAGCACATTGTCGGCATGAAGGGCGCGAGATCAGTAGTCGCGATCAACAAAGACCACGAAGCGCCGATTTTCGAAATCGCAGATGTGGCTGTGGTTGGCAATTTGTTCGATATTGTGCCGCCGCTGATTGAGGAAGTGAAGAAGGCGAAGGGATAAGGTTAAGTTTCCAGTTTCAAGTTTCGAGTTTCGAGTTGCCGAGGGGGAGAAAGGCCTCGAGTGGAGTTATAGGTATCGAGACCTCATTGTGTGGCAAAAAGCAAAGGCGATGGCGGTTGACGTCTATCGTGTTTCCGAGGGCTTACCGAAGGCCGAGATGTATGGACTAACTTCTCAGGTGCGGCGCGCTGCAGTTTCAGTCGCTTCCAACATCGCTGAAGGGCAGGACCGGCTTACAAAGGGAGAATTTTCTCATTTTCTCGGTCAGGCAAGAGGATCTCTGTTGGAACTCGAGACTCAACTAGAGATTGCTCTCGACTTGGGCTTCGTTAGTGAACCTGAGTTCAATCGGTTTTGTGAACAGTTTTCCGAGGTACGCAGATTGCTGAACGGTCTTATCGACTCGGTACGGGCAAGCAACAAATGAGCACCAAAGTTGCTCGAAACTTGAAACTCGAAACTTGAACTGTGCCTATCTTCCGCAAACCTCCTGAAGACATCACTCGCCCGCAAATGCCTGCCGACGTTGTCATCGTTGGCGGAGGACCAGCCGGAATGGCTTGTGCGCTGCGGCTTTCCCAGCTGATTGAAAAGCACAACGCGAAGAATCCGGATTCGCAGCTCAGTAAAGAAAATATCTATGTTCTAGAGAAGGCCCGTGAAATTGGCCAGCACTGCCTTTCGGGCGCGCTGCTTGATCCGCGATCCATGCGCGAATTGCTGCCCGATTTCGAAAAAGAAGCGCCGCTGGATTCGCAAGTCACAAAAGAAGCGGTGTATTTCCTTACCGAAAAAGGCAAACTCAAGTTTCCAATCACCCCGCCGCCGTTGCGTGACCACGGCAACTACTTGATCTCCCTTAATCGCTTTGTGAAATGGCTGGCAGGCAAAGTTGAGGAAGCAGGAGTCACAGTTTTCACTGGATTCGCCGGATCGGAGTTGCTGTTTGATGGTGAGCGTGTGACCGGCGTTCGCACAGACGACAAAGGCCTCGATAAGCGGAACCAGCCGAAATCAAATTTCGAGCCTGGGTATGATCTGCAAGCCAAAGTTGTGATTCTTGCCGAGGGCACGCGCGGTTCGCTGACCAAGCAGCTCGTCAAAAAATTCGATCTGGTGAAAGACCGTAATCCGCAGACTTATGGTCAGGGAATCAAGGAACTCTGGGAATTTCCTTCGGGCCGGATTGCCCCGGGTGAAGTGATCTACACCATGGGCTGGCCGCTGACTTCACGCGAATACGGCGGCGCATGGATTTACGGTGGCAAAAACAACATCGTCTCACTCGGATTCGTAACCGGGCTGGACTACCCCGATCCGCGGCTTGATCCGCAGCACGTGCTGCAGGAATTCAAGCGCCATCCGTTTGTGGCAAACCTGCTTCAGGGCGGCAAAATGATTCGCTATGGGGCGAAGTCTTTGCCCTATGGCGGATGGTGGGCGATTCCGCCGGTCGCGGGAAATGGCTGGATGATCCTCGGCGACTCTGCCGGCTTTCTGAATTCTCAACGCCTTAAGGGTATTCACTTGGCGATCAAGAGCGGAATGTTGGCAGCCGAGACTGCTTTCGAGTCTTTGAAGAAAAATGATCTCTCGGCGGCCTCACTCGGCAATTTTCAAAGCCGCGTCGAAAATAGCTGGATCAAAGAAGAGCTTTGGAAGGTGCGCAATTTTCACCAGGCATTCGAGCATGGCTTCTGGCGCGGGATGGTGCACGCCGGTATCCAGCAGTTCACAGGCGGACGCGGCCTTCGTGACCGGTATCTCGGAACCGCCGGCTATACGCGCATGAAGAAACTTAGTGAGTTGCCCGCGGATGGCGGCCCGGAAGCGCATCTGCTTGGACCGGCTAAGGGCGATGGCAAGTTGACGTTCGATAAGCTTACCGACCTTTATCACTCCGGCACGAAACACGAAGAGGATCAGCCCGCACACCTGATCATTCACGACACGAACATTTGCGAGTCGCGATGCATTCGCGAATACGGCAGCCCTTGCCAGAACTTCTGTCCGGCGAATGTTTACGAAATGCTGGATGACTCTTCGGCCCCGAATGGCAAACGCATCAGCCTGAACCCGTCGAATTGCGTGCATTGCAAAGCCTGCGACATTCAGGACCCGTACCAAATCATTACCTGGGTCCCCCCAGAAGGTGGAGGCGGGCCGAACTACGACGGCATGTGAGGACAACAGCCATGATTTCCAGACAATCGTTTCTTGTGGTTCTGATTCTCTCTTGCTGTGCTGTTGCGCAGGGACCTGGGCCACAAGTGACATTGCCCTCGAGCGGCTATCCGGGTCTGGATAAATACCGCGCTTCGCGGATCGCGATTTTCGTCAACGACTACGGAGAGCTCGCGCGGTATCGTGAGGCCAACGCCGCGCTAAAACCGGCGGCGCCAGGTGAGAACCGCGTGGTTTTCTTCGGCGATTCGATTACCGACATCTGGAAGCTCAACGAATCATTTCCCGGCAAGCCCTACATCAATCGCGGAATCGGCGGCCAGACGACTTCTCAAATGCTCGTGCGCTTTCGCCAGGACGTAATGGATCTTCGACCCAAAGCAGTCGTCATACTCGCTGGCACCAACGATATTGCAGGCAATACTGGGCCGATCGCGAACCAAGACATAGAGGCGAACCTGGCTTCTATGGCCGAGTTGGCAGGGGCACACGGTATCCGGATGATCGTTTCCTCAATTTTGCCGGTGAATAATTACATGCCGGGGCCGCACGATTTTTTCGAGCAGCGTCCGCTCGAGAGAATTCTGGCGCTGAACAGTTGGCTCAGGGATTACTGCACCAAGAATCACCTGACGTATCTCGATTATTTCAGCGCTATGGTGGATAGCAAGGGCCTGCTTCAGCGCGATCTGGCCAATGATGGGCTTCATCCGAACAAAACCGGATTTGCAGTGATGGCGCCATTGGCTGAGAAGGCCATTGAGAAGGCGCTGCAAAAGTCGGATGCCGAACTCAAAATAAGCAACATTATTTCCATCGAACTGAAGCACGACTCAGAGCGTGAGCGCCAAACAAAACAGCAACTTCAACATCTGCTTGATGTCTATGATTTACACAAGTACACATTCACACGGACTCTGATTATCGACGAACGATCAATTCCTCACAGTCATCCGGTATTGACGCTTCATACAAGGCACTTGAACTCTGATGATCAGTTGCTATCGACTTATGTTCACGAGCAATTGCACTGGTATCTTGAGCAACACCTGAAGCAGACACGAAACGCGGAAGACGAACTGCGGAAAATCTATCCAAAAGTTCCCGTTGGCTATCCGGATGGCTCCGGTGATGAAGAGGGAACGTATCTCCACCTGGTTACGTGTTATCTAGAAATGCAGGCTGATCGTGAGTTGATGGGGCGCGAGCGCACCTTGGCTGTCATGAACTTCTGGGCTGGAGATCACTATCGCTGGATTTACAAGACCGTGATGACGGATGAGGACACAATTCGTAAAGTCGTGGAGAAGGAGAAATTAGAGATCGGATACGAGAGCGGCTAAAAACCTGCCACGAAGATAACCGCCGAAATGAAGTGAATGTGCATCTATAATTGAGTTGAGTTTCCGACCGCCTCGGCCTTGGGAATACCCGGCTCAGGCGGCGAGGAAGTTAGTACGTGGGCATGGCCCGCGCAACGGCTTCCGAGGGTGTAGGCGGAAACGCCTGCGCCTCCCGTTTCCGAAAGGGAACATTGGAAAGGAGACGACTGCCGGGATTCCTCCCGCCTGCCGTGCCCTTCACTTTAGGAGAAACCCTGGTTCTCACCGACAAATTCGGCCGCGCCATCACCGATCTGCGAATTTCCATCACCGATCGCTGCAATTACAAGTGTGTCTATTGCCGCACCGGGAAAGAAGGCGCAGTGTACGGTGAGCTGCCGTTTGCGGACTACCTGCGAATGGCTCGCGTACTAGTGTCGCTAGGTGTCAAAAAGATTCGAATCACGGGTGGTGAGCCGCTGTTGCGCAAGGGCGTAGTGGATTTTGTGCGCGACCTGGCGAAACTGCAGCCTAAGGGGCTAAAGCCCGTCAATCAAGGTGCGGCCATTGGCACGGCTGAAGCGGTGCCCTTCCCGGAGGCCCTTGATATCGCCATTACCACGAACGGCCATCTGCTCGCCGATTTGGCGAAGCCGCTGAAGGATGCTGGGTTGAATCGTGTGACTGTGAGCATGGATGCGGTCGATGCCGATCGCTTCGCGCGTATTACGCGAGTGCCGGGCGGCTTCGATCATGTACTCGCCGGAGTTCGGGCTTCCCGCGACGCCGGACTGTGGCCGGTTAAGGTGAATTGCGTCCTCATGCGCGGGTTCAATGAGGACCAGGTCATCCCTTTTGGCAAGTTCGCGCGCGAAGAAGGCATCACCGTGCGCTTCATCGAATTCATGCCGCTGGAGGAAGACCGCGTATGGTCGCCGGAAGTAGTTGTCGCCATGGATGAGATTCTCGAACGCATGAGTGAATATCGTCCGCTGGTCGAAATTCCCCACGAGCCAAGCGAAACGGCCCGACGATACCGCTTTGACGATGGCATCGGCGAGATCGGGATTATCGCTCCCGTGTCGCATCCATTTTGCGGGCATTGCAGCCGTATTCGCATCACCTCGGATGGAAAGATTCGCACTTGCCTCTTCTCCGTGTGGGACCACGATCTTCACGAATTGATGCGGCGCGGCGCTTCCGACGACGAACTCGTGGGCTTCATCCGCGATGTCGTTAGCAGAAAAGAAGCCCGTCATCATATCGGTGAACCGGACTTTGTTCCGGCATCAAGGACAATGGTGCACATTGGGGGATAGCTGTTAGCCGTCAGTCGTCAGCGATCAGCCATCAGTAAAATCAGTTCACCGCAACCGCCGGGTAAACTGGAATCAACGGCGAATATCTGCGCATGACTCTCCATCGCTTTTCCTTCGTGAAACTTCGTGTCTTTAGTGGTTTCTGTTTTCTAGTCTGCGCTGCATCGGCGCAGCAAAGCTACCTTGGCTTTGATCGTAATGACTATCCGGGTGATCAGAACCTCAAAGTGTTGCACGAAACTTTCTCCTACGCAGGGTACTGGCTGAATAATCCTCCTGGAGAGAACACGAATAGTTGGGTCGGCAAGCGGCAGATTCTCCAGTCGGCCGGATTCGGATTTCTTGTGCTCTTCAATGGACGGCTCGACAAGCAACTGAGACGCAATCCAGCCGCCCTCGGCCAGACTGACGGACAAGCAGCGATCACATCGGCCCGGCATGAAGGTTTTCCTGAGCAGACCATCATTTTTCTCGATATCGAAGAAGGCGGCCGAATGCTGCCCGAGCAGAAAGCGTATATCTACGCTTGGGTTGACGCAGTGCACGCCGCTGGATTTCGTGCGGGAGTTTATTGCTCCGGCATTCCGGCGAGAGAAGATAAGAACACGACCATCGTGACTGCGGCCGACATTCGCGACAACGCGCAGGGAAGAAAAATTACTTACTGGGTCACGAACGACGTTTGTCCGCCCTCACCTGGATGCAGCTTCGCAAACCCTCCTCCTCCGCACGCGGACAGCGGAATCGACTTTGCGGACGTATGGCAGTTCGCGCAATCGCCTCGGCGAAAAGATTTCGCCGCGCAATGCCACAATTACAATCGCGACGGAAACTGCTATCCACCGAGGGTTGATCCTGCAAGCCGCTTGCACGTGGATGTGAACACGGCGACCACCCCGGACCCATCTTCCGAAAGATAGATAAGACACCCAGGTGCGCTCTCACGCTGGCGACGGCGACACATAACTAAGCGCACAGTTCCAAAGTTGCACCTGCACGGCAAACAGTGCACAATGTAGCTGGATACTCCATACATCAGGCGCCAGAAAAAGCGACTCCTTCCGGTGCTTGCGAGCATCCAACTATTAGTAACAAGTGGCTTCAACATCCCCGTGGGCTGGGCGCGGATTCGGGTTCCGAGTTTTGGAAAACGATGATGTGCAGTGAGTCCGCTGGAGCCGCTGAGAGGCTTTCAACATCCCCGTTCTGGATTTGAGCTGCTTCCACAGGTAATGACACCTGTGAATCTGTCTCTTGCAGAGCTGAAAGCGTGATGACCATATGGCTACGGCAGCGCAAGTTTGCAGTCTGGATAATTATCTCGTTCTTCCCGATCACACCATGGATGACCGCATCGCTGCGGCCCGGCGAGAGCTCGGCCGCGAACTGGTTATTCTTGGGCACCATTATCAGCGCGATGAAGTGATCCGCTTCGCCGACTTTCGCGGCGACTCCTACAAGCTATCTGAGGAGGCAGCGCAGGCGGGCGGCAAATACATCGTGTTCTGTGGTGTGCACTTCATGGCCGAAAGCGCGGACATTCTGGCGCGGCCCGGGCAAATCACGATTCTCCCTGATCTGAACGCTGGGTGCTCGATGGCCGACATGGCGGAAATTACTCAGGTGGAAGACTGCTGGGAAAACCTGGTCCGTGCCGGCGTGACCAACGACGAAGGCGATGACGTTACTCCGATTACCTACATGAACTCCACAGCGGCGATCAAAGCGTTTTGCGGGGAGCGTAGTGGCGTGGTCTGCACTTCCTCGAATGCTGCGGGAGCTTTCCAGTGGGGATTCGCGAAGACCCCTAAATTGCTTTTCCTGCCCGATCAACACCTCGGCCGCAATACCGGATACAAACTCGGCATTCCTCTGAACGAAATGGTCGTGTGGGACCCCTACATGCTGAATGGCGGAGTCGATCCCGAGCGGCTAAAGAAGGCTCGCGTGATCCTCTGGAAGGGGCACTGCTCGGTGCATCAACGTTTCCTGCCTGAGCACGTGGACCACGTGCGCGCGAAATATCCTGGCATCTGCGTGATTGTGCATCCGGAGTGCCGCTGGGAAGTCTGCCAAAAGGCGGACGGGATTGGATCGACGGAAGGTCTGCTGAAGATGATTCGCGAGGCGCCTGCCGGCACAATGTTCGCCGTCGGCACGGAAATCCACCATGTAAACCGTATGGGCAAGGAGTTCGCGGCGGAAGGCAAAAAGGTGATCACGCTTAACGATTCCGGCTGTTTGTGCACGACCATGTTCCGCATTTCGCCGCAGCACTTGTGCTGGGTTCTGGAGAACCTGGTCGAAGGAAATGTTGTAAATCGGATTAAAGTGTGCGACGACGTCAAGCACTGGGCGCGAGTGGCCTTGGACAGGATGCTGGAAATCCAATGAACGGTCGTTCGTCCTTGGTCGTTCGTCGTTGGCCATCGACTAAATCATTCACTGCAGAGATCGCCGAGTGCGCCGATAAATTCAAATAGGGCCGTTGCGAAATGTGCGTTTCCGCCTTTGCCAACGGCCAACGACGAACGACCAACGACTCTATATATAAAACGAGCAACGACCAACGACGGTTTGGACTAGAATAGGTACATACCCCTATGTCTTCCCGCACATTTACTCTCGATGAAGCGCAGGATCTTCTCTCTGTGCTGGAATCTCTCCTGCGCAAGGCCCTCGATGGCAAGAAGCTGATTGAATCGGTCGATGCGGAGATGCAGGCGGTCGCGCATCGGGTCTTCCTGAATGGCGGGATGTCGCTCAATATCGTTCATCTCGCTGGCCGAAAAGCCGAGCGTGAAAAAACCTTCCAGCGGGTAAAAGACGCCATGGATGAGATCGACGCCATGGGCGTTCAGGTCAAGGATCTTGACATTGGCCTGCTTGATTTTCCCTGCGAAGTGGATGGCCAGATCGTCCTGCTTTGCTGGAAGTTAGGGGAGAAGACGATTACGCACTGGCACGGGGTCCAGGAAGGTTTTGCTGGCCGCAAGCCTGTGGATTCCCGCATCGCAAAGGCAAAACGGGCCCATTAAGCTCCGCTCCCAGGTTCTACTCTCCATTTTTTGCTCGCAAGTCTTGGTTCCACCCTCGTTCTAACTCCAAGCAGGGATGTTGTCACTCGTTGGTACAGGGTCTAATTGCAGGCCGAATCTCTCTGCTACAATTTTGTGAGTTGCAGCAAACTGGCTTTTGCTGCGTTCTTCAGTTTAGGGGTGGTTTGGACTATGCGGAATTGCACGCGGAAGTTGTTGCTGTTTGCGGCACTTTCAGCACTCGTTTCTGCGGTCGGCTGCACTGGGTTTTTCGTCAATCCCACGCTGTCCTCCGTTGCGATCGGCCCCCAGTCCCAAACCATCACGTCGAATCCGGTGCAGACGTTACAAATGTCCGCTACTGGAACCTATAGCGATGGATCAACCAAGGACCTGACAGGCAAAGTGAGTTGGGCCTCGGACACCCCGACCTGCGCTACGATCAGCCCATCTGGACTGGTGACTCCAGTCAAGACCGTGACCGGAATCTGCACCACCACTATTAGCGCCGCTTCGGGGGCAGTAACTGCCGCGACAACTACAGTCACTGTAACCGAGGGCATGCCAACCTCCATTACTCTCTCCGTCTCGAACACCAATCCTGCGGCAGGTACAGCTGTGACCTTCACGGCAAAAGCGCTATTTCCGGGCAGTAGCACCCAGCAGGACATCACTTCTTCCGTGACTTGGATCGATTCCGATCAAACGAATCTGCCGCTGACGCAGGGGAGCGGAAACTCGAGTATCCCAGCGGGTGCTCCGCCGGAGCAGGTCACTGTGCAAGCCAGCTTTGATAACGTCAACAGCAATATAGTGACGATAACGATTCAGTAATTAGAACCGCGCGATAAAACTGAGTACTTTAAAATCGACCACCTCGGTAGGCAAGTAAACCTTGGCCTAGTTAACCGTGCTGGTTGTCCACTTAGGTTCCCTCTCCTTTCGTAATCTATTGTCTTTTTCTTTGTCGCGATAAAGTCCTTCCCAGCAAGTCGCAAGCCTGCTCTCAAAAAACTGAGGATAAGGAATGAAGTACTTTATCGCGCTCTCGTTACTTGTGTGCCTTATTGGTTGTGGGGCCGCGGTGAATCCGGCTGCGCCGACCAGTTCGCAAAGCCCGCAGACTCAGACTCCGCCTCCGCCGCCAACGCCGCAGACCTATGACATGCTCTCGTGGATGACGATGGATCCCACGCTTGCGGCGAGCCATCACATGTCCGGGACGGCAAACCCGATCTACACCAGCGTCCAGTCAGATCGATTCTTTTGGACGAAAACCGGCCAAGGCTATCCATGGGACATTCAGCTCTACGATGACAAATACATTTATCTGTGGGTCACGGAACTGAACTGGCAGAATCCGAGCACCTACAAGGTTTTTCACGATCCGGTGCTGGGCGATTACAACCTGCCGCTGGTACCGCGATTTGCGCAGGGCGGTTTTCCGGGATCGAAGGTGACGGTTCCGGCTTCGAATTCTACTTACGAAACTCATAGTGACTGCAACACCTTCACCACGCAGAAGCTTGGCGGAGTGGTGAACACAGTGTGGGGGCCATACACGGAGGCATTAGGCGGCGACCTGCCCGCAAATCTGCAGACCCTGGTAATCAGCTACCAATACAGCTGCGACAGCAATTTGCAGAACTGCCAGAACAAAGAGGAGTTCCACATCGCCAAGCCCTATGGCCTGGTGAAATGGCAGCACCAGAAGCTTCAGTCGGATGGGACCTACGCGACGCCTGACAACGTCACATATATAAACAGAGTTCAGGCGGGACAGGTTAAGCCGTACACGGTCTGCTTCTAAAGGCTATTGGGTTGGAACCGGCGCTGATGTGGTGTTCTGGCGAATTGGCGATATCAAAATATTCGGTTCGAAATTGCGCGGACTTCCGCCCAATGTGCGTAATTCTGCTAGCCAGTCTTCTTCTTTGTCATCAATCCAGCCGGATTGAAAAACGTACAAAGTTGCTTCGTTCGGTACTTCTTGCCAAGCAGTCGCCAGCAATACGGGAAAGTTACCTCGGTCAAATCCAGCTTGTGTCGCCGCCGAGGTAAGTACGTAATAGTCTCCGCAGCGCACTTTTAGTAACGAATCTTCGGGCGCGAACGGCAGCGACATCGTCTCGTCGCATAGATAATAGTTAAGAACCATAGCTCCTTGAGCGTCGGTGAACAGCACAGAATCTGGCGGCAGAGAACGTATATAGTCCATCGCTTGTCGCATCAGTTCGCGGCGTTGATTTCCGGGGCGGATAGATGGACCGGACGGTGAAGGGAAAAGATTGCAAATCAATATCGCAGCGCCGAGCAACAGAGGTTTAATGAATTTTGCTGCCGTTGTTGGTTGCATGATCGGCAACCCAGCAAGTCCGATCGCGATTCCGGGAAATGCAAAGAGGGCCAACAGCACGTCATGACGCGTTCCACCGTAGGGGTAAATTCCAGCGATGGAGAGCGCGAGCGTAATCAGAAATGGCACGGCCAGCAGAATTGCCAATTTTCGTTGGAACGGCTTGGAATCAGATCGATTATCAGGCCGGAACAACGCGAAGACTGCGAACACAAACAGGGCGAACCCGAGAAGACCGATCGTCCCCTGACTGAAAAAATACCGAAACAGCCGCAGTGTCTTCGTCCAGACGAACGCCGGAAGATGGTCTTCGCCATGCTGAAAGATTGAGCCACGCAGCCAGGTTGCCGCGATCTCGGAAGGGATCCCCATCTGGCGCAGCTTGGAAACTTGTGATTCGAAGAGAAAAACGCAGATCGCCAGAGCACCCGTCTGTCCAGCGAGCCAGGCGGCGGTGACTCGTATCGGCGGTTTCTCTCGCAGCAGTCGTGATAGCGCGTAAATACCAGCTGTCGCGGCGAAGATGAGAGCTGAATAATGTGTGAGCAGCGCCAGGTATAGGGCAGCAGCAGAGAATCCCATCCATTTCGCCGAGTTCTCAGCGAGAGCGCGCTCAAGTGAATACAGAGAACACGCACAGAAGAGCAGCAAGACCGAATACTGCCTGATTTCCGCCGACAGCGAGATGAGCGGTGGCGCAAACAGAAATAGCGCTAGCGCGAACCTAGCCGCCTGTTGATTCGCGACTGACTCAACCCACAGAAACATCACCCAGCAAAACAGGGTTCCGGCGATAACAAACGGAAGGCGCAGAAGCAACTCAGCGTTTCCGAGAAGAGACCAGAGGTGAAGAAACAAAATCATGAGCGGCGGATGGGCCGTGGTCAGGCTGGCTTCGTAGGCGAGTTTTAGCGAAGGCTGATGAGAAAGAAAATAATGAAGGGCTTCATCTGGATTGAGAAATGTAAGCCACGAAAGCCGCAGTCGCAGCAAAAATCCTGCTAGAACGAGGAGGGAAATGAACCAGTTTGTGTGCGCAGGCGATTGCGTTTCCTGGTCCGGCAGCGTGGTTGTGATTGCCATGTGACAGCTCCATTCTATTCGGGACCCCAACGCTCACCCTGCTAAACTGACTCAAGATGATTTCCTCCCGCGACGCACAAGCCGTGCCTGCGGCTGCTGTCACCGAAACCCAAAGAGCGCCTGACCTCGAAGTTGCGTCAACTTCTGTGCCGTTAGGATCTCTGCTTTCAATCGCAGCGTGCTTTGGGATCATTGCCGGATTCGGCGAGGGCCTTGGACTGCTGCTTTTTCAGCGGATCAACTGGCGCCAGTGGGCGCGGGTCATGCACGTATCGAGAGAAATATTGTGGATTTCACCAGTCGTGGATCTCTGTTTCTTTCTGCTGATCGGGCTTGCGGTCGCGTTGCTTCCGCGTATTTCCCGGCGGATTCCGGCTCTTCGAGTGCTGGTATTTCTTCTTGTTTTTTCGACCGCATACGACTGGGTCATGCTTACCGGACATTTCTACCGGCGTGCGGCGCTTCTATTTGCCCTGGGAGTTGCTTTGGCTTTCGGCCGCTGGTTCCGCCAACATGAAGGGGTCTCGGTCAGAGCCTGGCGAAGGTCTGCGCCTTGGCTGGCCGCGGCTCTGGTTGTGGCAATCATCGGAATCCAAAGCGGAAAGTGGATTAACGAAAACCGTGCAGTTTCAAGTCTCCCCACCGCGGCACCAGGTTCTCCCAATATTCTCGTTATCGTTGTAGATACTTTGCGCGCGGACCATCTCTCTTCGTATGGGTATTCGCGAGCAACCAGCCCCAACATTGACCGGCTCGCGCGAAGTGGCGTGCTTTTTGAAAATGCGATTGCATCTTCTTCGTGGAGCCTACCGTCACATGCGTCTTTGGTCACGGGACGAGCTGTGCACGAGCACGGCATGGGCAACGTCCAACCTATGCCATGGCTGGGATGGGGCAATTCCGGCCTGAATGGACTGCCAACGGTGGGCGAAGCTTTACAAAAGCAGGGATACCGCACAGGAGCGTTCTCCGCGAACCGGATTTATTTCACCAGCAATGTTGGGCTGGGTCGCGGCTTTATTCACTTCGAGGATTATTTCGACAGTGTAGGCGATTCCTTTGTGCGCACGCAGTTTGGACGAGAGTTCGCGCGCCTGTATATGAACCGCAGTCCGAAGAGCAAGTTTACTCGGGCCTTCCAATATTTCGGACTCAGCGCCTGGCTTGATAAAGACTCGGAAGGTTCCGGCGATTATGGCGGGATATACGGGATACGCAAGCGTGCAGACGAAGTGAACCGGGAGACATTGCGATGGGTCGCGCGTGACCGGCAGCATCCGTTTTTCGCGTTCTTAAATTATCTCGATGTCCATTTCGGATATGGCGGGCCGGCAGGTTACCCGAAACCCGCATGGGACAAGGGAACCACAATTGATGAGTACGACGCGGGGGTGAAATACACCGACGATTTCATCGGCGAATTACTTCACGGGTTAGATTCCATGGGCGCCCTCAAGAACACGATCGTGATTATCACTTCCGATCATGGCGAGTCGCTCGGTGGTCATGGCCTTAGCTTCCACGGAGCCGCGTTGTATTGGGAACTGGTGCATGTGCCGCTGATCGTTTCTTATTCAAATCAGTCCTTCCCCGGGCACGTGCCGGAAGGGATTCGCGTGCAACAGGCGATTGCGAACGCCGCCATCGCGAATACGATTTTGAGTCTGGTTGGCGAGAAGGAAAATCCGTTTCCAGGTCCTTCCTTAGCCGCATTGTGGGGACCGTCTGCTCCACAAAACTCGCCGAATGTAGTTTCCGAACTGCCTCAGACGAACACCATCGTCGCCGCAGATCGAGCCATGCAGGGCAAAATACCGATTGCTACCGATGGCTGGATGACGTCAGTAATTTCGCCGCAATGGCAACTCATCCGTCACGAAAAATTGGGGGACCAAATTTACAACTGGAAGGCTGACCCGGGCGAATTGACGAACCTGGCCACTACGCTGCAGGGGCGAGCCGCGGTTGCCGCTCTCGGACGAGATATTTCGCGCTGATTTGAGACCGAAGAGACTATGACAGCGCCGCTCCAGCTGAGACAATTGATAGCTTAAAGGCAAGAAGTCCCGTAAAATTGTTTCAACGCTGATTCACGGAGATTGCATGCATTTCGATTTGCTCGCGTTCTATGGAGGTCCCGACCAGGTGATGACCGTCACCTCGGGTATCGCCAGCATCGTCGGCTTTTTGCTAATTTTCTGGCACAAGCTTGTAAATGTCTTTTTTAAACTGTTCGGGCGGGCACCTAAGCCCTCTGACTCGAGCGCGCAGCAGGACACGACCAAAACTTCCTCCTAGGTTATTCATTGCGCAAAAAGGTGATCGTAATTGGACTGGACGGTCTTGAGCCCAGTATTGTCGAGTCCATGATCGAGCGCGGAGAGCTTCCCAATCTTGCGCGTATCCGGAAGTCGGGTTCCTATTCACGGCTTAAGACAACCTACCCTGCGCAGACTCCGGTTGCGTGGTCATCGTTTGCAACCGGCACGAATCCAGGCGGCCACGGAATTTTCGATTTCATCTCGCGCGACCCGGCGACTTACCTTCCCGATGCCGCGTTGAGTCATTTTGAGCGTCCGAAGAATATTTTTGCTCCGCCCCGGGTCGCAAATCAGCGCAAAGGAGTGCCGCTGTGGCATGCGCTGACACAGGCCGGCGTTCCCAGTGTTGTTCTGCGGTGCCCGTGCACATTTCCGCCGGATGAAATAAATGGACGAATGCTTTCTGGAGTTGGAGTCCCTGATGTGCGCGGCGCTCAAAATAAGAGCACGTTTTATACGCAAGATACGAATGCATCTGCTCAGGAAAGCGAACAACTCGTGGTCCTTGGGCCCGGACCCGACCTGCACACGCAGGTAATCGGTCCACGAAATACTCGCCAATCCCCAGCTGGGGACGCTGTATGCGACATCAGAGTGCAGGCAAAAAAAGATCGAGGCATGTTGTCGATTGAGACCGGTGGAACGCCGGAACGAATCGATGTTGCCGAAAAATCCTGGAGCGAGTGGGTACGCTTCAAATTCAAATTATCGATGTTGCAATCGGTCACGGGGATTGCGCGCGTTTACGTAAAGCAGATTGACCCACGGGTTGAATTTTATGTGTCTGCTGTGAATTTTGATCCTGCTGCGCCAATCTTCCCGGTTTCTTCTCCTGCCAGTTACGCCAAAGATCTGGCCGGGGATATCGGACTATTTTCAACATTAGGGATGGCCGAGGAACACAATGGGCTAAACAATGGCCGGCTCGACGAACGAGCTTATCTTGCGCAATGCGAATTAGTGCTGGAGGAGCGTGAGCGGATGATGCGGTTTGAATTGGACCGCTTCACAGAAGGCTTTTTCTTTTTGCTCTACGACACTCCTGACCGCGTTCAGCACATGCTCTGGCGGTTTCGCGACCGCGAGCACCCGGGATATGATCCCGATCTGGCGCGAGATTACGCGACTCTCATCGAGGAGCACTACGCACGCTGCGACAAACTACTCAGTCCAGTTTTAGACAAGGTGGACGAAAACACGCTCTTAATTGTGCTTTCGGACCATGGGTTCAATACATTTCGCCGCGCCTTCGATACGAATACGTGGCTTCAGCAGAATGGACTGCTTGCGCTAAAAAATGGCAGTAAGCCCAGCCCGGACCTCGAGGAAGGGCCTGCGGCTGTGAATTGGTCGCGAACCTACGCTTACGCTGTCGGGCTTGGTGGAATTTACTTGAATCTCAAAGGCCGTGAGCGCGAAGGAATTCTAGAAGAGGGAACTGAGGCAGAGCGCGTGCGACAGGCGATTCAGTCGGGACTCGCGGGAATTCCGGACACCGTTACGCAGCGTACGGCCATTCGAAACGTCTTGCGCCGGGAAGAGCTTTACTCAGGGCCTTACGCCGCCAATGCGCCGGATCTTTTAGTGAACTTCTCTCCGGGATTCCGAGTTTCGTGGCAGAGCGCCGTCGGCGGCTTCGCCAACTCTCTTATCGAAGACAATACCCGTCGCTGGAGTGGCGACCACATCATTGATCCGGACGCCGTACCAGGGATTTTATTTATGAACGAATCCCTTGCATCGCGAAACTCCGCCGCTAACGGTGGGAGGATTCCGAGTATTATTGACCTCGCGCCCACAGTCCTGAATTATCTAGGAATTCCCGTTCCGCAAACTATGGAAGGGACTTCGATACTCTGAAATGAAGATTTGTGTTTTAGGCCTCGACTGCGCTGCGCCGGAAGTTGTTTTCGGCGACGAGCGTCTGGTAAACCTTCGGCGGCTGATGGATGCCGGAGTTTACGGCCGTCTCGAAAGCGTGACTCCTCCCATCACGGTGCCCGCGTGGATGTGCATGTGTACCAGCCAGGACCCAGGTTCTCTAGGAGTGTACGGATTTCGCAATCGAGTCGATCATTCCTACGACAAGCTTGGGTTCGCGAACTCGGCTTCGATTAAGGCGCTCGCGATTTGGGACCAGTTAGCGCGGGAAGGCAAGCAGTCGATTATTGTAGGTGTGCCGCCGAACTATCCTCCGCGCCGCATCAACGGCATCAGCATTGGGTGTTTTCTCACGCCGGATACCACGAAAAACGACTTCACGCACCCTGCCAGTTTCAGAACGAGAATTCAGGAGCTTGTGGGTGAGTATCCGGTTGATGTTAAGAATTTCCGCACCGATCGCAAGGACTGGCTGAAAGAAGAGATTTTCCGCATGAGCCAGAAGCAATGGAATGTGGTGCATTGGCTGTTGAACGAACAGGAGTGGGATTATTTCCACTTCGTTGACATCGGGCTCGACCGTATGCACCACGGCTTCTGGAATTATTTCGACGAAAAGCATGTGCAATTCAAGCCAGGGAATCCCTATCAAAACGCGATTCCGGAATATTACTTGTGGCTGGATGAGCAGATTGGGAAGGCGCTGGAGTTGCTCGATCAAGATACGGTGTTGCTGGTCGTTTCCGATCATGGCGCTCAAAGGCTCGATGGCGGCATCGCGGTGAACGAATGGCTGATCCGTGAAGGACTTCTTGTCCTGAACGAGTATCCAAACACGCTCACTTCCTTTGACAAGCTAAATGTGAACTGGAGCAAGACGCGGGTATGGAGCGAAGGCGGTTATTATGCGCGGGTATTTTTCAACGTGCAGGGGCGGGAGCCAAATGGCGTGATTCCGGCTGGGGAATACGAAACTTTTCAGGATGAGATGAAAGTCAAACTAGAAGCTCTCACCGATGACAGGGGACAGCCGCTCAAATCGCTTGTATTCAAGCCTAAAGAAATTTACAAAAATGTGCGCAACGTTGCCCCTGATTTGATTGTTCACTTCGGGGGACTCTTCTGGCGGTCGATTGGAACCGTCGGCCACTCGGCGATTCACGTACAGGAGAACGACACCGGGCCGGACGGGTGCAATCACGCGCAATATGGAATGTTCATTTTGGCCGCCCCGAACTGCCCCCTGCGCGGTGAATACCAAGGCGCGCGATTGCTGGACATTGCGCCTACATTGCTCGATCTCGCCGGTTACGAAATCCCAGAGACGATGCAAGGGCGCTCGCTGGTTGCAGGGATGGAAAAGAAGTCTCCCGGAAATGGGTCGGCAGACGAGCAGATTATCCATGACCGCCTTTCTGGCCTGGGATACGTATAGTTTCTACTCACGCCAGCTCTGATTTATTAAAATATGGCGGCATGAAGAAGCTTGTTCTCGCAGGCTTAATTCTTTCTTTAGCTATTTTGAGCGCGTGTGGTGGGGGCAGCATGGCCATCGTCACTCCGCCTCCTCCGCCACCTGTGGTCAATGCTGCGATAAACGTAAACGCGACAAAGGTTGCGTCGTTCGACGTCGCTTTGTCCACGTCGTTTCAACCGGCAGAATGGGACTATCAGTTCTTTCAGAGTTTTCCGAATGCCAAGACTCCACTTGGAAATTTGCAACCACACCATATTCGCTTGCAGGGGATCTCACAAGGCGTGCCGCAGGGAGTCGCGGGGACGAACTCCACGGCGTGGGATTTCACGATTTTGGACGCCGTCACGCAGCCAGTGCTGGGCGTAGGGGACCACAGCCCGGAGTTCCAAATCGCGAAAGCGCCGCCATTCATGTACGTGAATAACGATAGCAGCAATAGCTTTAGCGATCTCACCTTTCAGCCGCTCGCCAGCTATGCGAAGAACCTGGTGCAGTATTACAACAAGGGTGGATTCACCGACTCCGGCGGCACGCACCACGTCTCTCCGGCTTACCCGAACGAGACCCTTACGTGGTGGGGAATCTACAACGAGCCGAGCATCAATAACAATCTGACGGCGACAGACTACGTGAACATGTACAACACTGTCGTCCCAGCGATGCAGTCTGTCGATCCATCGCTGAAGTTCGTTGCGCTAGAGCTCTGTTGCAGCTCCGAAAGCTGGGTGCAGACTTTCGCGGCGGGATTGAACGCCAATGTCCCAGTCGACGCAGTGGCGACTCATTACTACTCTTCTTGCAACCAGAAAGACACTGACGCGGAACTTTTGGCGACGGTGCCCGGGTTTGCTTCCAGCGTTCAGACGATCTACGGATACCTAGCAGCGAATCCAACTCTCGCCGCGGTGCCTGTCTGGATCACAGAGAACAACGTGAACGCGGATTTTAACGCGGGAGGCGGCATGAGCGCCTGCAATCCAGGGCAGACGTTTGTCACCGACCGGCGCGGGACGAGCGCCTTCTTCGCGGCGTGGCGTCCATATGTTTTTTCGCAAGTGGGAAAGGCGGGTGCCCGCGCCCTCTATCACTGGGATTTCGACGCGGATGCCCAGTATGGCGAGGTAGATTATTCAACTGGCCAGACGCAGCTCAGCTATTGGGTAGATTATTGGCTTGCCAAGATGTTTCCGTCAGGCTCCGGCCAACAGTTGCTCCAGTTCACGAATTCTGATGATGCCGATATCGAGGTGCTGCCGGTGCTGAATACAGACGCCAGCGTCGTCATCATGATTTCAAACCACGCAGTGGCTTCGCCGACGGACAATAACGGAGCCGGGCTGACCGCGAAGGTTTCTGTGGACGTAAGTTCTCTTGGGTCGTTTGCCAGCGCCAGCGAAGTAATGATCGACGCGAGTACGAGCCCCACCACGGGCCCGAGTTCAACCTCAATTTCGGTGCAGTCACCAATTACCGTGAACTTCAGCGGTTACGGTGTTTCTTTTCTAACGCTTCAATGATCTACTTCGGCTTTTTCTTCCCGAATAGTCCACCGATTGAGTCGACTGCGCCTTGACCACTTTGTCCGCCAGGTATTTGCGATCCCAAGCCTTTGCCCAGGTTTTTGCCTATTCCGCTGCTCAGCATACCCTTCACGTCCGGAACGAATTTAGGATCGGAAGCAGTACCCTGAATAAAGA
>Ga0102924_1002239_pt1 | contig 21312 bp, 23 predicted proteins | sample PaiPotPPM11metaG_FD_80116 | JGI IMG/M metagenome (GOLD analysis project Ga0102924, IMG submission 80116) | Iron sulfur acid spring bacterial and archeal communities from Banff, Canada, to study Microbial Dark Matter (Phase II) - Paint Pots PPM... ...
GAACAGGCCGAGCACCGCGGCGGCCGCCAAGACCATCATGAACACGCGGTAGCCGGTCAGGAAGAAGAACTCGGTGCTGAGCGGCGCCGCGAGCCGGCCCGGAATCTGGTACGGCAGGCTCTGTGCGCCCCAGATGAAGCGGGTGCCGTCCTCGATCATGAAGGCGAGGCCGAAGGTCAGCAGCAGGCCGTAGAGCGGGTCGCGCCCGTAGAGACGGCGGATCAACACCCGCTCGACGGCGATGCCGATGCAGGCGACCAGGACGGGCGAAACGACCAGCGCGCCCCAAAAGCCGAGATACGGGATCAGCGTGTAGGCCAGATATCCGCCGATCGCCAGGAACCCTCCATGCGCGAAGTTGATCACCCCCGACAGATTGAGGATCAGCGACAGGCCCAGCGCCATCAGCGCGTAGAACGCGCCGATGATCAGTCCGTTGAAGATATTGAAGAGCAGCAGCTGCGTCATGCGGCGGTCACGAAACCCCTAGCCATCGCCGCGGGTCGACAGGCGGAGATATGGCGGGATTGACGGGTACCAACAATGGCACGGCGTGCGAACCCCCCAATGTGCGGAAGCAAACGGGGCCGCGCCGGCGCGGCCTCGCGTCGCTGTACTGCTACGACGGCCACTCGATCTTGCAGCCCGTTTGGTCGACCGGCAGTGCGGCCTCGTCGCCCTTGACCAGCTGCGTCACCTTGAACAGGTCTTCCGGGTCGCCGCCGGCCGGCGCTGGCTGCGACTGGCCGACGAACAACGTCGGCATCAGCTGGTTGTCGCCGATGCGGTAATAGGGGTTGTTCGGCATCAAGGCGACCTCGGGCGGCAACACCAGGCCCTGCATTGCCTTGGCCATCTTGATCGGCTCCAACGATTTCGCCTTTTCGGCCGCCAGCGCGCAGGTCCACGCCGCGGCAAAGCCGAACCAGGTGCGGGCTGTCGGCACCTTGCCGCCGCTCCGCTTGCGGATGTCGGCGACGAACTGCTCGACATGCGGGACGCCGGGCTGCTTCCAGTACCATTCGAACACCCAATCGCCGAACAACGCCTCGGGCGGCAGGCCCGCGTTCACTTCGAGTTCCTGCTGGGCGCCGGCGATGTGCAGCTTCTTGTCGAGCCCGAATTGCACCGCCTGCTTCAGGCAATTGATCATGTCGTCGCCGGCGAGCAGAAGGATCAGGGCGTCGGGATTGGTCGACTGCGCCTTGATCAGATTGGCCGAAAAATCGGTCGTGCTGAGCGGCGTGAAGTCGGCCCCGAGCTTGGTGCCGCCGGCCTGAGCGAGGCTCGCTTCGAAACCTTCTTGCAGCGAGTGGCCAAAGGCATAGTCGGTGGTGATGAAGTACCATTTCTTGCCGTACTTATCGAGCAGCAGCTTGGAGACCGAATTGGTCTCCATGCGTGTCGCATTGCACACCCGGAATACGTTCCAGTGGCATTGCTTGCCGGTCACGGTATCGGTATGGCCGCCGGTGACGACGTGAAACACCCCCTTCTGGAAGGAGGTATTCGCCATCGCCTGCGCGAGTCCCGAATTGATGTTGCCGAGCAGAAAGTTGACCTTGTCACGGTCGATCAGCTTTAGCGCCTTCTGCACCGCTACGGCGGTGTCGCCGCTGGTCGAATCCTCGACCAGCAACTCGACCTGGCGGCCGAGGACGCCGCCCTTGGCGTTGATCTGCTCGACCGCGAGCTGAGTGCCGGTCAACTCGTTCTTGCCGAGCGCGGCATAGGTGCCGGTCAGCGGATTGTCGAGCCCGATCTTGACGGTGTCGGCGGCCCATGCGCTGACGACGAACGGTTTGGCCAGCGGCACCAATGCGGCGCCGGCACCGACCCGCAGGATCGACCGGCGAGCGATCTTCCGCGGTCCGTGCTTCATGTGCGTCCCTCCCCAAGTTTGGTTGCCGTAGCGCTTTGCCGCGACAAAAAAATCGGCGCTGCCTGCTCGAGCCGAACCGATCGGCTGCAGAAATAAGGCAGATTTTAGACAAAGTGCATAATATTTCGTCGCATCATCGCGGGGTCCCTTCTCTCGCCGGGTTCGGCGGCCGCGACGGCCATGCTATGGTCCGGCCTCGATTGTAAAGAGGATCGCGCGTTCGGATGGATCAGGATGTTCGGGCAGGCTCCTCCGCGGCGGGGCCGGAGCTTTCGGGCGCCGGGGGCTCCGGAATGGCCGTCATGCCGTTTGCCGAACACCGGCTGTCGCTAACGCTGCGCAGTGGATTGGCGGTGCTGTTTGCGGTGGCGTTCTTCTGGCCGACCGTCAGCGGCACCGGGCTGGCGAGGCTGTTTGCGGCCTATGCCTTCACCGATGGCGCCTTGGCGCTGGCGCCCGCGGGATGGCGTCTCGCCCGGTGCCGCGCGTGGCCGCTGCTGATCGGCGGCGTCGTCGATCTGGCGGCAGCCGGCTTCATCTATTTCTGGCCCGGCATGACCGTGCCGCTCCTGATCCCGGCTGCGGCAATCTGGGCCGTCGCCACCGGCGCGATGATGACGCTCGCCTGCGTGACCCTGCGTGAGCTCGACGACGGATGCCTGTTCCTGCTCGGCGGCATCGCCGCGCTGGTCTTCGGCCGGGCGCTGCTGTCGCATTCCGAGATCGGGGTGGTCGTGCTGTCGACCTGGATGGGTCTCTATACCCTGACGATCGGCATCGTATTGTTTAAGCTCGTCCTGCCGCACTACCGTCCGCTGCTCGACTAGGATCCGGAGCCCCCCGATGTCCCAACCGCATGGCCCGCTGCATGGCGTCCGGGTCGTTGCCTGCTCGACCGCGCAGGCCGGCACCGTCCCCTACATGCTGATGGCCGATCTCGGCGCCGAGGTCATCAAGATCGAGGTGCCGGGGGGCGGCGACAACTCGCGCCAATCGACCGTCCTGCCGGGCATGCCCAGCACCTATTTCGAGACCAATAACCGCGGCGTGAAGAGCGTCACGCTGAACCTGAAGGAGGCCGAAGGCCGGGCAATCCTGCACAAGCTCGTCAGCCGCGCCGACATCTTCGGCCAGAACTTCCGTCCCGGCGCCGCCGAGAAGAACGGCTTCGGCTATGACGAGCTGAGACAGCTGAATCCGAGGCTGGTTTACGTCTCGGTTTCGGGCTATGGGCCGAAGGGACCGCATGCGGCGCTGCCCGGGACCGACTCGATGGCGCAGGCGCTGGGCGGCATCGCCCAGGCCTATGCGACGCCGGGCGAGCCGCTGAAGACGGGCATCGTCTCGGTGGCCGACGAGACCTGCGCGATCCTGGCCTTCGGCGGCGCGCTTTCGGCGCTGACCTATGCCCGCGCCACCGGCATCGGCCAGAAGGTCGATTGCTCGCTGCTCGGCGGCCAGATCCGGCTGATGGGCTGGACCCTGACGACGGCGATGTGGCGCAACGCCGACCCGGTCACCGGCCAGGCCCGCATCACCGGTACGCCGGATCGGCCGGGGATCAGCGCCAGCTTCGACGACCGTGACGGCAAGCCGCTGGTATTCCAGCTCAATGGCGAGCGCCCGTGGCGCGAGGCGATGCAGGCGCTCGGGTTCTTCGACCGGCTCGAAGCGGCGGGCTTCGCCAATCTCGGGGTCATCATCGGCGCCGACGACAAGCGCGAGACCCTGCTGCGCCTGCTCGGCGAACTGTTCGCGACGGGGCCGCGCGACGACTGGGTGGAGCGGCTGCGTGCCGCCGACATCGTCGCGGCGCCGATCAACACGCTCCTCGAAGCCTCGAACGATCCCGACGTGCTCGCCAACGGCTATGTCGCCGAGGTCGACTATCCGCAATACGGCAAGCGGCTAAAGGTGCACGGCTCGCCGTGGCACTTCTCGGAAACGCCGGCCAAGATCGGCGTCGCCCCCGAACTCGGCGCCGACAACGGCGATATCCTCGGCGAGCTTGGCTACAGCCCGGCTCAGATCGCCGATCTGCGCGCCCGCAAGATCGTCTGACCCGCGGGGCGCCACAAGCGCGCCGCGCTTGCCAAAAGGCGCGCGGACCCTTACCTAACCGAGCGAAACCTCACGCAGGGTCGCGGTCTTCCGTGTTGGAAGCCCGCTCCGGTGTCGGCGCCGAGCTTCGTTCGGGCCGATCATTCCTGCGGCGGCACAACCGGAAAGGACCAAGACATGGCGTTGCCAACCTACACCATGCGCGAATTGCTCGAAGCGGGCGTGCATTTCGGGCATCACACACGGCGCTGGAACCCGAAAATGGCGCCGTACATCTTCGGCGTCCGCAACGGCATCCACATCATAGACCTGGAGCAGACGGTGCCGATGCTGCACCAGGGCCTGGCGGCGATCCGCGATGTCGTCGCCGGCGGCGGCCGGCTGCTGATGGTCGGCACCAAGCGCCAGGCGCAGGAGGCGATCACCGAAGCGGCCAAGCGCTGCGGCCAGTACTACGTCAACTACCGCTGGCTCGGCGGCATGCTGACCAATTTCAAGACGATCTCGGCGTCGATCAAGCGGCTGCGCGATTTAGAGGACCGGATCACGGCTGAAGAGACCGGCCTGACCAAGCGCGAATTGCTGTCGCTGACCCGTGACCGCGACAAGCTCGAACGCGCCCTTGGCGGCATCAAGGAGATGGGCGGCCTGCCCGACATCCTGTTCGTGGTCGACACCAACAAGGAGGCGATCGCGGTACAGGAGGCCAATAAGCTGCGCATCCCGGTCGTCGCGATCCTCGATTCGAACTCCTCGCCCGACGGCATCGCCTACCCGATCCCCGGGAACGACGATGCTATGCGTGCGATCCATCTGTATGGCGACCTCGTCGCCCAATCGGTGCTTGATGGCTTGCAGGCCGAGATGGCGGCATCGGGTATCGATATCGGCGCCCGCGCCGAGGCCCCGGCCGAAGAGTTGCCGGAGGAGCCGGAAGAGGCGGCCGGCAACGAGGCCGCGGTGCCGGCAGAGGCCGCGTCGGAGCAGGCGAAAGAGGCGCAGCCGGCCGCGGAATGAACCGCGCGGCGGCCCCTGTCCAACGAATAGGCCGCCGTCGAACGAAATACATTGAGAGAGGATTGAAGCGATGGCCGAGATTACCGCCGCGCTGGTCAAGGAATTGCGCGAGAAGACCGGCGCCGGGATGATGGATTGCAAGCAGGCGCTGGGCCAAACCAGCGGCGACATCGAGGGTGCGGTCGACTGGCTGCGCAAAAAGGGGCTCGCCGCCGCCGCCAAGAAGGCCGGCCGCATCGCGGCAGAGGGGCTGGTCGGCGTCAACACGCGGGGCGGTACCGGCGCGGTCGTCGAGGTCAATTCGGAGACCGATTTCGTCGCCCGGAACGAACTCTTCCAGGCCTTCGTCCGCGCCGTCGGCCAGCTCGCGCTGACCGGCGACGGCAGCATCGAGGGCTTGCAGCAGGCCGCCTATCCCGGCACCGGCCGGACCGTCGCGGCCGAGCTGGGCGAACTGGTCGGGCGGATCGGCGAAAATCTGGTGCTGCGCCGCGTCACGAAGCTCGATGTTTCGCCGGGGATCGTTACGTCCTACGTGCACAATTCACTGGCGCCGGGACTCGGCAAGATCGGCGTGCTTGTGGCGCTCGAATCGTCTGCCGGCGAGGCGGCGCTGGCTGGCGTCGGCCGGCAATTGGCGATGCATGTTGCCGCCGCCAACCCGCAATATCTCGACACCGGCTCGGTGCCGGCCTCGGATCTCGATCGCGAGCGTGCGGTCTTGCGCGAGCAGGCCAAGCAGAGCGGCAAAGCCGACGAGATCATCGACAAGATGGTCGAGGGGCGGCTGCGCAAGTTCTATGAGGACAACGTGCTGCTCGATCAGATCTATGTGATCGACGGCGAAAGCCGGGTCAGCAAGGTCATCGAGGCGGCGGCGAAGGAGGCCGGCGCGCCGATCCGTGTCGCCGGCTTCGTGCGCTTTCAGCTCGGCGAAGGCATCGATCGGCCCTCCACCGACCTTGCCGCCGACGTCGCCGCCCAGCTCGCACGGTAAACACCGCGGAATAGCATGCTCCACCCGGTCGGGATCGTCCCGGCCACCAGCGTCTTTGTCGCCGCGTGCTGGGCCGTATAAAGACGTGGGTGCCCGGCACAGGCCGGGCGCCCGGTTTCTCGGCTTACCCCATCGTCGAATTGAACGCGCCGCCATCGAGCAGCAGGTTCTGGCCGACGATGAACCCGGAGGAGGCGGCGCACAGGAAGGCGCAGGCATCTCCGAACTCGGCCGGGTCGCCGACCCGCTTGGTCGGGTTGGTTGCCGAACGCTTTGCCAGCATTGCCTCGAACGAGACGTTTTCCTTGCGTGCCTCGAATTCGATCCCGGAGCGCAGGCGGTCGGTCAGGAACGGCCCCGGCAGGATGCCGTTGATCGTGACGTTGTAGTGCGCGACCTGGCGGGCGAGGCCGGCGACAAACCCGGTCAGCCCGGCGCGGGCGCCGTTGCTCATGCCGAGGATCGGGATCGGCGACTTCACCGAGGCCGAGGTGATGTTGACGATGCGGCCGAAGCGGCGCTCGCACATGCCGTCGATGACCGCCTTGATCAGCATGATCGGGGTCAGCATGTTGGCGTTGACCGCCTTCTGCCAGTCTTCGATCGCCCAGTCGCGGAAGTCGCCATGCGGCGGGCCGCCTGCATTGTTGACGAGGATGTCCGGGTTCGGGCAGGCGGCGAGGGCGGCGGCGCGGCCCGCCTCGGTCGTGATGTCGCCGGCGACGGCGGTGACCTTGGCTCCGGTTTCGCGGCGGATCTCGTCCGCGGTCTGTTCCAGCGTCTCCGCCGTGCGGGCGGTGATCGTTAGTTCGACCCCGGCGCGGCCGAGCGATGTTGCGCAGGCTTTTCCGAGCCCCTTGCTCGCGGCGCAGACGATCGCCTTTTTGCCGCTGATGCGCAGATCGAGCATGTCTCCCTCCTGTTGTGTCGCCGGCGGACGCGGCGCTGCGCCGTTATAGCCGAGCGCCGCGGCGAAGGAACGACGCTGTCGCGCCGAATGGGGCGCCCGCGCAAAAATGCATGACGGTTCTGCGGCAATTCGCGCTTCTCGGGAGCGGCCGTTTGGGTTTACCGTCTGCGAACGATTATCAATTGCATACGTGTCGCGTCGATGCCGCTTCTCTGCCGCCCCATCGCTGTCCTTCTGGCCCTTGTTGGCTTGGCGCTTGTCGGCGCCGTTGTCCCGGCCTTGGCGCAGGAGGCCAGACCGACCCTGACAGTACAAAACCAGCAGTTCGTGCCGGCCGAATTGACGCTCCCGGCCGGCCAGAAGGTCGAACTGATCATCCGCAACCAGCAATCGACCCCGGCCGAATTCGAAAGCTCCTCGTTGCACCGCGAGAAGATCGTGCCGCCAGGCGGGCAGATCAGTGTCTTTGTCGGGCCGCTCGATCCCGGCCGCTACGAGTTCTTCGACGATTTCAACCGCGCGGCCCGCGGCGTCATCGTGGTCAAATAAGCGACGGCGATGCTGGCAACCGCGATCATCGTTTTCCGCGAAGTGCTTGAGGCGGCACTGATTGTCGGCATCGTACTGGCGGCGAGCCGCGGAGTGCCGCGGCGCGGCGCCTGGGTCGCCGGCGGCATCGGTGCCGGCGTCTTCGGCGCCATTCTGGTAGCGATGGGCGCGGAAACGATTGCCGCCGCTGTCCAGGGGGTCGGTCAGGAGATCCTGGACGCGGTCATTCTGTTCGCCGCGGTCGCGATGCTCGGCTGGCACAATATCTGGATGAGCCGCCACGGCCGCGACCTTGCGGTCGATGCCGACCGGCTCGGCGCCGAGGTCCGTGACGGCAGCCGCCCGCTATGGGCGCTGGCAATTGCCGTCGGGCTGGCAACCTTGCGCGAAGGTTCGGAGGTGGTGCTGTTCCTTTACGGCATTGCCGCCGCCGGCGATGGCGGCAGCGAGGCAATGGCTGTGGGCGGTCTCCTGGGCCTGCTTGTCGGCGCTGCCTCAGGCGCCGCGCTCTATCTCGGGCTGGTGCGCATCCCGCTGCACCGGTTGTTCGTCGTCACCAGCTGGCTGATCCTGCTGCTCGCCGCCGGTATGGCCTCGCAAGGTGCGGCCTTCCTGCTCCAGGCCGACCTGCTGCCGCCGCTCGGGTCCAACCTTTGGGACACCTCGTCGCTGCTGGCCGAGCAGAGCATCGCCGGCAAGGTGCTGCATACGCTGGTCGGCTATACCGCCCAACCGGCTGGGATTCAGCTCGTCTTTTATATCGCCACGCTAGTCCTGATCGGCGGTCTGATGCGCACGCTTGGCGGGGTGAGGCCGGCTCGCGCACCGCAACGCCGCCGAGCCTGATCTGTGACCATGATGAGCGAGGACAGGCCGGGCTCGACCCTTGTGTTGCGGCTGCGACGCAATTGCGGATCGATAGCTGTTGCCGCGATCGCGGTCTTGGCGATGTGCCAGATGGCGCACGCCGATTTTCGGGTCAAATATCCCGATGCCGAGCCCGGCGAATTCGAGATCGAGAATATCGGCAGCTACGGCCAGGATTCTCGCCCGGCGGCTAATAACGAACAGAGCCATGTTCTCGAATTCGAGTACGGCCTGACCAGTTTCTGGAAGCCCGAGCTCGAATTCGAATGGGAACGCGCGCCGGGCCCCGGCAACAAGACCACCTTCAGCCACATCACGCTGGAAAACATCTTCCAGTTCTCCGAGCGCGGCGAAAACTGGGTCGATAGCGGCTTCTTCGTCGAGGCCGGCAAGGCGATGGTGGGCCATACGCCGGACGAGACCACCTTCGGCCCGATCTTCCGCAAGGAGATCGCCGGCACGATCAACACGGTCAACCTGTTCTTCGAAAAAGACATCGGCCATTTCGCGCAGGGCCGGCCGAATTTCATGTATGCGTGGGAGACGCGCCTGGCCCTCGGCACGTTGATCGAGCCCGGCATCCAGGCCTATGGCCAGCCGGGGCCGTTCGGCCATTTCGCGCCAATCTCCGAGCAGGATCACCGGATCGGCCCGCAGCTGTTCGGCAATTGGCACAATCTCGGGCCGGGGACGCTGAAGGCGAATGCCGGCGTGCTGTTTGGCTTGACCCCGGCATCGCCGCGGCGGACGCTGCGCTGGCAATTTGAATACGAGCTGCATTTCTGAGCGCCGCGGCCTGTTCGGGGAGAGGCGCATGATCTTCTGGCTGATCCTGATCCTCGGCAGCGGCGACCAGGCGCTTCACATCGGCAATTTCGGCAGCGCGGCGGCCTGCGAAGCGGCGGCGAAAAAGGCCATGCTGGTCACGCCGAACCCTGCCGCAAACCCGCCCTATCTCGGCTTCGTCTGCGTCCAGGCGAACGAGTCGACGACGAGAGCCCCGGGTTGAGGGGCGGCTCGGTTCTCGCGCCGCTGCTCGTCGCCGCCACGGCATTGTTTCCCGTGATACAGGGCCCGCTCGCGGATGAGGCCGCGATCATTGGCGACGCAGCGACATTCCGCGACTTCATGATCCAGAATGTCTGCCTCGATGGCGCCGGATCTGTCGTAGGCGGCGTGTCGCCGATCGAGGGTGACGCGCGTTGCGTTGGTCAGCGGGACCTGCATCCGGGCGAGGCGCTGCCGTATCACAAGCACGACTACCCTGGCCCAGCCGACCGCACCGCGGCCCCGCAGGGCTATCAGCGCCACGATTCTTTTCCAGTCGAGACCATGGGTCTCGGCATCGTCGTCGAGCATTCTTTTGATTTCGGCTCCGGCGAGGGCCGGCGCTTCGGAATCTTTGACGAGCCCAGTGATGGCGGCGACGTCGCTGTCCTGTCGCCGGGCAAGGTGTCGATTGGCGCGACCGAGGACGGCGGCAGCGGCTTCCTGATGTGGATCGGCGAATGCGACGGCAAGTTGACCGCCGCCGCGCTGACCGATTCATGGCTCCTCGCGGAATACGACCCGTCGCGGCCGGCGCCGCTGCAAGGCGAAACGGTGGCGCGGCTGAACCGCGCCCGCACCGGCCGCGAAACCTGCCCGACCCGGTTCGTCCCCGCCTACACCGACTGGATGGTGCGGCCGGTGCGCTACCGCGCGGTTTCCGGCCAGGGCGCGCCCGTGACGCTGATGACGCTGATCTCGGAGCACTACAGCGGCCAGCACGACGCCGCCGACCAGGTCGAGCGCTTCTATTTCACCCGAGAGCTCGGTAGCACCCGATGGGAATCCTGGGGGAACCGCAACGGCAATGCCCAATACAGCGCCGCGGTTGTTGCAGAGGCGGCCGCGCGGTTCGCCGCCACCGGGCGCTGCGGCGCGGCCGACCCGCCGGCCGGCGGGGTGTCCTATGTGCTGGTCGATTGCCGCGAATGGACCCGGATCGTGCCGCCCGCCGACTCTGCCGGTGATCGGCCCGGCTTCTTTATCGATAAAATCCGCAAGCGGCCGGACGCGCCGGCCTTCTTTGCGGCGCCGGTGAAGTAGTCGGCTCAAAAGCCTCTGGTCATCGGGTGGCGGTACCAGGCGGCGCCGTCATCGACGTCGTCGAGTTGCGCCGCATAGCCGACCGCGACCCGCCGCGGCAGGTTTGTGAGCGTGTCGGTGAGGGCATGCGGGGTCGACCAGCGCACCGGGCCGAACAGCGGCGGCAGTCGCGGCGACCGGCGCGCGCCGACCAGCCAGAAGCCGCCGTCGCCGGTCGGGCCGAAGACGAGGTCGTGCCGCCCAAGCAGCCGGAAGGCCTCGGCTATATGGGTCGCGGCGAGATACGGAATGTCGCTGCCGATCAGTATCGCTGGCCCCGGGGGACAGGCGTCGAGGGCGCGCTGCATGCGCGCTCCGAGGTCGCCGCCCCCTTGCGCCGTGACCGTGACCGGGGAGGGCAGCTTCAGCCCAGGCAGACGGCGATGATCGGGGGTGACTGCGAGCTCCAAACGCCAGCGGTGGTCGCGCCCCAGCCGGCGCAGCAGCCGCGCCAACATCAGCCGCTGGAACCGCAGCGCCGCGATTGGGCCGATATCGCGGGCCAACCGCTTCTTTCCGGCGCCGAGGCGCGGCAGGCGCACGAACAGGATCAGGTGCCGCCGCATCAACCGTAGAGCCGTGCGATCCGCCGCGGCGCGACACCGGCGAAATACAGCGACAGGCAGAGGAGGTTGCGCAACGGCCGCTGGATGAACCCGGTTTCGCGATACCGCCGTGCCGACGATACGGCTGCGACGCCGAGCGGCTGCAACCGCCTGCGGCCGATGCGACGCACCAGATCGACATCCTCCATCAGCGGGATCGGCGCGAAGCCGCCGAGCGCCTCGTACAGGGCGCTGGCGATCAGCAGCCCCTGGTCGCCGTACGGCAATCCAAACAATCGGCAGCGCCAGGCGACCATGCGTTCCAGCCGCCGTGCCGCCGGTCGCGGATCGTCGAGCGCGAAGGCGAAATAGCCGGCGCGTTCTCGGGCACCGGAAGCGGCAAGAAACAGCGCGGCGGCGCTCGCCCAGCCCGGCGCGAGCCGGCAATCGGCGTGCAGAAACAAAAGCCATTCGCCGGTCGCGGCGGCGGCGCCTGCCGCCAACTGCGGGCCGCGGCCGCGCGGGGCGGCGACGATCCGAGCGCCGGCAGTTTCGGCGATCGCCACGGTGCCGTCTCGGGATCCGCCATCCGCAACGATGATCTCGCGCACCAGCCGGCTGCCGCCGAGCGCGGCGAGCGCAAGGGGCAGCTCCGCCGCCGCATTCAGGGTCGGGATTACGACCGAAACAGTTTGTTCTTGAATTGTTCGCATCGGCTCCCATATTGTGGCGCATGGATATGCCGGTCGCACTCCAGCCGCGCAAGGGACGCGGCGCCGTCACCAACGATACCGGCCGCTTCGAGCAGGAGAGGCGGGTGGGTTTCGACGACGGCTGGGGATCGGCCGACGCCGAGCCGGCGCCGTTGTCGACCGTGCTTTCGGTCGATGCAACGCGCACGATCATCGCCCGCAACGACTCGCCCGATATCGGCTTCGACCGTTCGATCAACCCCTATCGCGGCTGCGAGCACGGCTGCATCTATTGCTACGCGCGGCCGAGCCACGCCTATCTCGGCCTGTCCCCTGGCCTCGATTTCGAGAGTCGCATCTTCTACAAGCCGAATGCGGCGGCGCTCCTGACCCAGGAATTGCGCAAGAAGGGCTACACCGCGAAGCCGTTGGCTCTGGGCAGCAACACCGACCCGTATCAGCCCGCCGAGCGCCGCTTGAAGATCACCCGCAGCATCCTCGAAGTGCTGCGCGATTTCCGTCATCCGGTGACGATCGTCACCAAATCGGCGCTGGTGCAGCGCGATATCGACATCCTCGCCGAGATGGCGCGCGACCGGCTCGCGGTGGTGACGGTGTCGGTGACGACGCTCGACCGCGCGCTGGCGCGCCACATGGAGCCGCGCGCCGCCACCCCGGAACGCCGTCTCGAAACGATCGCCGCGCTGGCCAAGGCCGGGGTACCGGTCGGGGTGCTGGCGGCGCCGATGATCCCGGCGCTGAACGACCGCGAGATGGAGGACATCCTGACCCGGGCGCGCGAGGCCGGCGCGAAAGTTGCGGGCTACACGCTGCTGCGGTTGCCGCTCGAACTGAAGGCGCTGTTCAAGGAATGGCTCGAAGAGCATGTGCCGCAAAGGGCATCGCATGTGCTGTCGCTGGTTGCGCAATGCCATGGCGGCAAGATCTACGATTCGGCCTGGTCGAAGCGGATGACCGGCGCCGGTCCCTATGCCGAGATGCTGGCGGCGCGGTTCGACCGCGCCTGCCGCAAGCTCGGCTTCACGGCGCGCACGACGCATGCGCTCGATACGACGCTGTTCCGGGCGCCGCCGCAAAGGGGCGATCAGCTGGCGCTGTTCTGATAGGCTGGCGTCGGCGGGTGCGTCCCGCGACGACAGCGGAGCAGGCGCCAGCATGGCGGTGGAGAAGCGGCTCAACGCCGAGCAGCTGCAGCGGATCTTCCTCGAATTTGCCGAGGCCATGCGCGAATTGCCGCCCGACATCGAGGCCGGCTGGCTCGACGCCCAGGGCGAATTGCGCCTCGCCCCCGATGTCGGCCGCAAATTGCGCACCGCCCGCAACGTGCGCGAGGTCCTGCGCCAGATCCGCGAGGCCGAGCGGGACGAGGGCTGAGCTACGGCCCTGCCACGATGCCGGTCTCGTGCAGGCGGGCGATTTCGGCACCGGAGAGGCCGAGCACGCGCGCGAGCACGTCGTCGGTGTGCTCGCCGAGGCGCGGCGCCGGCCGGGTCGGCTCTCGCCGCGCACCGGCGAAATCAAGCGGCAGCCCCGGCATCCGGTAGCGGCCGATCCCGGGCTGGTCGATCTCGGCGAACAGCGGGTTCGCGGTCGAGCAGCGCGGGTCGTCGCGCACCAGTTCGACGAAATCCTGGAACGGCGCCCAGAGGACGCCGCTGCCGGCGAAGGCCTCCCCGACGTCTTGCAGCGTCCTTGCCATGCACCATGGGCCGAGCAGCGCCGCGATCGCCTCGCGTGCCTCGAACCGGCCGGTCTCGGTTTCGAGGTCGACCCCGAAAATCTCGCCGAGGCGGGTGAATTTGTCGGCAAGCCCCGTCGTCCGCCCCAGGCCGCGCCATTGCCTCGGGGTCAGCGCGATGATGATGATCCGCCGCCCGTCGGCGGTCGCGAAATCGCGGCCGAAGCTGCCGTAGAGGTCGTTGCCCAGGGCCGGGCGGGCATGGCCGTTGATCTCGACGTCGCCGACATATCCAAGGTTGCCGACGGCGGCGAGCATCACGTCGGACAGGGCGAGCGTCACCTCCTGGCCGGCGCCGGTACGGGCGCGGTAGCGCTCCGCGGCGAGCAGCGCCGTCGCGAGATAGAGCCCGGCGGCGATATCCCAGGCCGGCAGGACATGATTGACCGGCTGCCCGCCGCCCGGTCCTGTCACCAGCGGGAAGCCGCTGGCGGCGTTGACCGTATAGTCGACCGCCGCCGAGCCGTCGCGGTTGCCGGTCAGGCGCAGCAGGATGATGTCGTCACGCACCGCCTTCAGCCCGGCGTAGTCGAGGCCAGGCAAGGGCGGCAGGTTGGTCAGCACGAAGCCGGCACCGGAGCCCGGCGCCGTCGCAATCGCCCGCGCCAATTCGCGGCCTTCCGGCTTGTCGAGCGCCAGTGCGACCGAGCGCTTGGCCTTGTTGAGTCCGGCCCAGTAGAGGCTGGCGCCGCTCGGCGCGACCGGCCACCGGTTGAAGTCGATGCCGCCGCCCAAGGGATCGATACGGATCACCTCGGCGCCGAGCTGCGCCATCGTCATGCCGCCGAGCGGTGCGGCAACAAAGGCCGACAATTCGACGATGCGCAGATCCGCCAGCAGCCGATTCATCGCCTCTTCCCGATCCAGCCATTGAAGTCGGATCGAGAGTGCGATCGCAGGCCGGCGATGACAACGCCCGGCTTAACCGCCGGCGATGAACGAGCGCAGCGAGCTGGCTTCGAACTCGACCTCGTCGAGCCGGTTCTTGACGACATCGCCGATGCTGATGATGCCGCACAACTTCCCGTTCTCGATGACCGGAAAGTGGCGGATGCGGCGGTTGGTCATCTCTGCCATCAATTCGGCGACCGTGTCCTGCGGCTCGCAGGTCAGCACGGTGCGGGTCATCACCTCCGCCACCGGGCGCGACAGCAAGTTGGTCCCATCACCGGCGAGAGCGGCGACGATGTCCCGTTCCGACAGGATGCCGTCGACCCGCCCGCCATCGTCGCTGACGACGAGCGCGCCGATGCCGTACCGGTGCAGGCTCTCGACGGCATCGCCAATCGTCGCATCGGAGCGGATTGTGGTGACGCGGTTCCCCTTATTGCGCAGAATCGTTTCGACGTTCATGAACCGGGCTCCGCCATTGGGTGCGGCGACCGCATCGCTCGAGGACTGAGGCGTGCGCGATAAGGGCGGCCGCTTGCTGGCCACAGCATAGGACAAAATGCCGCAGCTCGGCAAGGAGCGCGCCGTCAACGCTCCGAGGATGCTTGCCGCTCCACCGTCTCGGCCTCGATGCGGTAATAGGCGTCGAGGCCGATCAGATCCTCGATCTCCTTGCGAAGACCGGTGAACTCGCCCTCGCTGAGGCCGGTGTAGCTGCCGGTCGCGAGGAGTTCGGTGAGGGCCTTTTTCATGCCGGCCAATCCGGCGCCAAGCAGGATCTGCGCGTCGATGCACCCGCGATAACCCATGTCGCGCAATTCGCCGAGCGGCAGGATCGGGCGGCCATCGCGGTTGCCCCGGCTCTGCACCCATACCAGCGGCACCGCCGCGCGTTGCGGCGCGGCCTGCGCTTCGTCGCGGCTGCGTGGAAAGATCAGGCCAAGATCGGCGCCGACCTCGGCCGCCGCATTGACCCGCGAGATCGCCTCGTCAAGGCCGAATTCGCGGCAGGTGTCGGAGCGGGCGAGGATCACGAAATCGGGATCGGTCTCGTCGCGCTGCCGGCAGGCGTATCTGATCTTGTCGACGAACTCGGCCAGCGGGATCGCATGCACCTGATAGGCGTGGTAATGCGCCCGCTTCGGATAGAGCTGGTCCTCGATGTGAATGCCGGCGACTCCGGCGGCGGCGAACTCGCGCACGGTGCGCATCGTGTGCAGCGGCTCGCCAAAGCCCGCGCCGGCATCTGCGATCAGCGGCACCGACACCGCGCGCGCGACCTCGCCGGCGACGCGCACCTGCTCATCCATCGTCAACAGCGGCTCGGTGATCATGCGCGAGGCGCCGGTGACATAGCCGCCGGTATAGACGGCCTTGACGCCCATCGCCTCGGCGAGCCGGCCCTCAAGCGGCGTCGCCGCCGACGGCATGTACAGGAACTCGCCGCTCGCGATCAGCTCGCGCAGCCGTTTCGTCTTTGTTGTCACCCGAGCCTCCGAAGCGTCACGTCAGCGAGTTCATGATCTCGCGGTAGGCCGCCTCCGGGAACGCCTTCAGGGTCGTCGTCCGCACCGCCCCCATCTGGCCGAGAAGCAACGTGAACCGCGCCGCGACCGCATCGTCCGGCGCCTCGTAGATCAGGATCAGATCGTAGTCGCCCATCGTCATGTACAGCGATCTCAGTTCGCCGCCCATCTCCACGAGCATCTTTCTGGCGGCATCGACCCGCCGCGGCGACTCCTTGACCTGGCGGGCACCCTGATCGGTCCAGTTGGCGAGCATCACATAGCTGGGCACGGCGGACCTCCCTTATGAATTTTATGGCGGAGGGCAGCCAAGAACCGAGGCGCCGGCGGCTCGAAGCCCGCTTACTGGCTACCCTGCGACAAGCGGCCACAGCAGTTTATCAAAGTTTCAACATATTCCCCGCAATATTCGGTTGCTGGCTGCGTTGTTCGCCTAACTCTTTTTTGGGTTCGTTATCAATGCGAGACTGGGTTGCTGACTGGAACAGGTGGAGCCGAGGCGAGCGCGTCCTGGCGCTCCTCGTCGCAACGGCTCTGTTTGCGCTGCCGCTGGGCATGTTGCTGACCGCCGCGAAGGCGGGCGTCTAGCCGGCGAACTCCTTGCCGATCGCGGCGAGCCGTTCGTAGTCGCCGATTTCGTTGTAGATTTGGGCCGAGACGCGCAGCCACAGCGCGCCTTCCAGCACCATGACGCCGGCGGTGATGCCGAGTTCATGGCGCAGCCGCAGGGCGAGCTTATGCGCCGCGCCGCGGTCGCCGCTCGGGCTGCCGGGCAGCCGGATCGACGCCATCGCAGCGCGCTGGTCGGCGCCGGCGGCGGCCTCGGTGCCCCACGCTGCCATCAGCAAGCCGCCGGCCTCGCGCGCCAGCGCGTTGTTATGGGCCTCGATCGCCTCGGCTCCGAAGCCGGCGATGTAGTCGAGCGCCGCCGGGACGGCGAGCCAGGCTGAGTTGTCGCGGGTGCCGCTGTAATCGAATTCGGCGGCGAAGCCCTGCCCGAGATTGTGCGAGATCGCGACTGGATGTGTCCGGACCTGCCGTTCCGGCGCGCACCAGATCACCCCGGTGCCTTTCGCCGCGAACGCCCATTTGTGCAGATTGCCGACATACCAATCGACGCCGAGCGCCGGCACGTCGAGCGCGACCTGCCCCGGCGCATGCGCGCCGTCGATCGCGACCGGCACGCCGCGCGCGCGACAGATCGCGGCCATCTCGCGCACTGGCAGCACGACGGCGCCGGTCGACGTGATGTGGTCGAACACCGCGAGGCGGGTCCGCCGCCCGATCGCGGCGGCAATCGCCTGCAGCAGCGGCGCTGCGTCGGTAAACGGCACCGGGACCGGCACCGTGACCACCCGGGCGCCGCGCCGCTCGGCGCAATAGCGCATCGCATTGCCGACCGCCCCGTACACCTGCGACAGGCACAGCATCTCGTCGCCGCGCTCCAGATCGAGCGAGGCGATCACCGCGTTCAGTCCGGCGGTGGCATTTTCCACAAAGGCCCAGTCCTTACCGTCGCCGCCGAGAAATCCGGCGACCCGGTCGGCCGCGCGCCGCAACCCGTCGATCAGGTCGCGGTGGAAAAATGTGCTCGGATCGGCCTCCATTTGCTGCCGCGCCGCCACGGCCGCGGCCAGAACCGCGCGCGGGGTGGCACCGTAGCCGCCGTGGTTCAGATGCGCGACGTCGGGATCGAGGGCAAAATCGGCGAGACGCGAATGGCCGAAACGCGGGAAATTGGTCATCTTAGCCTGAGGCCGGCTCCCGCCGGGGCGGACGCGCAGTGGAGGAGGAAGCCAATGTCGTACATCTATGTCGTGCAGATGAACATCCCGACCGAGCACGAAGCCGAGTTCAACCGCATCTACGACACCGAGCACGTGCCGATGCTGTCGAAGGTGCCGGGGGTCCACAAGGTCAGCCGCTATCGGCTGGAAAAGACCAACGACTCGAAGATGCAGAAATACCTCGCCATCTACGAGATCGACTCGCCGACAGTGGTCGACAGCAAGGCCTGGAACGACGCCAGCGAATGGGGCGATTGGGCGCCGAAGATCCGGCCGCACGCGACCGAGCGCCACCACAGCTTCTTCGAGAAGATATAGCGGTACGCACCAGGCCGAGAATACCGTTCAAAGGACGCGTGTGGACGTTGAGGCCATAGGGCGTCCGGCCGGTTTTATAGACATCTGCCGCCTCGGTTTCGCGGTTCACCGCTCATTGACGCACCCCGTTTGCGAGACAACGCCCGCCCCCGCCCGGCGTTGGCCGCACGAGTTCCTCGTCAGCGGGAGGCGTACGCATGAGCGAAATCGAGGTGAGCCGCCGTGGCTTTATCGGCGGCTCGGCCGCTGCCGCTGCCGCCGGCGGGCTTGCCGGCAAAGCGTTGGGCGCTCCGCCGCCTGACAACCAGCCGGCCCGCACCGCCGACATGCGCGACATCGTCCTGGAGATCAACGGGCGCCGGCATCGGCTTTCGGTCGAGCCGCGCACCACCCTGCTCGACGCCTTGCGCGAAAACCTCGGCCTGACCGGGGCGAAAAAGGGCTGTGACCGTGGCGCCTGCGGCGCCTGCACGGTTCATGTCGACGGACGCCGGGTCGTCGCCTGCCTGACCCTCGCCGCCCGTTGCGAGGGCAAGGCGATCGGGACGATCGAGGGGCTCGCCGGCGAGGGCGAATTGCACACGATGCAGGCCGCCTTCGTCGAGCACGACGCGTTCCAGTGCGGCTATTGCACGCCGGGACAGATCATGTCGGCGGTGGCGTTCGTCGCCGAAGGCCGGCCGATGACCGATGCCGGGATCGCGACCTGGATGAGCGGCAATCTGTGCCGCTGCGGCGCCTATCCCCACATCCGCGCCGCGATCAAAGCGGCCGCGACGGAGGGCTGATCATGGAAGCCTTTACCCTCGCCGCCGCGAACGATCTAGACGGTGCTCTCGCGGCGGCCGGCCAGACCGACGCCAAATACATCGCCGGCGGCACCGACCTGCTCCAATTGATGAAGGATTTCGTCGAGCGGCCGAGGCAGCTGGTGGACATTCAGAACCTGCCGCTCGACCGCATCGAATTCGCCGCCGATGGCGGCCGCATCGGGGCGCTGGTGCGGATGAGCGACGCCGCCGATCATCCTGAACTGCGCAAGCGATACCCACTGATTGCCGAGGCGCTGCTGGCCAGCGCCTCGCCGCAGGTCCGCAACATGGGAACCTTCGGCGGCAACCTGCTGCAGCGCCCCCGCTGCGGCTACTTCCGCGATGCCGGCTCGCCCTGCAACAAGCGCGAGCCCGGCACGGGCTGTCCCGCCATATCGGGCGACCACCGCCGGCTCGCGGTCCTCGGCGGCAGCAACCACTGCATCGCGACACACGCCTCCGACCTCGCCGTCGCGCTGGCGGCGCTCGATGCCGCCGTCGAGTTGCGCAGCGCCAACGGCACCCGGGCGGTTCCAGTGAATTCGTTCTACCGGGTGCCCGGCGACACCCCAGAGAAAGAAAACGTGATGGCTCCCGGCGAGCTGATCACCGCCATCCTCCTGCCGCCGGCCGGCGTCGGCGAAGCCTCTCAGTACCTGAAGGTGCGCGACCGCGCCGAATTCGAGTTCGCCATCGTTTCAGCCGCGGTCGTTGTCGCACGGCAGGATGGCCGCATCCGCGGCGCGCGTATCGCGATGGGCGGGGTCGGCACCAAGCCGTGGCGGTTGCCGCAGGTCGAGGCGGCGCTAGCCGGCGCGCCGGCGACCGAGGAGGCGGTCGCGGCGGCAACCGCGCAAGCCGCCGACGGCGCCCGCCCGCTGCCCGAAAACGCATTCAAGGTCCGGCTGATGCAGCGGGTGCTGACCCGCGCGCTGCTGACCGCACTCGCTTGAGGAGGAGAGACGATGGCTTTCGTCACCGGCACTCCCATTGTCGGCCAGCCGATCAGCCGGCGCGACGGTCGGCTCAAGGTCACCGGCCGCGCCAAATACGCCGCTGAATTCGCGATCGACAATGTCGCCCATGCCGTCGTCGTGCAGAGCACGATTCCGAGCGGCGTCATCACCGGCTTCGACCTTGGTGCTGCACAGCAGGTGCCGGGTGTTCTGGCGATCCTGACGCCGGACAACGCGCCCCGGGTTCAGCCGGCTGCCGAAGCAAGCAATACGGCCGCCATCGACGTGATCCGGGTGCCGCTGCTGCAGGATAAAGGCGTTTACTACAACGGTCAGCACATCGGCGTCGTCGTTGCCGACACGCTCGAACGGGCGCAGCAGGCGGCCGGACTGGTGAAAGTGCAGTACAGCGGGGGCGAGGCGCAAATCAGTATGGAGGATGCGCTCGGCGAAGCCTACCCGCCGGTGCACTTCCGTAACGGCGCGCGGCCGCCCGACAGCCGCCGCGGCGATCCGGAAGCGGCGCTCGCCGCGGCGGCCGTCAAGCTCGACCTGCGTTTCATCACTCCGACCGAGACGCACAACCCGATGGAACCGCATGCGACGATCGCGCTGTGGGAGGGGGACGGCGACAGTGCGCGGTTGATTGTCTACAACGCGACGCAATACATCAGCGGCACGCAGCAGACGCTGGCGACGCTGTTCGGGCTGAAGCCCGGCCAGGTCCGGGTGATCTCGCCGTTCCTCGGCGGCGGTTTCGGTTCCAAGGGCACGACTTGGCCGCATGTCGCGCTTGCCGCGATGGCGGCGCGGGTCGCCGGGAGGCCGGTCAAGCTCGTGCTCGACCGCGCCCAGATGTACAGCTCGACCGGCCATAGGCCCGAGACGATCCAGCATGTTCGCATCGGCGCCGAGGCGAACGGCCGCCTCGTCGCGATGACGCATGATGTGTTCAGCCAGATGTCGGCGCCGGTGATCGGGGAATACTCCGAGCCGGCGGCGCTGATGACCGAGATGATGTATACCTGCCCGAATGTCGCTGTGACGCACCGGGTGGTGCCGATCAACCGATCATTGCCGACCTATATGCGTGCGCCGGGCGAGGCGCCCGGCAGCTTCGCGCTCGAAACGGCGATGGACGAATTGGCGGCCGCGGTGAAGGTCGACCCGCTCGAATTGCGGCTCCTAAACTACGCCGACACCGATCCGGCCGAGGGCAAGCCTTTTACCTCGAAATCGCTGCGGCAATGTTATGCCGCCGCCGCCGAGGCGTTCGGCTGGAGCCGGCGTTCACCTGAGCCGGGCTCGATGCGGGATGGCCGCACCCTGATCGGCTGGGGCATGGCGAGCGCGACGCGGGCGGCAAGCTGGGCGGAAACCAGCCTGCGGCTCGTCTTCACCGGCGATGGCGATGTGACGGTGCAGTGCGGCTCGCACGACATCGGTACCGGCACTTACACAATCCTGGCGCAGCTTGCCGCCGACGCGCTAAAGCTGCCGGTGCACCGCATCCATGTCGAACTCGGTGACACCCGCTTTCCGAAGGCGCCGATCTCCGCCGGCTCGCTGACCGCGGCCAGCGTCTCCGCGGGGCTGCTCGCCGCTGCCGACAC
>Ga0102924_1002242_pt1 | contig 21306 bp, 20 predicted proteins | sample PaiPotPPM11metaG_FD_80116 | JGI IMG/M metagenome (GOLD analysis project Ga0102924, IMG submission 80116) | Iron sulfur acid spring bacterial and archeal communities from Banff, Canada, to study Microbial Dark Matter (Phase II) - Paint Pots PPM... ...
TCTTCAGCGCGCTCGGGTTCTTCTTCTGGTCCAAGCGGCGGGCGAAGGAGGCCTAGCCATGAGCGACGGCTCAGCGGCGAATGGTGACGCCCCGGTCCAGAAGGTCATCGTCATCGGCTCGGGCCCGGCCGGCCTGACCGCCGCCATCTACACGGCCCGCGCCAACCTGGCTCCCCTGGTCATCGAGGGGGAGGCGGTGGGGACGGACCAGCCGGGTGGGCAGTTGATGCTGACCACCGACGTGGAGAACTACCCCGGCTTCATCGACGGGATCATGGGCCCCGAGCTGATGGCCAACATGCGGGCCCAGGCCACCCGCTTCGGGGCGACCCTCATGACCCGCCGGGTGACGAGGGTGGACCTGGCGGCTTCGCCGAAGCGGGTCTGGGTCGGCGACACCGAGTACCGCGCCCATTCGGTGATCATCTCGACCGGAGCCAAGGCGCTCATGCTCGGGTTGGAGGCCGAGCGGCGGCTCCTCGGCTACGGCGTGTCGACGTGCGCGACCTGTGACGGGTTCTTCTTCCGGGGTCGCCAGATCGTCGTCGTCGGCGGAGGGGATTCGGCGCTCGAGGAGGCGACGTTCCTCACCAAGTTCGGCGAGAGCGTCACGATCGTGCACCGCCGCAAGGAGCTCCGGGCGTCCAAGATCATGCAGGACCGGGCCTTCGCCAACCCCAAGATCCGGTTCGTATGGGACTCCGTGGTCACCGACGTGCTGGGCGACACCAAGGTCGAGGGGGTGGCCCTCCACAACGTGGTGACGGGCGAGGACTCCGTCCTGGCTGCCGCCGGGCTGTTCGTGGCCATCGGGCACACCCCGTCGAGCGAGTTGTTCGTGGGTCAGCTCGACCTCGACGAGAACGGCTACATCCTCACCCACGACGGGACCGCCACCAACCTTCCGGGCGTCTTCGCATGCGGCGACGTGGTGGACCACACCTACCGCCAGGCGGTCACGGCCGCCGGCATGGGGTGCATGGCCGCCATCGACGGTGAGCGGTGGTTGGAGGCGCAGGGCGAGGAGATCGAGATGACCGTCACCGATTGGTGACCGTCATCTCCCGGAATGACCCCGTGGCTGCCGGCGTTCCATCACAACACCACGGCTAGCATCGCTGGCCACACCCGAGGAGGTCGACCGATCATGGCCGCCGGCATCACCAACCTGTCCGACACCACCTTCGACGAGGAGGTCAAGTCGTCGGAGCAGCCCGTGCTGGTCGATTTCTGGGCCGAGTGGTGCGGGCCGTGCAAGATGATCGGCCCCGTGCTCGAGGAGATCGGCAACGACTACGCCGGGCGCATCAAGATCGCCAAGCTCAACGTCGACGACGCCCCGGACACCGCCCGGCGGTTCGAGGTCATGAGCATCCCGACCCTCATCCTCTTCAAGGACGGCGAACCGAGCCTGCGCATCGTCGGTGCCAAGGGCAAGGGACAGCTCGTCCAGGAGATCGATCCATTTCTGTAGACGGGCTGCCGCTCGGGCCCGGCTCGAGCGGCGAACCCGTCGCCGACCTCCTGCGGAGGTTGGCGACGCTGGGACATGGTTGCGAGCCCGATGAGCTGGGTGTGTGCGGCGAGGGCACGGTGGCGGCGCTGGTCGGGTTCCAGACCGATCGGGGACTCCGGGTCGATGGCATCTGCGGCGCCCAGACGTGGGCCGCCATCGTCGAGGCCGGGTACCGGTTGGGCGATCGGCGCCTGTACCAGCGCAAGCCCATGATGCGGGGCGACGACGTCGCCGACCTCCAGCGGAGGTTGGGGGCACTCGGGTTCGACGCCGGGAAGGTGGACGGCATCTTCGGGCCGGACACGGCCGGCGCCCTCGCCGACTTCCAACGCAACGCCGGGATCACGGTGGACGGCATCTTCGGGCCCGACGAGCTCCAGGTCCTCGAACGCCTGGGCCATCGGGGCGACGGGCTCGTCGCAGAGGTGCGGGAGCTGGCGGCCCTCCGCTGGTCGGCCCGGACCCTCGAGGGGCTGCGGGTGGTGATCGCCGAACGGGGAGGTCTCGACGCGCTGAGCACGGCGATCGGCAGGCTGCTGGCCCGCCACGGTGCCGAGGTGCGGGTCCTGCACCACCCCGACGGGTCCGAGCTGGCCCAGCAGGCGAACGCCGCCGGCGCCCGGGTGTTCATCGAGGTGGCGAGCCTGGGCGCCGAGGACGGCTGTCGCTGCGCCTACTACCAGGGCTACAGCACCAGCTCGCCGGCGGGGCGCCAGCTGGCCGAACGCCTCCAGGCCACCGCCCCCGGCGCCCTCGGCGTCGCCGCCCTCGGCACGTGCGGGATGGCGGTCCCGGTGCTGCGGGAGACCCGGATGCCGGCCGTGGTGTGTGAGGCCGGCCCGACGCGCCTCCTGGTGGCGCGGGCCCCTGGGTTCGCCACCGCGGTCGCCGAGGCGCTGTCGGCCTGGGTGGCATCGCCCCCCGAGCCGGATGCCCGACCGACGTCGCCCGCCTGACGCCCGAGTCGCCGGCCCTCGTCGCCGTCCCGCCGAAAAAAGCTGGGGAGACCGGTTTTGGAGACCCTCTGATGGGGAAGTATTGCGAGATTGAGGGTTGTTGGCTAGATTGTGAATAGATTCACAATCCCGGGATATCCCCAGATTGGTACACACCCTGTGGAGAGGGTCGAGTGTCGAGGGTTGAGGAGCGGGTTCATCCCTCCATCGACGTCAGGCGTCGATAGATGCGCTCGAGGTCATCGAGGTCGGCGAACTCGATGACTACCTTGCTCCTCCGGGCCGCCAACTCGATCCGAACGCGGGTGTCCAGCTGTTCGCTGAGCATGGTCTCGAGCTCGTGCACGGCCGCCGGACGTTCGGCGGTTGCTGCCCGCCGCCCCGGTGACCGGCCGGCAACGGTGGCGCCGGCGACCGCCCCGGCGAGCTCGTTGCGCTCGCGCACGGCATCCTCGACCGCCCGCACCGAAAGCTGCTCGGCCACCGCCCGGCGGGCCAGGGACTCCTGGAAGGCCCGGTCGGGCGTGCCCAGCAGGGCCCGGGCGTGTCCGGCGGAGAGGACGCCGTCGAGCACCAGGCGTTGGACCGACGCGGGCAGCTGGAAGAGGCGAAGGGTGTTGGTCACCGCCGCCCGGCTCTTCCCCACCCGGTTGGCCACCTCGTCGTGGGTCAGCCCGAAGTCCTCGATGAGCTGCTGGAAGGCGGCGGCCTCCTCGAGGGGGTTGAGGTCCTGGCGGTGCAGGTTCTCCACCAGCGCCTGCTCCAGGCTAGCCCGGTCCGGCACCGCCCGGATGAGGGCGGGGATGGTCTGGAGACCGGCCCGCTTCGCCGCCCGCCAGCGCCGCTCGCCGGCGATCAGCTCGTAGCGACCACCCTCCGCCGGGCGCACGAGGATCGGTTGGAGCACGCCCAGCTCCCGGATGGACGCGGCCAGGGCGCCCAGCAGCTCCTCGTCGAAGTGGGTCCGGGGCTGGTGGGTGTTGGGGTCGACGGACGTGACGGGGACCTCGGCCAGCGCCGACGACCGATCAGCCGTCACCTCGGTGGGGATGAGGGCTCCCAGCCCCCTACCCAACCCGCTGCGGCGCGCCACCGGACACCTCCTTGGCCAACTCGCGATAGGCGAGGGATCCCCGGGAAGAGGGATCGAACACGATGATCGGCTGCCCGAACGAGGGCGCCTCGGACAGACGGACGGTCCGGGGGACGACATTGCGGCACACCTTGGGACCGAAGTGGCTGCGCACCTCGCCGGCCACCTGATCCGCCAGCTTGGTCCGGGCGTCGTACATGGTGAGGATGATCGCCGAGAGCACGAGCGGTGGGTTGAGGTTGGACTGCACCAGGTTCACATTGCGCATGAGCTGGCTGAGCCCCTCGAGGGCGTAGTACTCGCACTGGATCGGTACCACCACCTCGGTGGCCGCGGCCAGCCCGTTCACCGTCAGCAGGCCCAGCGACGGCGGGCAGTCGATGAGGGTGAAGTCGTAGTCGGCGGTCTCCGCCAGCGCCCTCCGCAGCCGGAGCTCACGGCTGAAGGCGGGCACCAGCTCGATCTCCGCACCGGCCAGGTCGATCGTCGCCGGAGCGACGAAGAGGTTGCGCACGCTGGTCGGCTCGACGCATTCGTCCAGCCCCAGGTCGTGCATCAGCACGTCGTAGATGGAGTGCTCCAGGTTGCGGGCGTTGATCCCCAGCCCGGTGGTGGCGTTCCCCTGGGGGTCGAGGTCGACCACGAGCGTCCGGTAGCCGAGCTCGGCGAGGGCGGCACCGAGGTTCACCGTGGTGGTGGTCTTGCCGACGCCCCCCTTCTGGTTGGCGATGGCCAGGATGCGGGGGAGGGGAAGCTCCGATGCCGGGTGGGACTCGCGGCCGTGGCGCGGGTCGGAGGCGGGCCCGCTGGCGGCGGGGGCCACTTCGGCGGCCGGCGGCGCCGCCGGCTCGACATCGGGAGCGGCAACCGGGGGAGCGGCGGGCACGACGGCGGGCACGACGGCGGGCGCGGCGTCGGCGGGCGCGGATCCCACCTCCTTCTCGGCGGCCGCTACGGGTTCGTGCTCGGCCGGCGGCTGAGGCCGGTCGGCGGCTCCCTCTCCATCCTGATCGAAGACCGGTGCCCGCATGCCGATCCCCCCCGGGTCCTCCGCCTCACCCTCGACGGCTGAGCTGGAGTCGGAGTTGGAGTCGGAGTCGGAGGCCGCATCACTCGTCCATGCGCCGTCGGCGGGTGGCACGTCGGCCTCGTTCGGGGCCAGCCCCACCGTGCTGGTCGCTTCACGACCACCAGCTCCGCGCAACGCCCGCAGCTGCTCGAACAACGCGCGACTGCGGGCCGCGACATCGTCCTCCTCGTTGGCCACGGACCTCATCCTGACTGGTCGGCCGGTGGGATTCAAGGACCCTCAACCAAACCAATCGCCGTTTCACGTGAAACCTGACCGGCCCGGTACTCAGGGGCGTTTCACGTGGAACGTCGGCCGCGTCAGAACAACGGGCGTTTGGTGGGGATCCCTACCCGCCGGGGGTACCGGTCAGGGCAGGGCCGAATCTGGTCCAGCTCCACCCAGCCCCCCGTCATCGTCGGGTTCCGCACCATCCCCAGCTCCGCCAGCGGCCCCGCCGGCCATCGCTCCGGCCCGACCTGCGGACCCGGCGGCTCCGCCACCCACATCCGCCCCTCGGCGCGCAGCAACGGGGCGGCGCACTCGGCCGTGACCCCCGGGACGGCGAAGCTCCGGGCCGTGACCATGTCGGCCGTGTGGCGGAGCGCGCCCCGCCCCTCGGCCTCCGCACGGGCCTGGCGCACCTCGATCCGGTCGGCGGCGTCCAGCCGGCGCGCCGCTTCCCGCAACCACCGGGCGCGCCGCTCCTGGCACTCCACGAACACCCAACCCAGACGGGGGCGGCCGAGGGCCAGGACCAGACCGGGCACACCTCCACCCGACCCGAGGTCCACGGCCAGGCCCTCGATCGGGAGCACATCGAGGAGCGGCCAGGCGTGGCGGATGTGGCCCTCGACCGGCCCGGGACCGAGGAACCCCCTCCGTTGGGCCTCGCCGAGCACCCCGACCAGCCCGTGGAGCGCCGATGGCTCCAAGGGGCCGGTCAGCGCAGGTTCTGGGCCTCCGGACACGACCCCGACGCCAGGCGGCTCGGGGTCATTCGGCGGCGGCCGAGGCCGCCGCCGGCTCGTCGGGGACGATGACCACCCGACGATGGGGCTCCTCCCCCTCCGAGACGGTCCTGACCCCCTCGATGTCGTTGGCCGTGTCGTGGACGACCTTGCGATCGGCGGCGCTCATCGGCTCCAGGGCTCGCTGCACCGCTGAGGCGCGCACGTCATCAGCCACCTGGCGGGTGAACCGCTCAAGGGCCTCACGGCGCCGGACCCGATAGCCGGCCACATCCACCAGGATGCGCCCGGTCCGGGCGACCGAGCGGCGTTGCACGGCGGTCCGGGTGAGCTCCTGCAGCGCCTGCAGGGTCTGGCCCTTGGGGCCGATGAGCAGCCCGAGCTCGGCCCCGCTGACCTGCACCTCGACGGTCTCGTCGTCGATCGTCGCCACCGAGGTCTCGGCGCTGGCGCCGAACTTTTCCAACAACCCGACCACGAACTGCCTGGCCAGCTCCCCTTGCTCAGCCAGGCTGAGCTCCTCCTCCGGCACGGACATCCCTCCATTGTCTTCGGCGACGGACGATCGCCCGCCCTCGTCTCTCGATCCATTGGCGCCCCGTGGCCGGGGCGTGACGAGCGCGGCGTCGGCGTCTCCGCTGCCGCCCCGTCCCCCGCGCCGGCGCCGGCGCCGCTTGGCCGCGTCACCCTCGTCCCCGGAGTCGGCCGCCTCGGCCGCCGTCGCCGGTACCACGTCCCGCTCTGGGGTGGTCGAACGTACGTTCGCATCGCCGGCGCCTCCCTCGGGGCGGCGTCGGCGTCGGTCGCGTCGGTCGGCCTTGGGACGCGGGGAGGTCGGCCGGACGCGCGCCCGGACGCGCGCCTCGCCCCGCTGGCGGCCGAACAGGCCCTGCCTCGGCTCCTCCATCACCTCGAACTCGGCGTCGGCTTCGTCCACGCCCAGCTCGTCGAGGGCGGCATCCTTGGCCTCTTCGACGGTTCGGCCCGTCGTCTCCACCCATTCCACGGCCTACCGCCCCTTCTTCGGGCGCCGTCCCGAGGGTCGCACGCTGAGCGGACTCGAACGCCCCTGGCGCCCGTCATCCTGGGTCGCGGCGTCGGGACTGACCGTCGCGTCGTCGGGAACGGCGGCGTCCTCTCCGGGCACCACGACGTCGTCGACCGGGCGGCCGTCGTCCTCGACGGGTCCCGCGTCGACCTCAAGGGGCGGGGCGGCGGCCTTGCCGTCGGGCTGGCCCTTGCCGTTGGGCTGGGCCTTGCCGTTGGGCTGGGCCTTTCCGCTGGGCTGGCCCCTGCCGTTGGGCTGGGACTTGCCGGCCGCTCCCGGGCCGGCCGGCTTGCCGTTGGTCTGCCCGCTCGCCCGCGCCTGGTCGGCCTGGGCCTTGGCCTCGGCGGCCTGAGCCCGCAGCCGCTCCATGAACCCGCCGCCACCCCTGGCGGTGGGCGGGCTGGAGGACCGGGGTGAAGGTGGTGGCGTCACCCGCCCGCTCCCAGCCGTCGGGCGCGGCGGAGCGCCGCTGCTCAGGGCCGCCTTGGTCCCGGGCGAACCGGCGCCCACCTTGGGCCGGCTGGCGGCATCGATGGCCCCCGGCGGCGGGACGGCGGCTCGCACCAGCACGGGGTCGAAGCGGTAGGAGAGAGCGTTCTGGGCCATGCGGAACAGGCCGCTGAGCAGCAGGTACAACACCACGGCGGCCGGGATGTTGAGCGAGATGATGGCGTAGAAGGCCGGGAACAGCTGCATCGTCATCTTCATCTGCGGGTTGGCGTTGGCCGCCGCCGGGTTGCGCTGGTTGATCTGGCGCTGCTGCCAGTACTGGCTGGCGGTCATGATGGCGATGAGGACGAAGTACGGGATGGCCGCGCTGGTCGAGGAATGGTGCTGGCGGGCGGTCGCCGCCAGGTCGAACCCCACGGCGTTGAGCTTCCCGTTCGAGTGGATGATCGCCTGGGTCAAGGTGGCCTTGTAGGCCAGGTAGTGCGGATCGACGAAGCCGGCGGCACCCCCGACGTTCCCCCGGAGCAACCGCACGAGGGGGGCGAAGGCGCCGGTGTGCCGGGCATTCATGCGCTCGAGCAGCCGGAAGATGATGAAGAAGATCGGCAGGGGGAGGAGCGTCGGCAGGCAGCCGCCGAGGGGGTTCACCCCATGCTCCTTGAACAGGGCCTGCATCTCCTCGTTTTGCTTGACCCGGTCGTTCTTGTACTGGTCCTGCAGCTTCTTCATCTCCGGCTGGATCCGCGCCATCTCGGCCGCCGACCGCATGCCCTTGATGGTGAAGGGGGTCACCACGATCATCACGATCAGGGTGAACAGCAGGATCATCGCCGCGTAGTTGGGCCACACCTGGTAGCACCAGGAGAGGAGTTGGGCCAGGAAACCGAACATCGTCGCTCCTCAGTCCGGGACGGGATCGACGCCCGACCCACCCCATGGATGGCACCGCCCCAGCCGGCGAGCGGCCAGCCAGGACCCCCGGAGGGCCCCGTGGCGCTCGACGGCTTCGACGGCGTAGTTCGAACAGGTTGGCCAGTACCGGCAGGGTGACGGGCGACCGGCCCGGGCCCACTGGTAGCCGTGGATCAGAACCAGGATGCCGCGAGCGGGGACGCTACGGGGCCTCGGGCCATCCGGGCGGTGCGAATGGGGGTGGTCAGCCGGCACCGGCACGGGGCTCACCGGGGGCGCGGCCGTCATTGCCCAGCCTTGGCCGTCAGCGAGTCCACGGCCTCGGTCCACCAGACCGTCAGCGCCGCGAAGGGTGCCTCTGCCGCCCCGGGGGCGGCGGTGACGCCCCACACCCCGGGCGCCAACGACGTCGTCCGGGCCAGCTGGCGGAGCCGACGGCGCAGGCGGTTGCGGGTCACGGCGTTCCCCACCCGGCGACCGATGATGAAGGCCACCCGGGGTGGGCCGGACCCGTCCTCGGGCACCCACGCCACCGTGATCTGGCCCCGCCGGGCGCGCCGGGCGCGCCGGAGGGCCGCGAACGAGGCCCGGTCCCCGACCCGCCAGATCAGGCCGACAGGCGGGCGCGGCCCTTGTCCCGGCGTGACTTGAGGATCGCCCGACCGGCTCTGGTCGACATCCGGTGCCGGAACCCATGCCGCTTCGCCCGGCGCCGGTTGTTCGGCTGGAACGGTCGCTTCACCCATCGCCTCCGCTGCCCTCACCACCCGGCCGGCACGGGATGCACGGGCCGCGTCCGGGCACGCTGCCGTCCGCGGACAATCGATCAGCCTACCCGGCCGAGGGGCCGCCCGGCAAACCGGACCGGCGAGGCGAACAGGGGGCCAACAAGGGGGAAATCGGCCCTTGCGCCGCCCCGCGACCCGGGTGCTACGGTGCTCGAACCGCACGCGCTCAGCGCAGCAACGCCCTGCGCCGTCACTTCCCCGGGCCCTGGCGGCCGGTGAGTTGTCATGGTGCGCGGTGTCGGTTGTCCACAGGTGTGGATGGGATTGTGGATCGTACTCGGGCTGGGAGGGAAGTGGGCTGGTGACGGACCTCGAGCGCCTGTGGATCGACTGCGTTGGGGCACTCCGGTCGCAGATCTCGGAGGCGACCTGGCGAATGTGGTTCGCGGGCGTCCAGCCCGTCTCCATGGACAACGAGCGGCTCGTGCTCGCCGTCTCCACGCCGATGGTGCGTGACCACATCGAGGGCCGGTACATCGAGCTGATCGAGAAGACCGTCGCCGACACCCTCGGCGCCACCTACGACGTCGTCCTCGACGTCCGGGCCCCCGAGCTCAGCCTGGTGCCCGACACCGAGGACGCCCCCGGCGCCGCTGAACCCGACGGTTCCGCCGAGGTCGAGGTCGAGGATGATCCCGCCCCCGAGGCCATGAGCCCCTACGGCGTCCCCTACGCACCGGCGCCCCGCGATCCCGAGTCCGCCGCCCTCAACCCCCGCTACACGTTCGAGGCGTTCGTCACCGGGTCCTCCAACCGCTTCGCCCACGCCGCGACCCTCAGCGTGGCCGAGCGGCCGGCCAAGAGCTGGAACCCGCTGTTCATCTACGGCGGCCCCGGGTTGGGCAAGACCCATCTGCTGCACGCCATCGGCCACTTCGTGCAGGAGAACTACCCCCAGTACCGCCTCCGGTACGCGTCGGCGGAGACGTTCACCAACGAGTTCATCGACGCCCTCCGCAGCAACACCGCCAATCAGTTCAAGCGGCGGTACCGCGAATGTGACGTCCTGCTCATCGACGACATCCAGTTCATGGAGGGCAAAGAGTCGACCAAGGAGGAGTTCTTCCACACGTTCAATGCCCTCCACGGCGCCAGTCGCCAGATCGTGATCACCTCGGATCGGCCTCCCAAGAGCCTGGCCGCCCTGGAAGACCGGCTTCGCAGCCGCTTCGAGTGGGGCCTCGTCACCGACGTCCAGCCCCCCGAGCTCGAGACGCGCATCGCCATCCTCCGCAAGAAGGCCGAGCGCGAGCTCGTCCCGGTGCCCGACGAGGTCCTCGAGTTCATCGCCAGCAACGTCCGGGACAACATCCGCATCCTGGAGGGCGCCCTCATCCGGGTCACGGCCTTCGCCAGCCTCAATCGGGAGCAACTCGACGAGTCGCTGGCCCGCCAGGTGCTTCGGGACCTCTTCGCGGGCGACCAGCCCCAGCAGATCACCGCCAAGGCCATCCTCGACGCGACGGCCAAGACGTTCGGCTTCACCCTCGACGAGCTGTGTGGGCCCAACCGCCGGCGGCCCCTGGTGACCGCCCGCCAGATCGCCATGTACGTCATGCGCGAGCTGACCGATTTCAGCTATCCGGCCATCGCCCGCGAGTTCGGCGGCCGGGACCATACGACCGTCATCCATGCCGTCGAGAAGATCGGCAACCAGATGAAGGAGCGCCGACCCATCTTCGATCAGGTCAACGAGCTCATCGCGGTGATCAAGCGGGGTGGCTGACGCTACGGGGAACGTGACGTTCGCGGTCTCTGGGCCGGGGGACAAGCCTGTGGGCGCAACCCGCTGTGGGCGGGTCACGCTGTGGACGTCGAGGGTGTCCCTGGGGACGCCGGCGACCCGATCCGTCGAGGTCTCACCACCCTGTGGGAAGCTGGGGATCTCGTGAGGACCGTGGCACCGCTCGTGACCTGCGCAGATGCCGCGGTGTCCACAGTTCACAGGCCCTATTACTTCCCCCATCAAAACCTTTCTTTGGTAACACCTATAGAGGAGAAGGCACAGCCGTGAAGTTCCGATGCGAACGCGACGTGCTGGTGGAGGCCCTCGGGACCACCGGTCGGGCAGTGGCCACCAAGGGGGCGGGTTCGCCCGCGCTCGCCGGCATCCAGCTCCGCCTCGAAGGCGACGTGCTCCGCCTGGCCGGGGTCGATCGTGATCTGACCATCCAGACCCAGGTGACGGTGGCGGGATCCGCCGACGGGGCCACCGTGCTCCCCTCCCGGCTCGCCGTCGACATCGTCCGGTCGGTCGAGCCCGGTGCGGTGGTGGTGGAGGTCTCGGACGAGGAGGTCGTCAAGATCACGGCCGGCCGGTCCATGTTCACCGTCCGCTCGCTCCCGGTCGACGAGTTCCCGCGGCTGTCACCGCCCGGTGGCAACCCGGTCACCCTCGAAGCGGCGGTGCTGGCGGCTGCCCTGCGCCAGGTCGTGCGCGCCGCCTCGACAGACAACGACCGGCCTGTGCTGACCGGTGTCCTGATGGCGGCCACTGACACCGGGCTGCGCCTGGTGGCCACCGACTCCTACCGTCTGGCGGTCCGCGATCTCCCCGGCTCGACGGTGCTCGCCGCCGGCCAGAAGGTGCTGCTGCCGTCGCGCGCCCTCGCCGAGCTGCAGCGCCTGCTGGCGGCGGGGACGGAGTCGGTGTCGCTGCGCCTGGGCGAGTTCGAGGCGCACTTCGACGTCGGCCCCACCCGGCTCACCACCCGGCTGCTGGAGGGCGAGTACCCCAACTACGGCGGGCTGATCCCCAAGGGGTACCCCAACCGGCTGATCGTCGGCCGAGACGCCCTGCTCGACGCCGTCCGTCGGGTGCGGCTCATGACCCGCGACGCCACGACGCCGGTCCGGTTGTCGTTGCGACCGGACGGGGTCGAGCTGACGGTGATCACGCCCGACCTCGGTCAGGCCACCGAGGACGTGGACGCCAAGTACGAGGGGGCCGAGTTCACGATCGCCTTCAACCCCCTCTACCTGTCGGAGGGGGTCGAGGCCATCGAGGGCGACGAGGTGGCCCTGGAGACCCAGGACGCGGGCAAGCCGGCGACCATCCGGGCCACCGAGGGCCCCGACTACCTGTACCTGCTCATGCCGGTCAAGGTGTCCTAGGGGTCGGTGCGGCTCGACCACCTCTGGTTGACGGACTTCCGCAACGCCGCCGCGACATCGCTGGATCTGGCGCCGGCGGGGCTGACGGTGATCGAGGGCCGCAACGGCCAGGGGAAGACCAATCTGTTGGAGGCCGTCGCCTGGCTGGCGACCCTGGAGTCGTTCCGCGGCGCGCCCACCGAGGCCCTGGTCCGGGCGGGGGCGGAGTCGGCGGTGATCCGGGCCGCCGGGCAGCGGGGTGGTCACGACCTGTTGATCGAGGGGGAGATCACCCTCCGGGGCCGCACGCGGGTCCAGGTCAACCGCCAGCCGCTGCGCCGCACCCGGGATCTGCTGGGGGCGCTCCGGGTGAGCGTGTTCAGCCCGGACGACCTGGTGCTGCTCAAGGGGGGGCCGGCCGAGCGGCGCCGGTACCTCGACGATCTGCTGGTGGCCTGCCACCCCCGTTGGGACGCCCTCCGGGCTGACCTGGACCGCACGCTCCGCCAGCGCGGCGCCCTGTTGAAGCAGGCCGGCGGCCGGCTCACCGGGGACACCGCTCCGACCCTCGACGTGTGGGACGCCAAGCTGGCGTCGGCGGGGACCGAGCTGGCCGACGGCCGGGCGGCCCTGGTCGACCGCCTCCAGCCCGAGGTGGCCAAGGCCTACGACGAGCTAGCCGGGGTGCAGATCCCGCTCCAGCTGGTCTATGAGGCGCCCTGGCGCCGTCAATCGGGCGGACCCGGCCTCGCGGAGGCCCTGGCGCGAGCCCGCACGGACGACGTCCGTCGCGGGGTGTCCACGGTGGGCCCCCACCGGGACGAGCTGGCGGTGCGACTGGGCGGGTTGCCCGCTCGGACGCACGCCTCCCAAGGGGAGCAGCGCTGCCTGGCCCTGGCGCTGCGCCTGGCCGGGCACGCCGTGGTCCGGGAGGAGGCCCGGGAGGACCCCGTGCTCCTCCTCGACGACGTGTTCAGCGAGTTGGATCCGGACCGCTCCCGGGCGCTGGTCGAGCACCTCCCCGACGGACAGGCCCTGCTGACCACCGCCGGGCCTCTGCCTCCGGGGGTGAGGCCCGCGGCCCGGCTGCTGATGCGCGCCGGGGTGGTGACGGCGGCACCGGGGTGAGGTGGCGCCCGGTGCGGGCCGCCATGGGCACGTGGCCGTCACCGCCGGCCGGTATCCTGGTGGCGATGACCTGGCGGCCGCTCCCCGATCCGGAGGGGACCCCTCCCCGCCGGTTGGGCGACGATCTCGACCTGCTCCTGCGGCGCGTCGGCGCCAGCGCCGGGGCCAGCACGGCGCCGGTGTTCACCCGCTGGGCCGAGGCGGTCGGCCCCTCAGTCGCCGGCCACGCCCGCCCCTCGGCGCTCCGGGGCCGAACGCTGGTGGTCGACGTCGACGCCCCTGCCTACGCCACCCAACTGCGCATGCTGGTCCCTCAGCTCCTCGCCCGTCTGACCGATCTGGCAGGCCCTGGGGTGGTTGAAGCCGTCGACGTGCGCGTTCGCGGCTGAGCGCCCCGTCCAGGCCTGTCCCAGGGCACGGTGATGTCCCAGACGGTCACCCCGATCTGGTATGATCACAAGGTTGAGATTCGGCCGGTAGGCATGGGGAGCTGACCGGCCCCGATGAGGCACCACGTTCTGGAGGCGCGCGCCCATGGCGATGAGAGCAGCGAAGGACAGCGAGGCCTACGGGGCGGCGCAGATCACGGTCCTCGAAGGTCTGGAGCCGGTCCGGAAGCGCCCGGGCATGTACATCGGGTCGACGGGGCCGAGCGGCCTGCACCACCTGGTATGGGAGGTCGTCGACAACTCCGTCGACGAGGCGATGGCCGGGTACTGCACCCGGGTCGACGTGGTGCTGCTCCCTGACGGCGGTGCCCGGGTCGTCGACGACGGGCGGGGCATCCCCGTGGACCCCCACCCCCAGTACAAGGACAAGTCCGGTGCCGAGGTCGCCCTGACCATCCTGCACGCTGGCGGCAAGTTCGGGGGCGGCGGCTACAAGGTGTCGGGGGGCCTGCACGGAGTCGGCATCAGCGTCGTCAACGCCCTGTCCCGCCGCGTTGTCCTCGAGGTGGACAAGAACGGCAACCACCACGAGATGGAGTTCCAGGACGGCGGCAAGCTGGTCTCCAAGCTCCACGTGACCGGTCCGGCCCCGCGGGGGCGGACGGGCACCACCGTGTCGTTCTGGCCGGATCCGACAGTGTTCGAGGAGGTCGAGTTCTCGGCGCGGACGATCCTCGAGCGCCTCCAGCAGTACGCCTTCCTCAACAAGGGCCTCGAGATCCGGTTCCGCGACGAGCGCCCGGGTCACGACCACAGCGAGACCTTTCAGTACAAGGGCGGGATCGTCGACTTCGTCAAGCACCTCAACGCCTCCAAGGAGCCGCTGTTCAAGAAGGTGGCGGGGTTCGAGGCATCCGAGGCCGACAGTGAGGTTGACGTCGCCCTGCAGTGGAACACGGGCTACCACGAGGGCCTGCACTCCTTCGCCAACGGCATCGCCACGACCGAGGGCGGCATGCACGAGGAGGGCTTCAAGAAGGCCCTTACCGTTGTCATCAACAAGTACGCCCGGGCCAAGGGCCTGCTGAAGGAGAAGGACGTCAACCTGTTGGGCGAGGACATCCGCGAGGGCCTCACCGCCATCGTGGCCGTGCGCCTGATCGACCCCCAGTTCGAAGGCCAGACCAAGACCAAGCTCGGCAACGTCAGCATGCGGTCCCTGGTGGAGAAGACCACCAACGAGAAGCTGGCCGACTGGCTGGAGGAGAACCCGACCGAGGCGCGCGCCGCCGTCAACAAGGCCGTGCAGGCGTCGAGGGCCCGGGAGGCGGCCAAGAGCGCCAGGGACGCCACCCGCCGCAAGAGCGCCCTCGAGGGGGCGGGGCTCCCCGGCAAGCTGACCGACTGCCAGACCAAGAACGCCGCCGAGGCCGAGCTGTTCATCGTCGAGGGCGACTCCGCCGGCGGTTCGGCCATCCGGGCCCGCAACCCCGTCAACCAGGCCATCCTGCCCATCCGCGGCAAGATCCTCAACGTCGAGCGGGCCCGCATCGACCGGATGCTCAAGAACACCGAGATCCAGTCGCTGATCACCGCCATCGGCTCGGGGGTGGGGGAGGAGTTCGACTTCTCCAGGCGGCGCTACGACAAGGTCATCATCCTGGCTGACGCCGACGTCGACGGCAGCCACATCCGCACCCTGCTGCTGACGTTCTTCTTCCGCCAGATGCGCCCGCTGATCGAGGGTGGCTGCGTCTACGTCGCCCAGCCGCCCCTGTTCTCGACGTCGGTCGGCAAGGAGAAGGTGTACCTGAAGGACGAGGCCGCCCGGGAGCGCTTCCTGGCCGAGCGGCCCAACCACAAGGCCGAGTTCAACCGCCTGAAGGGCCTGGGCGAGATGGACCACGCCGAGTTGGGCCTGACGACCATGGACGCCACCCGGCGGACGCTGCTCCAGGTCAACACCGACCAGGCCGCGCTGGCCGACGAGGTGTGCTCCATCCTCATGGGCGACGACGTGGAGGTCCGCAAGCACTTCATCACCACCAACGCCGGCGACGTGAGGTTCCTCGATGTCTGACACCCTCCCCCCCGAACCTCCCGACGACGAGCCGGAGGGCGCCGGGCAGGACGCCACCGCCGCCCTGGCCTACGGCACCATCGAGCCGATCGAGCTCCAGGAGGAGATGGAGCGGTCATTCCTCGACTACGCCATGTCCGTCATCGTCTCGCGGGCCCTCCCCGACGCACGCGACGGGTTGAAGCCGGTACACCGCCGGATCCTCTACGACATGCACCTGCAGGGGTACCGCCCCGACCGGCTGCACGTGAAGTGCGCCAAGGTCACCGGGGACACGATGAGCCGGTTCCACCCGCACGGCAACTCGGCGATCTATGACGCCCTCGTGCGGATGGCCCAGCCGTTCTCCCTCCGTCACCCCCTGATCGATTTCCACGGCAACTACGGCAGTCCCGACTTTCCCCCGGCCGCCGAGCGCTACACCGAGTGCCGGTTGTCCCCGCTGGCCATGCGCATGCTCGACAGCATCGACGAGGACACCGTCGACATGGGTCGCAACTACACCAACGAGGAGGACGAGCCCTTCGTCCTGCCCGCCCGGTTCCCCAACCTCCTGGTCAATGGCAGCCAGGGGATCGCCGTGGGCATGGCGACCAACATCCCGCCCCACAACCTGGGCGAGGTCATCGACGCCACCATCCACCTCATCGACCACCCCGATGCCAACGCCGACGACCTGATGCACTTCGTCCGGGGCCCCGACTTCCCCACCGGTGGGCTGATCCTGGGCCGGGCGGGGATCATGGACGCCTACCGCACCGGGCGCGGCTCGGTGCGCATGCGGGCCCGGGCGGAGATCGTCGAGGTCAAGGGCGGCGAGCAGATCGTGGTCACCGAGCTTCCTTACCAGGCGAGCATGAACTCCATCACCCAGCGCATCGCCGAGCTGGTCAACAGCCGCGAGCTCGACGGGATCCGCAGCCTCGACGACCTCTCCTCGGGTGACGACACCAAGCTGGTCATCGGGCTCAAGCGCGACGCCAACTCCAACGTCGTGCTCAACAACCTCTGGAAGCTCACCCCGCTCCAGACCAGCTTCGGCGTCAACATGGTCGCCCTCGTCGACGTCAACGAGGAGGGCAAGGGGGTCCCCCGCACCCTGACCCTGGTGCAGGCCCTCCAGGCTTACGTCGACCACCAGGTCGACGTGATCACCCGGCGCAGCCGCTTCCGGCTCAACAAGGCGCAGGCCCGCGCCCACCTGGTCGAGGGCCTGCTGCGGGCGCTCAACATGATCGACCAGATCATCGCCCTGATCCGGGGGTCGGAGGACGCCGCCGGGGCCCGCGAGGGCCTCATGGCCGACCCTTTCAGCTTCAGCGAGGCCCAGGCTGTCTACATCCTCGACATGCAGCTCCGCCGGCTGACCCGGCTGGCCCGGATCGACCTGGAGACCGAGCTCGCCGGGTTGCGGGAGACGATCACCGAGCTCGAGCGGATCCTCGGCGATCCCGTGGTCCTACGAGGGGTCATCAAGGACGAGCTGGCGGCGGTCAGGGAGGAGTTCGCCACTCCCCGCCGGGCGGAGATCACCTTCGACCCCGGTGACATCGGCGCGGAGGACCTCATCGACGACGAGGACCTGGTCCTCACCTTCACCCGGGGTGGCTACATCAAGACCATGCCGGCGTCGACCTTCCGGACCCAGGGGCGGGGCGGGAGGGGGGTGCAGGGGACCAAGGTCAAAGAGGACGACATCGTCTCGGAGATCATCCACACCACCGCCCACGCCTACATCCTGTTGTTCTCCAACCGGGGCCGTGTGTTCCGCCTCAAGGCCTGGGAGATCCCCCAGAAGGAGCGCACCGCCCGGGGGACGGCGGTGGTCAACCTCCTCCCTCTCGCCCCGGAGGAGCGGATCCAGGCGATCATCGACACCCGCGACTTCCCCGCCGACCGGTACCTGTTCTTCGCCACCCGCCACGGTCAGGTCAAGAAGACGGCCTTCAGCGAGTACGACAAGAGCCGCCGGGAGGGGTTCATCGCCATCAGCCTGCGCGATGGCGACGAGCTCGTGAGGGTGATCACGACCAACGGCGAGGACGACGTCTTCATGGTGAGCCGCCAGGGCGTCACCATCCGGTTCTCCGAGCAGGACGTGCGGCCCATGGGCCGGGACGCCGCCGGGGTCCGGGGCATGGCCCTCCGTCCGGAGGACGAGGTCGTCTCCTGTGACGTGGCCAAGGACGACGCCGCCATCCTGATGGTCACCGACAACGGGTTCGGCAAACGGACGCAGCTCCACAACTTCAACCGCCAGCAGCGCGGCGGCCAGGGCGTCCGGGGCATCCGCCTGACGGCCAAGCGGGGGGTGGTGGTGGCGGCCTTCATGGTCGGGCTGGACGACGAGATCCTCCTCATCTCCTCGGCGGGGGTCACCATCCGCACCCAGGTGCGGGAGATCGCCTCCCAGGGGCGCGACGCCACCGGCGTGAAGGTCATGAACCTCGACTCCGGCCACACGGTCGCCGCCGTCGCCCCGGTCCTCGCCCAGGACGAGGCCGAGCAGGGGTGATCCTCCAAGCCGCCGGGCGCTCGGGCTGAGCCCGGGCGCCCCGGGCCGGTCACCCCCCGGCCACGTTCCCCAGGCTCAGTGGCGGCCCCGCCAGGCCCGCCCGACCGTCCGCCCGGCGTTCCGGGCGCGGCGGGGGAGCCGGATGTGGATCTCCCGCCCGGCCACTCGGCCGGCTTCCCGGCCCACGCGGCCGAGGCGCGACGGACCCGGTGCCGGCACCGCTGAGCGGGCCGGGGAGGGCGACGGCCCGGGCCTCGGCGGCGATCCGGTGGTGAGCCCGGGCCAGCGGACGAGGCCGATCCGGATCAGGACGGCGGCCGCGGCCAGGCACGGCACCACCACGGCGACATCGGACCAACGGCCGCTCACGAAGGGCACGATCGCCACCGCCGCCCCGACCGCCATCAGGACGCGGCGATGCAGGGCCAGCCCCACCAACCGGGTGACCCCGAGGGGACCGTCGGCGACAATGGCCCATAGGACGATCGCCGCCGCCGCCCCGAGCAGCTCGGGGGCGCCCGACGGGGCGTGGAACCCGATCCAGACGAGCCCGACGGCGACGCCGAGCTCGACCAGTTGCAGAAGCCCGACGGCGCGCCGGGCCGTGGGGGGTCGGGTCAGGAGGTCTTCGGATCCTTGGTCTCGGCGTCGCTCCCGGCGTCCTTGCCCTCCTCAACGCCCTTCTTGAACTCACTCTGGGCGGTGCCCAGCGAGCGGGCCAGCTTGGGGATCTGGGAGCCGCCGAAGAGCACGGCGATGACGATGATAAGGACGATGACGCCGTCCATTCCGAAGATGTCTGCAAGCATCCGGGCCTCGTTTCGGGGGTACCTGGAACCATTGTCGTCGATCCTTCGATCCTGCGAAAGCCTTGGGATGGGTCGCGGGGGTTGATCGGCCCTCCGGACGGGGATGACGTGGAGCGTGGTCGGCGCCGGCAGTAGCCTGCAGACACCATGAGCACGCGGCCCGTGCCGGCGCCCGAGCGCGAGGGTGGGATCGAGGGTGCCATGCCATCGAGGGCCGCCGTCGAACCCGCGCCGGCCCCCGGCAAGCGGCCGCCCGGCCTCGTCGCCGGAGCGGCCCCACTCCGGTATGAGGACCAGGCCCGCCGGCCCGATCGCCACGGCCCCGTCCCGCCGGCCGTGGAGGTCCGCCGGGTCCGCCGGGTGCTCCGGCGGGTGGACACCTGGAGCCTGTTCCGGTTCGCCGTGCTGCTGTACGGGTGCGCCCTCGTGGTGTTCCTGGCGGCGGCCATCGGGCTGTGGATCGTGGCTTCCACCGCCGGCGCCATCCCGAGCATCGAGAACTTCATCACCCAGCTCTTCGCTCTCAAGAGGTTCCACTTCAAATCCCTCCAGCTGTTCGTCGCCGTGCTGGGGATCGGGGTGGTGTGGGTGGTCGCCGCCACCCTGTTCACGGTCATCACCGGAGTGCTCTACAACTTGATCAGCGACGTGGTGGGGGGGATCGAGATCACGGTCCTGGAGGAGGAGCCACTCCAGTCCGGAGGGTGACCGGGTCGGTGGCGGGCGTTCCGGGGCCCCCGATACGCTGTGCGCTCCGCGAGGGGCTGTAGCTCAGTCGGTTAGAGCGCAGCACTGATAATGCTGAGGTCGCTGGTTCGATTCCAGCCAGCCCCACCCCGCCCGAGTTCATCCGTCGTCGCCGGACATCGTGGCTGACCCGAGCGGCTCGTCATCGGCCAAGATGCCGAGCCATGGACCTCGGCGACGCTTATGGACCGTTCGATGCGACGGTCGATGCCGGCCAGGCGGCCGCATTCGCCCAGGCGATCAACCAGCCCGCCAATGGGGCGGTCCCGCCGACGTTCATCGCCGCCGTGACCCGGGGGGCGATGCTGCACGCCATGACCCACGCCGTACCGGCAGAGGCGCAGCGGAGGGGCGTCCACGGCGAGCAGGACATGCGGTGGTACCGGCCGCTCGAGGTCGGCATGGCCCTGCGCACGACCGCGCAGGTCCGCTCGCTCCGCGTGGGCAAGACGGGATCCCGGCTGACCCTGTCGCTGGAGAGCCGGGACGAGGACGGCCGTCCCGTTGCCGATCAGCTCTGGACGACGTTCCTGCGGGGTGCCGACCTCGGGCGCTCGATGGGTCCTGATCTTCCTGATCACCGCCTACCGGCCCGGTCCGGCGCGGGCGCATCGGCGCACGCTCGAGTTCGGATCGACGATGATCAGCCGATCCGCTTCGCCCGGGCCAGTGGGGAGGACTCGTCCATCCACGTGGATCCGGCGGCCGCCCAGGCGTCCGGCTTCAGGACGATCATCGCCCACGGCATGTGTTCCCTCGCCCTGTGCGCCGGGGCGGTCGTCCCGGACCTGACTCGGTTGCGCCGGCTGGCCGTTCGCTTCTCGGGCGTCGCCTATCCGGGGACGGAGCTGGACGTGGTGAGCTTCACGGTCCTCGACGATCTCACCTATGCCTTCGAGGCCCGGGCGGCGCGGGAGCCGGTGTTGACCGACGGACGGATCGAGCTCGTTCCCTGACGTAGGTTCGACACCCCGCGCTCGACCGGTCACAATGCGGAAGTGGCACGGCGGCCGAGGGGAGGCTCATGAGGGCGTTCCGCCGGGGTCTGCTGGCCTTCCTGGCGGCCGGGGTGATCGCCGCCGCCATCCGATTGCGCGGCCGGGGCGGGGTGCCCCCCCAGGGTGGCGGCTGGCGTGAGATCTCGAGCGGCGAGCTGACCTGAGCGCGCCAGAGGGAGCGGCCGGCCTGCGGGTCGTCGTCTGCGGGGTGGGATCGGTCGGCAGCCGAGCGGCTCGCCAACTGGTGTCCTCGGTCGAGATCGGGTCGGTCGTCGTCAGCGACCGGGAGCCGGACCGAGCGGAGACCGTGGTGCGGTCCCTCGGCCCGGTGGCGTCGGCCGAGGCCTGGCATCCGCGCATCCTCGACGGCGCCACTGCGCTCGTGGTCGCCGCCCCCGTGACCGCGGCGGCGCGGACCCTGTCCGGGGCGGTCAGCATCGAAGTGATCGAGGCGGCCTTGGCGGCCGGCGTGGCCGTGGTGACGGTCGGGGACGGCCTGGCGGAGGTGGAGGCGCTGTTGCGGCTCGAGCCGGCCGCCCGAGCGGCGGGGGTGAGCCTGGTGATCGGTGCGGGAATGTCTCCCGGCCTCAGCGATGTCCTCGCCCGCCATGCCGCAGCGACCTTCGAGGCGGTCGAGGAGGTCCACGTCGCCAAGGCGGGCACCGGGGGCCCGGCGTGTGCTCGCCAGCACCACCGGGCGCTTGGGGCCGAAGCACTGGACTGGCGAGATGGGGAGTGGGTGCA
>Ga0102924_1002243_pt1 | contig 21303 bp, 10 predicted proteins | sample PaiPotPPM11metaG_FD_80116 | JGI IMG/M metagenome (GOLD analysis project Ga0102924, IMG submission 80116) | Iron sulfur acid spring bacterial and archeal communities from Banff, Canada, to study Microbial Dark Matter (Phase II) - Paint Pots PPM... ...
CCTCACCGAAACCGCCGCCCGCCTCCGCAACCTCGCCGCGGACCTTGCTCCTCCCTCGAACCTCGAACCTCGAATCTTGAACCTCGAAGACACCGACCGCACCCTGACCATCCTCGAAGAGAAGCTGGTCGCTGCTCTCCTCACCTCGACCCCCGAGGACCAGCTCGTCGCTCTCCGCGCCCAGGCCGACCGAGAACTCGCGCCCTACCGCGGCAAGATGCAGGCCGTCCAGATCAAGCAGGTCCAGCAACAGTTCCTGCAGAAGCGCTTGCTGGAAGCCCACGCCCTCCCGCGCCTCAGCCTCTTCTACATGCCCCACGAAGACGACGAGCCCGACAGCTGATAGCTGGAGGCCGAAAACGCACTTTCTCTCAAACGCAACCGGAACGCAGGCATGAGTCTCAGCCAGATCGCCAATCCCGGACCGAAACTCCCGCAGGACGCGGCCATCCCACCCTGCCCGCACTTCGGCCCCTGCGGCGGCTGCCAACTCCAGGACCTCACCTACGCCGCCCAACTGCGGCAGAAAGCGGCCCGCCTCCAGGCTCTCCTCGGCAACACCGCCCTCCCGCTGTCGGAACTCAAGCTCCACTCCTCGCTGCCCCTCGCCTACCGCAATCGCATCCGCCTCACCCTCGCCGAAGTAGCCGGCCAACTCCGCGCCGGTTACATGTCTCAAATGACAACTGACAACCGGCAACTGACAACTTCCTTCCTCCCCATCGCCGAATGCCCCATCGCCGCGCCCCTCCTCTGGCGCGCCACCGAAGCCTTCCTCACGCTCTGCAACCTGCAACCTGCAACTCGCAACCTGCAACTCACCCCCGACCAGCTCGAACTCTTCACCACGGCCGACGAATCCAGGCTCCAGCTCTCCCTCTATCTCCGCACCGCACTCAAGAATCCTCCCGCCAAACTCGCCGCCGCCTTCGCAGCCCTCTGCGAGTCTCTTCGCAACCGCATTCCCGAACTCACCGGCGCCGGCATCTTCTTCCTCCCGCCACCCTCCGCGGACCGCAGCCGCCGCACCGAAGTCGCCCGCACCGGCCCCACCTGGGGCTCTCCCGGCCTGACCTACACCGTCCCTTTCCCTCAACTCCCAACCAGCAACCAGCAACCAGCAACTGCCTTCTGGGTGCCCCGCGGCGCCTTCTTCCAGGTCAACCGCTATCTCATCCCCGACCTCCTCGCGCTCGCTGTCGACAACCGCACCGGCGCCTTAGCCTGGGATCTCTACGCAGGCGTCGGCTTCTTCTCCCGCGCCCTCGCCATGCAGTTCACCCAGGTCACCGGAGTCGAGATCTCCGAACCCGCCGTCACCGCACTCGCCGCGACCAAGCTCACCAACCTCCGCGCCGTCAAAGCCACCACGCTCGACTTCCTTCGCCGCGCGGTCACCCAGCGCGACCGCCCCGACCTCATCGTCCTCGATCCGCCCCGTACCGGAGCTGGCCGGGACGTTTGCGAATTCCTCGGCCGCGTCGCTGCGCCCACTATCGTCTACGTCTCCTGCTCGCCGGAAACGCTCCCCGCCGATCTCGCCACCCTCACCGCCACCGGATACACCGTCGCCGAGCTTCACCTCTTCGACCTCTTCCCCCAGACCACCCACATCGAAACGGTCGCGATACTCACTCGCAAACCCGCCGCCCCATGAAGAACCGCTCCCGCCGCCCGCACGCGTGATCCCAGTCACAGGCCAACCTCTGCGCCGGATGAAAAGGTGGAGAGGGAAGGACGGGCAGCCTGTTGCGGCAATCCTCTGGTGCTTCCAGACCCGAATCCAAAACGGAACGCGAACGCCGCCTCTGGCCCCGGGCCCAGCAGGTTGAGCCGCTGCGCTTTCGCCGCGCCCCGCTGCTCTTCGCCGCCGTCTCGTTCGCGCTCGGCGAATCGCTCACCAGACTTCCGCCGCCCGCGACGCGCCTCGCCCTCGTTCTGCTGCTCGCCACCGTCGCGCTCGCCAGCCTGACTCTGTTCGCGCTGCGCTGCGCCTTCCGCATCGTCCTGCTGCCGCTCGCCGCGCTCTGGATCGCCGCCGGCCTCTGGTCCGCGCAGATCGAGCCCGCGCCCGCACCGCAGACTGCGCTGCTCGGTTACGCCGACGGCCTCAGCCGCACCGTCCGCGGCCGCGTCGTCCGTGTCCGCGCGTTGCCGCCGCGCACCCCGCAGGCCGACAACTCCGACGCCGACTTCGACGGCTGGGACGAAGCAGCCGGCACCGCCGCGCTCTCCGTCGACCTCGACGTCTCCGCCATTGAGGACGTCACGCCCGACACGGCGCGCATGGTCCCGATCGCCGGCGGCGTCCGCGCCACGCTCTTCGCCGGCAACACCGCAGCCCCGCAACTGCGCTGCGGCGACCTGGTCGAGCTCCCGCTGCGCCTCCGCGCACCCGAGCGCTACCGCGATCCCGGCGCCTGGCAGTACGCCGACTACCTGCTGGAGCAGGGAATCGCCGCCACCGCCAACATCTCCGCGACGAAAGTTCAGCCCCGCCCAAGCGATACCTCCACCTCGCTCCGCTGCCGCATCTTCGCCGCGCAGAGCTGGGCTGCCGGCCGGCTGCTCGCGTACACCCACTCCGCCGCGAACCGCCGCCTGTCCCCGCTCGCGCGCCTCACGCCCGACGACGCCGGCATGTTGAACGCGATGCTCTTCGGCGATCGCTCGCACCTTACCCACGCGCTGCGCCTCGGCTTCGAACGCACTGGCTCGTTCCACCTCTTCGTCGTCTCCGGCATGCACATCGCGGTACTCTCCGCGCTGCTGTTCTGGTTAGCACGCCGCCTGCGACTCAGCCAGTCGCTCGCCACCGCGATCACCCTCACGCTGGTCGCGGCCTACGCCCTGCTCACCGGCTTCGGCGTGCCTGTCCAGCGCGCGCTGCTGATGACCGCCGTCTTCCTCATCGCCCGCCTGCTCACGCGCGACCGCAACTCACTCAACGCCCTCGGCGCCGCCGCGCTGGCGGTCCTTCTCTGGGCGCCGCACGCCCTCTTCGAAGCCAGCTTCCAGATGACGTTCCTCGCCATCGTCGCCATCGCCGGAGTCGCCATGCCGTTCGGCGAACGAACCTTCCTGCCGTACGCGCACGCAACTCGTCACCTCAATCGCACGTGGCAGGACGCGTCGTTGCTCCCGCGTGTCGCTCAGTGCCGCGTCTTCCTCCGCTTCTGGAGCGAAGCCTTCGAGGAAGCCTTCGGCGCGCGCATGCGCAACCTGCCTGCATTCGCCGCGCGCCTCGTCCTCTGGGCTGCGGAACTCGTGCTCATCGGCCTCATCGCCGAAGCCGTCATGGTGTTGCCGATGGCGCTCTACTTCCATCGCGCCACGGTCTTCGCGCTGCCCGCAAACATGATCAGCATTCCGCTGATCAACGTGCAGGTTCCCCTCGGCATCGCGACGTTTCTGCTGTCGCTCGTCAGTCCGTGGCTTGCGGCCATCCCGGGCTCCGCCCTTGCACTCCTGCTGCACGCGATCACCGCGTCCATCGGCCGCATCTCGCACGCACAAGCCGCCGACCTCCGCGTCCCCGGCCCAACCGTCGCGCACGCCCTGGCCGCCCTTGTCTGCATCGCCTTCTGCTGCTGGGCCGTGCGCCGTTCGCGGGCATTCGCCATCGCCGCTCTCGTCGCGCTGCCACTCGCTGCGGCCATCGCACTCTGGCGATCGCTGCCCGCGGTCCAACCGAACAAGCTCGAAGTGACCGCCATCGACGTCGGCCAGGGCGACTCGCTGCTGGTCGTCGGTCCCAGCGGCCGCGCCATGCTCATCGATGCCGGCGGCCCCACCGGCGCAGCCGCCAACGCCGAAAACGCCCGCGGCCTCGGCTCGGAAAATTCCGCGTTCGACATCGGCGAGCAGGTTGTCTCGCCCTACCTCTGGTCGCGCCAGTTTCGCCGCCTCGACGTCATCGCCCTTACCCACGCCCACTCCGACCACATGGGCGGCATGCCCGCCGCGCTACGCAACTTCCGCCCGCGCGAACTCTGGGTCGCCGTCGATCCCGACTCCGCGCCCTACCGCGACCTGCTCGCCGAAGCCACCGCCCTCGGCATTCGCATCCGCCACCTCCGCGCCGGCGACCGCGTCCCCTGGGACGGCGTCGACATCTCCGTCCTCGCGCCCACGCCTGCGTACGAGAATCCCGGCTCTCCTATCAACAACGACTCGCTCGTCCTGCGCATGGTCTTCGGCCAGTCGTCCGTCCTCCTCGAAGGCGACGCCGAGGCTCCCAGCGAGCGGACCATGATCGACGCAAGCCGCAGCGGACGCGGCCTCGCGCTTGGTCCCGACACGCTGCTCAAGGTCGGCCACCACGGCAGCCGGACGTCCACCACTCCGGAGTTTCTCTCGCTCGTCGCCCCGCAGGACGCCGTCATCTCGGTCGGCGCCGCCAACACCTTCGGGCACCCGCGCCCGGAGATTATTCAGCGTCTCGCCGACGCCCACGCCCGCCTCTTCCGCACCGACCGCCTCGGCCTCACCACCTTTGTGCTATCCCGCGACGGAAGAATCTCCACCATAACCGACGCGTCTAATCCATAATGTCGAAAAGCAGTTGTCGGCAGACCAGCAAGCGGAGGTAGTCGATGCAGGAGATGTCCCCGAACGCAGCGGCCGGAAACCAGCTCAACCCGCAGGACCAGCCGCAGTCCGATGCCGAGCAGCAGGCGCGAATCGCAGCCGAGGAGCAGCAGCAGGAACAGAAGCTCATCCGCCGCCTCCAACTCATGATGAACCTGGTGATGCAAACCATCGCGCAGGACGGCTCGCTGACCATCGACGAGGCCTCGCAGATGATCGCCGACTCGCGCAAGGCCGCGCTGGCCATGTTCCCGGGCAAGGAACTCGCCTACGACCTTATCTGGCGTCCCCGCTTCCAACGCCTCATGCGCGAACGCTTCCGCATTATGTAGTCGCGCTCACCACGTGTGCGCCATGTGCCACACCAGCCACGCCAGCATTCCCGCCAGCAGCGCGCCGCCGAACCATCGCGCCCAGCCGTAGTCTTCCAACTCGGTTGTCTCGGTCGTCACCACCCACACAAAATATCCGACGCAACCCGCCAGCCCCACCAGTCTCAACCCGTGCATCTCGCGCGGATCGTTCGCGATCGTAAACGCAAAAATTCCGCAGTATGACAGAAGCACCTTCTTCCAGGTCCTCTTCTTCCTCATCGCGAGCCGGACCTGCGGGGAGTCGGGCGGCAGGAGCTTCAGTCCTCTCGCCTTGATCTCCGCAATGCATCCGCGATAGTCCTCCAGAAACCGCGGAATCACGATCGTCTGCCGGCCTTCGCGCGGGATCAGCGTAACCCCGGCCGAAATGGGCGTCACCACGAAGCCCTCCATCTCGTCCCACCGCAGCATCCGGCTGCGCTCGCCGATCTGCCGCGTAACCCCCAGGTCATCCACCAGGACCGTTCCCCGCGCCTTGCTCGACAACAACAGCGATCCCAGAAAGGCGATTCCCATCAGCACGCAGAGGCCGATACCCACCCACATCATCGCCGACAGCAGAAGCTGACTCGAGGGCGTGGTGGTTGTTCGTCCGTCGGTAACGCCATGCAACGAAGCCCAGCCAATCAGCGCAATCACTCCGGACACCAGCGCAAACACGCCGAACGACCGCCCGGCGCCGCTCCAGCCCGCGTAATCATCGCGCTCGACTGCGTAGGTAGCCATGGCAGACATGGTAGCAAAGGCCCGGCCAGCCGCTATCTTGTCAGGAATCAGAGTGACTGTATTTGTCCCCCAGAAGATCCACCTCAAACCGAGTACCCTGAACCTAGTACCTTCTACCTATGACCTTGCCGCTTACCATTCGCGAGCGCTACGCGCTTGGCCAGTCGCAGCGCAAACATATGCGCCGCGCCGACCACGCCGGCTGGAAGCCACCGACCCGCCGCCCCGATCCCCTCAAGCTGCTCGCCGCGTCGATGCAGGGCCGCGTCCCCGCCCTGGTCCAGATCAAGTACGACCGCATGGCCGTCTCACCCTTCGGCTTCTTCCGCGGCGCAGTGCCCGTCATGGCCTCGGACCTCTCGTTCGGCGCCAACACCGGCATCCACACCCAGCTCTGCGGCGACGCGCACATCCGCAACCTCGGCGCCTTCGCCGCGCCCGACGGCCGAATCGTCTTCGACATTAACGACTTCGATGAGACCATCCCCGGCCCATTCGAATGGGACGTCAAGCGCATGGCCGCCAGCCTCATCCTCGCCGGGCGCGAGGCCGGAGCCAAGGACAGCCACTGCCGCAGTGCCGCCGCCACTTTCCTCGCCCGCTATCGGACCCAGATGCATGTCTTCGCGCACATGCCTGTGATCGAGCTCGCGCGCTTCATGGTCCACCGCCTGCACACCGTGCAACCCATCTCGCAGATTCTGCAGTTGGCCGAACGCGCGACGCCGGTGCACAGCCTGGAGGCCCTGACCATCCCGCTCCGCGAGGCGCCGCAGAAAGCCGCGCCCTCCGTGACCTCGGAGCTGATCCCGCGCGGCGCGCACCAGCGCATCTTCCGCACCCTCCCGCCCGATCTCACCCGCGTCGAACCCGAGGTGGCGCGCGTCGTCCTCGACTCGCTCTCCACCTACGCGGAGAGCCTGCTGCCCGAGCGCCGCCACTTCCTCGCACAGTACACGCCGCTCGATGTCGCCTTCAAGATCGTTGGCACCGGCTCCGTCGGCCTGCGCGACTACTGCATCTACCTGCAGGGCAACGGCCCGCGCGATCCGCTCTTCCTGCAGATCAAGGAGGAGGCGCACTCCGCCTACGCGCCTTACCTTGGCGAAGCAGCCACGCCGCCGCACCAGGGGCGCCGCGTCGTCGAAGGCCAGCGCGCCATGCAGCTTCAGTCCGACACGTTCCTCGGCTGGACCACCATCGAGGGCCGCGACTACCTCGTCCGCCAGCTGAACGACCACAAGGCTTCCATCGAACTCGACCAGCTCAAGTCCGCGGCGCTGCTCGAATACGCAGCCGTCTGCGGCGAGACGCTCGCGCGCGGCCATGCCCGTTCCGGCGATGCCGCCATGCTGGCCGGCTACATCGGATCGTCCGAACGCTTCGACGAAGCGATCATCAAGTTCGCCGCAGACTACACTGACCAGACCGACCGCGACTTCGAAGCCCTGCTGCACTCCCGCCGCAACGCGAACGGCAATGCCAAGTCCCTGGCGAAGGCAGCCGGCAAAGCTGGTCGCAAGGCCGGCAGCAAGGCGGCCGCGAAATCGCGCCCCGACACCCGCGACCCAGGATCCCTTCCCGCCGCACCATCGAAGGCCGCGAAACGCGCAGCGCGAAAGCCAAAGAAGAAGTAGCTACGCGCGCGTGACCGCGACTCGTGCAAGCGATTCGCAGGTGTAAAGAAAAACCGCCGCCCGGCATCTCTGCAAGGCGGCGGTCGGTGATGAGTTCGAATCTGGAACCTGACTTAGAACTCGATACGCCCGGTCAATTGGGCTCCACGCGAGTTGTTGGCCTGTGTGCTGACGGTTCCAAAGGTGCTGCTGGTGGGGCTGAAAGCGGTCGTGATCCCACCGAACTGCGTGTGGTTCGTAACGTTGTAGAGGTCAGCCTCGAGCATCATGTGCGCGCCTTCCCATCCCAGGCCGAAGCTGCGACGCAGGCTGATATCCACGTTGTAGTTGCCCGGCCCGTAGAGACCGTACGGAGCTGTGCGCGCGGAATTGCTGAACAGCGGCGCCGTTGCCGTCGACGGCGTCAGGATGAAAGCGGCCGGGTTGATGTATTGCAGAGTCTTGAGCGTGGCTGCGGTTCCGCCATGTCCCCAGTCTCCATTCATCTTGGCCGTCTTGCCGGTGAAGGCAGGATTGTAGCTGGGCAGGCAGGTGCCGTTGGAAGCGTTCGTCCCGCAGGACGATGCCGTCAGAGCAAGCGGTGAGCCCGAGTACATCTGCACGATGCTGGAGAATTTGTAGTTGCTGAGCAGCGATCGCCCCACAAAGTTTCCGCCTCCGAAGTGGCCTTTACCGAACGGCAGATCGTAGACGCCGGTGAACACGATGTGCTGCGGCTGGCTGGACGTCGATACGCTCCGCTCGATCGAGTCGATCTTGTGGAACTTCCCGTCGCCCGAATATGCGGCCGGAATGTCGTAGCCCGAACGGAAGGTTCCGCCGTCGTCAATCGATTTCGACCAGGTGTAGTTCAACATGAAGGTGAGGCCGCGCGAGGCGCGCATATTCAACGAAGCCTGCAGGCCGTGGTAGTTGGAGTTGGCGATGTTTGAATACGTGTCGGACACGCTGTATTGCGGGAACGGCTTCAGCAGCGTGGAGATAGACTGGGCCGGGTCAAACGAGGCATACCCGTTCTGCGGAGCGAGGCCGGTCGGGATGAGTGCGATGTTTGCCGGCGTCGCCTTGCTGCTGAGCAGTGCGCCGAGCGAAAGATACTTCGGATCGAGCTGATTGATCCAGTAGCCGCGGCCGTTGCCGCCATCGGTGACCTCGAAGTGGCCCTCAGAGCCGACATAGCTTGCCGTCAGTGAGAGATGGTCCGTGAACGACCTCTGGAAGCCGAAGCTCCAGGTGATGTACTGCGGCGCCCGTCCGCCGAGATAAGGATCGCCATAGCCGACGGTCTGCGGAGTGGTGGAGGGGTTCGAAAGAAGAGTGCTGTAGCCCACGCCATAACTACCGGAGAGGAACGGCGGCGGCGTGAACGCCGGGAACCCGGCATCGAGCTGCTGCGACGGAAGGTAGCTGACCGTGTTGTTGTAGGTCGGCTTGGGAGACGAGGAGAAACCAAGTGTTCCGGTGCCGTTCCTGGACGCGGCCGAGCCGCCCACGCCGTTGCCGTGCGTATAGATCACCGCCCAGCTTCCGCGCCATACCATCTTCGGATCGCTTTGGAACGCAAATCCCACACGGGGACCCCAGTTCTTGGCGTAGTCGTCGACATTGGTGCGGCAATTGCAGCCGGCAGCTCCCGCGCTGCTGCCTGCGAATTGCAGCGCACCCTTATTGCCGGTCAGCGGGTTCGCAAGAGTCGGATTCAAGAAGGAGAGCCGGTCAAACTGCTCGCGATAGGTAGGAAAGTAGTCGTAACGCAAACCTAGATTCACGGTCAGCCTGGAGTTCACCTTCCAGTCGTCCTGAACGTAGGGCGAAATGGGACGGAAGCGCGCGCCGGTAGAGATAATCGCAAGATTGTCCGTCAGAGTCTGGCTGTCGGCAGCGCCCGCAAGAAAACTCGCGTAGGAGAAGCCACCGGTTGTATCGAGGTTCGAAGTGGAGTTGGCGAGCGAGCAGGTTCCGGTAGCCGGAGTAACGCCGCCGACTGCCTTGCAGAGAAATCCCTGCGTCTCCGAAGCGGTATTGGCGATCGTCAGAGGACTCGTGCCCGTGCCCTGAATCGTGTAGTTGTATTCCATCCAAGCGACCTGGGTTCCGATGGTGATGGCATGATTGCCGAGGACCCATTGCACATTGTCCGTCGCAATATACGAGTTGCCGATGGTGCTGTTGGCAGAGCTTCCCGCCCAGCCCGTCGGAGGAGCTCCGTTTCCTGAGAAGGTCGTGATGGGGAACGCCGTGGAAGCCTGCCCCGTGGGCAACCCGGTGATGCCCGCCGCAGTTGCGGCAAACGCGCCGCCCTGGTTCGGGTTGTAGGTGGGTCCGTTATACCGCCCGAAGCCCCAGTCGAACTGGTTCACCAGGTGAGGCGAGATGGTGTACGTCTCCTGCAGCGTCCACACCGTGGTCTTCGGTGCAAACTCCTGACCGTAGTTGTACGGCGCCCACGGAGTTACATTCCTGCCGGCCGTGGTCTGGCTGGCGGGTCCGCCGGCCGTTACCTGGCGCCCCTTGGCGAAGGTGAGCGACAACGTGTTCCTGGAATTGATGACCCAGTCGACGCGATCGGTCGTCATCCAGTTATTCAGGCCATACGGGTAGCCGCCAATGAAATTGTTGCCAGTCGTCGTCGGCAACGTCGTATCCGTGGGCAGGAAGTGCTGCATATACTGCGCCACCTTCGACATTTGCGACGGAAGGATCGTGTTGTTCGCATACTGCGTGCGGGTACATGCGGAAGCAGTGCAAACCGTCGAAGTCGGATCGTAGATGGGAAGCTTCTGGTCGCTAAAGTTTCCGTTGTATTCGGCCTGGGTGGGCAAAGTCTGGAATGCCGGCAACGGGCCGTGAGCAAAGCGAAACGCGTCGAGGTTGAGGAATGCGAACAGCTTGTCTTTGACGATCGGCCCGCTTACGTACGCGCCAAACTCGTTCTGATTCTCTCGCGGCTTCTTTGCCGGAATGACCTGGCCGGTCACCGGATTCGTAATCGATGCTGCCGGCGCGAAAAATCCCCAGGTATCCAGCATCGTGTTGCGGAAATACTCGTAGAGCGCTCCGTGGTACTTGTTGCCGCCCGCCTTGGTGCTGTAATTCTGAACTCCCATGCCCTCGTAAATCGCCGAATAGCCCGAGGTTTGCACCTGAAACTGATCGACCGCATCCACCGAGATCGCCGTCCAGACAAAACGCGTGTCGCCTTCGCCCTGGACATTGGTGAACGGAATTCCGTTGACGTAGACAGCCGATGCTGCGCCTCTGCTGCCTGACCCGTTCACGACGCCCGTGTTGGTCGTCAGGTTTCCGTTCGTTTCGTTGGCCTGCACGCCCGGCATCAGCACAGCGAAGTCGGTCGCGCGGCGCTGATCAGGACTTCCGGCAGCACCCATTTCGATCGGCAGCGCCGAGTACATCTCCTGCTCCATGGTCGCGCCCAGGGTCGCATTCGCTGTTTCCAGTTGCGGCGGCGCGGAGGTCACCGTGACCGTCTCGTTGGCCGAACCCACCGTCAACACCGGGTCGTATGTCGCCGTCTCCAGGGCGTTCACATGCACGTCCGCCTGGGTCAGCTTCTCAAATCCGGTCGCCGTCGCTGTAACCGTGTAGATCCCGGCGTCCAGCGGGCTGATTTCATACTCGCCCGACGCATTCGATGGCCGCGATGTGCTCAGGCCAGTGGTATTTTCCGTGGCGGTCACCGTAGCATTGGCGACCACCGCGCCGGTCGGATCCTTGACCGTCCCCTTGAGTTCGCCTTTGCCGGAGAGCTGCGCGTGCGCCACCCCTCCGGCCAGAACGGCCAGGGTGAAAAGAAAAGTGATGAAGTGCTTGGAAAACAGCTTCGCGGGCGTGGGGAATTGATGCCTACCGATTGTTCCGTTCATAGCGTGTGACCTCTTCAAAGTTAAACTCATTCAATCTATTGGACATACCCTGGGCCCTGTCGCTTTGCAGGACCACTGAGAACGAAAGGTAAGACCACTTTTCGACTCGACAAGACTCATCCTTCCAAGGTACCTCTGTCAAGTAATCAATTGTCTTTTCTTGGTGGCGAAATTAACGACCCCGGTTCGGCCCGTTTCGACCATGCATAATCCATCCCGCTGCGGGTGCTTCGGAAGCAGGCGGAAGCTGCGATTCCCCCCATATTTACAGGATTTTCGCTTAGAAAAACCAGTATTTACCGAAGAAAACAGACTCGCCGGGACGTCCGAAGAGCTGCCCTGAACATTTGGATTGCCTTGGCTGGGTCGCCTCGCCGCGCGCAGAAATTCAGAGCCATCGAGCGTCCGGAGGTCAGACCTTCCGTCCCGCACCCGTTTTCCGCCAGCTCCAGGACGTGCCCCATTTCGCACAACCGCCAAAACTCCGAAAACGCTGCTTACTTCGCCACGCGAGGCTCAACTCTATTGCCCAGCCTGCTTGTCCAGCCAAATCCGCAGCGCCGGCTCCTGCGCTTCGCGCAGCTGAATACAGGCGTTGATGCGTTCCACCGACTTCGCTAACGCCCTCGCCGGCGCCCCCGCCGAATGCGCCTTGAAGAACTCCGTCACCTCATCGCGCCTGGCCACCGTGCAAAACGACCCTGCGGCCTCCACCAGCCGCGTGCCCGTGTTGATCGTCGCCTTCTGCTCGATCTCCGCCCAGTGTTTCTGCACAAATGTCCACGCCTGGTCCTGCGTCTCCCGCCGCGCCAGCAACAGCGCGATCAGCTCCCAGCTGTCCTGGCTGCGCACTTCGCCCGAGATCGCGTACTTGAGCGTCCGCTCCACCAGCGCCGGCGTCTCGAACCGCGTCAACACATGGAGCGCAGCCTCTTTCAGGTCGGGGTCGGTCGCGTCCCGCGAGACCCGCTGCAGCCGGTCGTACATCTCGGTGTCGCCATTGGGAGTGGCCAGCGCCACCGCCGCGTCGCCAATCATCGGATCCGTCGGCTTCTGCCCAGAGAACAGCTCCTTGGTCAGATTCTCCGCCTCGGTCAACACTCCGGGGTCCTTCGCCCGGCCCAGCGCTTCGAAGAGCGTCGCCCGCACGTCTGCGTGGTCGAGGGACTCATGCTTCGACCCCCCGCCCAGCCCCGCATACACCGGCCCCAGCTCCCGCCGCAGCACTCGCTCCAGCCGCGGCCGGTCGTCATCCGACGCAATCTGCTGGTCGACCGCTGACGCCCGGCTCAGCGCCGTATCCAGCACCGTCGCGCTGGGGTCGCTCTTCAGCGCCAGCGCCAGGTCCAGAAACTCGCCCACGTTCCCCTGCCCGGCCCGCATCAGCGCCCAGCGGTCCCCGAGCAGTCCGATCTTCTCCGGCGGCGTCAGTCCCTTCTCCGCGTTCGTCACCACCGCCGCCAGTTCCTTCGCCGAATACGCTGTTCGGTAGTAGCCCTTGTTATTTGCGTTCCCATACACGAACGGAGTCGCACCCGTGCCCGGCATCGCCAGCTTCCCGTTGTCCGAGGTCAGCAGCGTGCACTGCTGCCCGCTCTTCGCGCTCACCCGCAGGCACACCGGCACGCTCCAGCTTTGCGCCGCCGGCGTTCCATCGCTCAGGAAGAATCGCGTCTGCGACGCTTGGACCGCGCCCGCCTGCGGAACCCCCACCTTCACCTCAGGAACTCCGGGCTGCTCCACGAAGCTGCGCATCACCGCATCGACCGGCAGTCCGCTCACCCGCGCCTGCGTCTCCCAGAAGTCCTCGGCGGTGGCGTTTCCGTACAAATGCGCCGACAGGTACGCCTGCACGCCCAGGCGGAACGTCTCCTCGCCCACCCAGTTCTCCACCATCCCGATCACCGCGCCCGCCTTGCCGTATGCGATATCGTCGAACATCGCGTTGATCTCCTCCGGCGTCTCCGCCCGGGCACGGATCGGCCGGGTCGTCCGGGTCGCGTCTTCGTCCAGAATGCGGTTCAGGTCATCGGCCACGTCCTGGTCGTAGTGCCACTTCGGCTGCCACTTGCCGGCGGCCTTGGTTTCCATCCAGGTGGCGAAGCCCTCATTCAGCCACAGGTTGTCCCACCACACCGGTGTCACCAGGTCGCCGAACCACTGGTGCGCCATTTCGTGCGCCACCGTCTCGGCCACGTCCTTGCGCGCCGGCAGCGTCCCGAACTTCTCGTCCACCAGAAGTTCGGTTTCGCGGAACGTGATGCACCCGAAGTTCTCCATCGCTCCAGCTTCAAAGTCCGGAATCGCGATCAGGTCCAGCTTCGCCATCGGGTACTTGATGCCGAAGTACTTGTCGTAGTACTTCAGGTCCCACTTCGCCGAGTCCAGCGCAAACTTCGTCAACTTCACCTTGTCCGGCGTCGCGCACACGCGGATCGGCACGCCATCCGCCTTGCCCTCCGAGCACTTGAAGTCGCCCACCAGCCACGCCACCAGGTAGGTCGACATCTTCGGCGTCGGCGCAAACTTCAGCGTGTGCTTGCCCTCGGCCGGTCCCGGCGTGTCCGACACCAGCTTCGTATTCGAGATCGCCGTATCGCCCGCGGCAACCACCAGCGTTACATCGAAGGTCGCCTTCAGCGCCGGCTCATCGAAACTCGGAAAAGCCCGCCGCGCATCCGTCGCCTCAAACTGGGTCACTCCGTAGTTCCGCGCCTTCGTCTTCGAGAGATAGAACCCGCGCAGCTTGTCGTTCAGAATCCCCGTGTAGGCAATCTCCAGCGTCACCGGCCCAGCGGGCAGCTCGCGCGCAAACGTAAACGTCGCCTGTTCTTTCTCCGCATCGAGCGTCACCGTGGCTGTTTGCGGATTCTTGTCGAGCTTCGTGAGGTCGTAGTCTGGAGGCGGCAGACTCTTCCAATTCTTGGGAATTGCAGGGTCGATGATCAGCCCCGACGGCCACTGGTACGCCTTCACCGCCCCGAACTCAATCTCCGCCGCATTCAGCGTGATCGTGCTCGCCGGCTTCTCCAGCACGACCTCAATCGTCTCTGTCCCCGCAAACCGCGCCTTCGCCAGGTCCGGCGTAATCGTCAGCGAATAATGTTCGGGCTGCACGCCTCCGGGCAGCCGCTGCGCACCGGCCGCTCCGCACCAAACAAACGTACTCAGAGCCAGCAGGGCACGGCACAGACGCATCTCTGGAAGAACCACCTTAATAGAGACCCACCTCAATATCTGCTGTTCACCAGACTAAATGCATCGCCGCCCCGCATGCCCATTTCGTGGGATTCGCATCCAGCCTCGCGCCCCTGACATTGGAACCATGGCGGACCTCCTCCGCCACGCTGCGCTGTGTGCCGCACAACCCCGCACGGAAAGCCCAGGGGAACAATGAAGCATCCGCGTTCAATCCTCGCCAGTTCGCTCGCTGCCTCCGTCCTTGCCCTCAGCGGCTGCGGCGAAATTCTCTATCCCGTACCTCCGCCAGCCATCTACGTCACCACCGGCACGCCCTCGCAGATCCTCGCCTTCTCCAGCAACGCCAACGGCAATCCCTCCCCGGTCAGCGCCATTACGCTCCCCTCGGGCTTCGCCGCGGGCTACATCGCCGGCGACTCCGCCGGCAACCTCTACGTCAGCACCTCCTCCGACATCCGTGAGTACCCCGCCGGCGCCACCGGTTCCGCCGCACCCGCCCGCATCCTCCCTGCCGACGCTACCACCACCATCGCCAACATCACCGGCTTCACCGCCGACTCGGCCGGCAACATCTACGTCTCGGAGTTCAACGCCGGCATCGCCATCTTCCCCGGCACCGCGAATGGCAGCGTCGCCCCCGCGCGCTTCATCCGCGTTGGCACCTCCTCTGGCCTCGTGTTTCCCGAAGCCCTCGCCACCGACTCCGCCGGCAACCTCTACGTCGCCAACTTCAACCAGAGCGGCCAGGGCTCCATCTTCGTCTTCGGCCCAACCGCAAACGGAGACGTCGCGCCCGCCCGCATCCTGAACGTCTCGACCACCGGCATGGCCGTCGACGGCTCCGGCAACCTCTTCACGACAGCCAACGGCGGCATCGCCGTCTTTGCCCCACAAGCTAGCGGCAACGCCGCCCCCATCCGCACCATTCGCGGCACCGCCACCGGATTCGCCCGCTTTACCGGCGGCATCGCGGTGGATGCAAACGCCAACATCTACGTCGTCACCTGGGGCACTCTCCTCTACAACGCGCTTCCGGTCACGCCGACCATCCTGCAGTTCTCCGCCTCTGCTTCCGGCAACACCGCCCCCACCAACGCCTTCACTCCCGCCACCTGGATCCCTTCAATCCCCGTTCTGGCCGTCCACTAACCGCCGTCCAATCCAGAACCCCCAATCTTAGAGACCGGTTACTGCTCAATCAGAACAGCAACGGAACGTGCCGGAATCTGCAGGGTGCCAGTCGCGGGGTGTGCCTCCGGTTGCTCCGGTGTAGCCATCACCAGTCGGCCGGCGTTGGGCAGATTCACCTTGGCGGTAATCGGCTTGTCGCTGTCCGGATTCACCACCACCACAGCCCGCTTGCCGCCTTCTGCTACGAAGACGGAATAGCGATGCGCCCCGTCGGCCGTCACCTCGGCTCCGAGCGTATCGCGGAACGCGCCGTCCCAAAGGTACGCCTTGTATTTGCGCCGCAGGTCGTCGATCTTCTGTCCGTACGCCATGGTCAGCGGAAAATCGTGCAGGTAGCCCTTGTACAGGAACGGCTCGTACTGAATCACGCAGCGCTTCAGCAGAATGTCGTTCAACTGTTCGCGATCGTCAAAGCCGCTGACGCCGGCGATCATCAGCGACTGTCGCGTGTCGAGATACTGGCAGATCGGCGTGGCGCTGACCCCCGTCTCCGACACCGGGAAGTACTGCATCAGCCAGTCCTGCGGCCCTTCGCCGGCAAAAAGGAAATCGGGACTGATCCGGTCAGCTGCTTCGCGGAGCGCGGCCGAGAGCGGCACGTCGCCGCCATAGATATATCCGGGCGGATTGTAGCCGTGCCCTGGAGCAAAGTTGTAGAGCGCGCCTGCGTGATGGCAGATCTCATCCCACAGCCAGCCCGTCGACCCCAGCGCCAGGATCTTCTTGAACTCCTTCTCAGCGATGTCGCGATAGCCCGCATCGGCAAAATCCATCACAGCCCGGCGCCGGGTGTTAATGCCCGCCAGTTGCGTCGGAGTCTCGTAGTTATAGCCGCCCTGCTCGTAGCGCATGCCGTACGGATCCTTGGCTTCGTATTTGTAGAGCTCGTCTTTGTACCACTTGGACGTCAGATCGGCCCAGTTCAACTTGCCGAACAGGATCACGTTCACGCCCAGCGACTGCACTTTGGCGATCGAATCATGAAACTCCTGCCAGGTACCAAGATTGGGATCGGTAGCCTGCGAAGGATCATCGCGATCCTGGCCACCCAGGTTCCAGCCAATCAGTTGGACCGCCTTCACGCCGTACTTGGCGTACTCCTCTCCGTACTCCACGAACTTCTTGTAGGAGATCGTGTAGTCCTCTTCCGGGGTGTTCATGCGCAGCATGGTCCACGAGTGGACGTCGCGCGCCCATGCGGGAAGATGAGGTTGTTTGAACCAGGTATTCCGCCACGCCTTGTACGTGTCGATGCCGGCATGCCAGTCGCCCTTGTAACCGCGCATCACAATCGGAGCCAGCTTCTTCGTCGAACTGGGCTGGGCAAAGACGAAGTGGCAGGTTCGGAATTCCTGGTGCACCGGCCAGCCGGAAAATTCGTCGGTCTTCGGGACGACACCGCCATGCACCACGCCGGGATGCTGCTCGAACGTGTATTCCAGGTAATAGGGAAGCGAGGGATCGGACATTTCGACATACAATCCTTCGGTCTGCGCCTGGATGAGGCAAAACAGGCTGCGATGCGCGCCGAACGTTTTGATGGGGAAATTGACGCCCCAGTAGCCCTTCTCGTTGCCGAAGTTGGGGTAGATTTCATCCTCGCCAAGATTGCCGTACCAGAACGTCCGGGCTGCAACTCTGGAATCGGGCGTGGGAGGATTCAGGTCGCCAAAATACGGGTAGTCGACCGTTTCCACCGTGTGCGGCGACTTGTTGTCGAGCGTGCTGTCAAACGTGAGCGCTCCGTCCTTCAGCGTCACCGTCGCCGTAAAGGTAATCGGCAGGACGCCTCCATGCTCGCTGACCAGATCCTTCCACTGCAGCCGTACCTGGTTGGCCGAGATCTTTTCCACGCTGGACGCTTTCTGCTTCGGACCGAGCACAAAGTTTGCGCGTCGGTTCGGAATCGGGACGAGCATCCGAAACGAAGCGCCCAGAGCGGGACGCCGCTGAACGGTCCAATGGTTCGGCTTGTGCTCCATACGAGTGAGCGCACCGGAGACCGGATCGAATGCGACCAGGAACTCTTCATCCTGCAGGACAACCTCGCCGGCAGCCGAAGCCGCCTGCTCGGCGTTCATTTCTACGTTGTCGGTGAGCGTAGCCAGCGCGACAAGTCCCGCAAGCTTATTGAAAGTGCGCCTGTCCATTCTTCCTCCGTTTTACTGCATTTCGAGAGACCGGTCTCCCGCGCAATCCTAACGGGCCGGGTTAACCGGTGTCAATTCGCCCATGTCAATTGTCAGCGAGTGTAAAATCTCGTCGCCGTATCAGCAGTGCCCCTCGGCCATGAGAGAAAAGTGAGGGGAAAACAGAAAAAAAGCCCGGCCTCCGCGCCGGGCTATCCACCGAACTCCACCTCCAACAAATTCGCCCTTCACCTTCTACAGCATTCGCTCTTCACGCACGAAGTGCGTCGAGAACGGCACGAAGCGCCTAGCGGATCCGCGTTGGAATCGCAGTCGCCGTCATCACGTCGATCGGCTCCATGCAGAACGCCGTGTAGGCCAACATCGAGATGTCCTTCCACTTGAAGCCGGTCTTCTTCTGCGCGCTGAACTGCAGCACGTGCCGGTGGCATCCCTTGCAGCGGCTGATCTCCACCGTCGAGGCAAACTCCGACAGGTGCGTCTTCTCCGGCGCCCCGTTGCCCGAGTGCGCCTCGATCGACTGCTTGAACTTCCGTGCCTTCGCCGCCGACAGGAAGTCATGCACCGAATTCTGAATGTCCCGCTCGCGGTCGAAGTAGCGCGTCTGCGCTCCCTTCCTGCTCAGGAACTCCTGGCAGTTGTCGCAGAAGGCCAGCGTCCGCAGGTACCAGAACGCGAGGATGCCGCCGATGAGAAAGCCCGCCAGTTGCAGTGCCGCCAGTTCAAACACCGCGGTCCGGTCCAGCACGCCCGAGCCCAGCGCCTGCATGCTGTGCAATCGCTTCTGCAGACCTGCCATCGAATGGCCGATATTGTCCGCCGACAGCGCATTGCCCGACGCCATCATGCCCGACACGCCGCTGCCAATTCCGGCCACGCCCGGGTTGCTGTCGTTCGAAACCCCCGACACATCCGGCGTCGAGGACGCCGAACTCGATCCGCTGTCACTGTCGCTGTCCCCGACCGAAACCTTCAGCGGAGTGTAGCGGAACGCGGCGCCCAGAAACTGCCCCAGCGAAGCCAGGCTGGTGACCTGCGTGCGATTGATCATCACCGTCCCGAACTCAATCGAGTCCAGCACATACACGCTGCCCACTGCAATCGCGACAATCGCAACCAGCATCACGGTCGGCGGCCGCAACCGCATGATCTTCGAACCCAGGTAGTAGCCCACCGCGGACACCAGCCCCGCGCCAATGGCGCCCACCGGCACGTAGGTCAACGCCGTCTCGCTGAAGAGTGGCTGCCCAGAGCGCAGCTCGACGAAAACGAGCACGGCAGCGGTAATCAGGCTGCTCACAACTCCCAAAAGCACGACCACTAAGTTCCGTGTAATCCGGTTCATAAGCTCCTATCAGGGGTGCACGGCGACTAAACCCGTTCGAAAATCATAGCCCGGGTCTGAACCCGTTCCGATACCCCATCCGTGTCATAGAACACACATCCTTTGGGCCTTAATCACACCTCCGCCCTGCACCCCGCTTCCATTGCACTTCGAACCTCAACCGAATCGATCCTCAGCACAACGAACTCGCATTTGCGTTGCCCATCCCTGCTCGAACCCGCTATCATCCTCCAACCACACATCAGCATGGGCCATTTTGACCGCGGCACAACTCCGCGCGAAGTCATTCCATGAACGGCGGCCACCATGTTTCAGACCGTGTTGCAAACCGCGCCCGCCCCCGTCTCTGCCCCTTCCTTCCCGGAGCCTTCGCTCCGCCTCACCCGCCTTCTCGTCGCGTTCCTGCTCGGAGTCCTCGCCGTCTCTCTCATCGCCTCCGTCCGCCAGGAGTCGCAGATCTTCGACGAGGCCGACCACCTCTACGCCGGCTACATGTACTGGCATCACGCCGACTTCGGCCGCAACCCCGAACATCCTCCGCTGGTCAAGCTCCTCGTCGGCCTTCCGCTGCTCACCATGGGTCTCCATGAGCAGCCGCCAGCAGCCGCCTCCTTCTTCAAAGCCCGCGACTTCATCGAAGGCGAGGGCTTCCTCTACAGCGGCAACGCCGACGCCATGCTCCTCTGCGGCCGCCTGGTCATCGCTTGCTTCACGCTCGTGCTCGCCTTTCTCATCTTCCTCGCTGCGCAGGAGATGTTCGGCAACCTCGCCGCGCTCCTCGCCCTCACCCTTTTCGCCTTCGAGCCCACGCTGCTCGCCAACGGCGCCATCGTCACCACCGACATGCCGCTCGCCTGCCTCTTCTTCGCGTCGGTCTACACCTTCTATCGCTACATCAGCCGTCCCGCGTTTCCACGACTTGCGCTCTGCGCCGGGATCACTGGCCTGACTCTCGCCGCCAAACACTCCGGCGCGCTCATTCTGCCCACGCTCTTGCTGGTCGCGCTGGCCACGTTCTTCACCGCACCGCCGCCCGATCCGAAGACGAACTGGCGCGCTCTGCTTCCGCGCCATATCGTGCTCAGCCTTATCTTCATCGCGCTGGTCAGCTACGTGGTGATCTGGACGTTCTATGGCTTCCGCTTCGCCGCCCGCCCCGACGGCCTCCAGATCACTCCGCTGCTCGCCGACTACGCTGCCGGGATGACCCACGCTTTCGAGCGCGACGCGATCCTCTTCTGCGCCCGCCACCATCTCTTTCCCGAAGCCTACCTCTACGGCTGGGTCGACATCCTGCTCATCTCCAGTGTTCGCCGGACCTTCATCTTCGGCCACATGTTCCCTACCGGCCAGTGGTTCTTCTTTCCCGGAGTCTTCCTCATCAAGTCCACACTGGCGATGCTCGTGCTGCTCGTCCTCGTTCCCTTCGCGCGTATCCGCAACCACCGCCGCGAGCTGCTCTTCCTGGCTATCCCCGCCGCGTTCTTCTTCGTGACGGCCATCGCCTCGATGCTCAACCTCGGCGTGCGCCATCTCCTGCCCATCTACCCCTTCGCGATCGTCCTCGCGGGAGCCGCGGCCGCGGCCCTGGTTTCGGGCTCGCTGCCGGCCCGCGTCGCCGTCGCCGCGCTGCTCGCCCTTACCGTCCTCTCTTCGCTCCACGCCTTCCCCGACTACCTCGCCTACGCCAACGAGATCGCCGGCGGCTCCTCCAACGCCTACCAGATCGTCACCGACGCCAACGATGACTGGGGCCAGGGACTCAAGTGGACCCGCGCCTACCTCGACCAGCACCCCACCCGCGACTGCTGGATCGTCTACGCCAACCCAATGGTCGACCCCGCCTACTACGGCATCCCCTGCCACCGCCTTCTCTCCGGCTTTGCCCACGTCACCCACATCGGCGCGGGCGCTCCTCAACCGACGACCATCACGGGCACCGTCTTTGTCTCCGCCACGGACCGCGTTGGCCTCTGGTGGGGTCCCGGCGTCCTGAACCCCTATCAGCCATTCCACGATCTCAAGCCCGACGCCGTCATCGGCAACATCGTCCTGGTCTACAACGGGACCTTCGACGTCCCCCTGCTCGCCGCCGAAACCGACTCCCTAGCCGCCTCCAATCTCCTGCGCAGTCATCGCGTCCCGGAAGCCCTCGCCCGCGCCCAGCACGCCGTCGCGCTCGCCCCTGACTCAGCCGACGCCAAC
>Ga0102924_1002250_pt1 | contig 21265 bp, 22 predicted proteins | sample PaiPotPPM11metaG_FD_80116 | JGI IMG/M metagenome (GOLD analysis project Ga0102924, IMG submission 80116) | Iron sulfur acid spring bacterial and archeal communities from Banff, Canada, to study Microbial Dark Matter (Phase II) - Paint Pots PPM... ...
CCGCGGGAGAGATCGTCGAGCTTTTTCGCAGCGTGGGACGATTTTATCCGAACGTGCGGCGCGGCGACGTTCGCATCGTGCTGATCGAGGGCGGCAAGACGCTGCTGCCGGGTCTGCCCGCGCGCATGGGATCGTATGCGGAAAAATTCTTGCGCGGGCGCGGCGTGGAAGTGCTGACGGGCGACGGCGTGCGCGGCGCGGATGATGAGGGCATCGAACTCGCCAGCGGCCGGCGCATCGAGACGCGCACGATCGTGTGGAGCGCGGGTATCAAGCCGCGCGTGCTCCGCGGCACCGAACGTTTGCCGCACGCGAAAAACGGAGCGATTCTGGCAGCGGCGGACATGAGCGTTCCAGGGTATTTAGGAATCTGGGCTTGCGGGGATTGCGCCGCGATCCCCGACGGGGCCGGCGGTTTTTTCCCGCCGACTGCGCAGCACGCGATCCGCGAGGGTCCGCTGCTGGCCAACAATCTCGTTGCGAGCGTGCGCGGTTATCCCACGCATCCGTTTCGTTATACGTCGCTCGGCATGATGGCGTCGCTGGGCGCGCGTAAGGCGGTCGCACAATTGCCGGGAAATCGTGTGCTGACCGGCTTTCTCGCGTGGTTCTTGTGGCGGACGTATTATCTGGCGCGCTTGCCCGGCTTGGACCGCAAGCTGCGCGTGGCGTTCGACTGGACGCTTGAATTGCTCTTTCCGCGCGACATCTCGGAACTGCGAGTCTACACGCGGCGCGCTCAATCCAGCGCGGCCGCGGACGCGGGGCTTATCCAGCGCGACGAGAACCTTTGAGCGTGGAACTAAGAGAGCCGATCGGGCAGCTAATCCGCGATCCGCGCGAGTTCACGAAGCAGTTGAAGTTCCCGGATCCGGCCGAGATTCGGATTTACGACGAGACGCTGCGCGACGGCGAGCAAATGCCGGGCGTCTGCTACACGCCCGAGCAGAAACGCGAGATCGCCAAGCGTTTGGCCGGCATCGGCGTGCATATCATGAGCGTCGGCTTCCCGGCCGCTTCCGAAGGCGATCGCAAGACGCTGCAACTCGTGATGGAGTCGAAGCGGCGCGGAGAGTTGGGCAACGTCGAGATCGTCGTGATGTGCCGGAGCAATCCCAAAGACATCGACGTCACTGCCAAGACGCTGGAAGAGGTCGGCATTTCGCCGGCGGACGTGACGTTCTTCATCTTTACGAGCGGCAGCGATCTGCATCTGAAGTACAAGATCGGCAAGACGCTGCTGCGGCTCGAAGGGCGGGACGAAAGCGAGTGGCTGGATTTGCCGCTCGAGTTCTACCGCGAAGCGAACATCAAACTGCAGTGCGATGCGATCAAATACGCGCGCAGCCGCGGCGTTACCAGCATCGAGTTTGGCGCCGAGGACGGCAGCCGGGGCGACGTCGACTACTTCATTCGTTATTTTAAACGCAGCCTTGAAGCGGGGGGCGATCGTCCGGCCTGGCCCGACACGGTCGGCTGCCTAACGCCCGAAGCGGCGCGCTGGTACTGCTCGCGCATCGTCGCGGCCATGCCCGAAGGTTTGCCGATGGTTTGCCACTTCCACAACGATTACGGCCTCGGAACGATTAACGCAATTACGGCGGTGTCGTGCGGTTTCAAGGTCGTCTCGGTGACGGCGAACGGGTACGGCGAACGAGCCGGCAACGTAAAGCTGCACGAGTTCGTCACGGCGCTCAACGTATTGTACGGCATTGAAATTCCAGGATTCAAGTACGACCAGCTGCGCGATTTAGCGCGCTTCATGGAGCGTATGAGCGGCGTGCCCATGCAGCAGCACGAGCCGATCGTGGGCTCCAAAGTCTTCGCGCACGAATCGGGCATCCACACGCATGCGATGCTGATCGACCGGCGTATGTACGAAGCGGTGCCAGCCAAACTGGTTGGCGGCGAAATCTCCTGGATCTTCGGAAAGCATTCGGGCGTAGCGCTGGTCGAAGACACGCTGCGCAAACATGCGGCCGAACTGGCGAAACAGGGCGTCGAGCTGACGCCGCAGCTCGCGCAGCGCGTCACCGAGGAGATCAAGCGCTTGCGCGAAGAACGCGCCGCGAGCAGCAAGAGCGAAGAGACGATCGCAGCCTACGAGGAAGCGATGGAACAGCTTTCGCTCGACGAATCCGACGTCGTGCAGATTGCGGCAGCGATCGCCGAGCCGAAGAAGGCGGCAGCCCGCTAGTACTGGGCCCTTGCCAAACCAAAGCCTCGTCGTGATACATATGCGTGCGATTCACAAAGCATGCCATCAAGCAGATGACCCGGCGCGCCATCCCGCAATCGGACGCGGAGGTAGTTCTTTCGTGGCCGAGTAAAGTTTCTCGAGGACGCGCCGGCGCAAGGAACTTATACGGGCAAGGACCCGTCAGCGGGTATCGGATTCGGGTGACCGTCAGCGCAAATGGGGTAGTGAAGACAGTCGCATGGGCTGACTGGCGCACATCGGGAGACGCATCATGACGAAGCCAATTGGAGTAGAGGTCGACCTTGAGTCGGAATCTGGATATGTCGCGTACTCCTCGAACAAGGTTGCCGAAACGCGCGATGTGTGGGAAGAGGGGACCGTCGCCGCCGATTTGGATTCGGAAGGCGGCGTTATCGGCATCGAGATGCTGGGGCTAGACTCGGAGACGCTCTCGCACGCTCGCAAATATGCCGAGGATAACGACCTGGTATTTCCGGCGATGCTGGACGTGGCGGACTCTTAGCGCCTAGGCTTTTGCGTCGGCGACGGCGCCCATGCGAAACGCGGCCACGAACGCTTTAAAAACCGTCGGATAATCCTCGCTCGTGAAGCGCACCGTGCGGTCGCCGCTGCGTTCAAATCCCGGAATCAGCGCGATCCAGTCCGCTTGTTCGATTTTCGTGACGTCAATTTCCATCGCAATCGGCGGATCGAACAAAAACGGACGAGCGTCCTTCGCGGAGCGGACGGCCTGCACGGCGCCCTCGCGAATCGCGTCCTGCGCGGCTTGGGGCGACATCGAATCGACCGCGTAGTTGCCGATGCTTTCCTTGACGATCACCCCGGTGATCCACGGCATCTGTTTTTTGGCACTCTCGATGGTCGCGCGATCGCCGGTGATGAGCAGCACCGGCACGCCGTAATCGCCGGCGAGCGCCGCGTTGAGCGTCGCTTCGCTGCAGCGCATGCCGTTGAGCCGCACGTCGTAGACGACCGACGGCGTGTAGGTGTGGCAAAGCGTGGCGTTGGGCTCGCCGATCGCACCGTGATAACCGGTGAAGAAGACGCCGCCGAAGGTTTGATCGAGATCCTGGATCATCGAAAACGGTTTGCGGTTTCCGAAGGTGATGCGCGCGTCCTCCGGCAGTTCGTCGAGCAGCAGATTGCGCATCGGCCCGTGCGAATCGTTGATCAGGAATTCGCGCGCGCCGCCTTTGCGCGCGCCGTCGATTGCCGCGCAGACTTCGGCGGTCATGATTTTCTGGTAGATAAAGTAGTCTTGCGTGTAGTTGCGCGCGTCGACCTGATCCCAGCTGCAGACGCCTGCGGTGCCTTCCATGTCGGCGGAAACGTAAATTTTCATGCGCGCGCGTTTGCCGCGCCGCCCAAACGGAATGCGGCCACGAAGGCGCGGAAGATCGACGGATAGTCGTTGGCTTCAAACCGTAGCGTACGCCCGCCGGTGCGCTGATAGCCCGGCATCAACTCGATGAAGTCCGCGTGCTCCACGCGCGTCGTGTCGATCTCAAGTGTGAGCGGCGGCTCGAACGTAAACGGTTTGGCGCTGGATGCATTGCGTACGGCCTGCGCCGCGGCCTCGCGTATCGCCGCTTGCGCGGCTTTGGGGGTGAGCGAATTGGCGGAATAATGGCCGATGCCGTCCTTGACGATGACGCCTGTTACCCACGGCATATGCTCCGACACATGTTCGACGACGACCCGGTCGCCCGTTACCATCAGCAGCGGGATGCCATAGTATCCGGCCATCGCGGCGTTGAGCAGCGCTTCGCTGCAGGCGACTCCGTTCACGCGAACGTTATAGATCGTTTCAGCGGTGTACGTGTGCGCGAGCACGCCGTTCTCGTCGCCCACGCGTGCATGATAGCCCGTGAAGATCGCACCGCCGAAACTCTTGTCCAACCCCTGGGTCATCGAGAATGGCTTGCGTCCGCCCGAAATAACGCGCACGTCGGAGGGCAGTTCGCCCCAGAGCAGGTTGCGCATGTCCCAATGCGAGTCGTTCACAACGACGTCGCGCGCGCCGCCCTTGCGGGCGCCGTCAATCGCTGCACGAACCTCTTGCGACATGTAGCGGCGGTAAATCGGATACTCGTGCGCGTTCGACGGATCGCATTGCAGCCAGCTGCAGACGCCGGCCGTGCCTTCCATGTCGCACGAAATATACAAGCGCACTACGGAGTGTCTTTCAGGTCGGCCCGAGCCTCAGTCAAACCTTCCTGGGCCGCGACGTTGTGCGGATTTGCCGCCAACGCACGCGTGTAATAGGGAATCGCTTCAGTGTATTTTCCAACCGCCAAATACAGATCGCCCAGTTGCGTCAGCGCCACGTCGTCTTTGGGGCTGCGCGCGATCCGGGCGCGCAACTCTTGCAGCTGCACGCGCACCGTGGCCGGCGGCCCTCCCTCGACGTTAACCGACGGCGGCCCGGCGGTCGCGCCGCCCCGCGCACTTGCTTGGCTGCTCGCACCCGTGCCGGTGCCGAAAACGGAACCGCCGGTAGCGAAGCCGAGCTTGACGAGATAGCCGATGATTCCCAAGAAGACCGCGGCAATGACGACAACGACGGGAAGGTAGACGCGCGGCGGCAAGCCGCGCTTGGGAGCGTCGATCACCAAGAAAACGTTGGACGAAGGTCGAACAAACTCTTCGTGCCGAGCGAAACCGATCTTCAGCTGCTCTTTGCCGAATTGAACAATTATCATTTCAACGGCGCAGTGCCCGTCTGCCGAATCCGCTATAATTCGCGGTTCTCGAATTCAGCCGGGCGCATCACCTACAGCACGAGACCGGTTCTGATCGAACTCTCAGCCAAACATTTCCGCGAACATCCCGAAGCCTTGCGTGAAACGCTCCTGCACGAGATGATTCACGCCTGGCTTTACGATCGCGCCGGCGACACCGGCCACGGCGCCGAGTTTCGCAAGAAAATGGCCGAGTGCGGGTTGACCTCGATCTATCACGATCTCGGCAACGTCAAGCCGTTCAATGAATCGGCTAAACGCTACATTCTGCGCTGCGAGCAATGCGCGCTCGAGATTTTGCGCCGGCGGTTGCCGCGAGCCGCCATGAGTTGCGGCCGCTGCAGCAAGCAGGGCTACGACCCGCGCTTTCCTTTAACAGTGCTCGAGGTTACCGAGACGCGCGAGCTGGGCGTGACCGTTCCGCGCGCGGCTTTTAAGTCCCAGCCCTAGAAAACCTGGTAGAAGTCGGCAGCGCTGGCGAACGGAAATGGTGTACAACTGGCGCCGAACCAACGGGGCGGAGGCAATTGGAGGGTTAGGTCCACGTTCTGGTTTGCGGAAACCCACCCATATCGGCAGCGCGGGTTGTATCCGCTGGCGCTAGAAGCTACGCTCGTATACCCGACAACAACCCCAAAGAATTGAAATCTCCCAAAGCGATCCGTTGTGGTCTTACCTAAGCCTCCGGGGCTCGTCCAGTACACCGATGCGCCCGCTACCGGCTTCCCTTGAAAATCGCGTACGACACCACGGATCATGCCCGTGTTGCCGTCCGCTAAAGCTGCGACAGGCGTACAGGCCGCGAGCGCCAAGGCCAGAGCCATTTTTAGACTTTTCATAAACGTAATAGCGCGTGGTGTGGGACGTCCGTGACGAGTAGATCTAGTGAAATTGCCGGAACGCGTGATAGGGTATGAGGGTGGAAATCCGAATGGCGCATTTGGAAGGCGCCTACGAGCAGGTCAGCCAGCGGCTGAACGGCATCGACCGCCGGCTTGAAAACCTCGAGCAAAAGGTGGACGCCACGAGAGACATGCTGTTGGCTAGAATCGACCACTTGGATCAGAAATTCTTGTGGGTGATCGGGCTCGTGCTTGTTTCTATTCTGTTGCCGCTCGTCCAGCGGTTCGTCCCGCACCCTTAGCCTCGGCTCCGACCTTTATAGAGGCAGAACCGGCCCTCCAGGCGAGAAGATAGGGTCGTGAAGACACGCACCGAGTCCGACTCCATGGGGCAGATCCAAGTCCCGGCTGACCGATACTACGGCGCGCAATCCGCGCGTTCGCTGATTCATTTTAATATCGGCGACGGCGAATGGCCGCTCGACGTGATGCCCCGGCAAGTTATCCGCGCTATGGCTACCCTAAAAAAGGCGGCCGCATTTGTAAACCGCGACCTCGGAAAGCTCAGCGACGAGAAAGCGAAGCTAATCGCGGCGGCTGCCGACGAGGTGATCGCCGGCAAGCTCGACGTGAATTTTCCACTGCGCGTTTGGCAGACGGGTTCGGGCACGCAGACCAACATGAACGTGAACGAAGTGATCTCGAATCGGGCAATCGAGATCGCGGGCGGAGAGATGGGCAGCAAGAAGCCGATCCATCCCAACGATGACGTTAATATGTCGCAGTCCTCGAACGACACGTTTCCGACCGCGATGCACATGGCGGCAGCCGAAGCGATGGTCGACATGCTGCCGGCAGTTAAAAAATTGCGCGACGCTCTGGACGCTAAATCCAAGCAATGGATAAAGATCGTCAAAGTTGGGCGCACGCATCTGCAGGACGCGACACCGCTAACGCTCGGTCAGGAGTTCTCGGGATACGTCACGCAGCTGGATCGCGCGATGGCCGCCTGCAAGGCGGCGCTGGACCCGCTCTACGATCTCGCGATCGGCGGCACGGCGGTCGGCACGGGGATGAACGCGCATCCCGAATTCGGCGAGCGGACCGCGAAAAGAATTGCGGAACTCACCGGCTTGCCGTTCAGGTCGCACCCGAACAAGTTCACAGCCTTGGCCTCGCACGATGACTTCGTCTTTGCCTCGGGCGCGCTGAAGACGCTCGCCGCAGCTTTAATGAAGATCGCCAACGATATCCGCTGGCTGGCCTCTGGGCCGCGCGCCGGCCTCGGCGAGCTGACGCTGCCGGAGAACGAGCCGGGCTCCTCGATCATGCCGGGGAAGGTCAATCCCACACAGTCGGAAGCGATGACCATGGTTGTCGCGCAAGTCTACGGCAACGATCTGGCGATCAGTTTCGGAGCCTCGCAAGGCAACTTCGAGCTCAACGTCTTCAACCCGGTGATGATCTACAATTTCCTGCACTCGTGCACGCTGCTGCGCGGCACGTGTACGATGTTCCGCGAACACGCCGTGGAAGGCTTAAGTGCCAACGAAGAGACGATCGCGAAATATCTGCGCGAATCGCTGATGACCGTTACCGCGCTCTCACCGAAGATCGGCTACGACAAGGCTGCGGAGATTGCCAAACACGCGCACCATCATAAGACGACGTTAAAAGAGGCGGCGGTAAGTTTGGGGCACGTGACGGCCGAGGATTTCGACAAATACGTCGTACCGCGCGAGATGACCAAGCCGAAGTAGCTAGTTGTTGCTAATCAGAACGATCGTGCAGGCGGCAAACGTGGTTCGCCAGTCGTTCTCATCCCAGGGTCCGGCTGCGCGACGTTCTAAGCTGAGCAAATCCAGCTGCCAGTCGCTGTAGTATGAGCGGTCGGCATCGATCGCGACGATCTCATGACCCGGCTCCATACTCTCTGCATCGGCATTCCGAGGCCTAAGTTTACGTCACCGTCCCAGCCGGCCGCCGGGTTGAATCTCGTACCGGTCGCCGCGCCAGGTGACGTCCGAGCCGAAGAAACTCGCGACCCAGGTTGCAAGTACGAGCGCATCGGCGGCCGGAATGAGCCAGGGCGCAAGACGCGCCTCGGGCGCAAACGTTTTGCGGGCCTCGCGGTGGACGATCGCGCGTAGGGTCGCCGCGGACGCGAGCACTGCGCCGGCTGCGATCGGCGTGCGCGACAACAAAGCGGAAACGCACGCCAGCGGCAGCACATACGTCACGAGCGAACCAGCAAATCCGCGTGGGCGCGCCGCACGGACGGTGCGCTGCCAGCGTAGATGGTGCAGCCAAAGCGTGCGAATATCCGGGTCGGCGACAGTCATGCGCACGACGTACGGACACAGCGCTACGTCGTAGCCGGCCTCGGAGACGAGCTTGCCCAGCATGAAATCATCGCCGATGTACCCCGCCAACGCGGCGAGTCCGCCGATCCGCTCGAGGGCCTCGCGGCGCACGGCCATCGTAGCGCCGAATGTATAAGCGAGGCGCTCGATCATCGTCGCGACCAGGACGGAGGCCATGAAGTGATCGTTGACGATCGTCGCACCAATCTGCGACGCGATTCCATCCAACGGCACGCCGCCATATAAACACGTGGCCGCGCCCACGTTCGGACCCCGAAAAGCCGCCGCGATGGCGGCCAGGTACTCCGAACCGACGCGAATATCGCTATCGACAATCACCAGCAGATCGTATTTGGCTTTGCCGATCATGCCGTAGAGATTGGCGATTTTCGGATTCGCCGCGCGTTCGCCGGATTCACCGGCGACCACGCAAAGATCGCGTTCGGGAAACTCTTGCACCAGCCGCCGCGCCACGTCGAGGGCCGGGTCGCGGGGGTCGCGTGCGCCGAAAATCACCTGGTACTCGGGGTAAGCCTGCTCGCAGAACGACCGGAGGTTTTCATAGAGCTGCGGTTCATCGCCGTGCAGAGGCTTGAGGATCGTAATCGGCGGCAGCGAACCGGGCGGCGGCGGTTGCACGCGCGAGCGAAAGCGCCGCATGCCCACGATCTCGGCCGCTGTATATGCCAGGCCGGCGGCAGTCAAGGCGAAAGCCGCCGCGGCGGCCGCGTCGCGCAGATTAAATGCCATCGCGCGCCAAATCGCTGAAAGTTGCCGGCCGCACGTTCGAGGCATGCAAATCGCCGATCACGGCCGGATCGATCAGCGCGGTGAATTCGCCGGCGTAATCGGCATCCGGCGGATCGGCTTGCGGCCATCGTGCGGTTGCCGGATGCGAATAGATTTCGGAAGTTCCGTGCGGCAGCTGCGCGATAAATGCGCGAAGGTGCCGCGCATCCATGTGACCCGTGTCGACCATCCCGAAGATGTAGTCGTTGCCGATCATGCCGGCCGCCCGCAAGCGACGTTTCATCAATGCAAGCCAGGGCGACAAGAAAACACTCTGCGCGAAACGCGATCCGAAATGCGACCGGGTTGCACGCCAGGCGGGTCCGAACGGCTCGTTTGGAATGCGGACCGCGCGCAAACCGAATTCACGTCCGACCTTCACGATCAGCGAGAAGATCGCGGGGTGCACGTGCATGTGATTCTGCGCGTTTGCGTGGTCGAGCGCTAACCCAGTCTGGGCGAACAAGCGAAATTGTTCCCGGATCTCGGCTTCGAGCTGGCGGCGTACGCCCGGTTTGAAAAAATAGCGCACGCCGGCGACAAAAAGATTTGAAGCAAAACGTCCCCGCGAATCCACCAAATCCGGGACGCGCTCCGGCGCGAGGGCCGGGCGGCCATTGACGAGCACGACGTGCAACCCCACGCGCAGCTTCGGCAAGTGGTGCGCGCGCTCAACCGCGTCGGCGCTCTCGGGAGCCGCAACCATGAGGCTGGCCGTCGACAGAATGCCGTGAAGGTGCGCCCGTTCGACGGCTTCGTTCACGGGAATCGCCAATCCGAAGTCGTCCGCAGTCACAATCAAACGGCGCATTGCCGCTTCCTTTGGAGCGACAAGGATGTGCCGCAGCCTGGCCGCCGGCGGCATGGGTGCAGCGCGAAGCACCGTGGCGCGCATCTGCATAGAGTGGACGGTTTCATTGATAAAGAGAATGCCAGGCGTATGGCACCATCACCCCCTACGCTTGAAGTCTGTGAAACGCGTCGAGCGCATCCGGCTTTATCCGACTCCTCGCCAGGAGCGTCGGTTGCATTTTATTTTGGACGTTACGCGCGAACTCTATAACGCGCTGCTGCAGGAGCGCCGCGACGCCTACCGTGATCGCGGCATCTTGGTTTCGAGCAACCAGCAATACGCGGAATTGACGGCCTTGCGCAAAGAGGACGCGCGCGTGGCTGCGGTTTATCGCGAGAACGAAGACGCGGTGTTGCATCGGCTAGATTTGGCCATGCAGGCGTTCTTTCGTCGCATTAAACAGGGCGAAACGCCGGGGTATCCGCGCTTCAAGAGCTTCGTGCGCTGGAATCAGTTCCAATTCTCGCATGCATATCGTGCGCTCCGGTTTGATAGGCCGCAAGGGCGCGTTACGATCCCCGGTGTCGGCCGCGTAAAACTGCGCAAGGGTCGGAGCGTGCCGGCGTTCGGCCGCGGATGGATCGTGGCCAAAAACCAGCGGTGGTACGCATGTTTCGAGTGCGAGCGCGATGCGACACCGTTGGCCCGGCAGGGGACGTCGGTCGGAATCGACCGCGGCGTGCATGTGCTCGCAGCAACGTCGGAAGGACAGCTCATCGACAACCGCGCCTTCGGTGTACGGAACCGGCAGCGTATTGCCCGCCATCATCGTGACCTCGAATCGGTTACGTGGCGCGATGCTGCCGGCCGCGTGTGCAATCGGCAGGATCCCCAGCGAAAGGCAGCAGCCTTACGTCTTGCGCGAGCAAAGGAACGCGAAGCCAACCGACGCCGCGATTACTTGCACAAGATGGCTCGTAGGATTGTCCGCAGTGCGGACGTGATTGCGCTCGAAACTTTGAACTTGCGCGCCATGACGCGCAGCGCGAAGGGGACACCCGAAAAGCCCGGTCGCAATGTGGCGGCAAAGGCTGGCCTCAATCGGGCAATACTCGATGCAAGTTTCGGTCAAAGCGAACGACTTATCACCGAGAAAGCGGAAGAGGCTGCTCGTGCGATTGTTCGGGTTGACGCCCGTTTCTCGTCGCAGGAGTGTTCGCGTTGCGGACACGTAGCGCGCGAGAGTCGCCGGAGAAGGCGCTTTGCTTGCGTCGCTTGTGGCTTCACCTGCCACGCCGACGTCAATGCGGCGTTGGTGATCCGGAGACGAGCGCAGTTGGCGCTCTTGAGATTGCCGGATGCCGGTGGGGAGCCGGTTGTGCAGCATCGTGCTGCATAAGGCATTCACAACGAAAAGGAACTGGCGCGACCATCGAAGGAGGGCCAGGATATGGAGGAGACGGTCGCTGACGGCACGGTCGCGCGCAAAGCGGACCACGTGCGCATAAACCTCGAACGCGATGTCAGCGCCAAGGGCATCGACAGCGGTTTCGACGAGTATCGTTTCGTCAATTGCGCGCTGCCCGAAATCGATCTCGACGAGGTCGACACGTCCACTCGGATCTTTGGGCGCGAGCTCGGTGCGCCGATCCTCATCTCGTGCATGACCGGCGGAACGGGCGAGGCGCGACGGATCAATCACGTGCTGGCACGCATCGCCCAAGAGCGGCGGCTGGCGATGGGCCTCGGATCGGCGCGCGCATTGCTGGAAAACCCCGAGCTGATCGAAACGTTCGATGTCCGATCGGTCGCACCCGATGTGCTGCTCTTCGCAAATCTGGGGGCGGTGCAGCTCAACAAGGGTTACGGCGTCGCCGACTGCCGGCGGCTGCTCGATCTTTTGCGCGCCGACGCACTCGTCTTGCACTTGAACGCGATTCAGGAAGCGCTCCAGCCCAACGGCGATACGTGCTTCCGCGGATTGCTGGCTAAGATCGAAAAGATGTGCACAGTACTTAAGGCGCCGGTCGTCGTGAAAGAAGTTGGCTGGGGAATCGCTCCCGATACGGTGCGCGCGCTTTTCGAAGCCGGCGTGGCCGCGGTTGACCTCGCGGGCGCGGGCGGAACCTCGTGGAGTGAAGTCGAGCGGCATCGCATCGAGGAACCTTGGCGTGCGCGCGTCGCCGGCGCATTTGCCGGCTGGGGCATCGCCACCGCCGAGTGCTTGCGCGCGGCTCGCAAAGCGCAACCGAAGGGCCTGCTGATTGCGAGCGGGGGCGTGCGGAGCGGGCTCGACGCGGTCAAGGCCGTAGCGCTCGGTGCCGATCTCGTGGGAATTGCCGGGCCGTTTCTGCGCGCGGCCGACAAAGGTTACGAAACCGCGGACGGCCTCGCGCGCGAGTACGTCGAAGTGCTGCGCGTCGCGATGTTCGGGTCAGGTGAACGCACGCTCCGCGATCTGCGCAGAACGAAGCGGTTGCGGCGGGTGGGCGAAAAGCTGTGATGAGTCCAGACGACTATTGCCGCACGCTAGCCACCAAACATTACGAGAATTTCGCCGTCGCTTCGCGGATCGTGCCGGCGCCTTTGCGCTTGGATCTGATGCGGTTTTATGCGTTTTGCCGCACGACGGACGATCTTGGCGACGAGAGCGCCTCGCGTGAATCGGCGCTCGCGCGTCTGGCACAGTGGCGAACGGAGACTGAAGCATTTTTTGCGGGGGCCGAACCCGTTCATCCGGTGCTGCTGGCGCTGCGTAAAACGGTCGCTCGTCACGGTTTGCAAGCGAAGCCTTTTCTCGATTTGATTGCGGCCAACGTACAGGACCAAACGGTCCTCTCGTATCGGACGTGGCCCGAGCTGCTCGCCTACTGCATGCTTTCGGCGGCTCCGGTCGGTCGCGTAGTCCTGAAGATCTTCGGATTGGACGATGCCGTGACGCGCAAACTCTCCGACGATGTCTGCATCGGCCTGCAGCTGGCCAACCACGCGCAAGACGTCAGCCGGGACGCGAAGATCGGGCGTTCGTATCTGTTGCAAGAAGATATCGATACGATCGGCGTGCACGGCGCGGTGCGGGCGCTGGTCGAGCGCGCGCGAACGCTGCTGGCCTCGGGCGAGTCTCTCGAAGCCATGACTCGCGGAGCGCTGCGCCTCCAGCTCGCGCTGTATCGTCTTGGAGGGCTGGCCATCTGCGATGAGATCGAACGTATACACTTCCGCACGGATGTAACGCGGCCGTCGGTATCGAAGGCGACGAAAGTGGCGCTTTTAATCCGGGCGACGATCGCGTTGGCCCATCGCAACGGCAGGGCTGAGTGCTGAACCCGCTGGCCACCGAGCAGGATGCCGAGCGTTTTTGTCGCGAGATGGCGCGCCGCGAGGCGAAGAATTTTTACTGGGGATTCATCTCGCTGCCGCACGAGCAGCGCATGGCAATCTATGCACTTTATGATTTTGCGCGTCAAGTTGACGATGACGTCGACGGCGCTCCGCGGCCGGATTTAATTCCCCAGCGGTTGGCCGCGCAGCGCGAACGCGTGAGCTCGGCGGGGCATTCGCCGGAATCCGATCCCGTTATGTACGTATTATCGCGCGCGGTCGAGCGTTACGACATTCCCGAATCGGAGTTGCAAGCGTTGATCGACGGAGTCGAGCGGGACTTTACGCACACGCGCTATGCGACGTGGCTCGAGCTGCGCGAGTACTGCAAACTCGTCGCCTCCATCGTTGGCCGCATGTGCGTGCGCATCTTCGGATTCGACGATCCGCAGGCGCTCGATCGCGCCGACGATCTGGGCCTCGCGCTGCAGATGACCAACATCTTGCGTGACGTGCGCGAAGACGCGGAGATGGGGCGCGTCTATCTGCCGCAAGAAGACTTGCACCGCTTCGGGATCTCTGAAGAAGACCTGCTGCGCGGCGAACCGGGCGAAACGTGGAACGATCTGATCGCATTTGAAACACAACGCACGCGGCAACTCTTCGAGAGCGGTTATCAGGTGCTGCGATACATCCCGCGACGCGCCGGGGCGTGCGTGCAGACGATGGCCGGCATTTACGAGCGGATCTTGGAAAAGATCGAACGCGATCCGCGCCTGCCGTTGCGCGAACGCGCGGCTCTTTCAAATGGAGAGAAGTTGCGCGTGGTCGTCTCCTCGTGGCTGCGCCCCGGATAGCGGTAGCCGGCGGCGGCTTAGCCGGACTCGCTGCAGCGATGGCGTTGCAGAGCGCGGGCTGCAGCGTCGACCTGTTCGAGCGCAGCCGCCTGCTCGGCGGCCGTGCGACATCATTCGAAGTCGACGGGCACGAAGTCGACAACGGTCAGCACGTCTATCTGGCCTGCTGCACGGAGTTCGAGCGTTTCGTCGAGCGCGCCGGCATGCACGGCGCATTGTATTTGCAGGATCGTTTCGACGTCACCGTCTACGCCGAAGGAATCCGCAGCGGTTTACGCGCCGCGAATTTGCCGGCTCCGTGGCACCTGCTCGCGTCCATGGCTCTATACAAGCATCTGAGTTTGCGCGGAAAACTGCAGCTGGCGCGCGCGCTCTTCGCGCTGACAAAAGAGAAGGCTGTACCGGAGGGCAGCTTCGCGCACTGGTTGCGCGCGCACGGACAAGAGGAGGAAACGCTACGCGCGTTTTGGGAGCCGTTCATGGTGCCCGCGCTGAACGCGCCGCTGGATCGTATGAGCGCCGCCGAAGCGGCGTTCGTGATTTCGACCGCTTTTTTGCACGACCGGAATGCGGCGCGCTTTGGATACTCCACGGTGCCGCTGGCACGCATCATGGAAGCGGCTGCTGCGCGCCTCCACGCAGTCCATCGTTCGACGGCGGTTGCCGCCATCGAAACGCAAGCGGACTCGGTCATGCTGCGTACCGTTAACGGCGAGAACATGACCTTCGATGGCGTCGTGCTGGCGCTGCCGCCGCGCGCGCTCGAGCGCGTGCTCGTTGACTCGGGAAGCTTCGGAGTCGAGGGCTTGGATTCGTACGACGCCAGCGCGATCATGGACGTGCACGTGTGGCACGATCGCGGCCGCTTGGATTTCGATTTCTGCGCGCTGCTCGATTCGCCGGTGCAATGGATCTTTCAGAAAGGCGACGGCTATCTGTGTTGCAGTTTGAGCGCTGCGGATGCGCTGGTTGCCAGTCCGACGGCCGAAGTCGTGGAGCGAATCTGGCGCGAGATTTCGACGGCGCTTCCGCAGCTCGCGGGAGCGCAACTCGTACGCGGGGCTACGACGCGCAATCCTGAAGGAACGTATTCGGCCAAGCCCGGCACGGTGCGGCCTGGACCACGCACGCGCGCGAAGAATGTCGCTATCGCGGGATCGTGGACTGCGACCGGCTGGCCCGACACCATGGAGTCCGCGGTGCGCAGCGGCATTGCGGCCGCCAATGCATTAATGGAACAAAACGCATGGAAGACCGAGCGCTAAGCGCCTCCGTGAACTGGCTCCTCGAGCGGCAAGCTCCGGCGGGCTGGTGGACGGACGAGCTCGAGACCAACGTGACGATGACGGCGGAGCACGTGCTGCTGCTGCGTTTTCTCGGCGTTCCGGTAGACGCGATCCGCGAGGGCGCGATCCGCCACATCCTGCACCATCAGCGCGAAGACGGATCGTGGGCGCTCTACTACGAGGGGCCCGCCGACCTCAGCACCACGATCGAAGCCTACGTGGCGCTCAAAGTGCTCGGCCTCGATCCGTCGCGCGACGAAATGCAGCGCGCGTTTGCAACGATCCGCAAACTCGGAGGTCTGGTCGAAGCGCGCGTTTTCACGAAAATCTGGATGGCACTTTTCGGCATCTATCCATGGGACGGAATTCCGACGATGCCGCCGGAGATCGTGTACTTTCCGCCGTCGATGCCGTTCAATCTTTACGCGTTCTCATGCTGGGCGCGCGGAACGGTCGGTCCGCTCTGCGTTGTGATTGCGCGCCGCCCGCGACGCGATCTCGGCGTGGACGTGCACGAGATCGTGAACCAGGGAACCGAAGCGCGCATGCACGCGGTGCCCGGTTCGGGCTGGCTATGGTGGGTCGACCAACTCTTAAAGTTGTACGAGCGTCTTCCATATAAGCCCGGGCGCAATGCGGCCTGCGCGAAGATGATCGAATGGGTCGTGCAGCATCAGGAAGCCGACGGAAGTTGGGGCGGGATTCAGCCGCCTTGGGTCTATTCGCTGATCGCGCTCGATCTTGAAGGTTATGGTTTAGACCACCCGGTCATGCGCAAGGGTCTGCAAGGCATGGAGCGTTTTGCGTTCGCCGATCAAACCGGCTGGCGATTCCAAGCCTGCATGTCACCTGTTTGGGATACGGCCTGGGCGATCCGCGCGCTCTCCCAAGCCGGCTTGCGTGCCGATCATCCGGCGATGCGCCGCGCCGTCGACTGGATGCTGGCCGAGCAGATTCCGGCCAATGCTCCGGGCGATTGGCAAGTGCGGTGCAAAGGCGAACCGTGCGGCGGCTGGGCCTTTGAATTCGACAACGACATCTATCCCGACATCGACGACACCGCGGTAATCGTGTGTTCGCTGCTCGAGGGCGGAGAAGGCCAAGCGGTGCGCGCGTCGATCGATCGCGCGGTTCGCTGGACGCTGGCGATGCGATCGAGCAACGGCGCGTGGGCCGCGTTCGATCGCGACAACACGAGCGAGATTCTCTACAAGATGCCGTTCTCGGATTTCGGCGCGATGATCGATCCCCCGACCGAAGACGTCACCGCGCACGTGCTCGAGATGCTCGTGATGCTCGGACGGGACGAGCGCGACCCGTACGTCGCCGGCGGCCTAAAATATCTGCGCGAAACGCAAAAACCGCGCGGACACTGGTTCGGACGCTGGGGCGTCAACCACATCTACGGAACGTGGTGCGTCGTTTCGGCGCTGGCGCAACTGCGCAGCGGCCGCGACATGATCGAGCGCGCAGCCGAATGGACGATCGCGATGCAGAACACCGACGGCGGCTGGGGCGAGAGCTGCCACTCGTACGACGACGAGTCTTTCGCGGGCATCGGGACGAGCACGCCTTCGCAGACGGCGTGGGCGGTGATGACGCTGCAGTGGGCCGGCCTCGGAGGCCACCCGGCCGCCCAGCGCGGCTTGCAGTTCCTGCGCGAACGCCAGCGGAGCGACGGCACGTGGGACGAGCCGTACTTCACCGGCACCGGTTTCCCGCGCGATTTTTACCTCAACTATCACATGTATTGCCACCTCTTCCCGGCGATGGCCTTGGCCATGGATCGCTCGCCGGGGACTCCGCAAGGGGGAATATCGCCGGAAAGCCAGCAGATAACCGTCTCATGAGTACGCCATTCGCGCAAAAAGCCGCCATCGCCAAATACGTCCTCAGTAAGAAGCTGGCCGGCGTAGAAAAGTACGCGCTCGTCATGGAGCTCGAACCGCTCTATCAATGCAATCTCGCATGCGCGGGCTGCGGCAAGATTCAGCATCCGGCCGAGACCCTGCGCAAACGTTTGAGCGTGGAGCAATGTCTCACCGCGATCGACGAGTGCGGCGCGCCCGTGATTTCGATCGCCGGCGGCGAGCCGCTGGTGTACGAAGACTTGCCCGAATTGGTGACCGAGCTCGTGCGGCGCAAGAAAGTTGTAATCGTCTGCACGAATGCGCTGCTGCTCGAGAAGAAGATCGATAAATTCAAACCTTCGGCGTACTTCACATGGATGATCCATCTGGACGGCATGCGCGAACGTCACGATCAGGTCGTTTGCCGCGACGGCACATTCGACAAAGCGATCGCCGCGATCAAGGTCGCCAAGGCCAAAGGTTTTCGCGTCGGAACCAACACGACGTTCTTCGATCCGGACGACGCTACCGCGATTCGCGCCGTGCTCGATTATCTGAACGACGAAATCGGCGTCGACGCGATGCAGATCTCACCCGGCTATGCGTATGAGAAGGCGCCCGATCAGGAACATTTCCTGGGCGTCGACCGCACGCGCGCGATCTTCAAGGAAGCATTCGCAGGGGGCAAGCGGAAAAAGTGGCGCTTAAACCACAGTCCGCTCTATCTGGATTTCCTCGAAGGCAAATTCGACATGGAATGCACGCCCTGGGGAATTCCGTCGTACTCGATTTTAGGATGGCAGCGGCCCTGCTATCTGATGTCGGATGCGCCCTATGCGCAGACCTATAAGGAACTGATCGAGGAGACGGACTGGTCGCTCTACGGCCGCGGAAAGAATCCGAAGTGCGCGAACTGCATGGCGCACTGCGGCTACGAACCGACCGCCGTTCTCAGGACGACCGGGTCGGTCAAGGAGAGCATCCGCGCGGCACTTGCCCACTGACCGCGTTTTTCTAACCGGTGCGAGCGGCTTCGTCGGCTCGCACGTTCTTCGCGAACTGTTAAACGCCGGCTACTCTGTGCGTGCTCTTGCGCGTGACGCAATCGCCCTTCGACAAGCTCAGGGTCCTTCGATTCCTCAGGATGACACAGCGGATGACACGCGCTTAGTGATCGTCTCCGGAGATCTGGAACGTCCCGGCGAGTTCGCGCGAGCGTTGGAAGGTTGCCGCTACGTCGTGCATTGCGCCGCCTTGTACTCTTTTGCCCCGCGCGACCGCAGTGCGATGGAAAAAACCAACGTTCGCGGTACCGCAGGTTTGATGGAAGCCGCGCGCGTTGCCGGAGTCGAGCGCGTGGTGCTGACGTCGACCTCGGGAACGCTGCACGCCTCTCACTCGGCATATCACCGTTCCAAGGTCTTGCAAGAACGCGCAGCCTTTGCCGGCCGCGTTCCCGTCGTAGCGCTCTTGCCGACGGCGCCCGTGGGTCCGGGCGATTGGAAGCCCACGCCCACGGGAAAACTCGTTCTCGATTTTACGCGCGGACGGATCTTCGTAAGACCGCCGCGCGGCGGGTTGAACATGGTGCCCGTCGAGGACGTCGCGCGCGCGCACGTCACGGCGCTCGAATGCGGGCGCACGGGAGAATGCTACGTTTTGGGCGGGGAAGACTTGAGCTTCGATCGCGTTTGGGAACTCTTGAGCGCTGCTACCGGCCGCCCGCTGCCGCGAGCTCGCATTCCTTATCCGCTCTTGCTGGCGATTGCGTATGCAGACGAAGCCCGGAGCCGGCTTTTTCGCGGCGACCCGCTGATACCGCTCGAAGGTGTGCGGCTCTCGCGCGAGCTGATGTTTGCCGATAGCGCCAAGGCCGCTCGCGAATTGGATTTTCATCCGGGATCCGTCAGCGGCGCGCTGGAGCGCGCGGTGGCATGGTATCGCGCGCATGGCTACTGCGCGTAATCGCGTTACAGTCGTAACGGCAACCGCCTTTGAGGCTCGCGCCGCCCGCACGCTCCTCGGCGATTATGCGCACGTCGTTCGCGCCGGCATTGCTTTGCGCGACTTGCGTGAAGACCTCGGCCCGATCGTGGTCAGCTGCGGCCTGGCCGGAGGGTTGCGCGACGGACTGCCTACGGGCACGGTGCTCGTTCCGCGAAAGGTGCGGCGACCGGACGGCACAATTCTCGCATGCGATCCGGAACTCGTTGAAGCTCTGCTGCGCGCGGCGCGCGATCTTGGGACGCAGCCGGTCGATGCGCCGTTGCTGACGAGCAATCACATCGTTCGCGGATCCGGGCGCGCGCGTTGGGCGAACGAAGGTTATGCGGGAGCGGATATGGAGACAGGTTTAGTGCAGGCCGCTCGCGTCGCATGCGTGCGCGTCATCCTCGACACGCCGGCGCGCGAGCTCTCCGCTGCGTGGGAGCATCCGGCCCGAGTGTTCTTCAGGCCGGATGCATGGCTCGATATTCCATTCCTGGCGCGCCAAGCGCCGCATTGCGCAACGCTCGCCGCGCGAGTGGTTGCGGAAGCTCTACCTCTGTATTAGGGCGAGCTCCACGTGGACGTACCGGCTGAGTTCCAGAACTCCGCACCGCTCGAGCCGTCGGAATACATACCTAAGAAGCCTCGCTCGGTATGGCTCGCATCAAAGACTTTGAGGACCGGACTCTCAGAGGCCGCCCCGCCAACGACCAGACGTTCGGTGCCTGTGTGGTCGTAGACGCGCATGAACGGAATATCGCCGGTCCCCATTCCGACGAAGAGTCGATCGTGCCCGCCCGTGTCGTAGAAGTCCATCGAATTGAGATCGAGCCAGAACCGGTCCTTGCCGTGGCTGTCTTCGAATTTGAGGCTCGGGTCGTTGCCGGGCGTGATATATGCCCGGAAGCGCACCGCACCCGTAGGATCGGCCAACCTGAACGCGGGCTGATTCAGCGCGTTAACCACCGCCGACACGCGCTCGCGCCCCTTGCTGTCGAGCACGTGAAGACCTTGCGAGTCGAGTTTCACGCGCGCGTGGCCGGAGCCGTCTATGACGGTGAACGATTTCGACACGCTTCCCGAACTGACGGCCGCCGCGCCGATCGCGGTAACGGCAACGAGGGCGAGCGTCGTCACAAACGAAACGCGCCGCAGCCTGCGGCTCTCCCGTTCGAGCTTATCGATCCGCGCGGAAACCTCGGGCGAAATAGAAATATCGGTCATAATCAAAAGCCTCCTTGAAGAAGTCTGGAAAAAGTTTGTGGTTGGGCTAGGAAATCCTATTCGCTAGGGTACGCTCCAGGTCGCCGTACCCGAGGCATTCTTGAGGAACGCACCGGACGTTCCATCGGCGTACATTCCCAAGAACCCTCGCTCGTTCTTCGACGCATCGAAGATCTCGATTGTAGGAAGGAACGTGCTCGACGTGCCGATGTAGGCGCGCCGGATCCCCTTGAGATCCTGAATGCTGAGACCGTACGGGCCGAGCGTCGCCGTTTGGGTGCTTTTCGTATTACCGAGCCCGACGTACGGTACGCTATTCGTGTCATCGGTCATGCCGATCTGCAACCGGCGATTCCCACTCGCATCTCCGAACCACAGTTGCGGGTATTTTCCATTCACCAAACCTAGAATAGCGCGCGTATAGTGGGCGTCGTCCAGCGCCAGGTACGCGTTGGATTTGACCATATAAGCGTTGAGATGCTCGGTCCCGGCGGAATCCAGCAGTTTAATACTTGGCTCCCCAGATTTTTTATCGAATGCCGCCGAGAGCCGCTCGTGGCCGCTCGCGTCGAGCAGGTGAAGCCCTTGCGCGTCAATTTTCACTCGCGTGCTGCCCGAGCTGTCGACGATGCTCAGCTGGCTGGCGCGCAGCACTCCCGAGCCGGCGGCAGCGGCGATCGCGGTGACCGTGACCAGAGCGAGCGTGATCGCGAGACAAACTCGTCGCAGCGTGCGGCTTTCGCGTTCGAGCTTATCGAGCCGTGCGGCAATTTCGGGTGAAATAGCAAAATCGGTCACTTCAAAACCCTCCAGTCTATCGAAGCAGCGCGGTGATGTCTTCGGCGGGCAGCGGGGCGTGAAAATAGATGCCTTGTCCGGACGTGCAGCCCAGCGAAAGCAGAGTTTTCGCCTGCTTTTCGGTTTCGACGCCTTCGGCCGTCACGCGCAGCCCGCACGCATCTCCCAATCCAACCAGAAGCCGCACGATC
>Ga0102924_1002251_pt1 | contig 21254 bp, 18 predicted proteins | sample PaiPotPPM11metaG_FD_80116 | JGI IMG/M metagenome (GOLD analysis project Ga0102924, IMG submission 80116) | Iron sulfur acid spring bacterial and archeal communities from Banff, Canada, to study Microbial Dark Matter (Phase II) - Paint Pots PPM... ...
CTCGTCCAGGACCTCAGGACCTCACGGTCGCGCGGCGGAACCTCCACGCTCACAGTCAACGCCATAACCCACGATGCGGGAACGATAAACAACGGTCAAGGTATCTCGCTCACGAGACACTAGATGGTGTGGTTGCCGGGCAGAGTGAAGACGCCGAGCATCCTGGCGCGGTTCACCGACCCGCTAGCGCACCCGGCGGGTCGAGCTGAGAGACCGTGGCGGCACAGACGTGCCCTCCCCGAGGGGTATTCCGCCGCCCGATTCAGGGCTACAGTCCGGGTGAATACCCGTTCATCACGCTGGCGCCGCAGGGAGCGTGGCTCGTGAAACTCACCTCCAGGCTAGTCATCATCGCGTGTTCCGCCGCCCTGGTCACCGGAGCGCTGGCGCTGCCCGCATCCGCCGTCAGCTCGGCGCGGACGTGCGGCGGCTCCGGGTCCGTGCACACCGTGACCGGTCGCCTCCATGACGGCGCGACGTTCAAGCTCCAGTGTCCGGCCGGGCACTGGAACGGGACGCTGTTCCTCTACAGCCACGGCTATGTCGTGCCGGGCAGCGAGAATCCGGCCGAGGACGTCGGGGACCCGATCACGGGCGGCTGGCTGCTCGGCCACGGGTACGCGCTGGCCGGATCGTCGTACGCCACCACCGGCTGGGCGATCCAGCAGGCGCTGCCAGACCAGATCGCGACGCTGGACACGTTCGGCCGGAAGTTCGGCCGGCCGTCCCGCACGATCGCCTGGGGCCATTCACTCGGCGGGATCATCACCGCCGGGCTGATCCAGCGCTACCCCCGCCGGTTCAGCGCGGCGCTGCCGATGTGCGGGGTGCTCGCCGGCGGGGTGGCCGTCTGGAACGGGGCCCTGGACAGCGCGTTCGCGTTCCAGCAGCTGCTCGACCCGTCGGTGCAGGTGGTCCACATCAAGAACCCGATCACCAACCTCAACAATGCGGAGGCGGCGGCGTCCGCGGCCCAGAAGACGGCGAAGGGCCGTGCCCGGCTGGCTCTGGCCTCCGCGCTGAACGACGCGCCGGGCTGGTTCACCCCGCTGTCGCCCGAGCCCGGGCCCACCGCTTACGCCAAGCAGGAAGCCAACCAGTACCAGTGGCTGGCCCAGATAGACGGCCCGTTTATCTTCGCGTTCCGCGCCGACCTTGAGGCCCGCGCCGGCGGCAACCCGTCATGGAACACCGGCGTGAACTACGCCAGCGAACTGGCCAGGTCGTCCGACCGGCGGGAAGTAGTCGCCCTGTACCGTGCCGCCGGCCTGAGCCTGCATCACGACCTGACCACGCTTGACCATGCCCCCCGGATCAGCGCCAAGCCGGCATCCGTGCGGTACCTAGAACGCAACATCGCGTTCAGCGGCCGCCTGAGGATGCCGGTGCTGACGATGCACACCACCGGCGATGGCCTGGTCGTGCCAGAGAATGAGCAGGCGTACCGAACCGTGGTGCGGCGCGCGGGCGACCAGTCGCTGCTGCGGCAGATCTTCGTGCACCGGGCCGGGCACTGCGCCTTTACCCCGGCTGAGACCATCACCGCGGTCCGCGTGCTGCTGCGCCGACTCGCCACGGGCCGCTGGAATGCCGCTGCGCTGCGCCCGGCCAGCCTGAACCGCCGGGCCGCGGCGCTCGGCTCGGCGTACAACGTCTTCGAGGTGAGCAGCAAGACCGTCCACGCCAGGCCGCAGTTCGTGCGCTTTAGCCCGCCGCCGTTCCTGCGGCCCTTCCCGCTCGGCAGCCGGATAGGGGGATAGCCAGGATTCGCGAGCGCTGGGTCTGGGCTCAGTGCCGCTCGGTGTCAGTGGCGGCGGTGCCGACTTGCTGTCTGGACGCGTCGGTTGCCGCACGGGCGGCGGCGCGGTCGCCGAAGCCTACGCCGATGGCCTGATCGTCGCGGCGCTGCTCGGCGTGGACGAGGGCGGCGAGGACCTGCTGGTCGGCGGCGGTGGGCTCGCCTCCAAGCGGCAGCGCTCGCGGGTAGAGGGAGCGAGCTAGCACCGGGTTGAGCTCGGCGGCGTACAGGGTGAGCTTGGCCAGCAGCAGCAGGAATGCCACGATGCCAATGACCGTGCCGAAGGCCCCGTAGGTGGCCGAGGTGTGTCTCAGCTGGTGGGTCATCAGCCCGGTGCCGACGGTGATAAGGGCGGTGAAACCGATGGCGGCGAGGATCGCCCCCGGTAGCAGGCTGCGCGGGCGGACTTCCCTGGCGGCCAGCACGGCCTTGGCGGTCAGCACGACAAAGCTGGCGAAATACAGTCCGGTATTGATCACCACGAGGCCGGCCAGCACGGGTACGCGGATGGCGTAGCTGGAGGTGCCGCCGGTGGCGTAGGTGGTGACGAGGGCGTTGATGATGAACGCGGCGCCGATGGTGAGCAGGCCCGCCAGGCTCCGGCCGAGACGGGCCAGGAATCCGGTTCGCTTGGTCTGCGGGATGTTCCAGATGGTGGCCATGGCCTGCTGCGCGGTCTGAGTCACGCCCTGCGCGCCGTAGAGCAGGCCGATAAGCCCGATCACCAGGCCTAGCCCGCTGCCGTGCAGCGCCCGGCTGCTGGCCGGGTTGAAGCTGGAGCCGATCACCGGGAACTGGTGCAGGGTCTGGATGATGCCCGTGCCGACTGACTGCGCGCCGATGAACCCGAGCACGGTGACTACGACCAGCAGGAGCGGGAAGATCGCCGTGAATCCGTACCAGGCCAGCGCCACCACCAGCAGGTTGGCGTTGTCATCGCCGAACTTCTTCACTACCGCGTAAGGAACTCCGGCCGACCGGGTGCGGCGCTGCCAGTTGTCCAGCGCACCCATTACCTTCCGCACGGGCCCGAGTGGGTTCATGAAGCAACCCCCGCGGCCTCGGTGCCCGGTAGTTCGTCCTTGCTCATGTCGATGCCAGCTACCCCATGGCTGGCAACTAACCCTGGGGCACCCGAGAGGCCTCCCCCCCAGCTGTCTCAGGACGCCTCTGGCCAGGACTTGCGCTTCGGGTGGTTAGGGTGCTCTGCCGACAATTCTTCCGTGAATGTCCGCTTCTCTAGAAGTGACAGACCTCCCTCAGCCGGACTCTCCGGAATTATCACCACCCAGGTGTCAGAATATTCACACATGGGACACCGGACAGTATAAGGCAGCTTCGTGCCCATCTTTAACCTTTTGCCCTTCGCCGTCCCCCCAATTCTAGTTATTTTTTCGGTCCCAATTATTGCCAACCATGTCCCATATTTCAAATATACGCTCCGCATTTACCCATACACGCTCCGTCATTGACCGACCGCCATTTTGCCCCGCTTCTAGATGGATGTCACACCGTGCGTATCGGCGCCGTGGAGGAGGCTGATGACCAGGGCGAGCGGGGGCCAGTCCAGGCGCCCGTGGCGCGTGACCGCGTAGGCCCGCAGCTCGACGTCCGGTCCGCTGAGCGGCAGGAACTTCACCCCCGGGTGAATCGTGTAGCCCAGCGGGAGCAGCCCGACGCCCAGGCCCGCGACGATCATGTCCTGCACCAGGTCGAGGCTGTCGGCCTGATGGGTGATGCGGGGAGTGAACCCCGCCATGGCCGCCAGCGTGCGGTTGACGTCCTCGTCCGCCGTGTTGCGGGAGTTGCCGATCCAGTCGTGGTCCCGGAAGCGGGCGAAGACCTCCAGCGTGGTCACGCCGCGCGCGGTCTCGCTGGCGGGCACGCCCAGGCCCCACCGCGCGGTCCACAACGACGTGCTGTGCAGGGTGGGGTCGGTCGCGGCGGGCGCGAGGTTGTAGTCGTAGACCAGCGCCAGGTCGGCCTGGTCCGTGGCCAGCAAGTGCCGGGCCTCGGCCGGCTCGTGCTCGCGGACCAGCACCCGGACCCGCGGGTGAGTAGCCGCTAGACCCGTGATCACCGGCAGCAGGTAGCCGCGGACGGCGGTAGCGAATCCGGCCACCCGCAAGGTCCCGCTCGGCTCGGCCTCCGGTCCCAGGTCGAGTTGCGCCGCCTGGACCGCGGCGAGGATCGTCACGGCATGCTCGGCCAGCCGGCGGCCCGCCGGCGTGAGCCGGACCTGGCGCCCGGCCGGCTCGATCAGCGGTGTGCCCATCTCGCGGGCCAGCACGGCGATCTGCTGCGACACCGTCGAGGTAGTCGTGCCGAGCGCGTCCGCGACCGCGCGCATCGAGCCCAGCCGGGACAGCTCAACCAGCAACTCCAGCCGCCGCGTCTCCACGATCCTCAATTGTTCATGAAAACTGGATGGAATATCAATAATTAACAAGTGGACGCGAACGGTTGCCCGCACTGTACTGGTGTCATGAGCTCGCAGCCGCCGCCTCCTCCGAGCCGTCGTCTGGCCCCGGGCCTGGCCGGTGCCCGCGGCGGCGCGGTGATGGCCATCGGATCCATGTCGTGCGTCCAGCTCGGGCTGGCCGTCTCGGTGCACCTGCTCGGCCAGCTCGGCCCGCTAGGCGTGGCCGGCCTGCGGCTCGGCTGGGCCGGCGTCCTCCTGCTGGTCCTGGTCCGGCCGCGTCTGCGGCACTTCACCAGGGCAGACCTGCTGGCCTGCGCCGTCCTCGGGGCCGTGACCGCCGCGCTGACGCTGCTGTTCATGCTGGCCATCGCCCGCATCCCGCTGGGCACCGCCAGCGCGCTGGAGTTCCTCGGCCCGCTCGGGGTATCCCTGTACCGCCCCGGCGGCGGCAGCCGCCGCTGGGCCGTCCCGGCCGCTATCGGCGTCGTGCTGCTGACCCAGCCCTGGCACGGCGGCGCCGACCCGGCCGGCATCGCGTTCGCCCTGGCCGCCGCGGTCTGCTGGGCCGCCTACATCGTGCTGACCCAGCACGTCGGCGACCGCGTCACCGGGCTGAGCGGGCTGGCCGTCTCCATGCCGGTGGCTGGCATCGCCGCCCTGCTCGTCGCCGCGCCTGACCTGAGCCGGGTGACCTGGCCGCTGCTCGGCATCATGCTCGGCCTGGCCGTAATCCACCCGGTCGTGCCGTTCACCCTCGAGTTCCTCGCCCTGCGCCGCCTCACCGCCAGCTCCTTCGGCACCCTGATGAGCCTGGAGCCAGCCATCGCGCTGCTAGCCGGACTACTCCTGCTCAGCCAGGTCCCTGGCCCGGCCTCCGTGGCCGGGATCGTCCTGGTCGTCATCGCCGGCATCGGCGCCACCCGCACCGGCGGCCGCGCGCCCGCCGCCGAGGACCACCGCAACCGGGACACTCCGGTGCAAGGCATGACAGCCGGCGCGGTCAGACCCTCGGGCTGAACGGCGCGTTCACGTCCATAAGCTGCTGGGCGGCCTCGCGCATCATGGGCAGGGCCTCCTCGACGAGCCGCTGGGTCCACCGGTTGCTCGGCCCGGCCAGGTCAATCGCGCCTGGTGACAGCGGGTCAGCCCGGCGAATGGGGACGGCGATCGCCGCGGCGCCTGGCACGGTCTCACCCCGGCTCGATGCGTACCCGATCTCGCGGGTCTCGGCGATCGCGCGGAGAAAGGTCGCACGGGACGGCGGGTGCAGATCGGGGTCGGTGTTCCCCAGATCGAGGATCCGCTCGATCTCCTCGTCGGGCAGGAGCGACATGATCGCCTTGCTGGCGGCGCCGCCGTTGAGCGGGTAGGACTTCCCGACTCCCGAGGCCACCCGCACGGGCTGGCGGGAGACCTCCTCGGCGATGCAGACCCGGCGGTCCCCGACCCGGCGGTGCAGGCTGATCGTCTCGCCGGTGATCTCCCGGATCCGGTACATCGAGCCGGCCAGCAGCGCGACCTCGTCATGGCGGTCAGCAATGTTGCTGGCCAGCTTCAGGATGCCCATGCCGAGGCTGTACGCCCGGGTCTGCGGATCTTGCTCCAGATAGGCCTGGCTCTGCAGCGTCTTCAGGATCCGGTGGGCCGTGGCCGCGGACAGGCCGGTGACCTCAGCCACCTCCGCTGCCGACATCTCCGCCCGCTCGGCGCTGAAGGCCTGCAGGACAGACAGGGCGCGAAGTATCGCTTGCGCCCCCCGAGGAGGGTCGGTGGCGGTGCGCTCATGGCGCGACGGTGCGGGCTCCGCCGCGCGACGACTTGAGGGCATGGACCATTCTCCCGCTCTGCTCATGCGTCCTGCGGTCCGGACGCTCATAGCCAGCCCTGGCGGACGTCCGTAATCGCCGAATCTGCTCCTGCTTCGGTCTTGACACCGTTTGGGGCCGGTCCTAACGTACCCCACAAGGTGATGACGAAGTCCACTATGTGGGGTTACTCACGACACGGTGGTCTGTCACCTCCAGCGATTCATCCGGCACGGCGCAGGTGGAGGGAGCCGTGAGCGATGTCGGTCCTGTCTGACGCCATCGGGTTCGGGATCGTGTCCGGCGCGGTCATCTCGCTGTCGACGATGGCGATGTCGCTCCAGCACGCGGTGACCAAGCACGCGAACTTCAGCCATGGCGAGCTGCTGACCGTGGCCGCCTACGCGATGGTCGCCATGCAGCACCTCACCGACAACATCCTGGTTGACGGCCTGGTCGGCCTGGTCGTGGCCGCCCTGCTGGCCGTGGTGCTTGACGAGTACGTGTTCAAGCCGTTCCGGACGCGGACCCGGCGGCTGGTGACGCTGCTGGTGGTGACGGCGGCCGCGTCCCAGGTCCTGGAGGCCACCTTCGCGCTGATCTTCGGCGCCAACTACGTCACCTTGCAGGTCCCGTTGACCAACGCCAGGCACGTCGGCCCGTTCCTGTGGACCACCACCGACATCGTGGTGATCCTCCTGGCCCTGGCCGCGTTCGTGATCACCCACGTAGTGCTGCGCTACACCTCATTCGGGCGCGCCCAGCGAGCGGTGGCCGACGACGCCGACCTGGCCCGGGTCTGTGGCGTTAACACCAGCCAGGTCATCCGCTGGACCTGGGCCGTGGTCGGCCTCCTGGCCGGGCTGGGCGGAGCCACCCTGGCCGTCTACTCGGGCACCTTCAACAACCTGCTGGGCTTCAACTTCCTCCTGGTCACCTTCGCGGCCATGATCGTCGGCGGCATCGGGAAGCTGTACGGCGCGGCGATAGCCGGGCTCATCCTCGGCGTCGTGACCTCGGTCGCTGGCGCGTACACCAACCAGGGGTACAACCAGCTCTTCGCGCTGGGCCTGCTGGCCCTGGTCGTCCTGATCCGACCGAGCGGCCTGTTCAACACGCGGGCCGCCGACACGAGGGCGTTCGGCTAGTCATGGGATTCGCACTGGTCATCCTGACCTTCGTCGGCTTCCAGGTCATCCTGTCCCTGGGGCTCAACCTGCAGTGGGGCATCGCCGGGCTGCTCAACCTGGCCTACATCGGCTTCATGGCCGCCGGCGCCTACACCACGGCCCTGGTGGTCATGCCCAAGGCGACGCTGGCCAGCGGGACGACCTACGTCCTCGGCCTGTCGTGGCCGTCCTGGGCCGGCATCCTGGCCGGCATCGCCGCGGCGGGCCTGCTGGCCCTGCTGATAGGCGTCGTGGTGCTGGGCCGCCGGCTCGAGGCCGAGTACTTCGCGATCCTGACCCTGGTCATCGTCATCGCCATGTCCACGGTGCTGAGCGGGCAGGCCAACCTGGTTAACGGCGTCGAGGGCCTGATCAACGTCCCGCAGCCGTTCGGTGCCTCGCTGTCGTCAACGGCGTTCGGCCTGTGGTTCCTGCTGCTGGTGGCCATCATGGCGGCGATCGTGTTCGTGATCGCGCGCCGGGTCCAGCGGTCGCCGTTCGGCCGGCTGGGCCGCGCCGTCCGGGAGGACGAGAGCGCGCTCCAGGTGTTCGGCAAGGACCCGTTCCGGGCCAAGCTCAAGATCTTCGTGCTGGGCGGGATGGTGGCCGGCCTGGCCGGGGCGCTGACGGTGCTGTACGTCGGCGCGTTCGCGCCGGCGTCCTGGCAGGTCGGCGAGACCATCTTCGCGCTGTCCTGCATCATGGTCGGCGGGTCCGGCAACATGTTCGGCGGCGCACTGGCGTCGGCCATCATCGTCACCCTGTTCGTGCAGGTACCCAGCCTGGTGCACATCGCGGCCAGCAACCCCGAGGTGCTGGCCGAGGTCCAGGTGATGGCCACCGCCATCCTGCTGATCGCGGTGATGCGCTGGCGCCCCGACGGGCTGGTGGTCGAGCCGGTCGGGGCGGTGGCCAAGCTCGCGCGGCGCAGCGGTCTGGGATCCGGCGCGCCGCCTGGCCAGCCAGGCCGGGCCAGCGTGCGGCGGATCGTCGTCCAGCCGCGGGCCGCCAGCGGGACTGCCGCGCCAGAGCCGGCTCAGCCCGCGGCCCTTGAGGTCCGGGACATCACCAAGCGGTTCGGCGGCGTGACCGCCGTCGACCACTGCTCGTTCCAGCTTCCGGAGCGCGCCATCATCGGCCTGGTCGGGCCGAACGGCAGCGGCAAGAGCACGGCCGTGGAGGTCATCTCGGGCTTCGTGGCCGCCGACACCGGGCAGGTGCTGCTCGGCGGCCGGGACATCACCCGCTGGACGCCGAGCCGCCGGGCCAGGGCCGGGCTGACCAGGACCTTCCAGTCGGCCCGGGTGTGGAACAAGCTGACCGTCACCGAGAACCTGCTCGTCGCCGCCCCGTCGCGGCCCGGCGAGTCGCTGTGGCGGGGCGTGGTGCGCCCGCGCGCCACCGACCGCGGCGAGGCCGCGATCCTGCGCCAGGCGGAAGAGAGCCTGCACGAGGTCGGCCTGTGGCCGGTTCGCGACCAGCTGGCCGGTGAGCTCAGCGGCGGGCAGCGCCGCCTGCTCGAATTCGCCCGGATCGTGATGTCCGGGGCCACAGTCGCGCTGCTCGACGAGCCGCTGGCCGGTGTTAATCCGGTCATGAGCGACACGATCGTGGAGCAGATCCGGCTGCTCAACAGCACCCGCGGCGTGACCATCCTGCTGGTCGAGCACAACCTCAAGGTCGTGTCGGCACTGTGCCCGCACGTCCTGGCCATGGATGCCGGGCAGATCGTCACCCAGGGGACGGTCCAGTCGCTCGCCTTGTCCGAATCCTTCGCCGACGCTTACCTGGGCAAGCGCGCGCCGAAGACGGCTCAGGAGTAGACATGCCGTCCGAGACCAACGCCCCGGCCGCGCGCACCGCGCTGCGCGTCACCGACCTCTCCGCCGGCTACCGCGGGGATCTGGTCGTGCGGAACGTCAGCCTGACCATCCGCGCCAGGGAGATCGGTGCGCTGGTCGGCCCGAACGGCTGCGGGAAGTCGACCCTGCTGAAGGCGATCAGCGGGGTCATCACGCCCGCCTCCGGCTCCGTGATCCTGGGCGATGACCCGGGCCAGGACCTGACCGGGCGGCCGCCGCAGGAGCTGGCCCGTCACGGCCTGGGCTACGTGCCTCAGCTGGCCAACACGTTCCCGTCGCTGACCGTGCTGGAGAACCTGCGGGTGGGGGTGTCGCGGCGCAGGTGGCGTCATCTCCACGAGCGGCAGGCGGAGATGTTCGAGCTGTTCCCGGACCTCTACGCGGCCCGCAAGCGACTGGCCCGCCAGCTCAGCGGCGGCCAGCGCGAGATGCTCGCCATCGCCATCGCGCTGATCAAGAAGCCGAGCATCATCCTCATCGACGAGCCGTCGGCCGGGCTGTCGCCCAAGTTCAAGGACCTCATCTGGGATCACCTGGTCCGGCTGCGCGCCTCCGGGGTCGCGCTGCTCGTGGTGGAGCAGGACGTGAGCGGGATCATGCAGATCGCCGACGTCGCCCACCTCATGGTCGAGGGATCCATCGCGATGACCGGCTCCGGCCAGGACCTGCTCCAGGACAAGGAAATGGCCGCGCGCTACCTGGGCGTCGACGCCGTCATCGCGGAGGCCGACTAGCCAGGCACCGGCATGGGCCCGTGCGCAGGCCGCGGTGCGTGCGGGTGCTGATCGTGGCGGGACGCCGCGGCGGAAACGTCTGTCAGCCGCACGCAGGAGGGAAGAGCGTCATGGACAACATGACCGCTAGACAGGGCCGCCGGGCCCGAGGTCTGATCGTGATGACATCACTGTGCACGGCGCTGCTGGCCGTGGCGGGCTGTGGCAGTTCCGGGTCGGGCGGCAGCTCCGGGGCCGGCGGCCAGGGGGGCACCGGCACCGGCAAGGCGCCGTCGGGTGCGATCGTTTTCGGCTCGGAGATCTCCCTGACCGGACAGTTCGCGCCGTTCGGCGCGGGCGTCAGCCAGGGTCTCAAGGCCGCCGAGGCCGAGGTCAACGGCGCTGGCGGAGTCCTCGGGCACAAGATCGCCGTCGACGTGGTTGATGACGCCTCCGACCCCGTCGACTCGGTACCGAAGGCCAACCTGCTGGTCAGCCAGGATCACGTGAAGGTCCAGGTCGGCGAGGCCGGCCCGGACGCCCAGGCCATCTACAAGATCTTCACCAAGGCGGGCATCCCGTTCCTCACGCCGGGCGGGGACACGTTCTTCGACACCAACACCGACCCGCTGCTGTGGCGGCTGACGCCGTCGGACAACCAGCTCGGGGTGGCCATGGCGCTGTGGGCGCACCACCAGGGCTACAAGCGCGTGGCGCTGCTGTTCAGCACCGGCGTCGAGCAGCAGCTCCGGGCCGTGGTCGAGGCCACGTTCAAGCGGCTCGGCGGCACGATCGCCGACAGCATCGCCATCGAGCCCGACCAGCAGTCCTATGAGTCGACCGTGCAGGGGCTGGTCAGCAGCCATCCCCAGGCCATCCTGACCGAGACCGACCCGCCGACGATGTCGGTGATCGTCCGCGAGCTGGCCAGCCTGGGCGCGGCCAACATCCCCGTGATCGGCACGGACACCATGATCGGCTCGGACATGATCAAGGCGGTCGGGGCGTCCACGCTGCACCACATCATGACCAACTGCGAGGCGGGACTGTTCTCCAGCCCGGCCACCGGCATCTTCACCTCCCAGGTGAAGAAGGTCAGCGGCAGCGCGCCGGAGGCCAACGCCGAGTTCGGCTACGACGGCATCATCATCGCGGCGCTGGCCATGGACGAAAGCCACACGACCTCCGGGTCGGCCTTCAACGCCGCCATCTCCAAGGTGACGGCCCAGGGGGGCACCCCCGTGTACAGCTACAGCCAGGGGCTCGCGGCGCTCAAGCAGGGCAAGCGCATCACCTACATCGGGGCCAGCGGGCCGTTCTACTACAACGATCACCACAACGTGTACGGCCCGTTCGTCTGCGTGCAGCCGCAGCTCTCCGGCCAGTACAAGACGCTGGTCACGTTCTCCGCCGTGCAGCTGAAGGGGGCGTCCGGGTGAGGCTGGCGGACCTGATTGACGAGGCGGCCGAGCCGGTCCGGCTGGCCACCGGGTTCGGGTTCGTGGAGGGTCCGGTGTGGAACCCGAGCGAACAGTGCCTCTACTTCAGCGACATCAAGGGCGATACCCGCCGGCGATGGTCGGAGCGGGACGGTGCGACCGTGGCCCGGCACCCGAACAACAAGGGCAACGGCATGACCTACGACGCCAGCCTGGGCCTGATCACCTGCGAGCACGCCACCAGCCAGGTGACCAGGGAGGTGGACGGGCGCGTGCAGGTCATCGCGTCGCACTACCAGGGCAAGGAGCTCAACAGCCCCAACGACGTGGTGGTCAGCCGGTCGGGAGCGGTCTACTTCACCGACCCGGCCTTCGGGCGCACCCGCGAGGACCTCGGGATCCTCCGCGACCAGGAGCTGGACTTCCAGGGCGTGTACCGGATCACGCCGGACGGCGAGCTCGACCTGCTCGACGACGACTACGACCAGCCCAACGGGCTGTGTTTCTCGCCCGGCGAGGATGTGCTGTACGTCAACGACTGCCGCCGTCACCGGATCTGCCGCTACGAGATGGACGCCAGCGGCGGCGTCGGGGCCCGGTCCATCCTGGTCGAAGGGATCACCGGCTTCGACGGGATGAAATGTGACCAGGCCGGAAACATCTACATCACCGGGCCGGCCGGAACCGGGATCCTGGTGTTCGACGACGCCGGCCAGCAGCTGGGGACCCTGGAGCTGCCCGAGAAGCCGGCCAACCTGAACTGGGGCGGGCCGGCCTGGTCCGACCTCTATATCTGCGCGCGGACCTCGCTCTACCGGTACTCGCTCAAGATCGCGGGTGCGGCCTGTTCCTACATGACCGCGGGCGGGCCGGAGGTCCTTACGTGACCCTCGGCCGGCTCGGGGCATGGTGCTCGATCGGCAGCTCCTACGCCGCCGAGCTACTGGCCAGCTGCGGCTTCGACTGGATCTGCATCGACCTGCAGCACGGGTTCGCCGGCCTGGACAGCCTCCTGCCGATGGTGCAGGCGGCGGCCATCACGCGGACCCCCGCGCTGGTGCGGGTGCCGCGCCTGGACGCGGGGCTGATCGGCCGCGCCCTGGACGCGGGCGCGGCCGGCGTGATCGTCCCCATGGTCAACTCGGCGGCCGAGGCCCGTGCGGCCGTGGCCGCCTGCCGCTATCCACCCGACGGCATCCGGAGCTGGGGTCCCGCCCGCCTGATGCTGGCCGATCCCGAGTACCGCGCCGAGCCGGCCAACGCCCGGGTGCACTGCCTGGTCATGGTCGAGACCCTCGAGGCGGTGCGCAATCTCGACGAGATCGCTCAGGTAGCGGGCGTGACCGCGGTATTCGTCGGGCCCAGCGACCTGGCCGTCGACATGGGCCTCACCCCGCGGCGCGGTGCGATCCCCGGACCGCACGCTGACGCCCTGGCCTCGATCGCCCTGACCTGCCGCCGGCACCGGATGCCCGCCGGCATCTTCGGCGGCACCACCCAGGCCGTCACGCAGTACGCGCAGCTGGGCTACGGCATCCTCGCCGTGACCACCGACGCGGCGCTCATCCGCGGCGGCGCCCTCGAGATGCTGCGCAGCCTGCGCGCCACCACCGAAGCCGCATCGCCAGGCCCCGACGTCGCTGAAGAAAGCGAGGCATCGTGAACATCGACATTCATAACCACGCCATCCCCCAGCGAGTGTTCGACCTGGTCGAGCGGGAGCCTGAGTATGGGGTGAGCCTGGCCGGCGGAACATGGCACGGACCCAATATCGGCGACTTCGCGCTGGTCGAGGCCTGGGCATCGCCCGACGCCAAGCTGCGCGAGCTGGACGGGAAGGGCCTCGACGGCGCCGTCGTGTCGATCGCCCCCAAGCCGCTCTACTTCTTCGAGCTGCCGCTGGCACCGCAGTCGGCCGTGGCCAGGGAGACCAACCTCGGCCTGGCCGAGTACTGCGCCGTCCATCCCGACCGGCTGCGGTGGATGGCCCACGTACCGCTCGGCTGGCCCGAGGCCGCCGCCGAGATGCTGGACGAGGCCGTCGCGCTCGGCGCGTCCGGGGTCCAGGTCGGCACCTCGGCCGCTGACCGCCGGCTAGACAACCCCGCTCTCGATCCCTTCTGGGAGACAGTGGAGCGGCTCAACGTTCCCGTCTTCATCCACCCCGGCTACGAGCTGCAGATCCCGGCCTTCGCCGACTGGAACCTGGGTGCCATCATCGGCCTTCCGCTCGAGACGACCATTGCCCTGGAGCGCCTCGTCTGCGCCGGCCACTTCGACCGGTACCCCAGCCTGCGCGTCGTCGGCGCGCACGGGGGCGGCTTCTTCCCCTACAACGTCGGCCGGCTGCGCAACTACATCCGGGTCCGCCCGGCGCTACGGGACCTGCCCAGCGAGCCCTGGTCCTACGTCGGGCGCATCAAGTTCGACTGCCTCGTCTACGACGAGGACTCCATCCGGTTCCTGGTCCAGAAGGCCGGCGCCGAGAACGTCATGATCGGCACCGACTGCTCGTTCTCCAGCGCCCCCGTCGCGCCGGTGGATGACCTGCGGGCCGCCATCGACGACGACGCGGAGTTCCGCCTCGCGGCCGGCGGCAACGCGGCTGAGCTGTTCGGCTTCTCGTCCGCCGCGGCAGGCGCCTGATGGCCGGCCCGCCGCCGACGGCCACGGTGACGTCGGAAGACGGCGTCGACCTGGCCGTGTGGGCGTCGGGCGCCGGCCCGCCAGTGCTGCTGGTCCACGGGACGACCTCCAGTCACAGCACCTTCGACGAGCTGGTGCCGCACCTGGAGGAACACCGGCGCGTCTACCGCTTCGACCGCCGCGGCCGCGGGCTCAGCGGGGACGCGCCGCCCGAGGAGCCCTACCGACTGGAACTCGAGTTCGCCGACGCCGTGGCGGTCGCCGAGCACGCGGCCGCCGCCGAGGGCACGCCGGTCGACGTGCTCTCTCATTCCTTCGGGGCATTCGTGGCTCTCGGGGCCGCGCCCGGCCGGGACGCTATTCGCAGTCTCGTCGCCTACAGCCCCGGCTTCGGCGCCGAGTACCCGGACGGGTCGCTGGACCAGATCGAGGCCGCGATCAATCAGAGCGACCCGGACACCGCCCTCAGGCTGGTGTTCCGTGACGTGATCGGGATGCCACCCGAGGACATCCAGGTGCTGGCCGACTCCGAGGTCTGGCAGGTCCGAGTCGCCGCCGCCTGGTCGGTCGTCCGGGAATGCCAGGCCGACGAGGCGTTCCTGCGCAGCAGCGGCCCGCTGCTGGCCGGGATCGCCCAGCCCGTCCTGGTCCTGGACGGGGAGCGCAACGTCCCCGCCAAGCGCGAGCTGGCCGCCACGCTGGCCGGGATGATCCCCGGCGCCCAGCTGGATGCGCTGGCCGGCGAGGGCCACGCCGCCCACCACACCGCACCCGCCGCGCTGACGATCCGGTGCCTGGCCTTCTTCGACGGAGTCGGTGATTGAAGGCCATCACGAGCACGTCCGCGCCAGACGGAGCGCGCTACGTGCTCACCGAGGTACCCGAGCCCGCTGTCGGTCCGGCCGACCTGCTGGTCGAGGTCTACGCCTCGGCGATCAACCAGGCCGACCTCCGGCACGCCCGCACCCACTTCGCCGCGTCAGAGGAAGATTCCGGGCCGGCTGTCGCCGGGCTTGAACTGGCCGGGGTCGTGGTCGGCCTAGGTCAGGACGTCACCGGCTTCTCCGTCGGCGACCGGGTCATCGCCATGACCGGCCGGGCCTGGGCCGAGCGGGCCACCGTCGACTACCGGCTGGCCGTACCCGTCCCCGGCTGGTTCAGCTGGAGCCAGGCCGCCGCCACGCCCGTCTCCTACATCACCGCCCACGACTGCGTCACGGCCGCGGCGCGGCTGGCACACGGCGAGAGCATCCTCGTGCAAGGCGCCACGACCGCCGCGGGCCTGGCCGTGCTGCAGGTGGCCAGGCACGTCGGCGCTCGGCCCATCCTCGGCACGACTTCCAGCCCCGCCAAGGCCGAGCGGCTGCGCTCGGCCGGGTGCGACATCCCGCTCGTGCGCGGGTCGGTCGACGTCGCCCGGAGCGTCACGGCGGCCACCGGCGGAAAGGGCGCCGATGTGGTCGTCGACATCCTGGGCGGCAGCGCCCTGACGGAGAACGTCGCGGCGGCCGCGATCCAGGGACGGATCATCTGCCTGGGCCGCGTGAGCGGGCCGCGCGGCGAGCTCGACCTCAACGAGTTCGCGCGCAAGCGCATCCAGATGACCGGCATCACCTTCCGCACCCGCAGTTTCGAGGAGCGATGCGCGGTCGTCGCGCGCTTCATCCGCGACATGCTGCCGGCGCTGGACAGCAAGGCGGTCCGGCCTCTCTGGGACCGGTCCTTCGACTGGGCTGACTGCGCCGAGGCGGAGAGCTACCTGCGCGGCGGCACCCAGTTCGGGAAGGTCCTGCTGGCCTTTAAGCCCGGCGACCAGGCGGAGGCGCCCGCCTAGTGGCGACCCTTGGCCAGGAGGTGCCTGGCCGCGGGGGTGAAGAACGGCCGCAACGGCGGGCTGGCCTCCTGCGCGAGCTGCAGCGCCTGCTGGCCGAACCAGGCTCCCGCGGCCGGGTCGTCAGTGCCCCATAGCGGGTCGAAGAGCGCCTGCCCGGCCGCGGTGCTCGGCCATCCGGGCTGGCTGTAATCCAAGTAATCCCAGGTCCGGACGCCGCCCGCCGAGTCGCACTGACCATCGGACTGGCCCGGCGTCTTAACCCAGAGGTAAGCGTCGAGGAGCGGATTCCCGGTGCTGGTGGTGGGCGCCAGGCCCAGGCCGGCACCGGGCGGATTACACCAGTTGCCCGAGGCCAGGGTGCTGATGACGGCGGCCGGCTGGTCGTACGGGGCGTCGGCGTAGGCCTGCATGTTGTTCGGGCCGTCACCGTTGCGGCTGGTGTCGATCACGTAGTGCGTCGAGGCCACGGCGCTGCCCATGTTCTGGGCGTACCACTGGGTGGTCAGGCCCCAGGTGCTGAAGTCGCCCTGGGTGGCGGGGTAGTACTGGCTGGCGCAGGCGCCTGGATTGTTGAAGAAGGCATTGGACGGGTCGGTGACCATCGCGATGCAATCGGAGATCCAGGACCCGTAATCGGCCAGCTCGTTGGCTGGCTGATAGTTCGACACGTTCAGGAAGAATCCCTGGGCGCTGGTCACGCCGGCCTCCAGCAGCCGCTGGGTGATGGTTCCGACCGACTGCCAGGCGCTGTGGGTACCGTCCAGGTACACGGCGGTTCGCGGTTCCTGCTCCAGCGCGCTGACCGCGTACTGGAGCTCGGCGATCCGCTCGCTGTCGGTGAACGGGTAGACCGACGCGGGCAGCCCGCAGCCCGACGGCAAGTTGCCCAGGGCGTCCGGCTCGAGGATCACCGCGGCCGGCCTGCCGCCGATGCCCTGGGCGAACGCGCTGATCCACGCCTGGTAGTCGGCCTGGCTGAGCGCCCCGCCGGCGGAGTACTGCGCGCAGTCCCGGCCGGGGATGTCGTAGGCGACAAGCACCGGCACCGCGCGGGCCGCCTGAGCCTGCGCCATCGTCTGCCTGACCTGAGCCAGGACCTGGGCCGGAGTGCCGCCGGTGAACCACACCGCGCGCGGGACTGATTCCATCTCGGCGATGCGCACGGCGTCGGCCAGATGTCCGTCGGCCAGCAGGTGGACGATCTGCTGCGGGGCGCCGTCCGACGGCGGCGGGACAAACAGCCGCGAGCCGGGAAGCAGGCCGCGCTCGTCGGCCACCCGGTGCCTGACCGCTGCGGCGGCGCCCGGCCGGCCAGGACCCGTGGCCAGCAGAGCGCTCATGACCAATGCCGTGACGGCGACGATGACCGGCCCGCGCATTAAGCGGCGGAAGGACAGAGCACGCATAGCCACTCCCGGGACTTTCTGGAAATGTTCCCGGTCGTGAACGTAACAACAGGACCCTAAGCGGTCAACGCCTAGCCGCTAGATCGTCGCGGTCGACTCCCGGACAACGAGCCTGGTCTCCAGCTCGACTCGCAGCGGCTCAAAACGCCGGTTCTCGATCTGCCGCAGCAGCACGCTCACCGCCGTCCGGCCCATCTCCGCCAGCGGCTGGCGCACGGTCGTCAGAGGCGGAACGCCAATCAGGGCATCGGCCGTGTCGTCGAAGCCGATGACCGACAAGTCGGCGGGAACGCGAAGGCCCGCATCGGCCGCGGCCTGAATCGCGCCGATCGCCATCCGATCGCTGAACGCGAAGATCGCGGTGGGCGGCTCATCAAGACCAAGCAGCTCACGTGCCGATGCGCGCCCGCCGTCGACGCGGAAGTCCGAGTACCTGACCAGCGCCAGGTCGGCCAGCATGCCCGCCTGCGCCATCGCGGCCTGGAATCCCCGCATCCGCTCCTCGGTCGCCGCCCAGCCGTGCGGGCCAGCGATAACGCCGATCCGCCGATGGCCGAGCTCCAGCAGATGCTGGGTGGCCTGGGTCGCACCCGAGGAATGCGCGGCCCGCACCACCGGGACTCCCGCCGGAATGTCGCCGAGCGGATCGACGACCACGATGGGAAAGCCAGGCCGGGCCTGAGCGATGAGCTCCGCACCGGTTTCCTCGGGCAGCACCAGCACGGCACCGTCGGTCTCGCCCTCGGCGAGCTGATCCAGCAGCGACATCTCGCGATCATGAGAGTGGCCGGTCGGACACAGCACCACGCCCATCTGGCGCTCGCTCAGCGCCTCGGCCATCCCCGACAGCAGCTCGGCGAAGTAGGTCGGATGGATCATCGGCAACGTCACGCCGACCAGTCCGGTCAGGCTGCCCGCCAGCCGCGTGGTCTGGTAACCCTGCTCCCGGATCACGCGCTGCACGGCTTCCCGGGTCGGCCGGGAAACGTCGGCGTGACCGTTGGCCACCCGCGAGACCGTCGCTATCGACACGCCGGCCAGCTCGGCGACGCGCCGGATCGTCACCCGGGGTGGCCGCCCGCCATCCGGCCCGTCCGACACCATGCCCGCATTGAAACATGTTCCGGAGTCGGCCCGGGAGTCGGCCCGGGCCGTCTCCGGATTCGGCGTTAGCCTCGGCCGCAGAACGCTATCTCGGTGGCTTTCCTGACGTCGCGCTGGAACGCAGCGGTGCCGGTCCCGCCATCGCGCCGCGAGATGCTCATCTTGAAGTCGTTGTAGACCATGACGGCCTGACGGGCACCGTCCGGGCTGGTGTAAGCGAAGGTCTTGAAGCCGCCGGGCCACCCGCCGTCGTGCCCCCACGCGGTGCCGCAGGGCAGCCGGACGCGATAGATGCCCAGCCCGTAGTGCTCGGCGAACAGCTCGCCCGTGTCGTGGACGGGAATGGTGGCCAGCAGCTCGCGTAGCTGCGCCGGGGGCAGCAGCCGCCCGGTGAGCAGGGCGCGGTAAAACCGGGCCACGTCACCGACGGTGGAGATCATCGCCCCGGCGGTCCAGGCGGCCGACGGATTGACCAGGCGGGTGGCGTCGACGGGGCCGTAGTACCCGTGCGCGTACGGCGCCGGGATCTTTGTGCTGGTCAGCGGGAATGAGGTGCCGTGCAGGCGCAGCGGCACCAGGATCCGGCGGCGGATCTCGGTCACCGGGCTGTGCCCGGTCACCTTCTGGATGATCATGCCGAGCAGGATGTAATTGGTGTTGGCGTACAGCCAGCCGTGTACCGGGGGCCCGAGCCGCACGGCGATGTCGACGAGCTGCCGCGGCCGCCAGGTCCGCGCCAGGACCCGTGGGTCCTGGAACTCCGGGTTGGATAGATAGTCACGCAGCCCGCTGGTTTGCTGCAGCAGCTCGCGGACGGTGATCCGGGCCGGATGGTAGCCATGGCCGGTGATGACACCCGGCAGCCACCTGCGCACGCTGTCGTTCAGCGACAGCCGCCCCTCGGCCGCCAGTTGCAGCACCACGGCGGCGACGAAGGTCTTGGTGATGCTGCCGATGTGCACGCGGTCCGGCGGCCGCATGGGCTGGCCGGCGGCCTTGTCGGCCAGGCCGGCCACCACGTCCGAGACGTGCCGCCCGCGCCGGGTCATGATGATCACGCCGGGCACGCCGTCGGTGACCAGACGGTCGGCGGCCCGCTGCAGCCCGGCCGGCGGCCGGGCAGAAACCACCCGCCCCGCCGCTGGGCCGCCGGCCACCAACGACACCGCCGTCAGCAGTCCGGCAGTCCGCAGCACGACGCGGCGGCCCGGGCTCCTCAGCAAGCTCATGCCTGTCATCTCCTTGCTCTCTGGGTTTCACCAGCGACGCTAGGAGGCCCGCCGGCCCCCGGCCCATACGGCTAGGAGGCGTCCTGGGTGCACCTAGGTACACCCCTCGTTTAGGGGCCAGGCGTCACTGCGCTCGCGCCCGCCCGGCCGCCACACTGGCCATAGGCGGCACACGACGCGAAAGGATCAATGCCATGACAGGCAATACGGCAGCCACGGCGAGCTCGGCAGAGCCCAGAAGGCGTGGTTTCCGGATCGGCGCCGGCCTGGCGGACTCAGCCCGGGGGCTGGCGTTCCTCAGCCTGGCCCTGGCCGAGGCCGGACTGATCCTGGCGCTGATCCTGGAGCTGAGCTCCGCGATCTTCGGGTACCCGCTGCTGCTCATCCCGCCGACCCTGCTGGCCGTGCGCCGGCTGGCCAACGTCACCAGGCGACTGTCCGGCGAGTGGTGCGGGGTACCCATCCCGGTGCCGTACCGGGCCTATGCCAAGCCCGTCCAGGGTGGTGTCTGGCGGCGTTTCGGCCGGGCCAGCGGGCAGCTGGTAACCGAGCCGGCGACCTGGCGCGACCTGCTGTGGATGACCGTGGACCCGCTGGTGGGCTACCTGCTGGCCATCTTCCCGGTCTCGGCCATCCTCTGGGGCCTGTTCGGCGTGCTGATGCCGGCCTACTGGAGCCCGATCGTGTCCGCGGGCGGCAACCAGTGGTACGCCTTCATCCATGTCGACGGCACGCTCAGCGCGTGGCTGTGCGTCCCGCTCGGGCTCGCGTTCATCGCGCTCGGCCTGTGGCTCGCGCCGCTGTTCCTGCGCTGGTACGGCCAGCTCGCGCATTCGATGCTGGCGTCCACCGGGCAGGCAACCCTGGAGCGGCAGGTGGCGCACCTGGCCCAGAGCCGCGCCGAGGTAGTGGACACCGGCGCGGCGGAGATCCGCCGTATTGAGCGGGACCTGCACGACGGGGCGCAGGCCCGGCTGGTGGCCATGGGCATGACGCTGAGTGCCGCCGAGCAGGTGATCGACGACAACCCGGACGCCGCCCGGGCGCTCGTGATCGAGGCCCGCGACGCGTCGGCCAGGGCCCTCACCGAGCTGCGCGACCTGGTTCGCGGGATACACCCGCCGGTGCTCGCCGACCGCGGCATCGCTGAGGCCGTACGGGCGCTGGCCCTGGACAGCCCGCTGAAGATCCGGGTCACCAACGAGCTGCCCGGCCGCCCGCCGGCGCCGGTCGAGTCGGCGGCCTACTTCGCGGTCAGCGAGCTGGTCGCCAACGTGGCCAAGCACGCCGGCGCGCAGCAGGCATGGATCGACCTCCGGTACGAGCGCGGCATGCTGCGGATCCATGTTGGCGACGACGGCCGTGGCGGCGCCGACCCGGCGCGCGGGACCGGCCTGCGCGGTATCGAGCGGCGGCTGTCGGCCTTCGACGGCATACTCGCCCTGAGCAGCCCGGCGGGCGGGCCCACCCTCATGACCATGGAGCTGCCATGCGAGTTGTCATCGCCGAAGACCAGTTCCTTCTGAGAGACGGCCTGATCCGGATGCTCGAAGCGCTCGGCTTCGAGGTACCGGCCGCGGTGGACACCGGACCCGGGCTGCTGGCCGCGGTGGACGAGCACCGGCCCGACGCCGCCATCGTGGACGTCCGCCTGCCGCCGACCTTCACCGACGAGGGCCTGCGGGCCGCGCTCGCCGCCCGGCGCGCGGTACCCGGGCTGCCGGTCCTGGTGCTGTCCCAGTACGTCGAGCAGCTGTACGCGCGCGAGCTGCTGGCCGGCGGCAGCGGCGGCCTCGGCTACCTGCTCAAGGACCGGGTGTTCGACAG
>Ga0102924_1002252_pt1 | contig 21249 bp, 20 predicted proteins | sample PaiPotPPM11metaG_FD_80116 | JGI IMG/M metagenome (GOLD analysis project Ga0102924, IMG submission 80116) | Iron sulfur acid spring bacterial and archeal communities from Banff, Canada, to study Microbial Dark Matter (Phase II) - Paint Pots PPM... ...
AACGGGTCGGTCATGATCTTGAAGCCGAGCGCGGAGAGAGGCTCGTTATCCTCAGGCTTGCGAATGATCTCGACTTCCATGTTCTCCGGGTCGTGGCCGATCATGGGAGGAATGTCCAGCGGGCTGGGCAGGTAGTCGACCACTGCGTCGAGCAGTGTCTGCACACCCTTATTCTTGAACGACGAGCCGCAGAGCACCGGGAAGATGTTCATCGCGATGGTCGCCTTGCGGATACCGGCCTTCAGCGCTTCGATGGTGGGCTCTTTCCCTTCGAGGTAGAGCTCCATGATGTGGTCGTCAGAGTCCGCGACCGCTTCGATCAGGTCGTGACGCGCGGTCTTCGCGATCTCAACGAGGTCGGCCGGAATCTCTTCAATCGAATACTCGGCGCCCATGGTCTCGTCGTGCCACAGGATCGCCTTCATGGTGACGAGGTCGACCACGCCGGCGAATTTCGACTCCGCACCAATCTGGATGTTGATCGGCACAGCGCGCGCACCGAGACGATCGACAATGGTCGACGTCGCGTAGACGGCGTCCGCCCCGGCCTTGTCCATCTTGTTGATGAAGCAGACCCGGGGAACCTTGTACTTGTCAGCCTGCCGCCAGACAGTCTCAGACTGCGGCTGCACGCCGGCGACCGCGTCGAAACAGGCTACCGCGCCGTCGAGCACACGCAGCGAGCGCTCCACCTCGGCGGTGAAGTCCACGTGGCCGGGCGTGTCGATGATGTTGATGCGGGTGTTCTTCCAGGTGCAGGTGGTCGCAGCGGAGGTGATGGTGATGCCGCGCTCCTGCTCCTGCTCCATCCAGTCCATGGTCGCAGTGCCCTCGTGCACCTCGCCGATACGGTGGGTGATGCCCGTATAGAAGAGGATGCGCTCGGTCGTCGTCGTTTTGCCGGCGTCAATGTGCGCCATGATCCCGATATTTCGGCAACGATTCAGCGGTATAGTGCGTGCCACGGTGTCAATCTCTCACTCTGCAGGCAGCAGCCTGCGGTTGCGTACTGTTGTGTCTTCTCGTTCCTAAACTCTTTACCAGCGATAGTGGGCGAATGCCTTGTTGGCTTCGGCCATACGGTGGACATCTTCCTTCTTCTTCATTGCCGCGCCGCGGCCGTTGGCAGCGTCGAGCAGTTCGGCAGTCAACTTCTCCACCATGCCCTTTTCGCCGCGCGCCCGGCCGTAGGTTACGAGCCAGCGAATGGCGAGCGAGGTGCGCCGCTCGGGCAGAACTTCAATCGGCACCTGATAGTTCGCACCGCCGACACGGCGGCTCTTGACTTCCAGCAGAGGCTTGCAGTTCTCGATGGCCTTCTTGAAGAGCTTCAGGGCCTCGTCGCCGCCCTTCTGCTCCAGGTTGGTCATGGCGGTGTAGAAGATGCCCTGCGCGGTCGACTTCTTGCCGCCCCACATCATGGAGTTGACGAACTTTGTGACCAGGGTCGAGCCGTAGACCGGGTCCGGAGCAACTTCACGCTTGGCGATGTAACCTTTTCTTGGCATTTCTCTCTCTTCTCTTCTTCCTCCAGCGCCGTCGACCTCTCAAGCGTCTGGACCTGAATTCGTTGACCGTTCTTCGTTGACCGCTGTCGGTTGCGAATTCGCCGCGAACAACGAGAAACACAAATCGTTACTTACCGGCTGCAGCCTTCGGCCGCTTGGCGCCGTACTTGGACCGGCTCTGCTTGCGGTTGGCGACGCCGACCGAGTCGAGCGAGCCGCGGACCACGTGGTAGCGGACGCCGGGCAGATCCTTCACACGGCCGCCGCGAATGAGCACAATCGAGTGCTCCTGGAGGTTGTGGCCGATGCCCGGGATATAGGTAGTGACCTCGATGCCGTTGGTCAGGCGAACGCGGGCGACCTTGCGCAGCGCAGAGTTCGGCTTCTTGGGGGTCTGCGTGTACACGCGGGTGCAGACGCCGCGGCGCTGGGGCGAGCCCTGCAGTGCCGGGCTGGCAGTCTTGTAACGGGTGGGCGTGCGGCCCTGCTTGACGAGCTGATGGAACGTAGGCACTCGAACTCCTTGAAATTCCGGCCAGAGGCCGTGCTGCACTTCAAAACTCATGCAGACGAGGAGGAGGGCTTTCTCGCGCTTGTCACAATTCGTGCTCTGTGCACACAAAAAGGTGAGGACACTGACGTGCCTCGCGCAGAAATTGTCCCTTGCTTCCCGTCTGGAACACTCAAATCAGACGAACAACAGTCGACGGTGGCCGAGCGTCCCTTGCTTCCCCTGTCCTGAAGACCAGCACTACTGGAAGTTGGAGTTGGCTCCGTTTCGCCTGTTCCGTCCCGCATAGCCCATCCACTTTGGATCCGGCTGGAATGAATTCCGCCGGGTGGAGGGTGTCGCAGGTACGATTGCGAGGATGTTGCGCCGCAGCTTGCTTGCCCGATGCCTGCTTCCTTGCCCGGACCTGCGGTGGAACTGCTGTTTCCAGTGTATCGCAAGCTGTTGAGGCCTGCTTTCACACTGACCGTAACCGGGCAACCATGCACGGCAACGGGTTCCCGATTCACGCGGAACCTACTAACAATATCAAGGACAAGGCCGTGGGTCAAGCACGACGGGCAGAATTGAGGACAATTTGGGGTGAATTGTCGCGGGGATTGCTCGCACGCGGCCGCGGTTCGGAAGCGAAGAACACGACCGCAAAAACAGCCGTGACGATTGCCAGAACCGCGCCAAACTCGCCGGCAAGGAATGGAGCGCGAGGTGAGGTTCCGCTCATGGCATCAAACACCTGCTGAATGAAGAGATTGTGGCTGGCGTGGAGGATTGCAGCCGGCCATAGCGAGTCTGTCCTCAACCGCAGCCACGCAGCCATGGTCCCGGTCGCAACGATCATGACTGCGAAACAAGAGAGCCCGTACCAGGCGGGCGTGCCGCTGTTGTAGTCGGCGAACAGCAGGATGGGCGTGTGCCACGTCGCCCAGATTAGGCCACTAAGGAGGATCGCCCAACGGTAACCGATGACGCAATTGAGCCTTGGCAGCAGGAATCCGCGCCAGCCGATCTCCTCACCCAACGCCGAAGCCATGCTGTTGATGAATCCGTAGGTCATGAGCAACAGCAATCCAGCGGGAGGCCGCCGTGCGCCAGATGCAAAGACGTCGCGCTCTCGTTGGCGAAGCCGGCAAAGTTTGCGGGGACGCTCCCGCTGAGCCACAGCGGGATGTAGGTGAGCCCGCCATATCCGAGGGGAAGCAGATACGCGAGCCACGCGTAACAGGGACTTGGCCAGCTCCAGCCGAGGCCACGGACCGAGATCCCCGAGATTGCGCAAGTTGCAAACGCAGCCAGGGCCGGACACCACATCTGCAGATGGATCGCGCGTCCATGGCCGATATCGAGGTGGCCGGCATGTATGATCAAGGCCCAAAGGGCCGAACTGAAAAGAACAACGAGTCCGAGATACAAGCCGATCTGGGCGCGGAGCGAGTTTTTCATGCCGTAGGTAGGATGCGTGTTGGACTGCGGCGCTCGGAGGCAGTCCCGGGCCATCGGCATGATAGCTTTTTTCCATGCCCTTGCCCCAGCGCGCGTTTGCCGCCGCCCTCGTCCTCAGCCTTTGTGCTCCGTTCGTCCACGCTCAGTCCAGCCCACGTGTAACCGCCGATCCCCGCATTCCAGCGCTGTTGAAAGAGCTTGGCAAGGTGCGGACGCCAAACACCGCGGCAATCTCGCCGGACGGCAAGACGGTCGCGTGGGCCTTCAACGGCACACATGGCTCGGAGTTGCACCTGACTCCACTGGCTGCGGCCGGAGCGGCGCAGGATGGCGTGCGGAGCCGCGTACTCTCGCCCGACACGGTAGGTGTGGCCGCGAACAGCGCGCCTGGAGCCTGCAGCGCGTCGCATCCCACCTGGTCGCCCGATGGCTCACAGTTGGCGTTCCTGTCCGATTGCGCGGGGGGCGACGGCAATTGGCAGCCCGGGTCGCAGAACAACATCTTCGTGTGGACCGTTGCCACGAATGGCATGAAGCAGGTAGGCAACCTGCACGGGATGGCTAGTTCGATGAGGTGGTCGCCGGACGGCAAGTCGATAGGCTTCCTCTATGTGGAGAACGCCACGCGCCGTGCCGGTGCGCTCGACGCAATGAAACCGTGGTCGGGTGTCATCGGGGAAGACGGCGTGGAGATCCAGCGTGTGGGCATCATCGACCTTGCGACTGGGGAGATGAAGCAGGTGACGGCGCCGAACCGGCACGTCTACGAATTTGACTGGTCGCCCGATTCGGAGAAGCTGGTCTTCGTCGCCGCCGTTCCACCGGGCGAAAATAACTGGTGGATCGCCGAATTATGGACGCAGGATCTGAAGCAGCCAATGCAATCGATGGACACGACTGCGGCGACTAATGTCCACCTGGTTTTCAGCCCGTCCACCACGCCGGGCCCACTGCATGGGCTACAGATCGCGGTCCCGCGATGGTCTCCGGATGGCAAGACGATCGCGTTCATTGGCGGCCTGATGTCAGACCAGGGTTCGATCGGCGGCGACATTTACCTGATTCCGGCGGCGGGTGTCGCGCCTATGGGCCACCCAAAGGACCTGACGCCGAACCGGACGGCATCGCCGGCGTGGATTACGTGGCTCGATGACGGCTCGCTGGGCGTCTCCGAACATCTTGGCGGCGGCAGCCACCTGACTGCGATCGACGTCAAGACCGGCAAGGATGATCCGAGCATCAATCTGACGCTTCCTGAGACGATCATCGCAGGCACGGACGTGATGAGCGTCTCGACCTCGCACACCAAGAACATCGCGCTGATCCGTGAGTCCTACAACCGCGCGCCCGAGGTGTGGGCCGGCCCGCTGAACGGCCTGAAGCAGGTGAGTCATCTGAACGACGACGCGAAGCCTGCTTGGGGCAAGAGCGAGTCGATCGACTACAGCAACGAAGGCTTCCACGTGCAGGGATGGCTGCTGTATCCGGCGAACTATGATCCGGCGAAAAAGTATCCGCTGATTGTCAGCATCCACGGCGGGCCATCGAATGCGGCGATGCCGCGCTGGCCGGGCGTGATGTATGGTCCGACACCGTTCTCGGCGCTGGGCTACTTCGTCTTTATGCCCAACCCCCGGGGAAGCTACGGCCAGGGCGAGAAGTTTACCCAGGCCAACGTCAAGGACTTCGGCTACGGCGATCTGCGCGACGTTCTCGCCGGGATGGACATCCTCGAGAAGCGTTTTCCCATCGACAAAGATCGCGAGGGCGTCACCGGCTGGAGCTACGGCGGATTCATGACCATGTTCGGCGTTACCCAGACGACGCGCTTCAAAGCGGCCGTGGCCGGCGCCGGCATCTCGGACTGGCAGAGCTATTACGGCGAGAATTCGATCGATCAGTGGATGGTGCCGTTCTTCGGCGCGACTGTGTATGACGACCCGGCGACTTACGCGAAAAGTTCGGCGATCGACTTCATCAAGAAGGTGAAGACTCCGACGCTGGTGGTGGTGGGCGATCGCGACGGCGAATGCCCGGCCCCACAGAGTTTCGAGTTCTGGCACGCGCTGAAAGCCGAGGGTGTGAAGACGGAGCTGGTGGTCTACCCCAACGAGGGCCATCGTTTTGTGAATCCGGCGCACCAGAGCGACGTCCTGAGGCGGGCGCTGGATTGGTTTGAGACGGAGATGCCGGCAAAATAGTGAGACGATGACGGATCGCCTCGTCGCGCGTCCCACAGAAAGACTGCCAGGTTATTTGCCACCAGTGTGCGCAGCTTCTACACTGAGGGTTGTGAAACTAGCGTTTGCGGTGTGACCGTTCAGCTCTGTTTCCGGTTGGACGGGGAGGATTAATGCGTCGGTTTGTCACGTTGGTTGTTCTGCTTCTGTTTTCGATCCCATTCGGTGTGTCGATCTCGGGCTGCTCGAAGAATGTTGCGCCCACGTTTTGCAACGGCGGGGACTCCGGTATCGTGACCGGCCAGGCCGTGAACATCACGCTGACGCCGATCGTCTATGGAATCTCGCTGAACTTCGCGCAGATCGGGCAGCTGAGCACGCCGAGTGCGACAGACTGCAAGGGTGCTTCGGCGTCGGTGGGAACGTACACCTACGGCACCACCGACATGACCATCGCAGACGTGCAGCCGACGACGGGCCGCCTGTGCGCGGGCACCTGGAACCGCAATTCCGGCGGCGGCATCCCGGACTACACCGTCTGCAATCCGACGAATAAGGCTGGAACCGCGTATGTCTCGGCCAGCGCCGACGGCGTTACCAGCAATCCTCTGCCAATTTTTGTTCACCCGGTGGTGACCAGCATTGTGCTGGGCGGTCCATCGGCAAACTGCACCACGGATCCAACGACGGCGTGTTGCCCATTGGCGACGGTGAACCAGGTGACGGCGCCTCCCTACACGGCAACCTCATGCGTGTCGCAGGGGTCGACCACCCAACTGGTGGCACGCATCTTTGCCGGAACGGGCGCCAACCAGACCAACATCAGCTGCCTGGCCGGACATCTGCAGTTTTCGGCGCAGGGAGCCACATCGACGACGAGTATCTCGCCGGTGGTCACGATCGACCAGAATGGCGTGGCCACGGCCAACCAGCCGGGGTCTGTACTGATCTCGGCCAACGTGGCCAACGCGTCGAGTTCTGCCGGCTTCTTTTCGACCTGTCCGCCGGTGTCGATCACGCTCGCTGCTCCTGGGGCGCTAACCCCCGGGACGCCCACCAATCCGGTGGTGATCAACCAGAACAATACTCAGCCGATGACGGCCACGGCCGTCGACGCCCATGGCGTCATCCTCACCGGCCTGACGCTGACGTACAACTCGACTACACCGACCACGATTCCCGGAGGCTCCGGTGGATCAGTGGTCCCGATCCTTGCTGGAGCGGCCTCCATCTCGGCGGTCTGCGCGCCGCCAAACTGCAACTCGTCGGCGTACAACCAGATCGGCCTGTTCGGCAATGGCAAGTCGATCACGTCGAACTCGCTGAACTTCACGGCCCCGGGCACCAACAGCACTGTGCTGTATATGGCGAGCAAGAACTCCCGATATATCGTGTCCAGGGACTTTACCCAGCCTTCGTTGAGCCAGCCGTTCCTGCTGCCGTACACGCCGAACTCCATGGTCATCTCGAACGACGGGTCAACCATCTACATGGGAAGCTCATTCGGGCTCATGACGTTGAACGCCGTCAACACCCTGGGGCTTACCAAGACGGACATCACCTCGCCCGGCAGTGTGCTGGCGGTGTCGCCGGACGGAAGCCAGATTGTGCTCAGTGATCCGGTGAAGCAGATCACTACGCTCGAGTCTTCCAGCGGGAGCGTAATCACAACGTACGGCGGCGTCGGTACCCGCGCCGAGTACTCCCCGGACAGCCAGACTGTTTACATCACCGCTGGGAATCAACTGCTGGTTTATTCCTCCTACACGGGCTGGACCAGCATCAATCCGGCGACGACCGGCGGCACTCCGGTGACCGATGTGGCTATCACGGTACCGAGCGTGGGCGCCTATTTCGCTGGCGGCCCGACGGGGCCGACTACCGCGCGAGGCTATTGCCCGGCCAGCACCCCTGTGGGCACCCCCGCGACCAGCGAGACCAACGTTTTCTATCCGCCGGCCGACAGCTCGTCGGCACTCACAGACCTTCTCACCGCAACCAACGACGGCCTTCATATTCTGGGCGCGACTGTGACTCCATCGCCGACGCTGAACGATCTCCACGTTACGATTCCGGTCGGACCGTGCCCGGCAAGTGGCGGGCTGACCTTCTCGAGCTCAAATTCTCCAACCGTGCTGAGTCAGATCCACGCAACCCAGATCACCGGGGTCCTGCCGACGTCGGACTCGTCGGTCGCGGTTGTGACCTACCTGGGAACCGGCGGCGTCGTTCCGGCCTACGCGCCTGCGGCCAGCGGTCCGGGAACGACGACGTACGTTAAGCTGTCCGGTACTGCGATCGCGCCGGTATCGGGCGTGATCAGCGCGGATGATTCGACGATCTACGTCGGGACGTCGGGAGACGGCCTGGTCCACCTGATTACACGCAGCACCCTGACCGACAGTTCGACGCTGGCCCCCAATCTGACTGATGCTAACGGCAATGTGCAGGAAGTCGACTTTCTGGTGCAGAAGCCGCGGAAGACGACGTAGGCCAGTTCTTTGAACCCGATCGACCGGCGGCGGTGTCCTGATCAGGGCACCGCCGTTTTCTCGGTTTCAGAATTGCTACTGCTCGACTGGTAGAGCGCTGAAATAAAAGTGCGGGACTTCTTCATTCCGCGACTACGATGGAGCTTGAGAGTCAGGCCTCCTGCTTGCCGACCCATTAGAGTTTTCGGCCCATGGATTACGGAACGTTTTTCTTCACGAATATTGTCTCGGTCAGCGTGCTTGCCGTTTGCGTCGGCGTGCTGGCGTGGCACAACCGCCAGATCGCAGGGATGAAATGGTTTGCCGGCAGCCTGGTGCTGGTGGTGGCCAAGCTGATCCTGCAGGGACTTGAGGGCAAGGCCGACCGAGTCCTCACCGCGATGCTCCCCAATGAGCTCTACCTGATCTCATTTGTCATGCAGATGATTGGCCTGCGCTGGTTTCTGCTGCGGCGACCGGTGCGGCACCGCTGGCCCTTCCTGCTGCTGGCGATCGTACTGCCCGTGTATTCGGGGTTGTTTCTCGGCGACGTGCGCTACAGCAGCAACGTGATCAATATCCCGGCGGTTGCGGTGTGCGGAGTCTCCGTCTGGCTGCTGTTGAAGTTCGGCCGCGCCCCGGTTTCGCGCGTTGCCGCGGTGCTGATGACCGGCGAGACGGGAGTGGTGGGCTACCGCGCGGTGTTGACCAATCTCCGCTATATGCGGCCGTGGGAGACGGTCTCGGCTCACAACGATCCGCGATGGCTGTACTCGCTGGCTGCGATGGCCTTTCTGACTACCTGCATGGCGATGTGCTACCTGTGGTATCTGGTGACGGAGTTATCGCGCGTTTTGGCCGAACTGGCGCGCACCGACCCGCTGACCGGGGCGCTGAATCGCCGGGCAATTGAGGAAGCGACGCTGCGCGAGACAGCGCGCAGCGTACGGCATCACCGACCCCTCAGCATGATCGTGCTGGATGTCGACCAGTTCAAATTGTTGAACGACACGCGAGGACACGCCGCCGGCGACTGCGTCCTGCAAGCACTCGTAGCTCAGGTTAAGACGATGCTGCGCACGAACGATCTGCTGGCGCGCACCGGAGGCGAAGAGTTCACGATCCTGATGCCGGACACGGCTGCGTGCGCAGGCGTAGTCGCAGCGGAGCGACTGAGAGAGACCATCGAAGCTCTCGAAGTGCCTTTTGAGAATGAGGCAATCCGGTTTACCATCAGCGCCGGCGTCGCCGAGTTGGACCCTGGGCAAGGCGACTGGGAGAGCATGATGCGGCGAGCCGATTCGGCGATGTACGAGGCCAAGGGCCATGGCCGCAATTCGGTCTTCCCGGATACGAACCTGTTGTGCCCAGGTTCAGCCGAGTGCCCGCTGGGGGCGGGACACATCCCCGCCGCGTAGCCACTGAGCGATCAGGCCAGGCGCTGCTTCAGAACAGCCCGCGCGATGGCGTCCAGCACTCCGTTGAGAAACTGCACAGACTCGGGGGCGGCGTAGCGGCGCGCAATCTCCAGGGATTCGTTGATGATGATCGCGGCGGGAGTGTTCGGGTAGCCGAGCATCTCCGCCACCGCCGCACGCAGCAGGTTGCGGTCGACGACCGCCATCCGCTCGAGACGCCAATTCTGCGCATGCTCTTCGATCAGCGCATCGATCTCCGGCTTGCGAGCCTCGGCGACACGGTACAGGTCTTCGGCAAATCCGCGCGTCTCCGCGTCCACGTCGTCACGAGACTGCCAGAAGAGCTTGCGTACTTCGTCCGGAGTTTGCTTGCCCAGGTCGCCCTGGAAGAGCATCTGCATGGTCAGTTCGCGGGACTTGCGCCGTGTACCCATTTATTTTTTCACCGCGAGCTTTCTTTGGATCGAGACCATTTCGATGGCGGCGATGGCAGCCTCGAACCCTTTGTTGCCTGCCTTCACGCCGGCGCGGTCCAGCGCCTGTTCCAGCGTCTCGCAGGTGAGCACACCAAACGCATGCGGCACCCCCGTCTCCTGCTGCGACTGGCCGATGCCGCGTGCGACCTCGGTGTAGATGGCCTCGTAGTGAGCCGTCTCGCCGCGCAGCAGGCAGCCCAGCGTCAGGACCGCATCGCAGGACTTCGATTCGGCGAGAGTGCGCGCGGCGGACGGAATCTCCCATGCGCCGGGTACGCGAACGATCTGGATATCGGCCCTGACCGCACCACTGCGCAGCAGTCCGTCGAGCGCGCCCTGCAACAGGCGGTCGGTAATTACGGCGTTCCAGCGTGCGACCACAATCGCAAATTTCATTCCCGCGGCGCACAAGTCGCCTTCGACAGCGATCGGCTTGCCGTGGAGCGGATCTTCCGACTCCCAAAATCCCAGCGTAAGAGTTCCGTCCAACGTTACTGTGAACAGCCGCGACTTCCAGTGCGTCGGCGCGGCTCTGGAGAGCAGTTGGGCGACCTCTTCCGTGCGGTAGTTGGCGATCATCCAATGCTCGACCGCAGCGTGTACCTGGTCGAGCTGCGTGACTTCGATCAGGATTGGCGGTACCGCCGGCGCGCGGCCGGCCACTAGTTCGAGGTTACCGAGGGGAGCTAGAAATGCCGCGCCCCGGCCCGGCTCGTCCCGCCAGCCTTTGCCCGGCTCGAAGCCCAGTCCGCTGAGAAGGCTGGCGAGCCTGTCCAGCGCGGCTATCGAAGCGACCGGTGTCACCAGCGTTATTCCCTTGATCATCCTTCGATTGTATCGTCTGGCGTTCGAAGTCGTTGAGTGCGGACGGGATCGTCCGCTACTCCATCTGCTGGAACATGGTCATGAAGTCGAAGTTGTTCCACGCCTCGGCGATCTTGCCATCCTTGACGCGCGCCATGGTCATCCCGGTGAATTTCACCGGATTGCCTTTGGGCGGCTTGCCCAGGCCCTCGCCAGTATGCTTCGCCGTCACCGTGCGGCGAGCCACGGTAAGGTCACCTTCCGTGACGACGTCTTCGACGACCACATGGATATCAGACAACGCTGACCGGAACTGGCGGTAGAAGGCCTTGAAGGCATCCATGCCGCGAACCTCTCCGCCATCGGGCCCCTGCAGGCCGTGACCCGGAACATCATGGAAGGACATTTCGTCGATCGCCGATTCGCGGCCCTTGTTCCAGACTTCCTCAAACCATTGGTTCATCAGTGTCATAAGGCTCCTCGCGACTGAAAATGAATTGTGTTGGATTCCGGGCCCGGTTCCCTGCGGAAGTGTGAGAATTATAGGGCTGATGCGTGAGGATCGAAGTGAACCGCTTGATGATCCGTGCAAATCTCTCAGCGGCAGGCACCCCATACGGAGGAACAGATGAGTTATGAAGCGTTGCTGTCGACCGTCGAAGGACAGGTGGCGACGATCACCCTTAACCGGCCGAAGGTGCTGAACGCGCTGAATGCAGGACTGCTGCGAGAGCTCGACGAAGCCTTCACTGAGCTCGAGGGCGCCGCGGCAGTCCGCGTGATCCTGCTGCGCGGCGCGGGCGGGAAGGCCTTTGCCGCAGGGGCGGACATCGCCGAGTTGGTCGAAGCTGACGCGACGACCGGCGAAGTGCTCGCTGGAGGAGTGCAGCGCATCTTCCGGCACATCGAGACGCTGGGCAAGCCGGTGATCGCCTGCATCGACGGCTTCGCGCTGGGTGGAGGCTGCGAACTGGCCATGGCCTGCACGCTGCGCCTGGCGAGCGCCGCCGCCCGCCTGGGCCAGCCGGAGGTCAAACTGGGGCTGATCCCGGGATACGGCGGCACACAGCGATTGCCGCGGTTGGTCGGCCAGGGCGCCGCGCTCAAGATGCTGCTGACGGGCGCGATGGTGGACGCCGCCGAGGCGCTTCGTATGGGGTTGGTGGACGAGGTAGTCGCGGGCGATTCCGAAGCGCTGATGACGAGGGGCCGCGAACTTGCCACGCTGATCGCAGGCATGCCGCCGCTGGCTGTCGCCGCAATTCTCGATGCAGTCGGCCGCGGGGCCGACCTCCCGCTCGACCAGGGACTGGAACTGGAGGCCGCCAGCTTTGGGCGGCTCTGCGGGACTGAGGACAAACGTGAAGGGACGCGGGCCTTCCTCGAAAAGCGTCCCGCGACCTGGGTTGGACGGTGAGGCATCCGCCCGGTGGAATCCGCATCCTAGGGCTTGGTATGCTTATAAACGTGCATATACGTCCTGCTCTCTCTCTTTCTGGTCTTTGCACGTCTTCCTGGCCCGGCTTTCGCGCCGGATGGGCCGTGGCCGCCGTCCTGGCTGTCGGCCTCGGCATCCCCATGCTCTCCGGTTGCAGCCGCGCTTCGGCGCGCACCACTAACCCCGCGCCGAGTGCGCAGGAGATCGAAACGGCGCGCCAGCAGATGGAGTTGATTCCACCGCCCTCAAAGACCCGCTACATGGCCATCCACAGCCTTTCCGGCTGGGAGAATCCATACCTGACCGTGCAGGAGAATATGGCCACACTGCACGTGACCGTGGCCGACGCGAATCCCAGCGATGTGGGAGTGGGCGGAATGCTGCGACCGGTGGGCGCGCGGCGGCAGGACTTGACCATCCGGATCAGCGATCTGCCGGCGGCGTTGAACGCAGTGCCGGAAAACTCGTGGCCCTACGGCCGCGTGGTGGCGGTGGAAGAGGCTCACGATACCCCGGGGTCAGCTCGCCCCGCGGTTCGCCGCAACATGGAAGCCGCGATCAAGACGCTGGGCGATCTCGGAGTGGTCGTGTACGAGTGGAACGAAGGCGGCGGTCTCCGCTAACGCGACAAGCGAAACCGATTCGCCCGAACCCGCCATGGTCGTGATTGAACCGATTACCGCAACCCACGCCGCGGCCTTCCGGACCGTCCGGCTGCTTGCGCTGCGGGATTCGCCGGGCGCGTTCAGCGGCACCTACGCGCGCGAGTCCGTCCTGACCGACGCCGAGTGGAATCAGCGCATCGAGACCTGGAATGGCGACCGCGGCATCGGCTACCTGGCCGCGGAAGACGGCGCCTGGTGCGGTATCGCCGGAGCGCTGCTGGACGCGCAGGATGCCTCGACGGCGCAACTGCTCTCGATGTGGGTCGGGCCGGGCCATCGGAGATCGGGAGTCGGCAAGGCACTCGTCGACGCGATCGAAGCCTGGGCACGGAGCCGAGCCGTGCAGACGTTGCGCCTCATGGTCACCAGCTACAATCCAGCCGCTATCGACTTCTACACACGCATCGGGTTTACGATGACGGGACGAACCGGACCGTACCCCAACGATCCGGCAGTCTTCGAATACGAGATGGCGAAGCGGCTCGAATGATTACAATCGGGGGGCGCAGGGAACGGAGTGCCAGGTCGCGCTCAGTTGCATCGTACGAAGAGAACGATCGCGGGAGATTTTCTTGAAGGATGGTGGCATGAGCAAGACAGAAGTCGCGGTGGTGAAACCACGTTCGCTTCCCAAAGGAGTGGTCGCCGGAGTGATTGGCGGCCTCGCCGGCGTGGTTGCAATGACGCTTGCACAGCGGTTGTTCCCGCCGCACAAAGAAGAAGAGGCGAAGGCCGCGCAGCCAGTCGCTGAACCGATTCACTGGGAGTTTGGCGCGGCCGTCGGCGCGGCGTACGGAGCGCTGGCCGAGTATTATCCCGCTGCGACAGCCAAAGAAGGCGCCAGCTTCGGTGTGGCGCTGGAGGCATTGACACAGGAGACCCCGTTGCCCGCGCTCGGCCTGCCGGACAGAGCTAACGAGACGATGATTGGGCGCGCCGGCGAACTGACAGCGCACGTCGTCTACGGTGTGACCACCGAGTTTGTTCGCAAACTCGTGCGCCGCTTTCTCTGAGAGTTCGGCCTCGACTACTGCGTGGCCACCGGAAGATAGTCGCGGTCCTCGGCCCAGTGCTCGACGATGGTATCGACCACGACGTGACCCACGCGGTAGGCGGTGTCCAGCGAAGGCAGGTACGCGCTGTAGTGGCCAATTTTGGTCTGGGCCAGCGACTCGGCCGGCGTGAGCCCATTGCGCGGCACGTCAAAGTTGCTCGCGGTCCGCAACACCAGCACGCGATTCAGGTCGACCTTGTGCGCGTTCGCGAGGAAGGTGAGCGACTGCAGCGTGCCTGTGTCCTCCATGCCGCAGATGGCGTAGGTTCCCTGCCCGCCTGTCATGTACTTCACCCAGTCGCGCGCCCACTGCTGCATCAGCTTGCCGTGCCAGAAGGTGCTTGCGGAGAGATTCTCGCCGCGCAGCACGAAAGGAGGGCGATGTGCCACGTCGCCGTCGAACTGCATACGCAGCGGCTTCAGTTGCGGATCGTCTGGCAGCGCGACGTCTTTGGTCAGGCGGAACGCCCAGTCGACCAGCACGGGGTTCAGGCGATAGACGGCGTTGTTCTCCGGCGTCAGCGGCTGCTCGTACGGCACCGAACGGCGCAGCGGGACGAAGCCTGTAGTCCACAGCGCGCGCTGCTCGGGCGTGTCGTGCGGGATCTCGCGCGCGTCGATCTCGTAGCCGAGGTCGCCGTCGACAATCCACTCCGACCACACCGCGGAGGCCAACGATCCTGCGGCGGGATCAATCCCGCCAATGCCGGCGACCAGGAAGTACGCATGGGTCAGGTCAAAGCGCGGGTCGAGTCCCAGGGCCATCACCGACGCGGCAGCACGCGCGGTCCCGACGCCGGTAAGCAGACCCAGCACGCCGGTGCGGGAATTGATGCGCAGGTCGTGATAGCCCTGCGGGAATGGGAGTACCGTATCCAGATGTTCGCGCTCGACCCAGTACTGGTATTCGCCGGGAGCGTCTCCCGTGTCGGCCCCCTGCTCAAACATGTTGATGACGACAACCTTGATTTCGATCGGCTTCGTCGGCGCGGTCTGCGCGCAGGCGCAACGGGCCATTGCCAACAGGAGAAATGCAAGAAGAGGGCGCATAAAGAATCGTACCCTGAACCGGGAACCCCATGGACGAAATGACGCTGCGGGACTACCGGCCTGGCGACTGGGAAGCGATGTACGCGCTCGACCTGGTCTGCTTTGAACCCGTCTTCCAGTTCAGCCGGCGCACAATGCGCAGCTTCGCGGAAGAGCCGGGTGCGGTGACCCTGCTGGCCGAGGCGGACGGCGAACTAGTGGGATTCTGCATCGCGCATCTTGAGGAGAAGACCGGCTATGTCGTGACGCTCGACGTGGCTCCTGCATGGCGGCGCCGTGGCATAGCGCGGCTTCTGATGGAAGAGGTGGAGGCACGGGTTCACGCGGCAGGCGGCATTGGCATGGCGCTCCATGTCTACACCGGGAATGTGGGCGCGATGGAGTTCTACGAGGGTCTCGGCTATGGACGGGTGGGCATCGCCAAGGGGTTCTACGGGCGCGGGATGGACGCGCTGGTGTATCGGAAGAAGTGGCAGTGAATCGACTGCCGCTTCTGTCGGCCACATAGCCGATGTACTTTCTGCGGCATCGACGACAATTTCCATTCCCTGCGGTGCCGCATTCCAGATAAGATTGCGACAATCGGGCCCCAATCATTGTTGGTTTGGAGGATTCACGTGACACGTTCGCGATTCCTGCCCCTGTGCCTTTTTCTGTCTGCCGGCCTGATGTCAGCTCAGACTCCCACGCCGGCGAAGATCGACTTCGCCACCGACGTACAGCCCATCCTGCGGGCAAACTGCATCGAGTGCCATGGCCCGGATAAGCAGCGGGCCGGCATGCGGATCGATCGCAGGAGTTCTGTGCTGAAGGCCTTCTCCCGGCGGGTGGTGCCCGGCAACAGCGCCAACAGCATGATCTATCACCGTCTGATCGGCGAGTATGGGCAACCCATGCCTCCCGATGGTTCACTGAAGCCGGACCAGATCGCCATCATCAAGTCGTGGATCGATCAGGGCGCAGAGTGGCCGGATGCGCTTGCCAACGAGGTCGACCTGCCTCCGCCGAACCCGAAGGCCGTGGCCATGGTGGAATTGCTGCGCACGAACAATCTGCCGGCCTTTATGAAGTCCGCCACGGCTAAACCGGCACTGCTGAACAAACGGGGCCCGGAGGGCTCCACACCTTTCATGTACGCGGTCCTCTACTCGGACCTCGCGACGCTGGAGAAACTGCTGAAGATGGGGGCCGATCCTAACCGCAAAAATGACTCGAACGCGACAGCCCTGATGTGGGCCACCAAGGATGTTGCCAAAACGCGTCTGTTGCTCAACCACGGCGCGAACGTCAATGCAAGGTCCGAAGACCTGCGCACGGCGCTGATGGTGGCCGCGCGCAAACCGGGCAACGTGGCGGTGGTCAAGCTGCTTCTTGACCACGGCGCCAATCCCAATCCCAACGCGAAACCCGAAACCGAGTCTTCCCCACTGTTGGAAGCAGTAACGGCGGGCGACTTCGAGATAACTCGGCTTCTGATGCAGCATGGGGCGGACGCCAAGGCAGCGGGAGAGACCGGACTATCCACAGCTGCCTATACGACGTGCGATAAATGCCTGGACCTGCTTGCAGAGAAGGTGACCGACAAGAACGTTTACACCGCGTCCCTGCAGGACATCGCCGTACTCGGCAACATGCGGCAAGTGCAACTCATGCTCGATCACGGCGCCGATGTAAAGGCCTATGACCCGCTTGGCCGTACAGCGCTGATGTACGCTGCGACCTCCGATACTCTGCCGCTCGACGAAGTAAAGCTCCTGATCGAGCGCGGATCGGATGTAAATGCCAGGGACAAGCATCCGAACGCCGGCGATGAGGGCCTGAGCGTGCTCGACATGGCGAAACGATACGGGGATACGCCGATCGTGCATCTGCTGGAGCAGTCCGGCGCAAAGTCCGCCGACCTGATGCCGGTGGTACTGACACCAAGGCTGAAGAACGATATCCGGAAAGCCATCCAGGACAGCATTCCACTGCTCCAGCACGCGGATGTCAGCTTCTCCACCAACTCCGGCTGCGTCTCCTGCCACAACAACAGCCTGACCGCGATGACCATGGGACTGGCGCACAAAACCGGTTTCCAGGTAGATGAGAAAAGTGACGCGGCGCAGGTCGAGGTCAACGTCGAGGGGCTGCACAAGCTGCGCGATCGCCTGCGCGAGGGCTTTCTTGTTCCGGTCGGCGATACCTTCGGTGACGGTGTCGTCGCCTACATGTTGTTGGGCCTGAAAGCACAAGACTACAAGGCCGACCTGAACACCGACTCTGCCGCAATGTTCATCGCATCGCGACAGAGCCCTGACGGCGAATGGTTTGCTGCGACGGCGGATACACGTCCCCCACTCTGCCTGGATCACATCGGAGAGACCGCGCTCGACATGCACGCCCTGCAGTTGTACGCGCCGAGCAGCGATCCGGAGACCTACCGCAAGTCGATTCAGTTGGCCTCGGACTGGATCGCGAATGCGCCGTCCTACAGCAACGACGACCGCAGCTGGCGCGTCGCAGGACTGGCCTGGGCGGGTAACAACATCGCGCTACAGAAGGCCATCAAAGAACTGCTGGATACGCAGAAGCCTGACGGAAGCTGGTCGGATCTGCCGACCATGGAGAGCACCGCCTACGCCACGGGCAAGAGCCTGGTTGCGTTACGGATTGGTGGCCTGCCCGCAAACGACCCGGCCTACCAACTCGGCGTCAAGTGGCTCCTGGACCATCAACAGAAGGACGGCTCCTGGTACGTGAAGACCCGCGCCCTCGCCTTCCAGCCCTACTTCGACGCCGGCTTCCCCGGAGGCCACGACCAGTGGATCTCGGACGCAGGCACGAACTGGGCGGTGCAAGCGCTGACCCTGGCGTTGCCCGAACAGAAGAGCGTTGCGGCATCCCGGCTGCCGTCGCAGCATCGAGTCGGCGGGAACTAGCCTATTCTCGGCGGGAACTAGCCTATTCGTAGTAGCGGGCGAAGCTGGTGTCGGTCTCGAAGATGGTGCAGTCCTTCACGCGGACTCGGCCGCTCGTCATCTCGTGCAGATGACGGGCGGTTTCGTCGTAGAAGTAGCGCGCGAGGTTTTCGGCGGATGGATTGAGCTCGGTGAACGGCTCCAGGTCGTTGATCATCTTGTGATCGAGGTAGTCGACCACCGGACGCAGCAGCGTCTTCAGCAGTTTGAAGTCGAGCAGCAGACCGGTCTCGTCCAACTCCGCCCCAGTCAGCGTCACCAACACGCGGTAGTTGTGTCCGTGGGGGTTCTCGCACTTGCCGTGATAGTTGCGCAGGTAGTGGCCGGAAGAGAAACCGGCCTCTACAGTGACCTCATACATACGCTGATTGTATCTGGATCGAAAGCGTCTCGCGCGTTATGAGCGCCGCTGGCGGCGTGCCTCTTCTGCGCGGCGCTCGGCCTGGGCGAAGAGCGAGGACAGGATGCCGGCGAGCGCAACCACTAGCGCAATAAGGAACAGCACCAGCCCCATCGTGCGCCACAACGACGCATCGCCGGGCGAGCCAGGTTGCTGCGCGATGTTGGTGTACGCGATGCCGCATGAGACCAGCGCGAAGAGCGTCAACGAAGCAGCGAGGATGTAGAGATTGCGGCCCATGTCTTGTTAAAGGATACGGCACTAGCCTGCCTGGTAGCGTTGCAATACATCGTCCAGCGAGACGGTGCCTTCCAGCGCGCCGCGCACCGCGCGATTGGTGATCGGCAACAGCGGCCAGCGGCGGAAGTGAGGAAGTGCCGCGGAAAGCGGCAAATCAGGAAAGAGCACAGGCGTTCGTTCCGGGCCAAGCCGCAGCTCGAGCGAGGCGTCCGGGTTGGGCGGCGCGGTTTCGTTTGCAGGCTCCGAGATCGTCGAAAGAGACACAATTTCACCCCGGGTTGCGACGTACCATAGGTGATTGCTGCAGTGAACCAGGACAGGAGTCGCGTCATTGGCGCCCGCATACTGGGCCAGCACTCCGACGGCCTCGGCGATGGTCTCTGTCCCCTGCACCACGGGCACTTCGACGGGATGCAGTGCGTCCTCAAGATGGAGATTGCTTTCTTCGCGCTGCTCCTCCATCGAAGGCAGATCGAGGCCGTCCTGATGAGTGAATATCTCGAAGATGGGCACCGGCTGCAGCGCGCGAGAGATCAGGTACGCGATCGTGTTCGCCAGGATCACCGGCAGAACGATGGAGTAGTTCTGGCTGACCTCCATTACCATGAACACCGACGTCAGTGGCGCCCGCAGGAACGCCGCGAACAGCACGCCCATACCCACCAGCGCGTAGGAGCCGATGGACCCCGTCAACAGCGGAAAGAAGTGATGCTCAAAAGTGCCGACCGCCGCGCCCAGCATTGCGCCGATGAATAGCGTCGGTGCGAACATGCCGCCCGGAGTGCCGCTGGAGAAGGACAGCGTCGTAGCGATGATCTTGAACAACGCCAGCAGCAGGAGCACCTTCCATGCAAACTGCGCATGCATCGCCTGGTCGATGGCCTCATACCCAGCGCCCATCACCTGCGGCAGGCCGAAGTAGCCGATGCATCCGACCAGGAAGCCCGCAGCCGCCGGCTGCAGCAGCTGCAAGGACGCCGGCTGCCGGCGCAACACGGGCCGCAGCCATCCAAGCGCCTTGGTGAAGGACAGCGACGCCACACCGCCGATCACGCCCAGCACCGCGTAGGCCATCAGCTCGCGCGGGTCTACCAGGTTAACGACGGGAACGCGAAACAGCGGCTCCGCTCCCCAGAACCAGCGCGCCACGACAACGCTGGAGATGGCCGAGAGCACGATGGAGCCGAGCACAGCGGCGCTCCAGTTGCCGATGACCTCCTCGATGACAAACAGGATCGCGGAGATCGGTGCATTGAACGCAGCCGCGAGACCGGCAGCGGCGCCAATAGGCGCAAAGACACGCAATCGCTCGCGCGACAGACCGAAACGCCGGCCAATCTGCGACGCGACGCCGGCGCCGATCTGCAGCGAAGGATCCTCCGGGCCTAACGAGTGACCGCTGCCGATCGCCAGCGCGGAGAGCAGGAACTTGCCAATGACCGTCCGACTGGATATGTACCCGTTGCGGATGTAAAGCGCGGCCTTGGTCTGGTTGACGCCGCTGCCGCGCGCTTCGGGGAACACGTAGCGAACCAGCACCGCAATCGCCAGGCCCGCAATGGAGGGGGCAAGGATGAGCCTCAATTGGCCGGGTCCGGGCGACGAACCGCGCAGCAGCACGTCGAGCCAGTCGATGGCCATGCGGAACGAGACCACCAGCAGGCCGGAGATGACGCCGATAAAGATCGAAAGCAGCAGCAGGAGCCGCTCTTCGCGGTTCGCTGCAATGGCGGCGAGGGGGCCCGTCGGATTCGGCTGCTCGCCGCGAGCAGGTGGTTTGGCCGTCATGATCTCTTCCATGATAAGGGGTTGCGTTTCGCCGCATCTTTCGGAAGAGTCAAGGAGTCATTCGGCTTACGCCGGGAAATGCAACATGCATCGTTATACGATATAATATGATTATGGTTTCTCCCCGCAAGATCTCTCAACAGGTTGACCGATTGCAAGCGCTGGCCGAGTTCCGCCACCAGCTTCGTATGTTTCTCCGATTCAGCGAGGCCGCAGCGCAAAAACTCGGCCTGGAACCGCAACACCATCAACTACTGCTGCAGGTCGCGGGAGCTCCCAGCGAGGTTCAGGCGACCATCGGGTATGTGGCCCAGCGTCTCGGGCTGCGACATAACACCGCGGTGGAACTGGTCAATCGCTGCGAAGAAAAGGGGCTGGTGCTACGGCGGCACGACGGCACTGACCGCAGGTGCGTGCTGCTGGACGTTACGCCGAAAGGGCGCGAGATGCTGGAAGCGTTGTCGATTGATCACGCCGAGGAACTCAATGACCTGGCGCCCAGACTCATTCGAACATTGAGCCGATTGAAGGCGCCGCGCAGCGAAACGAAAGCGAGTATCAAGTGAAATCAGAGCACTCCGCACTTCGTGATTTCACGGTTGACAGTAGGGTCTGGCTGCTGTCTGGGCTGGCCCTGGTCATCGGCATTGGGGCTACTTTCCTGGCGGTTGTACTACTGCGGTTGATCGCGATTTCCACCAACGCGTTCTACTATCACCGCTTCAGCATGGTGTCCGCTTCTCCAGCAGGCAGTCCGCTCGGCCATTGGATGGTGGTAGTCCCAGTGATCGGCGGAATCCTGGTGGGTTTGATGGCGCGTTTTGGCTCGGACAAGATCCGCGGCCA